>Ga0210400_10003892_pt1 | contig 13080 bp, 12 predicted proteins | sample IncBWH26MmetaG_FD_155456 | JGI IMG/M metagenome (GOLD analysis project Ga0210400, IMG submission 155456) | Forest soil microbial communities from Barre Woods Harvard Forest LTER site, Petersham, Massachusetts, United States - Inc-BW-H-26-M | ecosystem: Environmental > Terrestrial > Soil >...
AGGACTGGCGTTTGCTTCAGAGTTTCCAATATCGCGGCGATGCGCTTTTTCTCGTTCGCCCCTATAAAAACAATCTGGCAGCCCTGGAAATTTTCCGGCGCCTTCAGATGCTGCACCCGCAGCGGATGTGTTCCCACGGACTTTGCGTTCAGGCTTTGGTCCAGCACGCCTTCAAACGGGTCCTCTCCAACAGTGCAGTAGGTCAGCGGGCTATTTGCTTCCTTGAAAGTTTCCGGCGGCCACTCCACATAATTGGCAAAATTAAACAAAAAGGCCGCCTTGATCCGGTATTCTTTGGCCGTCGTCTGGGCCATCAGGTTGATTACGTAGAAACCCATGGTTAGGACCAAAAGAAAAGGGGTGCGCGACTTCATGCGCGCGATTTTCATCGCCCACCGGCCATGGCCAGTCGCATCCGGCGTCATTCTGTTGCCCGTGGCCATGTATTGCTGTTTCGTTCGCTCCTCAAGATTGGACTCCACTTTCGTCTGGCCCGCCTCGCTTGGACTAGACGCACAAAGCTAAAACCGGTACGTCAGCTTCACCCGGAAGTTCCGTCCATCCTGCGGATTCGAATCCTGGCGAAACTCATACCCCACGGGGTCCGCGTAGCGTTTGTCGAACAGGTTGTACACGCTCGCGGAGGCCTGCAGCCTGCCAAACATATTTTTGGATGACAGCGTGGCATTGGCGACAAAGCAACCGCCAACGACCGTCTCCTTTACCGTTTCCCGCCGGCTTACTTCCTGGCCTTCGAAACTGGCGAAAAGTTTTTTGGACCACAGAGGGGCGATGAGATCGATTTTGGCCAGGTGCTTTGGGGAATTGTTGAGAGTGTCGCCGTCCAGCGAAGTTCTTGAAATCTGTGTGGTGTAGGAGAGCCTCCCCTCCCATCCGCTGGGCCGCTTTCCAGCCAGTTGAAATTCCAAACCCTTGCTGTTTACGTTCTCAAGGTTCGAGTAACGAATGTCCTGAGTGATGGGGTCCGTGGTTTCGGAGATCAAACCCGCGATCCGGTTGTAGTAGCCGGAAACGCTCAGCGAGGTGTACTTTTGAAAGTATCTTTCGAAAACCACCTCGGTGGTCTTGATGGTTTCCGGCCGCAGCGCAGGATTCGCTTCGTATCCCACGGCATCGTAGTACAGTTCGAAATCATCGGGCGCGCGAAAAGCCTGCCCGTAAAGGAATTTTATGGCGGTGTTCTCCGCCGGAGAATAGATCAGCGCGACGCGTGGATTCACCGTTCCGCCAAATGTGGAATAGTGGTCGTAGCGCAAGCCGGCGGAGAGAAGGAGATTTTTGCGAATCGAAAACTCATCCTGGAGGTAAACCGCGGAGACGCTCGAAGAGCGCCGGTCATACAAGTAAAGAGCATAGGGCTTCAGGTCATAATTACCTTGGACTTGCTTGGTGTTGTAGATTTCCTCGGTTCCCAGCGTAACGCGGTGTTTTTCCAGCAAGGACCTCGAAACCGACAAATCAAATCCCCACCAGTTGCCGCGGGCATAGTCCTGGTTCAGCGTGAACGGCGGCACGCCCGCCCCGGCATAGTCGTAAACGTAGACGCCGTCATACCAATACCAGTCGTAGTACGCGCGCGCATCCACTAACCACTTGTCTTTAAAGGTGTGCTGATACCCCAGCTCGGTATAATTCCGCGAATTGGTGTTTTCGGTTCGGGAGTCACCGAAGACGGTGCCGTAAGCGGCGGTGGGAATGTGTTTTTCCCGCACGTCATAGACGGCGTGCAAGGTGAAGTCCTTGAAGGAGGCGCTGACAAACGTGCTGTGAGATTGGCTCCCGTCGGCGTCCCGGGCGATGCCGAAGTTCGTGGCTGGAGAGTTGAACTCCGGATAGAAAATCTGGCGGTTGCCCTTGCTGTCGCCGAAACTCTCGGACATCAGGAGTTCCAGGCCGTTTTTGAATTTCTGCCCATAGCTCACTCGTCCTTCATAGGTTTCTTGGCCTCCCACGGACAGCGAGACTTCCGTCCCCTTCAAATCGCGTCCGCGTTTGGTAAAGATGTTGATGACCGCAAAGACGGCATCCGTTCCATAAAGCGAGGAGCCCGGTCCGCGGATAATTTCCACCCGATCGATCAGATCGAAATCAATCACGAATTCGCCACTGATGTACGTGCCGTTGTACACGTTTTCGTTCATGCGGTGGCCGTCGACCAGAACGAGCACCAGGGTGTTGTAGTCGCTCGGACGCGAAATCCCGCGAACTCCAATGTAGGTGTCTTGCCCGTCGTAGCTTATATAAAAGCCCGGCACACTCTTCAGAAGGTCCGCGAGCGTGCGATAACCGTACTTCTGGATTTCATCCGCTGTGACGATGGTCACCGACGAGGGCGCTTCGGTGACCTTTTGTCCGAATTTCGACGCCCCGTAAACCGTTTCTATCTGCACCTTCGTCAAATCTTCCAGGCTCAACCTGGTCAGATCGGGTTCCTGCTGTCCGGATTGCTGCGCTGCGGGCGCAGTGCCGTTGTCGCTCGCATCCGGCTTCGGCTTCTGCGCCCAACCTGAAGGAGCTAGGCTTGAGATCAGCGACAGAATCGTCGCCGTTCTCGCGAAGATAAACCATCCTGAATTTCGATCGGCTCTCACTTGGTAACTCCACACACCCCGTCCGCGGACCGGCAGAAATACGCCGGATCAGCGCCGCTCAGATCAGTGCATATTGGTGGCCGCTATTCAGTGGATGACCAATCTTAAATACATTGTTTCAAGTACTTAGCGGCGCATCGAAAACTGTCCATTGTCGGCAGGCGGGCAAAAGGCTCAATGCGGAATCGGTGTCCCAAACTGAATCGCCGTCGGCGATCGAGTGCTTCATCGGGGAAACTGGGGGAAGCAGGGAATGCTCCGGACTGGAGCTTGTGAAAAAATTATTTAGAACGAACCCATGCCGGAAGTCCACCTTCACCTGCTTCGGTAACCCTCATCGGATTGCAGTCGGAGGCTACTGCCCGCTTGATTCCATGACAAAGTGCACCTTGGTTTTTTGCCCTCGCTTGAGTAGCCTTTGATGATGACGGCCAAGACCGAAATTGAGTGCCCCAGGAACGGCGCGAACAAGTATGCCGAGGTCTCCCGCTATGCACATTGTCTGGCACGTTGTGTAAGTTCGGTCGCGGAGGCCTGCGCGTGACCGATCTGCCTGTCCAGGTTTCGGGCGTCCCATCCGGCGCAAGGGCGTCTGATGCCACTATTTCGCTTGGGCTCGGGCTCACCAACGAGTGCAATCTCGCCTGTTCCTTTTGCTACCGCGATCCAACTCGCGCCGATCGGCTCTCCCTGGATCAAGTGAAGTCCGTCATGGAACGCCTTCCTGTCCGTTCGGTGAATCTGGGAACAGGCGAGAACGGAATGCATCCGGACTTCAAGGCTATATTGGCTTACCTGCGAACTCGGCCGGTGAAGCTCACCATCACTTCCAACGGTCACAGTGTTGCCGTTCTGGAAGACCATGACTTGCGTGCTTTCCACGACATCGAGTTTTCACTCGATTACCCAACTCAACCGGAACAGGATGCCCAACGCGGTTCCGGTAACTGGGATCTGATTCATCAGCAAGCCGACCGTTGCGTGCGTCTGGGTGTGCCCGTGACGATTATCGCGGTGATGATGAAGTCAAATTACCTCCGGCTGGCGGAGGTCGCCCAGGTCGCAAAGCGCTTCGCCGCTCCCTTGCGCGTGAACGTTTATCAGGCAGTGCGCTCCGATCTCTACGCACTCACCTACGAAGAATATTGGCAAGGCTTCCGTAAGCTTTTCGAGAGCACCGATGCAATCGCCATCGGTGAACCGCTTGTGCGGGCGATGGCCGGCCTGCCGCCGCTCGAAGGAGGATGCGGCGTCAGTACAGTGCGAGTGACTCCCCGCGCCACGACGCAGCCTTGCGTTTATTGGCCCGGCTCCGGACAGCCGCTCTCAGAGCTGCTTGTATCAGGGTCCGAAATTTTGAACTCGGCGCCTTTTGAGCAGGCCCGCACACTTCCAGAAGCGTGTCAGCCTTGCGAGTTTCGAGAAACATGCCACGGAGGATGCGCGGGAAGACGGCGCTTGCAAGGAGCTTTACAGCAGCCGGATTTTTATTGTCCGATCATTCGGGGAGAGCGCCCGCGGCTCGAAATCCGCATGGCCGCAAATCGCGATCTCCCCAAATTCGGCAGTTCCTGTACCACCGTTGTGATCGCGCGATAGCCTGTTTCGCAAGGAAAAGCGGCGTCACTTCGCCGGAGTCGCGTCCATCCACTTGTCTGAGCCCGCCAGCTTGTACGCCACATTCGTAAAGAAAATGTGCGCCGGCTTGCCGTCCGCAGTTCCGCGATGTTCGGTTGAGACGAGGAGTGGACCGGCCTTCTCGTAGCCTGCCCAAGTTGTTATGACGTTGCTCGGTTTCTTCGGGCCGCCGCGATGATAGTCAAACTCCACGACTCGACCTTCCGCTCCGACGTACAGGTTCCAGGTATCTCCAGGGGTGTAGCCGCCAACCTCCGGCGAATATTTCACCGACACGAGAGTCGCCGTGCCTTTTCCGATGGGCAATTTTTGTTTCTCTGTCACGGTTACTGTGGCGCTGGTGTCCCAGTAAGCATGGAAGGGGAACAAGAACCAATAGTTGTCGTTTTGGAATCCCGGATCGACTTCGTCCTTCACGTTGGCGGGCGCGCTGCCCATTTGATTCCGGTTGTAGCTGACCTTCACCGGTTTGCCGTCCTTGTCTTTTCCCTCGAAGGTGACAGCGCCGGTCTTGGGCTCCCACGTCCAGGTTCGCGCCATATTCACTTTCAAGGCTGGAAGATCCAGGTTGAACGTGTAGCGCACCGCTTCAATTTGCCCGTACGAATCCAGACCATAGGTCTTGGCAAGCTGCTCGACAATGGGTGGGCGCGCCTGCGCCCAGGAGGTTGCGGCAAGGATCAGGACCCCGAAAGCCAGAAGCAGGATCTTCGTTACACGGCTCGCATTTGTCATGGAGTTTGCTCCTCAGTGAATTGAACGAACCAGGCCTTGGATGGTGTGGAAGCGATTCGGGATACAAAAAGGCACGGCGGATCAGTGTGTTTCTTCCACTCCAGCCATTCACACCGTTTGCTCGGCTGGCCCGGATTATACTGCACATCTCGGGCGATTGTGCTCTGGCATATTCGTAGGGCCGCGTTCGTCATGGTCGCCACTGTTTCAGCCACGCCGCCGTTCGCGGCGCCCTCGCGGCATCGAGCTGGAGTTCCGCGGCAAGCCGGGTTAAATCGCCCTTAACGTCGACGTCATAGAAGGGTTCCGTGAAGCCGACGGAAAGTTGCAGTTCGCGAGTACGCGCCAACAGCGCTTCCAGCGCGTTCCTGGTGCCCAAGCCATCGCGATCGAAGAGCGCCGGATACGCCGCCTTGGCCCCTACAAGATAGTAACCGCCATCCTCTGTCGGTCCGACCACCACGTCGTTCCCGCTCAGTGCCTCGAACGCACTCCCAAGAACCGAAGCCGGAAGATGCGGGCTGTCGCTGTTGAACGCGATCACTTGCTCCCGGCCCGCGGCGGTGAAATGCCTGAAAACAGAGTTGAGCCCTGCTGCCAGACCTTCGCCTTTTTGCGCCACCACCCGCACGCGATTACCCACCAGGCGCGCCAATTCGTCCTGATCCGGCTCGGGGCACATCACCGCGATCTCCACGTTCTTCAACGAGGTTGCCAGCTCGACGGTGTCCTCTAACAAGCAGCGAGCCAGCGCTGTCACTGCTGTCGAAGAAAGGCTCTCAGCCAGTCGCGTCTTGACCATGCCGGGCTTTGGCGCTTTCGCCATAATCACTAACGTGCGGCTTGGCTGAGCAAGAGACTTAGCGGTCTGGCTGGAAGATTCCATGAGAGGTTGGCCCATCGGCGCTTATGCCGGTCGCGGCGTTCCCGTCCTTCGACGCCGAAAAGAATACAGCACGATTCGGCTCAGGATAAACCACCCCGCTCCTATCGTGCCCTTTACCGTACCGCTGATTTTGGACTTTCCAATGCGCGGGTGGTAGCTCACAGGAACTTCCACGATGCGAAATCCTGCGATGGCCCCTTTCACGATCATTTCCACCGCCCAGCCGTAGGTAGCTTCTTCAAGGGCGAGTGCGCGCAGCACTTCCGCTCGGCCGGCGCGGAACGGGCCGAGGTCAGTGATCCTCACGCCATACAAAAGCCGGATCAGCCCGGCGGCGAGGTGATTGCCGAATGCCTGGTGCCATGGCAGCGCACCGGCGTTGCTTTTGCCTCCCAGGCGCGAGCCGAGCGTGATGTCGGCGCGCCCTTCGATGATCGGAGCGAGCAGAATCGGCAATTCCGCGGGGCGGTCGCTATAGTCTCCGTCGAGGAAAACGACCACATCCGGATTTTGCGTATTCGCAAGTCCAGTCAAACAAGCGCGTCCGTATCCCCGGCGAGGTTCGTGGAGGACGCGGGCTCCCATCTTCGCGGCGATCTCGGGAGTCCCGTCGGAGGAATTGCTGTCGACAACAATCACTTCTGTTACGAGATTCGACGGCAGATCGGCAAGCACACGGCCAATGGCCTGCGCTTCGTTGTGCGTGGGAATCACCACCGACACTCGCATTCAATCTTGCCTCAAGTCACCACAACGGAGAGGACGGCCACCGCCGCACCAGCAACGCATCAACTCCCCACGCGCGCCCGGCGCGTCCCACCACCAGCGCAAGCGATGCAAGCACCGGCACCAGCAATTCCCAGATCCAAGCTGTGCCCCACTCCGATACCCAAAGACTGCCCAGATACAGAAACGCCACCAGCGCCACCGGCCGCGTCAGCAGCCCGATAACCAGCAGGATTCCGAGTCCAATCTCGGTGAGCGCCTGCAGCGGAGCCGCCATCGCCGCGTGGCTCGCCGCCAAACCCATCACCGCCTTCCACACGGCCGGCGAGTGGCTCGACTTGATGTAGTAATTGATCAGCCCCGCGTAGCCCGCCGGACTGTAAAGCCCTTTCCCCCAATTTTCGAAAAAGACCCACACAAGCATCGCCCCGATCGTGACGCGAACCAAGGCCAACCCGTTTGCCGCATCGGATAGGCCGGTGAAGCTGACTGCCGCATTCCGTGCTGGAGTTGCGTTTGCCATCGTCGTCCACCTCGCACTCAATTGATGCCTCGGCGGGAACAAAGAGACTGCACATTTTAAGCGCTTCTTCCTCATCTTGCCAGTGGATGCACAAGGCCCAGGCAAGTTACAACCGGACGCAGGGCATGCAGCTTACACACGGAATCCCCGCCTGATCCGCGAACTCCGCCGCCATTCCGCATTCCCCCATGTAGCGCTGGCTTTTATGCGCGCCCTCTGCGCCCCGGATGCTTCTACGGGGCCAGCCCGCCGCCAAAGCGGCAGCCTCCTGGGTTGTGTAGCGGCTGCCTGCTGAGGCGGGCCGGTTTGGGAACTTTCGCTGTGGGCTTTTTCGGACGGGATAATCGGTGGCATGTACCAGCCGGTAACTCCCCCTCCCCCCCTGTTTTTTGTAAGTGACCGGAATAAAGGACTTGAAGTCGTTTGATTTCTATCAGTTTTGAAGTGATGGAAACACAGGGCTTAGCGGGAGGATTTTTCGGGACGGGAAGCCGCGTGGTGTGTAGACAGGCCCATCCCCGCGCGACCATGGCCTATTCTCTCGCGTCGGTAACAACTATACAATAGTATTCTATAGTACTGGAACGATTTTGCGCTGAAAGAGTAACTGGCGGGGATGCGAAGTTGAAAATCAAGCGTTAAGGGTTGGAGCTCCAGAAAAAGGGAAGAGCGGAGGTGAAGCCAAGTCCGGGTACCAAAAACCGGAACCCGGGGCACCCGGCGGTTTTTACGTGTGTCGTGGACATGAATACTTTTGGTAATCTGTATCGGGAGTCATCACTTGGGAGACAAGGGTAGTCGGCCCGGCAAGATACATCTTCAGATCGTCGAGGTCATGAAGCGCTTTCCTCAAGGTATAACGGGCGGAGCCATTCGCCAAGAATTGGAGAAAGAAGGATTACGGCCGAAGGATCAGACCCATTTGGACAGGCGCAAAAGGGACCTGAAGAAATGGTTCCTGATTGATAAGACGAGGGCAGTCGAAGTTGTAGATGGCAAGAAGCAAAGAGTGGTTCTCTATAAGTACCTTGGGGAGCGTAAAGAAATATCGGATGAGGGACAGGTAGATCAGCGCGCAAGAGCCGAGGTCATTCGCGCCTCTCATGGCCGTTGTCAAATGTGTGGAAGAACGGTTGAGAAACATTTGATAGCCCTCGTTGTAGACCACAAAAAGCCTCGTGACTGGGGCGGGACGAACGACAGGGAGAACTTGTGGGCGATTTGCGAAGAGTGTAATGCAGGGAAGAAGTCTTTCTTCTCCAGTCTCAATGCGTCTCCAGAATTGATGCGCAAGGTTCTGGAACACGAGAGTGTTCACGTACGTATAGGAGAGCTATTGAAGTCAGTGGGCGTCGGGAGGAGAACACCGTCCTCACTCCTTGAAGTGGTAGCAGATCAAGATGATTGGCAGAAACGACTAAGAGAGCTCAGGTATCCGGTCATAGGCTGGGAGATAGAAACTCTTGGGTATAAGGGGGAATCTGGCAGGAAACGAGTGGACTACATTCTCCGAAGTTACAAGCCATGGCCGGAAGACCCGACGGGAGCGATCAGGAGATTTGAAAAAGAGCGCGAGAAACAGAATAAAGAAGAGTAATCGCTGGCGTCAGTCAAGGAAGCGAGCAATTCTGCGTTTAAGTCGGTTTAGTTTAGAGGGCGTCACTTCACATTCCCAAATTACAAGCACTTTCCAACCTAATTTCTTGAGTAATTTTTGATTTCTCGTATCCCTTTGCCTATTCCGTCGAAGCTTTGGTGCCCAATATTCGGTTCTGGATTTTGGAATATGCGAATCGACGCAACCCGCGTGGCGATGCCAGAAACACCCCCTGACGTCAATAATCTTCTTACGAGCTTGAAAGACAATGTCCGGCTTGCCGGGAAGTCCTGGTTTGTGCAGTCGGAACCTGTAACCCATAGAGTGTACGGTGCTGCGTACGGTGAGCTCTGGTTTTGTATGCTTACTCCGAATTTGGCGCATGTTTCTGCTGCGCCTGACTTTAGTTAGCAAATCAACCAAGGTGAGATTCCTCGATCGCTCAGCCAGCTATCTTGAATTTCTTCTTAGACGCCGTGAGGCAGGCTCTTAGGTTTAGGGCAACTGCGCGAGCGAATGGGGGCGGGAATGCGTTCCCTACTTGGCGATAGGTCTGCGTTTTAGTACCAACAAAATGCCATTCGTCCGGGAATCCTTGGATTCGTGCAACCATTCTGACCGTAAGGCGAGGCATGCCTACGAATTCTCGAGTGGGAGGTTCGTTTGCGATACCTAGGCCATCGACTCCAAGGCTGGCCCACGCCTTCCTTGCCCTCGTTGGCCCTAGGTCAGGACCGCCATGCTTCAACGAACCACCGACGACTGTTGGCGCGATCTCGTCGGCCAAAGCGCGCCAGTTCTTGGCTCCCTTCCAACCGTTCGCTGAGATCAGGTCAATTAAGAGATCGCCAACTGTTGCGGGCGGCAAAATCGATTCCTCGGGCCATGAAAACTGATCGGCATACTCTTTTTTCAGGGCCACAAATACGACTCTTGGCCGCAATTGCGAAACGCCGAAGTCCGAGGCACTCATGAGTTTCCAACCCGGTACGTACCCGAGTTTTTTCAGTTCGCCGGCAACAAACTCCCGATAGTCATGAAAAACCGCATCTAAAATGCCCCGGACATTCTCTATCATGACGGCGCGGGGACGAGTTTGATCCACTAATCGGACCATCGCGGGAAAAAGGTTACGCTCATCGGCTTTTCCCAACTGTTTTCCAGCGACTGAGAATGGTGGACAGGGCAGCCCGCCAGAGATGATGTCCACGCCCTTGAACTCCCGCCCGTCAAAATGGTTTAGATCATGCTGTATTACATTCCAGTGAGCACGATTAAATTTGAGAGTGGCGCAGGCATGTTTATCAATTTCCACCAAGCCCGCGTGCTCTATTCCCGCTTGCTCGAAGCCGAGCGATTGTCCACCGGCACCCGCGCAGAGTTCGAGCGTAGTCAAGCCACTACTGCCTTGCACGGACTTGCCTTTGAGAATGTGCGGCCCACTTTGCCACGGATTGTCAGCAGTAAGTTTCATTTCAGGAAAAAGAAATGGATGCTTCTTAAAGCGATTCTTCATTTGTCCATTCCTAAAGTCAAGAATATCAATATATGGCGCGAATTCCCCGGGAATATATTTGGGCCCGTGGAAAACCCCTTCAGCCAGTAGGCAAGCGGAAGGCCATAGGGAGTCCGACTCGCCGCTAGGGGCAACGGTAACCGGCGGGTGGCACACTCTTTGCGAGCTAAGAGCTCTAGGGTGGCCTACCCTTGTGGGTTTGGTTTATGCCTGTGCCATAATTTCCACATGAAGATCATCGAGCAGTGGCTTTTATTCAAGTACATCGACGGCCAGTTCACTCCATTGTCGAAACCGTTCAAGACGAAAGCGGCGGCAGAAAAGGCGCGTCTCAAGTTCCCGGAGCGTGAACGGCGGTCAGTAGCGGTGGGCGTGGTTCGTATCAAAGGATAACTGCGGGCGGGCGACACACTCTTTGCGAATTAAGACCGCTTGGGTGGCCTACCCTTGCGGGTTTGGTTTAGGCAAGGGTGGGCCATTCGATCGGACTCAGGGCAAGCAAGCCCACCCCCACAAAGGAAGAGGTATACGGACGCTCTCCCGCAGACGGTACGCAGGCAGGACTATCTACACCCCTGGTGGCTCGCAACTGGCCACTGGTCGCTGGTTGCTGGCCACCTCCCCAGCCAATTTGTCGGTTGCGCCATTGCTCCCCCCTGCGGGACACTGGTATCTCTGCAGCGGCGCAATGCGATTCCGCTAAGAAGAGGCTAAGACATGACCAACCCCATCGGTGAACTCACTCCTCCCAACCGCTTGATGATGACCCCGGGTCCCTCCTCCATCGACCCCCGTGTCTATCGCGCGTTGGCTACCCAGCTTGTGGGCCACATGGACCCCTGGTTCCGCGGCTGCATGGACGAGACGCAGACCCTGCTGCGCCAGATCTTCCAGACGGAAAACCGCATCACGTTTCCGCTCTCCGCGTCCGGCTCGGGCGGCATTGAGGCCGCTGTGCTGAATTCGCTGGAGCCCGGCGACGAAGCGATTTGCTGCGTCAACGGCGCGTTTTCCGAGCGCATGTACGTGATTGCTCAGCACACCCCCGCGAACGTGCACATTGTGCAGGCACCCTACGGGAAGCCCGTGGACCCCGAAGATGTGCGCAAGGTAGCCAAGGGCCGCAAAATTAAGATGATCGGCCTCGCCCAGGGCGAGACTTCTTCCGGCGTGGTCACCGACATCGATCCCTTCCGCAAAGTTGCCGACGAGTTCGGTGCTTTGCTGGTTGTTGACGCCGTCGCTTCTCTCGCCGCGGAGCCGCTCCACATTGACAAGCAGCGCATCGATATCTGCTTCAGCGGCTCGCAAAAAGCCATCAGCGCGCCTCCGGGAATGTCTCCCATCACCGTCAGCCCCCGCGCCGAGGAAGCTTTCCGCAATCGCAAGTCGAAAGTGCAGAGCTGGTACTTCGATCTATCCACCGCGATGAATTACTGGGGCAAGGACCGGCTCTATCATCACACTCCGCCGATTTCGCTGATTTACGCACTGCGCGAAGCGATGCGCATCGTGCTCGAAGAGGGACTCGAAGCCCGCTGGGCCAAGCACAAGCTCAACCAGCAGGCGCTGATTGCCGGAGTCGAAGCCCTGGGATTGAAGCTGCTGGTCGAAAATCCGAAGGACCGCCTGGTGACCGTCACTGCGGTGATGATTCCGTCGGGCGTCAGCGATGCGAAATTCCGCAACCAGCTTCTGGATGAATTCAACATTGAGATCGCCGGCGGCCTTGGCCCCCTGAAAGACAGGATCTGGCGCCTCGGCCTGATGGGCTACTGCAGCCAGAAGCCCTTCGTACTGCAACTTCTCGCCGCCATGGAAAAATCGCTCGGCGATCAGGGCCACCGCGTCTCACCGGGAGCCGGAATCGGAGCCGCCCTCGGCGTATACATCAAGGCGGAAACTCCGGCCCTCGCCGCCAGCTAAATAACTCATCTAGATCTGTATGGCGGAAGTGTTTCGATGCGTACGTTTAATTTGCAGGAAGCAAAGAGAAGATTTTCAGAAATCCTGGAACGTGCCGCTCGTGGTGAACGCATCGGACTGACCAGGCAAGACAAGCTTGTCGCAATCATCGGTCCCCCGCCACGCGAAACCGCTGAGTTAAAGAACATTTTCAGAAAGATTGAAAGAATTCGGAAGCGCGCGAAACAGGTTCCTGGAGTGACCGCAAAAAGTTTGATTGAAGAAGGGCGAAATTAGGCCTATTCGCATTTTTGAGGACTTTCGCCGCTCGCGTTGGAAAGTTCGCCTTCCCAGCGGGCGATGACGGCGCTGGCCAGGCAATTGCCGATGACATTGACCGATGTGCGCCCCATATCAATCAGCGCATCCACGCCGAGAATAATGAAGATCGGCTCAGTGGGGAGATGGAACGTCGAGGCCGTGGCCAGCAGAACCACCGGAACTGCGCGAGGCACTCCGGCGATGCCTTTGCTCGTCAGCATCAGCGTGAAGACCATCAATAATTGCTCGGGCCACGACATGTGCATCCCTGCCGTTTGCGCCACAAAGATCGACGCCAGCGCGAGGTAGAGCGTTGACCCGTCCAGGTTAAAGCTGTAACCCGCGGGAATCACGAATGCCACGATTTGCCGCGGCACGCCAAACTCTTCCATGGATTCTATCGCCCGCGGCAGCGCAGCCTCCGAGGTGCTGGTGGCGAAAGCAATCGTTGCGGGTTCGGCGACAAATTTCAGAAAGCGAAGGAGCGGAATCCGAGCCAACAGGGCCACCGGGAGCAAAACCAGAAGAAGAAGCGCGAGCAGCGCTCCATACGCCGTCAACACAAGTTTTCCCAGGGGCAATAAAACGCTGATCCCCATATGCCCGACGGTGTACGCCATC
>Ga0210400_10003893_pt1 | contig 13080 bp, 14 predicted proteins | sample IncBWH26MmetaG_FD_155456 | JGI IMG/M metagenome (GOLD analysis project Ga0210400, IMG submission 155456) | Forest soil microbial communities from Barre Woods Harvard Forest LTER site, Petersham, Massachusetts, United States - Inc-BW-H-26-M | ecosystem: Environmental > Terrestrial > Soil >...
GGGGGGGAGGAGAAGATTAGGGGTGAAAAAGAAAGGCTTAAAAAAGAGGAAGAAGAGCGACGGATTAAAGAAAACGAAGAGGCTAAAAAAGCAGAGGAGAAAGCAAGAAAACTGGAAGCTGTAAAAAATCGCCTAGAAACCGGCATCATAGACGAAAACACAATTTTAATTGGTGATGAAAAAACGCCGCCCGGTAAAATAGCCTTAGGTTGGTTGGTCGGCGTAGATATTGATACTAGCCATAAAACCGTACAGCTTAAAAATATCGACGAGGTTGAACGAGAACAGCATTTTTATATCGTCGGAGGTTCGGGAAGAGGAAAAACAAAACTTATTGAACATCTTATACGACAAGACATTAATAGGGGAGCCGGATTTGCAGTAATTGACCCACACCAAGATTTAATCGATAACATTAAAATTTATTTAACTGAAAAATGGGGACCAAGTAGTGAAAAGATTACCTCTGACGTAGTCTTAATTGACCCGACTGACCCCGAAAAAACAGTAAACTTTAACCCTCTTGAACTCATTCCCGGGGCGGACCCGGTAGCACTTGCCGAGGGACTAACAGGCACCTTTAAAAAGATATGGGGAGACGATAGTTGGGGACCACGCCTTGAGGACCTTTTAGCAAATTCATTAGTTGCTCTTTCAGAGGGCGGTTTTACGTTAGCCGATTTACCGGAATTTTTTGAGAAAGATAATTTTAGACAAGAGGTCCTTAGCAAGGTAAAAAATGAAGTAGTTTTAGGCGCTCTTGAAACTTTTGGACAACAATCGGTTGCCGCCAGAAATGTTGCGACAGCACCGATACTCAACAAGGTTAGGGGAGCATTGAGAGATAGAAAAATCAGACAGTTTTTTTCGCACCCAAAGAGTACGTTTAACCTACGAGAGATTATGGACGGGAAGAAAATTTTACTTATTTATCTACCCAAGGGCGATTTGGCCAATATCGGTAAATTATTGGGCTCAATAATGATGTCTAGTCTTCGGTCGGCGGCTCTTTCTAGGACGAATATAAGAGACAGGAACGAACGAGTTCCATTTAATCTTTACGTGGACGAATTTCAAAATTTTGCCACCGACAATTTTTTAGAGACGCTTTCAGAAGCATTAAAATACAAACTGTTTCTAGTTATGGCCCACCAAGACCTATCCCAGTTATCACCCAAGCTCCAGAGCTCTATTTTGGGCAACTGTAAGGTTCAAATCTACTTTAAGGTGAATTACAAGGACGCCGAAGTTTTGGCTCACCAAAGCGGAGAAAAAATAAGAGACCGTCATAACTTACTCGTATATTTACGATATAGAGACAAGGCCGACTACGACTTTATGCATTCTTATAGGGCGGAAGAAGTGAATAAATACCCCTATGCGTACCGACAACCTTATGACCTTGATGGACAGGTTTGGGGCGACCGACGCCAACAACTACAAGATTTACCGCCTAAGCAATATATTATTAAGATAGGAGAAGAAGGGGCAATTTTGGCGGCCGCTGAAAAAATTCTCGACCCAATAGACGTTTTTTCAAAAGAAGATTTAAACCGGCTTAGAAATTTGGCAGACAAGGCGGTTGGTTCCGCTAATACAAGAAAGCGCGCAGATATAGAAAAAGAGGTGGCCACCCGGACCGAGAAAATAGAAACAATAAGTGAAGACCCGGAGTCGTACGAAGAGGAAATTAAAAAATAAGCTATTTTATAAAATTCTTTAATTATTTATAATTCAGTAATTAAATTTATGGCAGAAAAGTTTCATCAAGAAGAACTACCACCAGAAAAAGAGAATAACAGTTTAGATGTTACCGAAAGTTCTGTAGTGCAAGAAACACAAAAACAAGAAATTAAGCCCCACAAGAAGGAAAGGTTTTTTGAGGCGTTAGGTGTCAAAAAATCCGAAGAAGGCGAATATGATAATGACGAAAGAAAAATACATGAACCAGAATCTTTGTATGAAATGGAGGCCGATTTTGGTCTGCTTTCCGAACATCACAGGGTTAGTAAATTTGTTAGAGAGCGATTAGAAATATTAAACCCGGGAATACCGAAAGAAGAACTGCCAAGCGTTTTTGTTCTAGGTTCTAAGGGATTAGGGATTAATGCTTTTGCAGGAGCTAACTGGAGAATATTAGTTACTCCGGAAACTTTGGAAAAAATCGAATCCGTAGAGGAGCTAGATTACATCTTATTGCATGAATTAGCTCATTTGACCAGAAAGCACTCTGAAAAAATGGATAGACCACACATGAGAGACTCTTTTTTAAAGTCCGCGGGAGCACAAAGGGTTTCCGAATACGAGGCAGATATTATTGCTTTTGATAAAGCCTCTTCCAACTATCCAAACACCAATCCTATGGGTGCGATAAATTTCTTAGAAAGAATTAGAACAGAAGAAAACCAGGGGTGGGACGTAGCGCACGGCACTGTAACCGACAGAATATTAAACCTTAAAAGTCTTACAGGTCTCTTAGAGCTTGATAAGAGCCAAGATAACCCCTATACACATTCCTTAACTGCACCCTTAAACGAGGTGCCCCCGGAAATAAAAAAATCATTAGAATCTCTGCCAAAAGGAAATTATGTTTCTAGGGTTCTACAAACCCCCCCAATGGAGAGCCATAAATGGGAGGGCTGGTTTAAGGAGGTCCATGAAATAATTGAAAAATCTGATTTGAAAATGCTCACTGTTACCCTAGGTAGATTGTATGAACAGTTACAATCATTGCAAGAAAAAAAACCAGAAAAGCAAAGAGGGGTAAGTATAAGCACGTGGGATTTAAAATTTGACGGGTATAGCTCCCTTTTTACAAGAGGATATTTACGGTGGCAAAAGCTCATCGACGAAGATTTTACTGAACTAGACGATGATACCAAAACTTTGATGAAATTATTTCTTTCAGAAGTTTCTTTGGGTATACCATTTTTAGGTGAAACTAAAAAAGTTGTTTTTGAAGAAAAAAAAGATGACGGCCAAATTGCAGAGGAGAAAAAGTTAATAGAAAAACAGAAGAAAATAAAAATTGTTGATATTGACTGCCTTAAAAAAATGAAGTCTAGGGCTAAGCAGGTGATGACAGGAAACGGTAGCGTTGAGCTGATGTCCGACGCTATTGGTAAATCAGAACTGCCATCTCGGCAAGAAGAAATATGGGAATTTGTTAAAAACTATTTAAACGTTTCATTACAAGATTATGCTATTTTCGATGAAAAGGAAGGCGGAGTAGATGAAAAGAGCTACGTCGAATCGGTTTATAAATTAATTAAAGCTGCGAATACCTACGAGAATAATAATAGTTTCTTAGAGAGCAAATCGTTAGCTGCAACGGGAGCCAGTGAAACTTGGGTCAATTCTTTGGCACAGGGCGCTATAATTATTTCTGATATTGGAGAAATTTCCCCGGAATTTTTAAAAACTATTAGAAAAACAGAAAAACAAAAGAGTTTTGGTGGAATTATTCACGCTAGTGCTGACCCGGAAACCCTTATTATGACATTAGAGGGCATAGAATCTGCCCCCGAAAAAGCTGTTGATTCTGCGATGAAATACTTTCAGAAAGAATCGTCAAAAGCAGGGGGTGAAAGTTTTTTATCTAGTATAAGGGAGGGCCTAGAAAGTATTAAATCAATAAAAAAAGAAGACGAATTAACCGAAGAAGAACTGGCAATAATAACTGATTCTATAAAGAGACTTAAGAAAATAGGCGAACATATAAGCGTTAAAAAATCAAACGAAATACTTGGCAGACAAACTCCCTATAAAGCAGGGGAGGTAATAAGCAGAGAAAAGTTTTATGAGCAATTTCTAGGGGCGGCGTTTAACGCCGGAGAAGAATTTTCTCTGAAAAAAATTTCTACTTCAATAGAGGTCTCAAAAGCATTGTTTGATGATTTGAAAAAATATAAAGATTTTATAATAGATAATATCATTATTGGCATGGCTGGTAGACAAGATGTTTCTCTGGAAGAGGTTAACCAACTAGCTAACATAGCCGGAGATTTTTCTTCTGAAAAATTTGGAAAATCTTCTCTCGCTGAAAGTAGGTGGGATACCGGTAAAGATGACGAGTGGTCTCATTCAGCGACAGAAAAATTAGCTTTTGAATTAAAAAAAGTTGAAGAAAAAGATTTATTTTTTCAGAAAATTAAAGAATACCTATCAAGGTGGCATTTACCAATGGGACGTTATTTAAGGGCGGCCGAAGAGCTGGAAGTAGGCACGACTGATTTAGACGAAATAATGGAAAGTGAGTATTATCAAGAGAGGCGGGCTTTGACTCGCTCCGGTCCGCAATGGAATACTCTCCTTAAAACTCGCTTCACACTTGTATAAAAGTGTGCAACTTGACCCCGGATTGTGGGGTCTTTTTGTTTGTGGTATAGTTAAGATGTGCAACTTTATGCACGATTAAAAAGGAAAGTGAAGTATGCCAAAACAACAAATGAAAGCGTCGGCCTACCACCTAAAGCCGGCCGAAATTAAAAAATTAGTAATTACTTGCGACAACTTTCGGGACCGGTGCATAATAAAAACGCTTTACTGGTTGGGCCTACGCCGGAAAGAACTTGCCGGGCTTGATGTAAGGGATATTGATTTTGAACGCAAGCGTGTAAATATCCGGCAAGGCAAGGGCGATAAAACAAGAATTGTGCCAATGATTGACGACGAATACATAGGCGATATAAAGCACCTAATAGGCCATAGAAAAGAAGGCCCGGTGTTTCTATCAAACCAACACAAAAACCTCTCTGTAAGGGCTATAAACTACATTATCGAGTACACCGGCGACAAGGCCGGGGTTCAAAACCCTCACCCGGGACGAAAACACCTTAATCCCCACCTATTCCGGCACTCAATAGCCCGTTTTTTAAAATCAAAAGATTTTTCCGCCGAATGGATACAAAATTTTTTAGGCCACCAATCATATAAAACAACTATGGATATGTATGGCACAATTTCAATAGACGAAATGCAAGAAATGGCCGAAAGAAAATTAAGTGAATGAAATAAATGAAATATAAGTATTTTTTAGAAAAAAAGAAGCGTAGCAAGGCCGAAGCGGCGCTGCTAGACAATTTAATAAAGGAATTAACGGCTCTTTTCCCGCTGGTCTTTAAAGAAATCAACTCGCTCAAAAAAAGTAGCTACGATATAAATCGGCGTATTAATAAAATTGAAACGAGACAACGCCAAAAAAGTTTAAAATAGAAGTAAAGACTATTAAAATTATTAGGGTTCTTTTACTGAACTATGCCAAACAATATACCATACGACCCATGTGGTCATACTAAATTAGTAGTCTCTGATTATAAAAAAAGTTTTATTTTTTATAAAAGTCTTTTTGAGGATTTAGGATACGGGCAAGTTTCAAACAAGGAAGACCACGCCGGTTGGGTGAGCCCTAATGGATATGCAGTTTTAATTGCTCAAGCGAAAATTCAGAATTACCCACACAAACACGACGCTCCCGGAATACATCATATTTGCTTGAAAGCAATATCAATGGAAGAAGTTGACCAAATATATAAATCTCTAATTAGAAAAAAAGTTTTTATCTTTAGTCCTCCCAAAAAACACCCCGAATTTACAGACAAGTACTATAACGTGCTTTTTGCTGACCCAGATGGAATAAAATTAGAGGTCGCGTATTATTAGCAAGCCATCGGAGGTGCTCTAACATCGTTTAAGAGTCCCATGATAACTTTATAAAGTTTGACCCCTTTTGACTAACTTTATAAAGTTTAGTAATATGAGAGTAACTTTATAAAGTTTAAAAACCATGACAACAAGACAAAAATTAGAAATTATTAAAAACATGCTCGGCCTTACTCAAACCGAATTAGCCGAAAAACTCGGCGTGTCTTTTGTTGCCTTCAATGGTTGGTGGACAGGCAAATCGGTACCTAGACCAAAGGCGCAAGCCACGATTGAGGAATTATTTTTAGAGGTTACCGGACAAAAAGTAATTACCGAACAAGAACTTAATATAAAAAAAGAAGCATTGAAAGAACAGGCCTCTAAACATAAAAGTATTGTTGACGAAATTTTAAGCAACCCGGATATACGAGACCAATTTATCTTAAAGCTTACCTATAATAGTAACCGCATAGAGGGTAGCACGCTTAGTGAACCCGACACGGCGGCGGTTCTTTTTGATAATGTTGCGTTGCCAAATAAGACCCTAAACGAACAATTAGAGGCGAAAAACCACCAGACGGCCCTAAATTATTTGTTTGACTATATATTTAAAAAAGAAAAAATAAATGAGGCCTTGGTTCTTAAACTTCACGGCATTCTTATGAATGGTGTCCGACCGGACGCCGGTGTTTACCGTGACCACGGCGTAATAATTAGGGGCGTTGCCTTGCCTACGGCAAATCATTTGAGTGTTCCTAAATTGACACCGGAAGTTATCAGGGAAGCCGACAAGAAAACTGACGATATTATTGCCTTGTGCGCAAAAGTGCATAGTAAATTTGAGCAAATTCACCCTTTTGCCGACGGTAACGGCCGGGTTGGCCGCTTACTCATGAGCGCCATGCTTTTAAAAGAGAATATTGCACCGGCAATTATTCAACAAACTCAAAAACAACTATATTACACCTATCTTTATAAAGCCCAAACAAAAGGTGACCATAGTCAACTAGAACTTTTTTTGTGTAGTGCTGTAGAGGACGGTTTTGATATTCTGAACCGAAAGAACGCTAAAACGACCACTTAATTAAGACATCTGATTGGGTGGCGGCATAAGCCAAACCACCAACGGAGGAGATTTTTTGTGAAAACAAAAAATTGGCCGACCTCGGAGTTATATTCAGCTTAATAAAAGACCGCTTGAGAATTTTTAAAAAACAAATCAAGCCGGTCAAGTTTATGAGCAACAACGTACCGGATAAATATGAAGTTCACCGCAGTACAGAGTCGGCATTTTTAGGATTCGGAACCATACACAAAACAACAGTAGCAAATACCGAAACAGGTAAATCTGCTAGTGCGTACGGAGACGATAAAAATGAGACTCTTCAAAGGGCGATAGATAAACTGAAAGCGAACGAATAGAGAATAAAAAGCCGTCCGGACGCCGGGCGGTTTTTTATTTCTCGCGCTTTAAATCAAATAGAAAACCACTTCCCTATTTTTTGCTCAATGCCTAGCCGCGGCCGCGCAAATTGTTTTCTTGATAACTTAATTATGGCCTCAACTTCGGCTTCGTCGTTAAAAGGTAGGAGTGGCGCCATGGCCTTTTCGGTACCCGGGTCCCCCACTACCCCGTTGATTATGGTCTTATAAATAAAGTGATAGTTTTTTTGTTTGCTCATTTCTTCCGCATTAAAATAAGGGAAAAATTCTTTTTCGATAGCGACCGCGTCAAAACTTCCGATTCTAAAAATAATCCATGTTCCCACGTTTCCGAAAACCGAATTTTTTATAGTTTCCGGTACTTGGTCTAAATATTGGTGAGACAAAATAAGGTTGAGCCGGTATTTTCTTGATTCCGACAAGATTGACGGGAAAATATCGGTGCTAAAGCTCTGAAATTCGTCGACGTATAAATAAAAATCTTTCCGTTCATCTTCCGGCATAGTTTGCCGTTCCAGTGCCGCAAGATATAATTTGGTGGTGATAATTGAACCTAGCAAATTTGCCCGGTCTTCCCCTATCCGGCCCTTGGCTAAATTAACCAATAGGATATTTTTATTATCAATAACCGATTTTAAATCAATGGTGCTTTTTGTTTGGCCCACAATGTTGCGCAGATACGAGCTTGTGAGTAACTGGCCAACTTTATTTTGCACCGGCGCGATTATTTCTTTTACAAATCTTTCGTTGTAGCGTTCAAAATCCTCTACCCAAAACATTTTCACCATTGGGTCTTGCACCTTATCAATAATCCGCTTTCTAAATTCGGCGTCCACCAGTATCCGGTAAACGCCTAGCAAACTGTTGCCCGGCGTGTCCATGAGGGCAAGTACCGAATTATAAAGTAGGTATTCCGTACGCGGCCCCCAAGAGTCTCGCCATAAATGCTTAAAAACAGAGACCAACGAAGAAGCGACTAATTGTTTTTCGTCGTCGGTTTTTACTTCCAAGATATTGAGTCCGGCCGGAAACTCTACGTCGGCCGGGTTAAAATAAACCACGTCGTTGATTCTCGTTTTTGGAATAAACCTCAAAAGGTCTTCGGCTAAATCGCCGTGGGGGTCCACCACCGCGACCCCGGCCCCATTCCTAATATCTTGAATGGCCATATTTTTTATCAGCGTAGATTTGCCGGCGCCGGTTTTTCCTAAAATGTAAACGTGCTGTCGCCGGTCTTTAGTTTTAATAACGACCGCTTCCCCAAATCCATTGGTCTCGTCTGGCAAGCTTATAAAAACTTGTGCCATTTCGTAATTTTAAAAATTGCTCTGCAACGCGCCTTTCAATATACGCACCACCCCCTATTTGTCGCAACTTTAGTATTTAGTTAAAATTAAAAGGTGCTGCTGCAGAGCACCTTTTAATATACGCCTGTCGTTTTGGATTTACCATTTCCCTCTCCCCAAACGATTAAGAGGGACCTGTTTAGGGTAAAGCCGGATTGCCTCTTCAAACCGGCTTTCTGAAACATCGCCTTGTGGGGAGCTTCGGGGAAATTATCAGGCGGCTTACTGTACCCCACTTCATTTGACAAATCAAGTGTTTTAGTTTATAAATCTATGGCCTACTTTCTAGTGGGCCATGTTCTTTAAAAATCAAATCAGCTACGCTAAACCGTTGCTCATTTGGTGCGCCTAAGAGTCCGTACGGACGGACGACAAAGCGAACCGGGTGAGTAAGGTCGGCTCCCCCGGATTGGCATGTTTAATTATTAATTTTGCCTAATTTTATGGAGTTTAAAGTCTTTTTCGAGGACTTGAACGACGAGGTCGTATCAAGAATGAAATGGGCGCTTCTCTGTGATTTGGACGACGAGATTAACGAAGCGGTCAATCAAGGGATTAACCGTCGCGAGGCCGAGGTTGAAGTAATTAACGATTACCTCAACCGGCATAATACGGGCATACTGGTGAAAATATGAACAAAGCAAAACTCATGTTTTTCGTCTCTTGCCCGGCGTGCAAGAAAAAATTCGGGATTGAGCCAAAGTACATCACCATGTATTTGCACCGGATAATCGCCAATTATAAAGAGCGGTTTAAGAGAATTAGCGAAATGCTGGAAGCGGCGCAAACCGACGTCAAGAAAAAAATCGGTTAAATAAAAGAGGGCCAACGCGCCCTCTTTTTTCGCCTTTCGGTTATCCACAGATTTGCTCTTTACAATGTTTTTTCAATTTATGATATAATATTAACTGTAGTAACAATTATAACTTTCGCGATAAAAGTATATGAAAAAATTCTTAACTGCAGCGGAGATTGCCCGACTGGAAAATGTCTCAAATATGACCGCTACTCGTTGGATTCGCCGGGGATACTTTGCAAACGCGCGAAAGGTTGGTAGGTCTTACCGCATTCCCCTATCGGAATACCATAAATGGCGAGAATCGACCAAAATAAATCCGATAAAAGAACAACAAAATATAAACGTCCGTACGGACGTACGCTAAAAATAGCTTCAAATATGGCCAAAGTAATATCAATTTCAATTTTCAAAGGCGGAACCGGCAAGACAACAACGGCGGTAACTCTATCTGCCGCATTGGCCAATTTAGGCAAACGGGTACTCTTAATAGACCTTGACCAACAGGCTTCTGCCACCCGGCACGTGGGTATGGACCCAGAAAAAGAGAACCCAAACCTGTTTCACGTTTTTATGAAACAAGTACCGGCTAGTTTAGCGGTCAAAGAAACCAAGTTCGGTTTTAAAATAATGCCGGGGAACTCCCTTTTAGCCGCTATTGAAGAATCTTTGGAAGCCGGAGACGAAAATATGCTGCGCAACCTTATTGAGGGCGTAAAACAGGACTTTGACTATGTGATACTCGATAGTCCGCCCGGTAAGGCCATGTTAGCGATAAATGCCCTTTCTGCGGCCGATGAGGTGATTATACCCCTACAAGCCGAAAGACCGGCCCTAGACGGCGTACAGGACCTCCTACGCTTCATACAAGAGATAGTGTGGGACAAATATAACGATAATCTGAAAATACGAGGGATTTTACCCACAATGTTTAAAAAAACTACCATTCATTCGTCTGGTGTGGTTAAAAAAGCCCGGGAAATATGGGGGGATAAGGTTTTTGCGGTCATAATCCCAGAAACCATTGTATTCCCTAGGGCTTTTGACCAAGGAATGCCCCTTACCTCTTTGGAACCAACCCATGAGGCGGCGGTGGCTTATTTGGAATTAGCTAAAATCTTATGAAAAACGTAGAAACAAACAGATTTCAACAAAAAAATCCCGAAGAAATATCTTTTAAAGGTGCTTCTTTAACTGAAAAACCACCCAAAATTGAAGCTAAAGAGCGAACGTCCGAACGAACGGACGTACGGACGCCCGAACGTACGAACGTACCCAAAAAAGAAATTCAAATTGTAGAATCGGAAGCAGTTAATGTTTATACTATTGAGGTGCCAAAAGAACGCCGAAAAATACGCCACCCTTTCGATATTTTTGAGGACCAGTTAGAGGGGCTAAAAAAAATACAAATGGCTAAGAGAGAAACCGGCGGTGCCAAAGAAGTTTTAACACTTGGGGATATGGCCCGGGAAGCTTTAGACGATTTTATACATTCAAAAACCAAAAGGTCGGCCAACATCAAGCTGATGTTTGAGCAAGATAAACAGGAAGCGCAAAGTGTCCGTACGGACGAACGTACGGACGAAAAACCGCCAAATGGATAAAATATCTTTCGGAGGTGCCATGAATAATATCGCCGCCCGGGTCGAAGACTCAAGGCGGAGAACAAAAAAACTTCAAAATGAAGAGGCGCTTTATACATTAGTGCTACATTCTGCTCGAAAAAAATTAAAAGTAACGGTAAATGAGTATTGTTTAACCGATTCAATTCATAAGTTATCTAGCAACCGAAGCACTGTGCCGGGGTGGTGCTACGCCTCAAAAGAACACCTAGGTAAAAGTTTAGGATTTTCGCGCCAATCAATCCACAACATGATAAATACACTTAAAAAGTCCGGCCTCATTGAAATTCAAGAAGATACCGGCTATTTAAGAACAACTGAACTGTGGCGTGAAAATGTTGAGGTCCTTAAAAATAGAGTTTTTTCGTAAAATAGGGGATTGTCCAAATTTTGGACAAGGTGTAAAGAATCTTTACAGTGGATAAGTTTTAACCGGTGTAAAGATGTTTGACGCGACCCGTAAAGAATCTTTACATGGACTGTAAAAAGTCTTTACACAATAAGTAGTAGTATACGTAAAAATTATAAATAAAAGTAACGATTTTAAATTTTTAATACGGTACGACGAACGAAACGGCCTTTTAAAAGACTACGAGCAGCGTTCATTCACTGGTACATTCTAGTACGAACCAGTAAATAGGGGACCGGCCCGGCCAAACTTGGCTATTTTCCCTATGAAAATGGGCGTTTCAGTCCGTTTGTCTGTCGTGAGGTCCGCTGTGGCTCCCCTCCCGACTCCACCCCACCCATCTCTCCTCTTCCTTTCGTCATCGTCAATATGTCTGGGGTGGAGTCGGGAGTAAGCTTTCTATGCTGAGGCAATAGAAACTTATCCCGACAGACAAACGGACAAGCTAATCTGTTTAAAAAAACAAATCTAAGCTAAAGAAAAATCTGGGCGAAAATTGAAAAAAATAATTTTAAAAATGGAAAAAATTTTTGAAAAAAATTTAGAAAAAAAAGAAAAGAAATTTCCAAAATTTAAAAGAAATTCCGTTTCGCCCCAAAAGCAAATTGCCATTCAACCGCGCGACATAGAAATTTTTAAAAAACTAGCCGAATTTCGTTTTTTGGACACGCGGCACATTAACTTACTTTGTCCTGGTAAGGGTGGGCCAAGGTACAACCAACGCCGCCTTGAACAGCTTTACCGACGTTTTTATATCGACCGGCCACGCTCGCAACTTTCATATTACAAAACGCGCGGCGATATAATTTACGCTTTGGGGCGCAAAGGAGCAGAGGCAATTTATAACACAGTGCCCGGGGTGCAAGGTAAGATTGATTGGCAGCAAAAAAACCGCGAAGCAAAATACCCTTTTATTGAACACACAATAATGATGTCTGATTTTAGGGTTGCTTTAATTCTTGCCCTTAAAAATCACCCAACAGCTAGGCTTGCACAATGGCAACAAGGCGAAGAGTTAAAAGACAAGGTGGTGCTTAAAGGGAAAATTACATCAATTATCCCTGACGCATTTTTTACTATTCACAAACAGGATAAAAATAAAGCATTACATTTTTTCCTCGAGGCCGACCGCTCAAGTATGGACCAAAGCACTTTTTTTCAGAAAATGCTCGCGTATCGAGAATGGTATAAAAAAGGCGGTCACAGAAAAAAGTTTAATATAGACAGTTTTCGGGTGCTTACAATAACTATTAGTGAAGAACGAAAAGAAAATATGCGCATGAGAAGTAAAAAAGCGGACGCCGGAAAGGGGAGTACAATGTTGCTTTTTACTTGCGAAAAAAATTATTCATTTGAAAAACCAGAGACGATTTTAGCTCCTATTTGGCAATCGTCTTTAGATAATATTCCACACTCTTTGTTGGGTTAGGAATTTCTAGGCGCAAAATTTATGCCAGAAGAATTTAGTGTTAAACAAATTAATATTTTTATGGCGGTCCTGTTCTTTGTTATACTTTTTTTCGGGCCTCTTTTTTTGCCCATTATAATGCAAGCTTTAACTTTAACAGCTTTAACCATTGTTATTATTATTTTCAACTTAGTAAATTTTCTAGAGGGCATTGATGAAAAAGACAAGCAAAAAAAGAAAGAGGAGCGACAGAGAAAACTTGAGGCGCGGCAAGCAAAAAAAGCGGAGGAGGAGAAGATTAGGGGTGAAAAAGAAAGGCTTAAAAAAGAGGAAGAAGAGCGACGGATTAAAGAAAACGAAGAGGCTAAAAAAGCAGAGGAGAAAGCAAGAAAACTGGAAGCTGTAAAAAATCG
>Ga0210400_10003894_pt1 | contig 13075 bp, 9 predicted proteins | sample IncBWH26MmetaG_FD_155456 | JGI IMG/M metagenome (GOLD analysis project Ga0210400, IMG submission 155456) | Forest soil microbial communities from Barre Woods Harvard Forest LTER site, Petersham, Massachusetts, United States - Inc-BW-H-26-M | ecosystem: Environmental > Terrestrial > Soil >...
CGTGATGGAGTTGTACCCTTTGGGGATAGGCGGAACTTTATTCATGATTTTTTCTCCTTCAGAATGGAAAGGTTGAAGGTTGAGGTTAACGGTACGCAGACCTGCGTGCGTTGCGCCGCATTTTGTCTATCAAAACACAAATTGTGAGCTGGCTCAAGACAATGTGGTGATCGGGTGATCGGGTGATCGGGTGATCGGGTGATCGGGTGATCGGGTGATCGGGTGATCGGGTGATCGGGTGATCGGGTGATCGGGTGATCGGGTGATTTGAACTTAACCTTTAATCATACTAAGTCTTTTGCCACCGAAATTATTTACCTCAACAAATCTATTAATCGAGAAGGTTCATGGAGAGCTTAAGTGAACAGTGTTGAAGTTAAATCGAAACTCCTTCTCGATTTAAACTTGGAGGCCGAATCGAGCCAGCATTTCGCGTTGCCCAAGGCTTGTAACCCTTAAGGCCCTGCTGTCGAGATCCTGAACTACCCATTTTCTTTTCAGCACAACTTTCAGGAGGGCCGCCCCGAGCGCGCCGGCGAGGTGAGGCCGCCGCTCGCTCCAGTCCAGGCATGGGGACGCGAAGCGGCGGCGCAGCTTCCGGGTTGCGTCAAGGTCGATGCCAAGAGCTGCAAACCCCTTCGCTCCAGCTGAGGTGAGATCGTATCCGCTACCGTTGCCGGTCGAAGTGGCTGAAAGCCATTCGAGCGCCTGAAAACGGTCGTGGAGAGACACGCCCAATGTACCGGCCATGTGATCGTAGCAAGTCCGCGCAGCACGCAGGCGGTTTGGTGTATTGGGCACGAACTTGTCGCGAAAGCCGCCCGCAAGCACGCTCAGTCCTTCGAGCACGCTGGCGACGTTGGGCCCTTCCAGGCTGTAGTAGCGGTGCTTCCCCTGGACAAACACTTTGATCAGGCGCTCTGCCTTCAGCCGGTTCAGGTGGGCGCTCGCGGTTGAGGGACTCACCTCAGCCACCACTGCCAGCTCGGTGCTGGTCCGCGCATGACCGTCCACCAGGCAGTAGAGTATACGGACTCGCGCCGGCTCACCGATGGCTGCCGCAATTCTGGAGACTACGGCGTCGGTGTGCTGATCAACATTCACACTTTGATGGTAGACGAATTGTTCACGTTCTACAACTGGCATATTGTAGCCTTGTGCATCCGGGAAAACCCTCAACGGGATTTTTGGCACGGCTGAAGAGTTTGAGGAAAAAGTCCTTTTCGTGCTCGCCCTGGACCTGCAGGGGCTAAAGCCCGGTTGATTTTAAAAAGCTTGCGGCACGAATAAACTTCCTTCGGCTCGCAAGCTCACCTCCAGGACAAGCTGTGCCCTGACACAAAGCAGGACTTGCGGCACGGCTGAAGCCGTGCCCTTTCAAATCACCACCTAGCTGCGGATTTTTTCCGCAAGCTGTGAAGCCGCCCCTTTGAATCAGCGCGGAAAAACAAGTTTTCCCACACACTTGGAGGATACAAATGACAGTGACCTGCGTTATCCGCTACGAGATCGATCCCTTTCAGCGGAATGAGTTCAGGAAATACGCTGAGAATTGGGGCCGCATCATTCCCCGATGCGGCGGCCACCTTATCGGATATTTCCTTCCCCATGAAGGCACGAATAATGTCGCCTGGGGTTTGATTGCGTTCGATAGTCTCGCCTCATATGAGACCTACCGGGTGACCTTGAAGTCCGATCCGGAAGCGCTTGAGAACTTTGCCATGGCGCAAACCAAACGCCTTATTCTCCGCGAAGAAAGAAACTTCGTGGAAGGAGTCGAAGGAACATTGGGCCTTGCCTCTGCACTCGCCCGCGTGGGGGACCGCCCATGTTGACACAAGTTGAGAAGGGACATTCGTTTCGTGCGCTTCATGAGCGCAGCAGAGCATTCATCATTCCCAATCCGTGGGACATCGGGACCGCCCGGCTGCTGGCGCACCTGGGTTTTGAAGCGCTGGCAACCACCAGCATGGGCTATGCTTTTTCCGCCGGACAACGGGACAACACGATTGGCCGTCAAGAGATGATGGGGCACGTTGCTGCGATTGCGTCGGCTACGGACCTGCCGGTCAGCGCCGATCTTGAGAATGGCTTCGGAGACGCCCCGGAAATGGTTGCCGAAACCATCAGGCTTGCGGCGGCGGCAGGAGTTGCCGGCGGCTCAATTGAGGATTCAACCGGACGCCCGGACCATCCGATCTATGAACTGGGTCATGCCGTCGAGCGGGTCCGCGCCGCAGTGGCGGCTGCCCGTGCTCTTCCCTTTGCTTTTACCCTGACTGCACGCGCGGAGAACTATCTGCACGGCCGGCCTGATCTCAGCGACACCATCAAGCGCCTGCAGGCCTATCAAGAGGCAGGCGCGGATGTTCTCTACGCGCCGGGCCTGTCCACCAAAGAAGACATTGCCGCCGTGGTCGGCTCGGTGGACCGCCCGGTGAATGTCGTGATGGGACTGCGAGGCGTTCCATTGAGTCTAACGGCCCTCTCCGCGATTGGAGTAAGGCGCGTCAGCGTCGGCAGTGCGCTCGCTCGCGCTGCACTTGGCGCCTTTCTTCGCGCCGCGCGAGAGATGCGCGAACACGGTACATTTGCCTTCGCAGAAGAGGCCGTGAGTCCACGGGAGATCAGTGCCATATTCAAGACGTGATACGTGCGGAGAAGCAAACCCACCACTGAGGCACGGAGACACAGAGACGACACGGAGAAAATCAAGAATGAGTTTCACTGCGGAGGCGCGGAGGAAACCCAAAAAAGATCACGGAGATCGCGGAGAAAGCACGGTCGGCGATTTTATGAAGTCGAAAGTGGCATGAAGAATCTGCGAAAAAATGAGAAAGGAAAACCGAGGGCCTACCACTGATTTTCACTGAGGCCACTGATCAGAATGCAAGCTACTGACCGCCAGCTTCAGCCACTGGCAAATACATCCAAGCCCAAAACGGATCGCATAGGAACTCCGGTGCCGCGCTTCTGACAACGCTAGACTCGCTTGAACTGGATGATTTTACGGCGATCGCGCTTCGACGGTCTCCCTGCGGGCGCTACCTCGAACTGCATGTTCGCTTTGCGCTCCGCTGCGGCCTTGAGACGCAGTTCCCTGCTCTCTGCCGTCTCGCGGTACAGGGTTTGCGCAACTGAAGCTGGGCCGCGCACATCGCTGAGCAGCAGGACCTCCACTTGAAAGTCGCCGCTGTCGTTGGTCACGCTCAGCATGTCTCCAATGCGGACCTCGCGCGCGGCCTTGGCGGGTTGTCCGTTGGATTGAATCCTGCCGAGTTCACAGGCCCGTGCAGCCAAGGATCGCGTCTTGAAGAATCTTGCGGCCCAAAGCCACTTATCCATTCGTACAGAGGTCATGATCTATTTTCCTATAAGAATGGGATTGCCGTTAGGCATCTATGTCAACGGTTCTATTTTGCCAGGACACGGGATCCTGGCAACGCTAAAGCATTTTCAGCGTTGGCGTATTCCGCGCTCTCAACCAGCTGCGATGCCACCAGGGCTAAGGCCCATTGTTCCTTGCATGTTAACGCTCCTCCACCAAGGTCTGGGACACAGCAACTCGGAAAATGCTCTATAAATCGGATTTATGGCCGATACGGCTCGAGTTTGGCGTAGCCAGGATCTTCCGCGGAGATCAGGGCGGGCTTCTGGCCGCTCCATAATACGAGCACACGTCCGGCCAGTGAGGAGTCGCGAATTAAGTCGAGGGCAACCTGAGCAAGTTCTTCGAGAGTGGTAAGAGCCGGAGGTATGCGGGGGTTGCTGCGCTGCTCAGGAGTCAGTGCGTCATAGTAACTCTTGACTTCCGGGGTTGCGACCCAATCGGGAACCAGGCAGTTGACGCGGATGTTGGCCGTTTCGCGCAAACCGGCATGGGTTGTGGTCAGCCGGATCACCCCGACTTTTGCGATGTCGTAGGCGGGCATGTTGGAATGCGCAGATCCATGGCAGAGCGCTGAAGTAGAGCTTACGTTGAGAATGGCCCCGCCGCCGCACCTTTTCATGGCCGCGACACCAAACTGCAACCCATACATTGTTCCCAGGAGATCGGTTTGAATCGTGTCGTAGCTCTCTTCTATAGGTGCGCCCGGACGATACCCCGGTCCGGAAGCGTTATTGATAAGAACATCGAGGCCACCGTATTTATGCTCGGTAAAAGCTACCAGGGCGTGCACTTCTGCCTGAACGGAGACGTCACACCGAAAGAAGTCGGCGCGTCCTCCATCAGCCAGGATGAGGCGCTGTGTCTCCCGGCCACCGGCTTCATTGATATCGGAGACGATGACCTGACAGCCTTCCGCAGCCAGCCGGCGAGCTTCGGCCCGGCCAGAGCCCTCTCCGCCCGAGCCAGTCACGATGGCGATCTTTCCAGTCAGATCCACGAGTCAACCCCGTTCAAAGGTGGTATGGAGCGCGCTTACTTTTAACAGCATGCTCGCCATTGTACGCGTAATAAAAGAGACAAAGCCCAAAACCCTTGAAATACAGCGCCGCTAAGCCGCAACCAAAGGCATTAGTAATACGGAGACCACACGCAGAAAATCGAGAATCAGTTTCACCGCCCCTTCGGCTGCACTCAGGGCAGGCTCTTCGCTGCGCTCAAGGGCAGGCTCCGACGCGGAGGCACGGAGGAAACCCAAAGAAAATCATGGAGGTCTGGAAGTATTAACTATTTCTAATCACGGGGAGCTACTTTAAGTATATGGCTGTGAATCTAGCCTAAACTCTCATGAATCATTGCCGATAAACCCAAATGTGGCCGGTTCTAGCGTGACGAGGGTCATTCCATAGGTGCTGTTCAGTTCTATTACCTCAGTGACCTTGAAACGTATGGGGGCATTAGCTTTAAATCAGATTTCCTCTCTAACTTGGGGATGTTGGAATGTCGCAATCCGCTAGATGACGACGGCTCGAGAGAAAGAGAAGTAGTATGACAAACAAGACGGTACTGCTCGTTGATGACTCGAGCACGACCCGGGTCCGGCATCGAATCCTTATCACCCAAAAAACAAGTTACACAGTTGATACGGCCAGTAACGGGCAAGAAGCCGTCCGCAAGGCCGTAAACGAGTCTCCGGGGCTCATCCTGATGGACGTGATGATGCCCGGGATGAGCGGTCTGGAAGTTTGCGAAGCACTTAGGAAAGATGAACGCACCAAGAGGATACCGGTGGTTTTGCTCACTTTCAAAACTGGAGAGGAATTTGCCAAAGCGGGTTTCGAAAGCGGTTGCAACGAGTACATGGAGAAACCAGTCGACGAGGGCGAACTGGTCCGGGTGCTGACAAAGTATCTGGGATGAAACAGGACAATCGGGAATTGCGGAGATGAGCATAAGCAAGCAAAAAGTCTGGTGGGCTGCGGCCGGCCTCTTATGGGCAGTGGGAGTTTGCGTGGGGATGCGAACCATGCTGGACTATGAAAACACTCCTGGAACCCCGGGGCGCCCACTTACAGAATGGCCATCCGGCAGCCAGGTCCCGCGAACAAAAGGCGTTCCGGCCATTGTGGTGATTGCGCATCCGCAGTGCCCATGTACGCGCGCGACCATCGGGGAGCTGGCCTTGCTCATGACCCGGCTTCGCGACCGGGTGACCGCCACCGTTGTTTTTGCCAAGCCAAAAGGGTTGGCTGACGGATGGGAAGAGACCGATCTTTGGCGTGCCGCTTTGGCCATACCGGGAGTGCGCGTGATAAGGGACGAAGGAATGGTGGAAACAGACCGGTTCCACGCCAGCGCCTCAGGGCAAACCATGCTATACAGCGCCAGCGGAGTTCTGCTTTTTAGCGGCGGAATCACAGCTTCCCGGGGACACTCCGGGGACAATGCGGGGCGCAGCGCCATAGTTTCTCTAGTGACCACGGGGAGGGCCGAACGGAGCCGAACGTCAGTGTATGGATGCGCGTTACACGACGCGGCTTCAGAAGAGCAGAGGAAGAGTCTATGACGGAAACGCCCGGCAACATGACGACAAACGAAAGAATCGAGAGGCGAACAGAAGCGCTCCTGGAGCAGCAGCAGCAGACGATCTACAAGCGCACCGACCGCATGTTTGCGGGGCTGATGACGTTTCAATGGATCGCAGGTATTGCGGCAGCTCTATGGATTTCCCCGCGAACATGGGCCGGACAGACGAGCCACATCCATATTCATGTTTGGGTGGCGCTTTTTCTGGGCGGCTTGCTCACCATCTTTCCGGTCATGCTGGCGGTGATTCGACCCGGCGAAAAATCAACGCGCTACGCCATTGCAGTTTCACAAATGCTGATGTCGGGCCTTCTGATCCATCTCTCAGGAGGACACATTGAGACCCATTTCCATATATTCGGTTCGCTCGCATTTCTCGCTTTCTATCGAGACTGGCGCATTCTGATTCCGGCCACGCTGGTAGTGGCCGCCGACCACTACCTTCGCGGCGTTTACTGGCCGCAATCGGTGTTCGGCATTCTGACCGCCAGCTCATGGCGCTGGGTTGAGCACGCGGCCTGGGTAATTTTTGAAGACATATTCCTGTTTATGTCCTGCCTGCAAAGCGTGAAAGAAATGAGGTTAACCTCGCGACAGCAGGCCCAACTGGAAGCCGCCAAAGAGGAGGCCGACAGCCTGAACCGGGCCAAGAGCGAGTTTCTGGCAAACATGAGCCACGAGATTCGCACCCCAATGAACGGTATCCTGGGGATGGCTGACTTGCTTCAGGACACAGATCTGAACGCCCAGCAGACAGAGTATCTGGACATGATGAAAGGATCGTCTGAGTCACTCATGCAGGTGATCAACGACATCCTGGACTTCTCCAAAATCGAGGCCGGAAAATTAGAGTTTGAGTCGACCCCTTTCAAACTCCGCGACAGCATTGCGAACATGCTGAAGGCCTTGAGTTTTCGCGCACACCAAAAGGGGCTGGAACTGGCCTGCCATATTGGGGCGGAGGCGCCCGATCGACTGGTGGGCGACCCCGGACGTTTGCGGCAGGTGATCGTAAATCTGGTCGGGAATTCCATCAAATTTACCGATGAAGGCGAGATCATCGTCAGGGTCGAGCTGGAGTCTCAATCGGAACAACAGGTCGACCTGCATTTTTCGGTGTCCGACACAGGCATCGGTATTCCTATAGAAAAGCAGCAGATGATCTTCGAGTCATTCACGCAGGCGGATGGTTCCATGTCTCGCCAATATGGCGGGACGGGCCTGGGGCTGGCGATATCGTCGCGCCTGGTAGAGGCGATGAGCGGCCGGATTTGGGTGGAGAGTGAGGTTGGAGCAGGAAGCACGTTTCACTTTACGGTTCGCTTGCAGGTGCAGGAAGAAAGCGCCAAAGTGGATGAGCAAGGACAAGAGTCTTCGGTGGACTGGGAAGGTCTGCGTGTTCTGGTAGTAGACGACAACCTCACCAATCAGGTAATACTGCGCGAAATGCTATCGCGCTGGCGGATGTGGCCCACGGTCACTGACAGCGGGCCGAAAGCGCTGAAAATCCTGAAGCAGGCGCAAGAGGAGGGAAAATCATTTCCTCTCATCGTGATCGATGCGCTGATGCCGGAAATGGACGGGTTCGCGCTGGCGGAAGAAGTCCGCAAGGATGAATCATTGCGGCCGGCAACCATCGTGATGCTGACGTCTTCCGGGCAAAAGGGCGATGGAAATCGCTGCCGTGAATTGGGCATTACAGCCTATTTGCCAAAACCGGTTAAAGAGTCCGACTTGATAGATGCAATCGCGGTTGCGGTTGGAACCCGCCCCTCACGCGTCCAGCCGCAGGAGTTAGTCACCCGGCACGTATTGCGCGAGCGGCGGCAGGAATTCCACATTCTTCTGGCTGAGGACAATCTGGTCAATCAGAATCTGGCAGTTGGCCTCCTGAAGAAACGCGGACACAGAGTTACTGTCGTGGGAGACGGCCTGGCCGCGGTAAAAGCTTTCGAAAAGCAGCAGTTTGATTTGGTCCTGATGGACATCCAGATGCCGAAGATGAACGGATTTGAGGCCACAGCGGCCATCCGGGGAAAAGAGCAGAACGCAGGCAGACGTACTCCTGTCGTTGCCATGACGGCCCATGCGTTGAAAGGCGACCGGGACCGCTGCCTGGCAGCGGGCATGGATGGTTACGTCGCAAAGCCAATCAGGATTAGAGAGCTTTTTGAAGTCATCGAGGATCTAGGCGGGATCCATAGCGGGGTCAGACTGGATGATGAAAACGGAACCACGTCCTTACCCCATAGTGAAGTGATCGATGAAGCCGCACTGATGGCGTCAGTAGAAGGAAGCGGAGAGTTTCTCAGGAGCTTGATCGAGGCATTCTGGGAAGAGTCTACACGGCTAGCAGCAAGAGCGGCGGAGGGGATTGAGCGGCGCGACCTTGAAGAAGTGGCGGCTGCAGCACATGCTCTGAAAGGCGCTACTTCTGCTATAGAAGGCCAAAGAGCGTTTCAAGCCGCCAAGAAGTTGGAAAACGCCGCCAAAGAGGGCAACCTTCAAAACGTCCACGAAGCCATGGCGGTGCTTGACAATGAACTGGAGATGCTGAAGGATGCATCGGCCGCGCTGGTGCGCTTGGCGGCAAAATGACCGAACCCGTTTTACCGCTGATTTTCGCTGATGAACGCTGATGGGATATAGCGAATTTGCGCCTGATCTTTCAGCCACAACCAAAAACGGGGGCCTACCACTGATTTTCACTGAAGCCACTGATCGGAATGCAGCTACTGGCCAGTAGCTTCTAGCTATTGGCCGGATTATTCATGTGGCATACGGCGGATGTGCTTACGGTGAAATATGGCTTACGGATGGGTATGGCTCATTAATGTTTTCGTTTCACCACACATTCACCCCCTTGTCATTCTGAGCAGCTAACCCGCTTTGCAGCGGGTTAGCTGCTCAGAATGACAAGGGAGAGAGTGTGACGCGTGGAAAAAGATTTCCAAGCTTTGACACGCGCTTCATGAATAATCCAGGCTAGCCTTGCTTTGCTCTGGGTTTCAAAGATGTTAACTTTGAATTCCTGTGAATTCTCTTGCTGATTTTGGCCGGCTCTACCTGGAGCGTGGCCGGGAAACCGCCTTTGTTCATCGTCGAGGATATCGCTCCATCTCCTGGAGCTACGGCCAGGTGGCGGAGCTGGCCTTCCGCTTTGCGCGCGAGTTGGAGCGAAGAAGCATCGGCAAAGGCGAGCGCGTTCTGCTTTGGGGCGATAACTCCGCGGAATGGGTAGCGGCTTTCTTCGGATGTATGCTGCACGGCGCGGTTGCCGTGCCCATGGACAAGATCGCGGCCCCGGATTTCATGCAGCGGGTGGCATCCGACGTGGATGCGCGGCTGATCGTCTGCTCCGGCGAGCTGGCTTCGTCGGCGGAAAGATGGCCGTTTCTGGAGCTTGACAGTCTGGGTGAAACGCTGGCGGACCATCCAGCGTCGCCTTATGACGGCGCGGCGGTTGCTCGAGAGGATACGGCGCAGATCGTCTTCACCTCGGGCACAACGGCTGAGCCTCGGGGCGTGGTGCTGACCCACGCGAACCTGCTGGCCAGTCTGGATCCAATTCAGCGGGAGATTCCCAAGTACCTCAAATACGAGCGCATCTTTCATCCTATCCGCTTTCTCAACATGCTCCCGCTGAGCCACGTCTTTGGACAATACATGGGCATGTTTATCCCGTGCCTGATTGGGGGGACGGTCATCTTTCAATCGAGCTTCAAGCCAAGCGAGGTCATCGCCTCCATCCGCCGCGACCGGGTCTCGGTGCTGGTGGCGGTCCCGCGGGTGGTGGAATCGCTCAAGCAAAAGATTGAACGCGATTTTCCCCACGAAACCGGGCCGCAATTTGCCGCAGGTGAAGGCGAGCGTTTTCTCAAGCGCTGGTGGCGATTCAGGAGGATACATCGCCAGTTCGGCTGGAAATTCTGGGCGCTCATTTCCGGCGGGGCCGCCCTGGACAGCAATACGGAAGAGTTCTGGCGCATGCTGGGATATGTGGTCATCCAGGGATACGGCCTCACCGAGACCAGTTCGCTGGTCAGCCTGAATCATCCTTTTAAAGTCGGCCACAGGTCGATTGGCAAGGTCCTGCCCGGCCGGGAGATGAAGCTGGACGAAAAGACCGGCGAAATTCTGGTGCGCGGCGAAAACGTGGCCCGGCAGTATTGGCAGGGGAAAGAATTGAAACCTGTGGCCGGAGAAGAAGGCTGGTTTCGCACCGGCGACCTGGGCGCCATGGATGCCGAAGGAAATCTCTATTTCAAAGGCCGGAGCAAGAACGTCATCGTCACACCCGCAGGGCTTAAGGTCTATCCGGAAGATCTGGAGCAGGCGCTCCGCAACCAGCCTGAAGTGCGCGACACCGTGGTCTTCGGGATCAAGCGGGGCGGCAATGCGGAGGCGTGCGCCGTCCTGCTGGTGCGAGATCAGAATTCTACCGATGAAGCTGTGGCCCGCGCCAATGAGTCCCTGGCTGATTTTCAAAAGATCCGCTGCTGGTTCGTCTGGCCCGATGAGGATTTTCCCCGCACATCAACGCAAAAGCCCCGGTTGAACGTGATTCGCGAGGTAGCGGAGGCCCGGTTCGGGGGACGTCCGCAATCCGCGTCTTCGTCGAATTCTCTGCAAGAGCTGATTCAGAGCATTTCCCATCGACATGGCGAGGTTCCACTCGATGCGCAACTGGAAGACGATCTGAACCTGAGCTCACTCGACCGCGTGGAACTCATGAGCGCCATTGAAGACCGCTACCAGGTGGACCTGACGGACCGCGAGTTCTCTGAGGTCGCCACAGTTGCCGATCTGGAGAAGCTGGTCCGGCAGAAGTCTTCAGCGGCGGCCAAGCCTCTCAACTATCCGTATGCCCGATGGGCGCGGCGGTGGCCCATCACCTGGATTCGGCTGCTGGTGTATTACACGCTGGTATGGCCGGCCACCATGATCATGGACAAACCCAGAATCATTGGGCGCGAAAATCTGCGAGACTTTCACGGACAGGCACTCATTATCTCCAACCACATTACCCATACCGACATTGGCTTTATTCTGGCTGCCCTTCCCGCGCGGTTCCGGCATCGAGTGGCGGCGGCCATGCAAGGCGAACTGCTGCGCTCCCTGCGCCATCCACCCCAGGAATGGTTCTTCCTGCGCCGGTGGTTTGAACAACTTCAGTATGCGCTGACCACGGCTTTCTTCAACGTCTTCTCTCTCCCGCAACGGGCTGGATACCGCGAGAGCTTCAAATTTGCCGGAGAGGTCGCAGACCAGGGCTACAGCATCGTTATTTTCCCCGAGGGCAAGCGCACGGATACTGGCGAGATAGCTCCCTTCCGGAGCGGAATCGGCCTGCTGGCGAAACGGCTGCAACTCCCGATTATTCCCATGCGCATTGACGGCCTCTTCCCGCTCAAGCAAAAGAAGCAGCGCTTCTCCAAACCGGGGACGGTTCAGGTACGCATTGGACAGCCGGTCACATTTGAGGCCACGGATGGTCCGGAAGAGATTGCGAAGAAGCTGCAGGCAATTGTGGAGCGGCTTTAGGCAGGCCTCGGCCAAAACCTACACCTACCACTGAGGCACGGAGACACGGAGAAAAACAAGAACCAGTTTCACCGCGGAGACGCGAAGGCGCGGAGGAACCCAAGGGTTGTTAAGAGGGATGTGGTACGCGACGGAAAGAATTTGGGGGGACGGTTGGGGAGTTTGGATGTGGCCCATTTTGGGCCAACCACAGGCAATAGCAAAATGCAAGGATGCAATCCAGCATCTGCCTATAACGAAAGTGTAAACAAGCTCATTGACTACTGGCTTAAATGGGGTCAGAATCCTCGGCACGCCTGAGTCGCTATAACTGTTTCAGAATTGGTGTGTCCCTTCGCGGAAAAGTGCGCTGGGGCTAAGGCCGAAATTTTTTAGCAGCTTTTCGCGCGAGTGAACTCGTGCCCTGGCACAAATTTGGCGCACATCGATCCTGGAAATCTCCCGGGCTGAGTTGAGCGGAATGCACTGGCAATATACATCCCTTGTCTGGATATATCTGGCAGGCGCCGGTCTTGCCGGGTGGATGGCGGTCTATGCCTGGCGGCGCCGCACTATTCCAGGCGCGGCAGCCTTCGCGCTGATGCAGGTGGGGGCGCTCTTGTGGTCCGCCGGGTACGCGCTGCTGGCCTCCCATTCGGATCTTCCTTCAGTCCTGTTCTTCGCGAACGTCTCCTGGACGGGAGCGGTCATAGAAGTCCCGGCCTGCCTGGCGATGGCCATGCAGTATACCGGCTCCGGGCGACTCTCTCGCCGGGCCGTGTTTTGGCAGGCCCTTATGCCGGCCATTACGCTGGTTGTGGTCTGGACAAGCAATTTTCATGGCCTGATACGGCACTCCGTCTATCTTAGGACCGTCGGTTCGCTCAAGTTTCTGGAGCGGACCCCAGGCGTGTGGTTCTGGGTGTATTTTGCTTACGGCTACTGCCTGATTGTCGCGACCATCGTGATTCTTTTGGCGGCGGTCTGGCGATCTCCGCGCGGACGACGGGGCCAGCCCGGTATTTTGATGACCGGCCTGCTCGTCAGTTGTTCCGGTCCTCTTATATACAACCTGAGCGGGCTGCGGTTCCCGGTGGATGTCTCCAGCATCATGTTCATACCGGGGGGCCTGATCTTTATGCTGGGCCTTTTCCGATACCGGCTCTTTTATGTAGCGCCTATCGCGCGGGACACCATCTTCGAGAGCATGAAGGACAGCGCCTTCGTGCTGGATGAGCAAAACCGGATTGCGGACATCAATTCCGCCGCCTGCCGGCTCCTCAAGCAGACGGCGAAGGAGATCATTGGACAGTCCGCCGAGTACTTATTTGCCATCCAACCCGGCTTAGTTGACCGCTACCGGCACACCATTGAAGCGCGTGATGAAATCGTGCTTGCCAGGGGGGACATGGTGGGCCACTTCGATTTGCGCATCTCGCCCATATGCGACCGCCAGGGACAGGTGATTGGACGGCTGATTATGCTCCACGACATCAGCAGGCGAAAGCGCGCGGAAGAAGAGCTGAGCCGGGCAAAGCAGGCGGCCGAAGCCGCGTCCCGCGCCAAGGGAGAATTCCT
>Ga0210400_10003895_pt1 | contig 13074 bp, 8 predicted proteins | sample IncBWH26MmetaG_FD_155456 | JGI IMG/M metagenome (GOLD analysis project Ga0210400, IMG submission 155456) | Forest soil microbial communities from Barre Woods Harvard Forest LTER site, Petersham, Massachusetts, United States - Inc-BW-H-26-M | ecosystem: Environmental > Terrestrial > Soil >...
CGAGGATCGGCGAATGGCGGCGGGGCGCCGGCAGGAATGTCTCCGAAATATTTCGTGGCGAGCGCGAGACCTTCGTCGGACTTCACGTCGCCCAGAATCAGGAGAACGGCATTGTTGGGCGCGTAATACGTTTTGAAAAAGGATTGCACGTCGGCCAGGCTGGCCGCGTCTAGATCGGCAAAGTCTCCATAAAAATTGTGGGCGTTGGCCCAGTTGCGGAAGGCGACGGGAGGAAGATCGAGCCAGGGAAAGCCGCCGTAGGGCTGGTTCAGGACGTTGACGCGGACTTCTTCTTTCACGACGTCGCGCTGGTTGCGAAGATTTTCGTCATCAACCTTGAGAGCGCGCATACGATCCGCTTCGAGCCAAAGTACACGGTCGAGCGCGTTGGAGGGCACAGACTCGAAATAATTTGTGACGTCGTAATGAGTGGAGCCGTTGAGGGTGCCGCCGCTGGAATTGATGAGCTTGATATGCTGCATCTTGGGGGCATGGGCCGAGCCCTGGAACATCATGTGCTCGAAGAGGTGCGCGAAGCCGCTGCGGCCCTGCGGCTCAAGGCGAAAACCAATTTTGTAGTAGACGCCTACGGTGACGACGGGCGCGGTGGTGTCTGGCGCAACAACGACTTTGAGACCGTTGGCGAGAGTGGTCGTCTCGATGGGTATCTTCACTGCGGTGGCTCCCTGAATCGCGCGAAAAGCGGCGTTACTTTTGTGCAATGCTAGGATAACCGAGGCGAGCGCTTGATACCAATTCTGGCGGCGAAAATCGAGCACAGCGTGGGATTGGGGCTGCTCGGATTGACCGCGTTCTTCTGGGTTTTTCACGGGTTGCGCGTTGCGTACGGCGCGTTGCATCTACCGTTTATCAAGGATTTTGCTCCCGCTTCCGATGCTGATTGCCCGCGCATTTCGTTGATTTTTGCGGCGCGTGATGAAGAAGAAAAGCTTCCCGTGGCGATCGCGACGCTCGCGGCCATCGAGTATCCACATCTTGAAATTATCGCTGTGAATGACCGGTCGCGGGACTTCACAGGAAGAATTTTGGAGGAATTTGCGCGCGGGCATGAACGCGTTCGCGTGGTCCATGTCGAGACCTTGCCAGCAGGCTGGCTCGGGAAAACGCACGCTTTGCAGAAAGGTTACGAGCGCTCGACGGGAGAGTGGCTGTTGTTCACCGATGCGGACGTGCGGTTCGCGCCAGACGCTCTGAGGCGCACCGTCACACTGATGAAACAACGCAACCTGGACCATCTGACGCTGTTTGGTGACGTAGAGATGGTAGGCTTCTGGGAAAAAGTGCTGATCACATTTTTTGGAATGGCGTTTCATATTGCGACCGATCCACACCGGGTGAGCGATCCCGGTTCATGGACCTATGTGGGCGTGGGAGCGTTCCAACTTCTCAAGCGGTCCGCGTACGAGGCCGCGGGAACGCACCGGCGGCTGGCGATGGAAGTTGTAGACGATATGAAGCTCGGAAAAATCGTGAAGCAAGCGGGATTCCGGAGCTCTGTGAGCCTTGCGGAAGATGCGGTGGTTATCCGGTGGCACGCGGGTTTAGGGAATCTAGTGCGTGGAGTGACTAAGAATTTCTTTGCGGCACTGGGCTACAACGTGTGGCTTGTGCTGCTTGCAGCGATGGCGATGTTATTAACGGACGTGGTTCCATTTGCTGCGCTGTTTGTCGGCCATGGCTGGATTCGCGCGCTGGCCGCGGTCTCGGTCGTGATCGCGGTGGGCTTTCACGTAGGCGTGAACGTAGTGATGCGTGTCTCGCCCCTTTATGCGCTGACGCACCCGATTGGGGCCGTGCTGTTTTGTTACATGCTGCTGCGCTCAACGGTCGTCACATTGTGGCGAGGCGGCGTGACTTGGCGAGACACGTTCTATCCGCTCGAGGAGCTCAAACGTGGCGTGGTGTGAGCGTTTCGGAGCAGCCTAGCTTCCGTTACGAAGCCGCCGAGGCCTTTTCCGTCGAAAACATTCCCGCAAGGTCTCGTTGTTTCAGGCCGCGAATGCGGTCCCGGAGCTGAGCGGCTTTCTCGAACTCGAATTTCTTGGCGGCTTCGCGCATTTGAGCTTCTAACTGCTTCAGCAATTCCGCGAGCTGTTGTTCGCTCTTGACGTTGGCGGTGGCGGTATCGAGCGCGGCTTCATCGATGGGGATGGTGACGTAGTCGGCCTCGACAATGCGGGCGAGCTCCATGTCTACGGACTTGACGATGGATTCGGGCGTGATGTTGTTTTCTTTGTTGTAGGCAACCTGCTTGTCGCGGCGGCGATTCGTCTCGCTGATGGCCTGATTCATGGAGCCAGTGCGCGTATCGGCGTAAAGAATAGCGCGACCGGAGATGTGGCGCGCGCAGCGGCCAATCGTTTGAATCAGCGACGTGGAGCTGCGCAGGTAACCTTCCTTGTCCGCATCCAAAATTGCCACCAGCGACACTTCCGGCAGGTCCAAGCCTTCGCGCAGAAGATTGATGCCGATAAGGACATCGTATTCACCGCGGCGAAGGTCGCGCAGGATTTTGATGCGGTCGAGCGTTTCCACTTCCGAATGCAAGTAGCGGCAGCGGACGCCGATTTCCGTGAAATATTCGGAGAGATCCTCGGCCATGCGCTTGGTGAGCGTGGTGACGAGCACGCGCTCGCGCCGCTCCGCGCGCAGGCGAATTTCCTCGAGCAAGTCGTCGACCTGGCCCTTCACCGGCCGAATTTCCACTTCCGGATCGACCAGGCCCGTGGGGCGAATCACTTGCTCAACGAAGCCACCACCCGATTTGGTCAACTCGTAAGGCCCGGGCGTCGCTGAGACATACAAAACCTGATTCACGCGGTGCTCAAACTCTTCAAAGGTGAGGGGGCGATTGTCGAGCGCGGAAGGCATGCGGAAACCGTAGTTCACTAGTGTCTCTTTGCGAGAGCGATCGCCTGCGTGCATTCCACGCACCTGCGGAATGGTTTGGTGCGATTCGTCGACGAAAAGCAAATAATCCTGCGGGACGTAATCAAGCAACGTTGGCGGAGCTTCGCCTGGCAGGCGCCCGCTGAGGTGGCGCGAATAGTTCTCTACGCCATGGCAATAGCCGATGGTGCGCATCATCTCGATATCGAACAAGGTACGCTGCGTCAGCCGCTGGGCCTCCACAAATTTTCCTGCGCGCTCCAGTTCCTTCTTCCACCATTCGAGCTCTTCATAAATGGTGACAATGGCGCGCTCGCGCTGCTCGGTGGGCATGACGTAGTGCGTTTTGGGGTAGATGGGCACACGCGTCAGATCTTCCTGGCCAGCGCGAACCTCCCCAGTGAGGGGATCGATTTGGCGAAGCGCGTCGATCTGCTCGCCCCACATTTCGATGCGGTAACCATTGTCCTCGTAGGTTGGATAGATTTCGATCATGTCGCCGCGAACACGAAAGGTGCCTCGGCGCAAATCTTCGGACCGGTCGTACTGAATATCAACGAAGCGGCGCAGCAGGGCTTCGCGCGTTGTGTGCTGGCCTTTTTCCAGCATGACGAGCATGCCGTAATAAGCTTCCGGCGAGCCGAGGCCGTAGATACAGGAAACCGAGGCGACAATGATTACGTCGCGGCGCTCGAAAAGGGAGCGCGTGGCGCTCATGCGCAGCTTGTCGAGCTCATCGTTAATGGTCGCTTCTTTTTCGATGTAGACGTCGGCGGAGGGAACGTAGGCCTCCGGTTGGTAAAAGTCGTAGTAGCTGACGAAATATTCGACGGCATTCTCTGGGAAAAAATTCTTGAATTCGTGATAGAGCTGCGCGGCGAGCGTCTTGTTGTGCGCGAGAACGAGAGCGGGACGATTGACGGCTTCGATGACCTTGGCCATCGTGAAAGTCTTGCCCGAGCCGGTAACACCGAGAAGAACCTGGTGTTTATCGCCGGCCTCCACTCCGCGGACGAGCTGGTCGATCGCCGCGGGCTGGTCACCGCGAGGTTGGTAGCTGCTACGCAGTCGAAATTGCACGGAAGGCTCTCCTGCCGGCTCGCTGGAGTGAGCCGAAACCTCCATTATACGCCTGGACGCAAGCGTCGCGCTTAGCGAGCTTCGCGCTTATTGGGAATTGTTCGCGGTGTCTACAACCAAAACGACCTCAGAGCGGCTTTTCGCGTTTACGTCATAGTGGACGCGATTGGAGCCATCAGCCTTTGCCACCGTGACATTCATTTGTTGAGCGGCTTCTTCCGTCGCGCGCATGAGCAGGCCCGTTTTCAGCGAAATGTAAGTGATGATGCGATTGGAGCCTCGGGCTGTGCCAGAGGTTCGCAATTCATGGAGTTTGAAATCCTCGGGCGTAGCATTCTTTTCCTTGGAATCCTGGTTCAGAGTGGCTGTTGTGAGAATCACCGCGCAGGTTTCCGGTTCGGCGTCGGACGGAGCGCCCGTGCCTTGCACGGTCAACTGTACAGCGCCGCAAGGCTCATCACGGACGTACGTGGATTGGCGTATCCAGCGGAGGCCGGCCAATGGTGCCGGTGATTTCTCGCCTTCCGTGGAGTTCCATTTTTGTGAGATGCGGACTGGCGACGTACGGAGTTCGGCACCGAACACAAAGCGGGAGGCCCATTCTTGCCAGGTTTGCTGGTGCTCGGGAAAGAGTGCGTCGAGGCCAGTAATGTTATCGAGTCGGCCGTCGGGGAGGATCGTGAACTCAATGACCTTTCCATTGGGATCCTCCTTTTGCACCTGCGGAGACGGCGGCTGGAAGCCCGGAGTGTTGGAATGAGAATCGGAGTCTGGAATTTCAAGTTTAGAGCGCGCGCGAATGACGGCACGATCGGCATCGGCGCGAACGCCAAGAATTTCAAGCCTCAATAGGGCGTTCACATCCACTTTGGAGGAATCGGCGGGCGAGGCGACGATAATGGCGCTTTCGGTCTTAACGTGTCTGTCGCTGTGATAGCTGATTTGGTAGGCCAACTTTTGGCCGGTTTGCAATCGCGGAAAAAGGTTCACGGGCGCCGGTCTGGTTTTAGCGGCGCAGAGAGACATTACAAAAAGGGCGACGGAACCACCGACGCACAGGGGATATCTCGCGCGGCTGGCCCAACTGCCGATGCTGTTTCGACGGAGCTTCGCCATATCGAAGGTCATTGCGCCTTTGCAGTTGTGCCGCTCGCGTCGCGCACTTTCAGGCGGCGGTCAAAGAAATCGCTGGTGGCGCGATAACCAGCCAGCCAGCTGCGATGCAGCAGGAAATCGTGCACTTCGTCGGGAAAAATGAGCTGCTCGATCGCTACGCCGCGCGCTCTCAACCGGGCAACAAGATCGACCGTTTGCGTGAAATAGACGTTGCGATCGTCATCGCCATGAATGAAAAGCACCGGAGATTTCCATGTGTCGACAGAAGTGACCGGAGATGATTCGTGGGCGAGCTTGGTCAGCTCGGGCGAAATGTTCTTCCCGTCCCAGTTATCGGTGGGCCAATCGTGAACGCCATGGAAGTCCACGCCGGCGGCAAAAATATCGGAGTTGCGCGCCAGACCAAGCGCGGTAAGGTAGCCTCCGTAGCTTCCTCCCCACAAGCCGATGCGGGCAGCATCGACGTCGGAGCGGCTCTGGAGATATTTGCCGGCGGCGACGACGTCTTTGTATTCGCTGGCACCGCGTCCTGCACGGCCCGGAGCTTCGCGGAAGGCGCGCCCATAGCCTATGCCGCTGCGGTAATTGACCGATAGTACGACGTAGCCGCGGCTGGCTAGATACTCATTCATGGCGTAGGAATTCGCGTAGTAATACATATAGTGCCAGCCGAGCAGCATCTGGCGAATCGGTCCGCCGTGCATAAAGACGACCGCCGGCTTCTTTTCCTTAGCGCCAGCGGTTGGCGGAAGAAAGAGTTGACCATGGATTTCGAGGCCGTCCGCCGCCTTGAACATCACTTGCTGCGGCGCAACCAATTGTTGCGACGGAAAGTTGGCTGGCCAAGTCTCGGGCGCGAGCGTTTGTGCTGCGTGATCTGCATTTAGCTTGGTTGAGAATGGCCGCGCAGGATGTTTCGCATCTGAACCGAAATACACAAGTGTTTGGCCGTCGCTGAGCGCCACCGGACTCCACTCGTTGCCTTCGCCGTGAGTGACTTGGGCGGGGCGATCTCCGGTGATACCGACGGTCCAAAGGTGACGGCGATCGATGTCACCACAATTGGAATTAAGGAGAATAGCTTTCTTGTCGGTCGTCAGGGACCACTGCTCGACTTCGCAGTTCCCAGGGGTAAGCAGGCGCGGGCTCCCGCCTTCGACGGAAAGCGAGTAGAGGTGCTGCCAGCCATCTTCTTCCGAGGCGATGAGTAGCCGATTCTCCGCCGCCCAATGTATCACGCCACCACCAGTGTCTTTGGCCATGAAGGGATAGGAGCCGTCCGGTGAGGCGCTGCTATGCCATATCTCGCGCGCACTACCTGCCGGCGTGTCCGCGAGCCAAATCGCCCAAGGATGCGGTTTATCGGGCTCAAGGAAATAGCCTGCGGGGGTGTCGCGCTGCTCGGCGGGGCGCCGCACGAACGCAATGCGCTTACCGTCAAACGACCAGACCGGATCGCTGTCGGTATCAACACTCGGGGCAAGGAAGCGGACGGAATTGCCGGCCGGTTCGTAGACACCAATGAAACTGTGATCGCCGCGCGTTGAAACGAAAACTAACTGCGATCCGTCGGGCGACCATTCTTCAGAATGATTTTGGCCGCGCACGATCAGTTGCTTGGGTTTCTCGCTGCTGTTTAGCGAAGCGGTCCATATCTGGCCCTCGCGCACATAAGCAATAACACCTTTCGCAGAAATCTTGGGCGAATCGCCGACGTCAACTTTCTTAGGCTCGCCGCCACTCCAGGATATGCTCCAGACGGTCTGTTCCGTTCCCGCGGGATTCGTCGTGGGATTGGGAAATTGTCCACTGGCATTCTTGCCTTCTCCTCGAACGTAAACGATTGTATTGCCATCCTCTGAGAAATTCAGTTCGGAGAGCGGTTCTCCATCGTCTTGAAGATAGGACGTAAGCCTGCGCGCCGTAAACGCCGGGCCTTCCGCGACCCAAATGTTGCGCTTCCCTTCCTGATTCAAGGTCCAGGCGATGCGATTGGCGGTTTTGGCGGCGGTCAAATTTTCGGGAAAAGGCGCGCTGAGTAGCTCTTCCAGAGTCAGACTCTGCTGCGCCGACGCAGGTAACGCCGAGCACACCATTGCAAGCACGAGCACAAACCATTTCTTCATCTTCATCTCCGACCAGGTGTTGCAAACGAAAGCAAAGGATTTAAGGCTCGCCTTAATCGGCGGGCCGGCGCGCAACGAGCCGCTCAATCGAAATTTTCGGCACATCCAGTGAACCCGAAATCTTCAGCACATAGCCCTGTTCCGGAAGGATAGCGCCGGTTTGATCGTCAACCAGCTCTTCCAAGGTCAAATCGGAAACCTGCGCAAAGCTCAGCGTGCCCTTGAGCAGAGTCATTTCCGAGGTGCCATCCAGGCGCAATCCGGGAAAAATGATGCCTCGATCGCGCACTAAGAAAGCGCCCTCTCCAGACATCCAGCGTGAGGCGCCCTCGTGTGGCGCGCCATCGGCCATACTAGCATTCACGTCCCAGCCGCGGAATTCGACGTCTCGCAATTTCAAATCGCCCTTGCCGGCCAAGTGCTGCAGCAGTTCGTCGCGGCCGACGCCCTGGGCAGTGAGATGCACAATTCCCGATGCGAGTCCGTCGAAACGTTCGAGCAGGTTGCTGGGAACCGGTATTTGCCGCAGATCAACGTGTTGAAGTTCGGCGGTCACATCGTAAGAAGGACGCGGCAAGAACGCGGCCCTCAATTTGGCATGCAATGTTCCGCCGGCACAGTGAGCTTCCACCTCCCGCAGATCGAGGTGTAAATCATGCAGGGCGCCGCTCGCTCGCACTTGGCCCAGCTTGATCTCCTCCAACGTGAACTCGTTTATGTTTAGCTCGCCTTCCGCATTCACGCGCCGCAACAGTTCGGTAGCCCCCGTGTTCGCCGCATTTCCAAGCAAAGATGGGAGCAGACGTTGTAGCCAACCGGGCCTTGCGCGCGGCCCCATCCAACGATCGAGGTCGGCGGCGTCCAAATGATTCGCATGGAGTTGGAAATTCCATTTTGCGCCGCCACCCGCATCTGTAAAGGCGGTTTCCGTGAGTTGACCTGACCAAGTCGCGCCGAAGCCCTCCAAGTCCGTCAGACTGGCGGCGCGAAATCCATCCTTCCAATCCAGGCGCGCCTTGTTCAATTGAAGCGGCTGGTTGAGTCCGGCAACCTGCAATGCCGTCTTGTTCAGGTCGACACGCCCGCTCCAACCCTTGGTCGCAGCGGCGTTGTCCCACTGGTAGTGGAGCGCAGCCGACACGGGGCCGGTCAAATCCCAGCCATGGTTCACTGGCCGTCCGAGCACGGACATAATCTTGAAAATGTCTTGCGCATTGTCGGTTCGACCGTCGATGCTCAAGCTTCCAACCCGGGTGCTGAAATCATGGGTGAACCCTATAGACGCGGAGGTCTTGCTCTCGGCGAGGCTCCGGTGTTTCGCTGTCTCTGCCGTCGCCAAGGATGTCCCTTCGTTGCGCTCCGGTGCAGCGTACGAGATGCGAATTGGCCCGATGTTGAGGTTTGTCCGCTGCCGGCCACCCTGGAAAGCGCCAATTCGTAGAGGCGCATTTAGTCCGGGAATGTGCACTTCGCCGCCAAGACTCGAGAAAGCTGCTTCCTCAATTTCCAGCGGCCACCCGCGCAGCGCGATTGCTCCGGTGAAGAACTGGTCTGCGACGATCGCATTGTTCACGTTGGGATCGAACGCGCGATACCAGGCCAGCAGATCGGCTGCCTGGACTCCCGCAGAATCCAGCCGGACTTCCCAAGCCGGAGACGCATTTACTTCAAAGCGCGCGCTGCCTCGCAGATTCGATTTCGCGGTCTCCACGACCAGGCGTTCGGCGGAAATATTGCGCATGCCAGCATTCCAGCGTCCTTCGAGATTTACGGTGGCGGCGGGATTATCGGAGCGTTCGCTCAAATCCCACCGATGAATCTGCGCCACCCTCGCCTGCGCAGAAAAGGTCCATTCGCCCGGTTGCGTGTCACTACCAGCGACTCGACCGGCAGTGCCGCTCTTTGCGGTTCCGTCGAGCGCAAAAATGCCGCGGACACCATAATCGTAACCCCGAAACAATCGGAGCAAGTCCGCGAGAGAGACCTTGCCCCAGTGAACTTCAATCTCAGCAGGTTGCAGACGAGCTGATGTTCCGGCGACGTCGCCGTGCACCATCAGGGTGCCCGTGGATTGCAGAGTTACGCCGCTGCGCCAGGGCTGAGCTTCGAGTTGCAAGCGCCAGCGACCGGCAGAAACCTGCTCCACGCTGCCGGAAACTCCCAAAAATGCGAACGGTAATTTCTCGTCGCCGATTTTAAAATTGATGCGGCCGTCGTCCACATCGATCTTCTGGAGCCGATTCGACGGTGTTTCCTGCAGGCGCGGACCGTAAAATCGTGAGCCCGCCCCAAGAGTCGACTTCGCCGGCGGCAGCCAGCGCTCGAGATTCCACTGCCCTTCATCATTGCGTACCAGGTCCAGACTGGGACGGGTCAACGAGAGGGTGCCAAATTCGAAACGGCCCCGCAGCAAGCCCGTCCAGCGCAATCTGGCGGTCAAATGCTCGGCACGCAGAAAATACTCGTTTCCGAACGCGGGATCCTCCGCGATGCTCACGAGTTCAGCGTCTAGAACTGGGCTGGGCAGCAGCAAAACATTGAAGTGGCGCACTTCCACGGATCGTCCGAAGGCGCGTTCGAGATGTGCGACGAGATTCTTGTGAACGGTATGCGTACGCGCAAGGAAGGAGGCGCCAATTTGTACCGCGATCACAAGCGCGACGAGTGACAGCGCGAGTCTCCACCATTTGCGTACGCGATGCATGATGTCCGAGAGTTTCGCAGAGTGCTGCCTAAATGGGAAGCGAAGCGAGCCGGAAACTACTCAATGAACGGTGCGCAGCATTCGGCCCCAACGAGTACGCTGCGGCAGGTGCAACAACGTGTCAATCACGCTTTTCAGCCGTTGAAAAAAGCTGCTCTGCCCATAATCCGCGCTGCTGGCCTCCACCGACCAGTAGATCAAAAAGGGCCGGCCCATAATGGCGTCTCGATCTACGAATCCCCAATAGCGACTGTCGAGACTGTGATCGCGATTGTCTCCCATGGCGAAGTACTTTCCAGGGGGAACAACAATCTCTTCGCCGCGAACGTACTTCTTAATCTCATGCGCCCATTCCATCACCACAGGGCTGGCGTACAACTGATTGCCCATCGGCGGAAAAGCATAATTCAGAGGATCGTATCCGGCGCCGGGATCGTGTACTACGTATGGCTCGGTCAAGGGCTTGCCATTCACGTACACGCGCTGATCCTCGACTTTGAGCCGGTCGCCCGGCAATCCAATTACCCGTTTTACGAAGTGCTGATGATCCGCATACGGGTATTTGAAAACGATGATATCGCCACGCTCAAGCGGCCGGTAAGGCAGCAGTTTTTCGTACCAGGCGCCGTGGCCTCCAAAAATGAATTTATTGACCAGCAAATGATCGCCAATCAGCAGCGTTCCCTCCATCGATGCGGAAGGAATTTTGAACGCCTGGACAATGAAGGTGGTTCCGAAAAGGGCCAAAATCACGGTAACCAGCAGCGACTCCATATATTCTGAAAAAGTCGCTTCGTCGCCCCGGCGCGCTGGTTTCGCAACGCGCTCTTGCGGTGCAGCTTCTTGGGTTATGGTCTCTTCGGGCATATCCGTGTCAATTTCTCACTTCGGTCTGCTCCAACCGGCCTAGCGCCGTTCCTGCCGCGCGCTGCTCAGCTTCTTTCTTGGTATTCCCTTGGCCCGAAGCCATGCAAGAGCCGTCCACCCAGACTTCAACTTCAAAGGTCTTGTGGTGATCGGGCCCGTGCTCCGCTGCAAGTCGATACTCCGCAGGAGACTTCCCGCGGCCCTGCAAAAATTCCTGCAAAGCCGATTTGCGGTCGGCCTCAAACAACTCAGTACCGCGCTCCTCCAATGCAAATTCAAAGAGCGTCGTTCGCAACATCTCCTTGGCGGCCGCGAGACCCGCATCCAGATAAATCGCAGCCACTACGGCTTCGAACGCATCGGCTAGAAGAGCAGGCTTGTTCCGGCCACCCGTCTTTTCCTCGCCACGGCCAAGGCGAAGATGTTCGCCGAGAAGGAGCCGCCGAGCGGCCAATTCCAAAGATTGCGCGTTTACCAGCCGCGCGCGGCTCTTGGAAAGCTGTCCCTCGCTCCATTTCGGAAACTTCTCCACAAGATACTCGCTGGCCAACAGGTCCAGCACGGCATCGCCCAAGAACTCCAGCTGTTCATTATTCTCAGCTAACGGGGCATTGGCGGCATCCGCAGCGCGCAACTCCGGAACCGCCGAACTGTGCGTCAGCGCGCGCTGGAGCAATTCGGGATTGCGAAACCTGCGGCCCAGCCGCGCCTCCAATTGCTCATCATTATTTGTCATCTCAAAAATACTTCCGCAACTACCGCCCCATCAATTTGGCGCGCTTAGTTGGGAAGACCCTTGCTTCTTCGCATCTTCCGCGCTGCTCTTGCACGCCGCTTGTAATGTACTTTGTATCGCGGCGCATTTTGAGAACGCGGCTGCGGCGGCTTCAAAGTGCGAGGTCTGCTTGTCGGCAATGCCCAGTAAATAATAGTTGACCGGGTCGGGATCCGGATGAGTATCGGCCTTTACCGACTGCTCTAGCTCCGGGATAGCCTCAGAATATTTGCCTCTGCGTATGTAGACCAAGCCTAGCCCGCTGTGTGCCATGACTAAGGTATCGTTTTTTGCGTTATTGAACGCTTCCTCCGTCAGACTTTCCGGCTTCGGCAGCGTCGGAGTAATCTCGATTGCGCGCTTGGAATAAAGTTCCGCCTTATCCAACTGTTTCGCAGCATCGGGCGCCTTGCCATTATACGTCCGCGCTAGAGCTTGCCCCATTACGGCGAGCACCGGTGCATCGTTGGGGTTTATCTCGACTTCCTTCTCCCCAGCCTCCAGCATTTTCGGCACTTGCTGTGTAGCGAAATATCCTGAAACCAAGGCCTGATACATTGTCGGACGGTAACGGCTCTGCGGATACTTCTGCAAGAAGTCCTCGGCGAGCTGAATTTTCTTACTGGGATCCGTGGCCTGTTGAACAGCCTTGGACGCAGCCTCCTCTTCCGGGGAGGCAGCCGCAGGCGCATTATCCATAGAAAGCGGAGCCGGATTGGGCTGCTTGTCCTTTTCTGTACCCGCTGGAGGCGGTTGTTGCTGCGGTGCGGGTTGGCTTTGTCCGCCTTGCTGTCCGCTTTGCGCTACACCGGAAGTGGCGCCGCACAATAACAAGGCTGTGAACGCTCCCGCGCCCACGCAAATACTCCATTGCTTTCTCATCAATTTACCTCTCCGATTTAAGATTCGTTCTGGAGTCCGTGGGCTTGAACGCACTCCTTCTGAAAATTAGATGCCCCGTCCGGGGCTATTTCTCTACGGCCTCTCGGACGGCTTACCTCCAGTAAAGGCTGCAAGTCCCTTTTGCGCTGCTTGCCGGGCTTGGTCGGGACTCCCGGTCACAGCCAGCGCTTCCTGATATTGGACTTTGGCTTGATCGGCTTGCCCCTCATCGTCGTAGATCCGGGCTAGATAGATGTGTGACCAAGCTAGAACCATAGGGTCGTCGGCAGCGGTATGCTCACCCGACGTGAGCCTGCCAAAGACTTCTTTAGCTTTCACGCCGTCATGATCCATCAACGCCACAAGTCCGATGCCGTACCATGCGCGCGTCTGATTCGGATACTTTGCCAGCACTCTTTGAAACGATGACTCGGCCGCCCGCGGATTCTTCTCCGCGATCCGTCTTTCTCCCTCTGTCAGCGCGGCAATCGCCTCCGGATCGTTCGGAATCGTCGACGGCGCGAGCTTCCTTCTGCGTGCGAGGGATTCGCTTGCTGTCTCAGACGGTTTCGCTGCGGCGGTGGCCGGCGCAAACTTTATCGTTTGCAAGCGCT
>Ga0210400_10003896_pt1 | contig 13072 bp, 13 predicted proteins | sample IncBWH26MmetaG_FD_155456 | JGI IMG/M metagenome (GOLD analysis project Ga0210400, IMG submission 155456) | Forest soil microbial communities from Barre Woods Harvard Forest LTER site, Petersham, Massachusetts, United States - Inc-BW-H-26-M | ecosystem: Environmental > Terrestrial > Soil >...
CCCCGCTGGATATGGGCTCGGCACCTCTGGATTATTCAGCGTACGCGTCTCAGATGTGTGCAAGCCGGCAAGAGCAGGTTCGCTCGGAACCACGATATAAGGGTTATAGCCGAGCCGCTGCACGCGGCCGTCCCAAACATATCGATGAATGTCGTCGTCTGGCCCCGTTGGCATTCGTAGGAATTGAAAATGCCACAAAGCGGACAGGGCGAGACCGAAGACGATGACGCGCTTCGGAAATTCTGGCGTAGATAAGAGCTCGCGGATGGCTAGGAGATACGCGACGCCAGCAACAGCCAGAGGAATGAAAAATGACGGTTCACCCGTGCCGCTGAAGTTGCGTGAGCAGATCGTTAACGCCACAAGCAAGATGGCGCCGAGTCCGTACAGCCTGTGCGAGGGTGAAAGTTTCACAGGCCTCCCGTACAATGACGAAGTTGCGCGACTGCTTGATGCCATTCGCGGAACCAGCCTGCAGTCCTTGGGGCCTTCGCGGGGGAGAGCCGCAATTCCCGAGCCAGCAGAATCAAGTCGTTTGCGACGTCGATATCATAGAAGGGTTCCGTGAAGCCGGTTGAGAGTTTAAGGACCTTCGTGCGCGTCAGCAATCTGTCGAGCGCACTCCTTGTTCCCATACGATCGCTTTCGAAGAGCGCCGGGTGAGCGGCCTTGGCGCCAACCAGATAGTAGCCTCCATCGTGGGTTGGCCCCACAACCACGTCACGCGTGGCGAGTATCTCGAACGCGCTGTCCAGAACCGACGGCGCGAGGTGTGGACTGTCGCTATTGAATGCGATGACGTGCTGCTGGCCGGCGGCAGTGAAGTGTCGAAAAACAGAGGAAAGTCCTGCTGCGAGACCTTCGCCATTTTGCGCCACGACCGGCACTGTATTACCTAATAGGTTCGCCAATTCGTCCTGATCCGACTCAGGGCACATCACCGCGACCTTCACGCTCGTCAATGACGTTGCCAATGCGAGGGTGTCCTCTAAAAGGCAGCGATACAGCGCTGTCACGGCGGGAGAAGGAAGGCTCTCAGTGAGACGGGTCTTGACTATGCCGGGCTTTGGGGCTTTCGCCATAATGACCAACGTACGGTTTGAGTGAGAAAAACACACAGTGGTCTGGCTAGAGGATTCCATGAGAGATTGTCTATCGGGACTTACGCCAGTCGCGGCGTTCCCGCCCTTCGACGTCGAAAATAATAGCGCACGATCCGGCTCAGGATGAACCACGCTGCTCCTACCGTGCCCTTCACCGTACCGCTAATTTTGGACTTTCCAATTCGCGGGTAGTAGCTCACAGAGACTTCCACGATGCGAAATCCCGCGATGGCCCCTTTCACGATCATTTCCACCGCCCAGCCGTAAGTAGCCTCTTCAAGGGCGAGGGCGCGCAGCACATCTGCGCGGCCGGCGCGAAATGGACCGAGGTCACTGACCTTCACGCCGTACAGAAGCCTAATCAGGCCGGCCGCGAGGCGATTGCCGGATGATTGGTGCCACGGCAGCGCGCCGGGGTTGCTTTTGCCGCCGAAGCGTGAACCGAGCGTAATGTCAGCGCGCCCCTCGATGATCGGAGCCAAGATAATCGGCAACTCCGAAGGGCGGTCGCTGTAATCTCCGTCGAGGAAAACGACCACATCAGGATTCTGGGTATTCGCAAGCCCTGTCAAACAAGCGCGCCCGTATCCTCGGCGAGGCTCCTGGATGACTTGTGCCCCCATCTTTCGGGCCAGATCGGGCGTTCCGTCAGTCGAATTGCTGTCGACAACAATGACCTCCGTGACGAGATTGGAGGGCAGATCGGCAAGTACACAGGCAATGGCCTGCGCTTCGTTATGGGTAGGAATGATGACCGATACTCGCACGCAGACTCCCTCATCACCACCACGGGGACGCGGGGCGCCACTGTGCTAGCAACGCGTCGATGCCCCAGGCACGACCTGCTCGTCCCACTGCGAGTCCGAGCGATGCGAGCACCGGAACCAGTAGTTCCCAAATCCATGACGTACCCCATTCCGAGACCCAAAGGCTGGCGAGGAAGAAAAATGCGACAAAGGCGGTTGGACGCGTAAGTAGACCAATGACCAGCAGGATTCCCAGCGAGATCTCCGTCGCCGCCTGAATGGGAGCCACTATGGCCGCATGGCTTGCCATCAGTCCCATAACCCACTTCCATGCCGCCGGTGAGTGGCTCGCCTTGATATAGTAATTGATCACCCCTGCGTAGCCCGCCGGGGTGTAGGCGCCCTTCCCCAGATTCTCGAAGAACACCCACACGAACATCGCCCCAATGGTCAACCGAACGATCGCGAGCCCGCTCTGCGCGCACGGTTGGTCGGCCGGGTGAGAGATTGTGTCTCTAGGTTCGGCAAAGTTCGTCATCACAATTGTTGCACCCCTCAGCACGATTTCGACCGAGGCCGCTGGCTACCCGCGAACCGTGCGGACGGCGCTATAATATGCGTGTCGTGCGAATGAAAGCAAACATTGAGATCGACACTGGCGCCAAGACGTTTGCAACTGGCCTGCTGGCCGATTTAATTGCGGCGCTGCACCGAAGTAGAACCGGCGATCTCCTGGCCATTACTAGCACCGAGGGAAGTGTGGGCGCCGATCTCGAGGCTTGGTGCCGCTTCACGCATAATACTCTAGTCGATTCCGGCTCAAACGCGGGCCGCGCTCGCTGGGTGATCCGATGCGGCGCGGCCCCCACGAATCCTGACTTGAAACGCCCTATCGGCTCGCGCCTTTGGCTCTACACGAATTTCGACTGCAACCTATGTTGCGACTATTGCTGTGTGCGCTCGATGCCCACCGCACCGCGGCGGGCACTCGGCCTCGCGCGTGTACGGCGGATCTCTGATGAAGCCGCCCAACTCCGTGTCAGCGAAATCTTCGTGACAGGGGGCGAACCGTTCCTGCTTGCGGACATCGCCGAAATCTTGGCTGCGTGCGCCGTAGCCGCGCCGACGACGGTGCTCACCAACGGCATGCTGTTCGAAGGACGTCGGTTGGAAGCGCTCCGCTCGCTTTCCCATGACCGCGTCACACTGCAGATCAGCCTCGACAGCCCCACGCCGGAGCGGCATGATCGCCATCGCGGTCGAGGCACATGGGCGCGCGCGTGGGCGGGTGTAGAGCTTGCTCGCCGGGAGGGCTTTCGGGTGCGATTGGCGGCGACCGTGTCCACCGACGCGGAGGCCGAGGAGTTCCGCCGTTTCCTCGATGCGCAGCAGATCGTCGAAGCAGACCGAGTCATCCGCCACATCGCGCTGCGCGGCTTCGCGGCACAGGGCGTCGCCCTTGCGCACGCAGACTTGGTGCCAGAAGTCACAATCACGGCTGAAGGCGTTTATTGGCATCCTGTGGGGGCTGGGGATGCCGACTTACTCGTTACGCGCGAGATCTTCCCGCTCGCCGAGTCCTTCGCTGCTGTACGCCGCGCCTTCGACCGCGACCGCGACCATTCGCGTCGGTTGGCGAGCATCTTCAACTGCGCGTGACGTGTGGCGCGTCGCGCGTGACACACCGCGCTTGCAACGAAGGCGACCTGCCCCGAGTTCGCTCTACCCCGCAGCCGACTTCGCAAAGGGTCGCTTGAAAAAACCCTGTCGCGCAGAGGCCTCACGCAAAGCGTCGTACCCATCGAGGTGTGGCAACACCCAGCGCTCGAGCCCTTCGGCATCGAGCACAGCACGGTGAGTCGGATTGTCGTAACTCATCGCAGTCAAGGCTTCAGCGAACTGTCGCTTCTGCGCCAGGTCGAGATCGGGCCGAGCGGTGAACATACAGTGATTGTATGGCGGTGACGTCCAAATCTCAGTGAGAGCGCCTTCCGGCACCAGGCGTTCGCTCCGCACCGCCTTCCAGAACGGGCTGCCGATTGCTCCCGCATCGGCGCGACCATCGAGGACTGCGCGAACAACTTCGACTTCGCTCGTACCGGTGTCACCATGCTTGCCGACATCGCTGTCGAAGCGCAGCGTGTGATAGTCGCGCCCTTCGATTAAGGCATGTTGCTCCAGGAAGTGAACCGGCAGAATTGCGGCGTGGCCACTGTCACGGCTTCCGAGCGCCAGCGTACGATTTCTCAGATCGGTTAGCGCGGCGAGCGGGCCCCCGCTGACCGCCACGATCTTCGTTGTCCAGGCGAGATCCGTGTCGCGCATGGCGATGGGCTGGCATCGATGGCCGCTCCACTCGTTGGCCTGTAGGTATGCAAGGTTGGTGTTCCAGGCGATATCGATACGCGGAAGCATGTCGCTTGGCGAGGCCAGGAGCGAAGCTACCTGCGCGTCGTAGCTCTGAAACAGCACGATTTCAATCGGCAGATGAGCCTCCTCATGAAAGTAGCGTCGCATGCCTTCCCAGATCGTGACGACCTTCGGATCATATGCAACGGCCCCAACCCAAATCGTTTGGCCCCTCGCCCCGTCCTCTCTAACGTTTGACATTCCCCCTCCGCTTTCATTAAAGAGGTATCGCTGTCAGAACAGCGGCATTCCCAGTACTGCTCTCCCGATGAACTCGCGCAGCACGTCGCCGGTGGGTGCCATGACGGCGCCTGCATGGGCATCGCGGAACAGGCGTTCGATGCTCATGTTCTTCGAGAACGCCGCGCCCCCGCACGTGCGCATCGCGGCAGAAGTGACACTGATCGCGATCTCCCCAGCGGCGGCTTTTGTTTCGAGCACACGAAGTACCGTCGTATCCCGGGGCCGCTCGAGATGATCAATCAAATCATCGACGCGCGCCGAGAGTCCATCAGTATCGATCTGCATGGTTGCGAGTTGTGCGCGCAGGGTCGGCAGGCTTTCACCAAGACTGAGACCCAGATGCTCGAACCGCGCGTTCTTGAGATGCGCCGTGGTGGCAGTTACTGTGGCTCGACAGAGGCCCAGCGCCACCGCTGACGTCCCCAGATTAAACAGCGGCAGCACGACATTCAGCATTGCCTGAAATCCCCCGCCATCTTCTGTGATCCGAAACCCGGACGGCACCTCGCAGTCATCAAGAATCATCGGGGCGGAAGCGTTCGCGCGGAGCCCCAGGCCGTCCCAAGGGCCCGTGACCGACAGGCCAGGCGTCCCGGCCGGAACCAGATAAAGGGTCGAATCTGTAAGACCCGAGCCATCGGGCGCAAGCGAAGAGACAACGTAGCTCTGTACGTGTCCTGCGCTCGTCACCCAGGATTTTTTCGCGGTGATGCGCACGCCCGAGCCGTTCTGACGCGCTCGAGACATCGGTGTCCAAAAGTGACTGCGTGAACCGGCCTCGCTGAACGCGAGGGTTGTCAAGTGCCGTCCGGCAGCAATCTCCAGCAGAGTGGGCGCAACAGTCGCCCCGGGCCGCGCCGCAGCAATCGTCGCAGCTCCGAGCACGTGCATAAGATATACCATCGCAACTGACGCGTCGGCTTCGGCAAGTATTGCGACGACAACCGCAAAGGTACGTGGTCCCTGCCCGGAGCCGCCCGCCTCGGTCGGCACCATCAATCCAAGCAGCTCCTCGCGACCCAGAGCGTCAACAGCTTCGGTCGAAAACCGCCCTGATTTATCGTTCTGCGCTGCAAGCGGCGCGAGCACGCGATCTGCAATCTCTCTCGCACGCGAAACAGCGGCCTCATGAGTCAGGGTGCCCACCGGAACCTCCACCCTCGCAGCTGGAAGAGGATTGTCCCCGACAACGCCGCAACTGGTCAAAACATTTTTTGCAGTTTTTCGGATCCACAATTGGTCGGCCAAGTCCTTCCGAGTGGCCTAGCCAGCAATCCTCAGGCGCTGAGGGCGGGGACGCATTGGCATCAATCGTGGACCTCACTGGAAGCAGATCACGATCGCCCACGGCGAGTTTCTGCAAGAAACAGGATCGCTTGAGCGTCTTCCGGCACGAGGAGAAGGCAAGCGACCAATTTGGGAGTGCCCGCCTTATTGCGAAGTTCGTCCTAGGTACTTCGGTCGTTCTCGGAGTCCCGTGATTCTTTACCTTCAGTTGTGAACGGAACTGCGCGATTCATAGCGGCTCCAACCATTTCCAAATCTCCCGAGCTTCTTTCAATAGTCCAATCCGGTTTCCTTAGCTTGTGTTTGATGATCTTCAGCAGATTCTTCGATATTGCTTTGTCGCCGCAACTCAGCTTGGGCTTTCGTGACCGTGTGCCGTGCGTAATACTCGGGGGACGGCTTGTCTCCGGCTCGAAAGTCCGCAATTCTCCGAATGATTTCTTCGGGATCGTCGCCGCGGGCGAGGGCTCGTTTGGCGTAGGCCCAATCGTTTTCGGATTGGCTCCTGTGACCGCTGGCTGCGCGCTTGGATTCTTTGGCTTCGATTAAATGCAGTGGCGCTTCGGGCGAGTCTTCATGGATCGTAAAATCGCGTAGGGCATAAACGGCATCGGTTTCCTGGCGCGCTTGCACGATAAACTCCTCGGAGAGTTTCCGGTTTGCGAATCCTGGCAAGCGGAGCACGCGTGTTGAATCGGTGGCCGCCGGATCCCCGCCAAATTGATTTGCGAGGCTGCGCAGCAGGGACTCTGCCTCTTCCCGCGTCAATCCATCCACTTTCCACACGACTTGATGCTTTCCAGGCGAGGTATGGAGGACGAAGTTTGGCGGAGGGGCTGCGGGTGAATTTCGGATCGCTGCAAGAGACTCGTCTCCCCTCTTATCGAGGTCGAGGTAGACATGGCGAATCCTGTGGATACTGTCCTTCGTGCGGCTATAGGCACCGTCCTTGATGGGATTCATTCCTATGAAGATATCGGAACCACCAGCGTTCTGATTGGCGAGCCAGGTTTGGAAATCCGGATGCGCAATCGTCTCCGCCTTGGCGATTCTCTGGACCGTCCTCCCGGTAGCGCGATTGCGCACGAGGATTGCGACGTTGTCGGAGGGTTCGAACAGCGCCAGCACATATTCCGAGGCTGTAAGCAACCTCGGCGTCTGTGTCGGGTCCCTGCTCATTCTTTGCCCTGCTTGGCTACGAAGATGGCGCCGTAGTCGAAAAGGTCCGCATCAGGGTCATATCCATTGATTTCTAGGACCTCCGAAATGTAACGGCGTCCGGGCCTGCGCTCGACTTGGATGACGACATTGAGCGAATCAGCGATGTTGGTTTTGATGGCCCGATAGGGGAGGTCCACACCGCTCTGCAGAACGCAGCTCGTGAAGCGTGCGAGGCCTTGCTTCGCAGTGTTCGCGTGGATGGTGGACAGGGTGCCCGAGTGCCCGGTGTTTAACAGCTGCAGCAGATCGAAGGCTTCGCCGCCGCGAGTCTCTCCGAGAATGATGCGGTCCGGGCGGTGGCGGAGTGCGGCCTTCAGGAGATCACGAATCGCAACTGCCGGATGGCCGTTTTGTTCGCGGCGTGCTTCAAACCGGACGAGGTTTTCCTGAGCTAGCTGGATCTCGGCAGTGTCTTCGATGACAAGCACGCGCTCATCCTGCGGAATGAATTTTCCGAGTATCGACAGAAGAGTGGTTTTTCCTGTGCCCGTTCCACCGCTAATGAGAATGTTGTTTCGCGCCAACACGTAATCTTCGAGGTGGTTGGCAAGCGCGCGATCGAGAGTGCCTGTCCTAATCAAGTCCTCCATCTCGAACTGGCGCGTGTTGAACTTGCGAATTGTGAGGGTCACTCCGCTGAGACTGCACGGTGGGATCACGGCGGCGACGCGGCTACCATCGGGGAGCCTTGAGTCGAGAATGGGTTTCGATTCGGAAATATCGTCGCCGAGACGCCGGGCGATGTTCTTTACCGCAACCATGAGGGATTTTTCGCCGATGGATACTCCCGGCACCGGCTGAACGAAGCCCTGTTTTTCGATGAACACGCGGTCGGGGCCATTCACCATCACCTCGCTAATGGAATCGTCGAGGATCAGGTGCTCGATGGGCTTCAGGAACGGCAGGATCATTTCGAATCCATTCATCAGAGTTGTCCTTTGGCAAGTTGAACGAAGTACGATTCGTTCGGGTCATTGTAGTGAGGCTTCAAGTAGCAAAACATCGGCGGCGTCGGATTGAGCCCGTCGTAGGCAAGAACGACGGACTGGGCGTTGCGCAATTCCATGAATGTCTTTACGTCAAACCTGTAGTCGCTTTGAGTGTTGTAACTCTTGGAGGCAATGATGTTGGCTTTGTGGGAGAGCGCTTTGCCGGTAAGCCAACTGACCTTAGTGTCGTGCCCGCTTTCCGACAGGCCGTAGCTCGCTTTGAGTTGGTCTTCGCGTCCGCAGAGGTCGCTTGCAGTCCGCGCTGAAAAATCATCCGACAAAGACAGGAATATCTTGGTGCGGAAGGTCTGGAGAAGGGTGCGCCAGCTATTACCGGGCAACGCTGATTTTAGCGAGCTGATACTCTGCGTCGCGATGATCGGGATGCATTTGGGCTGGCGCGATAGGCTGAAGAATTTCTCGTCGCCGGTCGGGTCGCTCTCCCCAACGGTTGCGAAATGCTGGTACTCATCGCAAAGGAACAGAACTTGACGGAAATACTGGTCGGGGTGTGCCTCGATCTTTGGGATGCGATTGAGGACAGCGCGTTCAAAATCGAGCTTCATCATCACGCCGAGGGCCTTGGCGAGCCCGGCGTTCATTCCGATCGGGAAATTTAAAGCGCAGATGCTGCCCGATTCAATAAGCCAGCTGAACGATGGCAGCGGCCTGCCAAACTGGTTGTTGGAATTCTTTGCGGGGTCGTAGCACTCCTTCTTGGGGCAGAAGACTCTCTTCACTTTCGGGTTGTCATCGAAGAGAGATAAGAAGACAGAGACTCCCTCGACAATGGAGGTCTTGAGTTTCGGTTCGATCCTCCGCCAGTCATCGTTGAACCAGCGCTTCACGGCTTCCAGTTGTTCCAGCTTTTCTTGATCGGCTTGAGCCGGATCAAGGACCGTACGAGACTCGGATCGAATGCCTCTCTTCCTCAATATCTCGCGCAGCTCCAACGTCGCTGGAGCGAGGAACCGATCTTCTTTTGGATCGTGGACGAAACCTAGACCAGCTAGGTCGACGACGCGCTCACCATAGACTTTCGGCGCTATGGCCATGAAATGGTGTCCGAGAATGATTTCCTCGGCTTCGCGAATCCGCCCTTCGAGGAGCGGCGGAGAGATGGCGCATTCGTAGACATCGAAGAACGTGACGTAGTCGTAGGCGACTTTATGAAGCAGGATGATGAACTTCACGAGGTTGGTGTATGCCTGCTGCCAGAAGGGTTCCTTTCCTCGGCCAAAAAGGTTGTTCAGGAGCGAAGCAATGTTATATGCGAGAGCGTAGGCGTCCAGGTCGTTGTGAAGGGGGTTATACCGATACTCGGAATCGAGGCTGATTTCGATGTAATCCTTGGACCGCCCGTGACGGTCGAGGATGTCTTTGGCCTTGCGACAAAAGTCTCCTTTCACTTCGAGGATGAGACCTCCGATCCGCTTTTCCTTGTCATGAGCCTTGTAGGCAAGAACTTGCTCCGCGAACGGAAGCATGCAGCAGCTCGTTTTGCCGCTTCCGATGGCGCCGAAGATGGCGATTCCGGTAAACAAACCGCGCTCTGGAATCGTGAGCCAACACGGTGCTTCGGCAGGCACCGGCTTGCGTGGGTTATGCACCTCGCCCACGACGAGGAAGAGATCGTCTCTCTCGCTCGGATCGGGATAGCGGGGGAGGTGCCCGGGCGAGACGCGACGGCGAGCTTTCAGCGTGAAGATGTAGAGCCCCGAGAGCACGGTCGAGTAGAGGAGATAGGGTGTGGTGAACAGCATGGTGGAGTAGAGGTACTTGAAGCTGCAGAATGCATGCGGAGCGCGCATGGCAATGACTCGTAGGAAGATTTGCTCCTCGGGGAACGGGTGCGTGTAAAAGAGGAATGCTCCGCTGGCTATTGCCAGGATAGCTGAAATGAAGGCGCGCGATTCGAGTGCTCTTTGCATCAGACCCTCGGGCGCACTTCGGTGGGTTGTCCCTCAGCGGGCCCAGGTTGTGTGGAGCGGCGTTCGGCGCGCCACTTGCGGTAGTCCTGGTCCCGCCACAGCACTTTCTTCAAGGCAGCGTTGATAACGTGGTCGGCGCTGCTCTCGATGAACCGGGCATAGTCTTCGAGCAGATCATTAACCGGCTCTTCAAGTTTTACTTCTCGAGTCATGGTCCCGGATGCTTTCTTGATGATCGACATGTTGTTCCTCCTGTGCGCCGGCTAAACCGGCGAGGTGTAGTGAATGCAAAGTCATACGAATGTGACGTTGCGACCCACATCGGCCCCGAGTCATGCGGAGCTGCTCGCAAGGGCAGCGTCGAAGCGTTGGCAAGGGAACGTGCGGGCCGGGTATTCAGCCGCGTAAGAAACTCGCTTCGGGACGCCGACGCTCTAAGGAGAAGCGGAAGGCCCCATCGGGTACGCCGATATCGCGAGGTGCACCAGAGTCCCGCGCGGTCAGAGACCCCGTGCATGTACCGAGACACCTCGCCCGGGAACCAAGAGATCCCGGGACCGCCCAGGGCCTGCTCTCTGTCATCCCTATCCCCTGCGTCGCATGGGCGTCGTTCCCTAAGGGAAGAGCCGGATGCGGTAGTGCCCCTTGTCCGGATCCGTGGAGGGGGTTGTGAGCAATCATGATCCCTACTCCCACTCGGTGATTTGAGGTCCCTGTCACCGTGGAAAAAACACGCAGCACAATGAACCGCTCCCGCCTGATTTAATGTTTTTGTCACGGTGAGTTTCGCTTTCCTCGATTTCCTATTGCTCCGGTGTCCAAGAACTTCCGATGCCTGTCCCGTGAAGAAGTTGGCAGCCGCGAAGGTGCACACGGTAATTCTCGCCTGCGTCACTCGGATTTCTCCGAATCAACGTTTTGAAGCGCCAACGCCTCTAGGGCAAACGTCTCAAAGCCAACCCTCCGCTCTTGGTCATTTGTTCCAACGTCCCGCCGGATGCCGTCGTCGCTCACTTGCCCAGTCTTCCAACCGCGATACAACCCTTCGAATCTCTCGCCGTTGAACCGGCCCCGCGCCAGGTTGCGAAAGATGAGGTCGGCATCGCTCACTGCTGCGTATTGCTTTTCGTCCCACGCTTTACGGACTCGGAAATAGCGAAGCAGATCGCCAGCAATGTCGGATTCGAGGGGGATCTTGACGAAGGAATTGAAGATTTCCGTGGCCTTGGGGAAGCAGGAATTGGTGCGGGACACATACACCAGCCGGAATTCCGAGAGTTGGCGGAAAAGGGGCAAGTAGGTTCGCAGATAGCTGACAAACTCTGTGAACCCCAGCCCACCTTCCTGAACATAGGTGAAGGTCACCAGAGGCGAGGGTGAAACCAAGAACATCGGGAACCTGTCCTGGAAAAACCGGATCGTGGGACGGGAGGTCTTCGTCCCGATGTAGAGTCTCGCCGGAAGATACTGCTTGTCGATGTTCAGAGTTCCACAGAAGAAGCGAACTTTGTCGGGCTCTGTTTCGAGGTACTGATACCGCTGGTTCAGGAGAACGAAATCGAGAATGGCAATGCGGCGTTTGATGAAGTCAATTTCATGCGTACGGCGATTGCGGAGGTTTTCCTTCTCGATCTGGCGATACAGGCGCCGGGAGAACAGGTGATGTACAACTCCACTCATTGGAAAGGACTCCGTCCGGACGTGTCTGCGAGTTTCGAGCTTGTTCCAAAATGTAGTTGTTCGCTTTCCCCAATGGGCAGCGGTGAAGGCCAGGAATTGGCGTGCAACGAAGTAACCGGAATGCGTCGCCACGATGTACAAGAACCGAGCTTCCTGCTCGGTGTAGCCAAAGGATTGGAGAGCCTCGATATGGGCAGGTGCAATGTTCATAGGTTTAAGATTCCTGCGGTAAGTCCGCGTTCGTCGAGAACGCGCCGAAGGCGCGCAGCGTCTTCGGCGCGGCTGTAGAGCGAGAAACCGGCCCTGGCTTTTTCGGCCAAAGCCCTTGGTCTGTAGTCACGCGTCGCCAACTCAAGGTCCACGTGACGCAGTGCGCCTTCTGGGGTCTCATATTCGACGCGCAAATCGGGTACGAGAATCTTTCCGTTCACAAGCTGCAGGCCATGTTTTTCGGCGACTTGACGCTTGCGATCCGGGTTGTCTTTTTCCGGTCCTAGTAAGGCCAGGTCGCGATACAGATTGTGTTTGAGTTGAGAGTCGAGAAGGACGCGGATTGGCCTGTCTCCACCGCGCTCGATGCGGGCCGCCTCCTTCTGATAAAGCCGATAGAGATCGGCGTCGTGTTTGACTTCGCGAGGTTTCACCCAGTCGTGATAGATGGGCGGATCGTCGGGCAGTTGGTTGGTCTTTTTGAGAAAGCGGTGCCCGGTCTTGGTGAGCGTGATCACTCGCAGGGTCTTCTTTTGCGAAATCTCAATCGTCTTGTCGGTGAGCAAGCCGTGCCGGACGAGTTGCCGAACATCCCGCTCCATGCGTTGGCAATTTCCGCCATACGCATGTATTGCGAGGTCCGCCGCCGGAATCACGCGGAACGTGCCGACTTCTTTGAGGGAGTGGATCTCGGAATCGCGCAGAAGATACGCGCGGTCGCGGGCGTGATGAGCGCGCGGAGAATCGCCGTGTGCGTCGCGGCTAGGATGCCGTTCTAAGATCTCGGTGCTTTCGTCGCGGGCGGGAACTTCGGGCGACGAGTTCCTGCTACCTCGCGCATCGGAGGTCTCTGACCTGTGTTGCCGCGCAGAGCGCCGCGGCGAAGCGTCGCGCGTGTCTTGCGGATCGTAGGAATAAGGTTCGCGCGACATCAGTTCAGGTCCTCCTCATCGACGGGAACGGGCATGCCCGCATGCCCAACGATGAATTGCTTGTCAAGGTGAGAGAGTTTGCGCCCCGTATTCTTGAGGAAGAAACGGCGATTGATGGCGAGCACGGCGCCGAACAGATTCACAAAGAGTGCGGCGAGGAAGATGAGAATCGTGGGTCCGTAGGCGTGATATAGAACCGCTTTGTAGCGGGCCATGAACTTCAACTGATCGAGCAGCCAAAACCCGTAGCCAAGCAAGAGGGCAATGGTGATGATGAGTGCATTAGCGATCATCGTGCGTTCCTTGGTTTCGGTCGGAGCT
>Ga0210400_10003898_pt1 | contig 13072 bp, 12 predicted proteins | sample IncBWH26MmetaG_FD_155456 | JGI IMG/M metagenome (GOLD analysis project Ga0210400, IMG submission 155456) | Forest soil microbial communities from Barre Woods Harvard Forest LTER site, Petersham, Massachusetts, United States - Inc-BW-H-26-M | ecosystem: Environmental > Terrestrial > Soil >...
AGGGCCAGCACCTGCCGTCGGTGGGTCGCCGACAGGCTTGCCGCCGCCGGGAGCCTCGGGAGCGGAAAGGGTTCTGATGGCTGCGCCGACAGGAGCGGCGCCAGAGGGGGGCCCGCATCCATCTGCAATAACCAGTGCGCCGGCGACGTTGTCCAAGGCTGACGATAACCCGGAAATCACACTTGTGCCCGCGCAAAGCGGCTTGACCGGGAGCCGCACGCAGTACTCTGATCCTCTCTACGTCCTGATGCTGGCCGTGGGAATCATTTTGCTGATTGCGTGCGCGAATGTGGCGGGGTTGATGCTCGCGCGGGCCGCCGCACGGCAGAAGGAGATGGCGGTGCGGCTGGCGCTGGGAGCAGGCCGGGCGCGAGTGGTGCGGCAGCTTTTGACGGAAAGCATAATGCTCTCGGTGCTGGGCGGGGCGCTGGGGATTCTATTCGCGTACTGGGGAGCCCACGCGATCATTTCGTTTGTGTCGAGCAATCAGGCGCGTCCGCTGGGATTCGCGACGGGCGTCGACCTGCGGGTGCTGGGATTCACCGCGGCGGTTTCGCTGTTCACCGGAATTCTTTTCGGGATCGCGCCGACGTTTCGCGGCGCGCGGGTGGATTTGACGCCGGCGTTGAAGGAAGGCGAGGGAAGCTCGACGAGGTCGGGACATGCGGGCGGAAAATGGTTCAGCATCGGCAACGCGCTGGTGGTGTCGCAAGTGGCGCTGGCGATCGTGGTACTGGTGGGCGCCGGACTTCTAGTGCGCACGCTGGCGAACCTACGCAACATCGACGTTGGATTCGATGCACACAATATCCTGATTTTTGGAATCAATCCGGAATTGGCTGGCTACAAAGGAGCGCAGGTGGACAGCTTCTATCGCGACTTGCAGGGCCGGCTTGCAGAGACACCAGGAGTCAAGTCCGTGAGCTACTCGATGATGCCGTTGTTGAGTAACGGGTTGATGGTCACGAGTTTCCACTGGCCGGGCACGCCGCAAGATCAGAATTCCGATGCGGACTCGCTTGGCGTGGGGCCAAACTTTTTCGAGACGTTGCACATCCCCTTTCTCAGGGGCCGCAGCTTCAATGCCTCCGATTTCGCGCTGTCGACTTCGAACGGCGGAGCGACACCCACTTCGGCGCCGACTCCGGTAATTGTGAATCAGGCGTTCGTCGAAAAATATCTTGGCAAAGAAAATCCGCTCGGGAAGCGATTCGGGGAGTCTCCGGCAGACGCGAACGACCCGGCGAGCCCCGGTTACGAAATCATCGGCGTGGTGCGCGACGCAAAGTACAACAGCCTGCGGCGGGAGATTCACGCCATGATGTATACACCGCAGAGCGCCGGGGGGGCTTCGTTTGAATTGCGCACCGCGGCGGATCCACAGGCCCTCCTTCCCGCGATACGTGAAGCCGTGGCGCAGGTAAATACAAACTTGCCGCTCTTCGACGTGAAAACGGAGTCGCAGCAAATCGACCGGCTGTTGTTTCAGGAGCGGCTGGTCGCGCGGCTGTCGGGCTTCTTTGGATTGCTGGCGCTGGTGCTGGCGAGCGTGGGATTGTACGGACTGCTTTCGTATGAAGTTTCGCGGCGCACCCGTGAAATTGGAATTCGCATGGCCCTCGGCGCGCAGCCGGAAAGCGTGTTGAAGCTGGTTTTGCGGGAGGGAATTGTGCTGGCGATTGTGGGAGCCAGTGTGGGCATCGGAGTGGCGCTGGGGGTGATGCGCTACTTGAGCTCGATGCTCTTCGACGTGCACGCCAACGATCCGTTGACGATGATTGCTGTAGGGGTGCTGCTGACGCTGGTGGCTCTTGCTGCTTGCTACATTCCAGCGCGGCGGGCGACACGGGTGGATCCGGTGATTGCGCTGAGGTACGAATAGGCTACTGGCGGGAACGGCCGGGAAGGTGGGTTGTTTTCTGCCATCGGCGGCGGCGGTGAAGCAGAGCCAGGAGCGGCGCAGCAAGTGGAACAGGCAAGAGGAGAGACTGACGGCGATATTTGGACATGGCGCTTCGTTTGTCCGCGAGCTCGCCAGCCAATTGCGCCGCAGCGGTTTCTTTGTTGGCGACGGCAACGGCGTAGAGCAACATGGGCACGTAATTGAGACCCAGGCAAATCAGGTATACCCCCAGCAAAACCTGCCACCAGGAGAGGCTCCGGCACAAAACAAAGAGGCCGAGAGCGACGGAGAAGAAGACGCCAACCGCGTATTCAGCCAGGACAAACTTATAGCCAAGAAAAACAACGTCGATGGCGGCGAGCTTTCGGAGATTGTCCATGCGCGAAAAGCCTCGCGGTGCCAACACCAGGTTACTTGAGGCGTTCCCAGAGAAGGCGGAAGGTGGCGTCCTTACGAGCGAGGACACCTCCTTTGCCGTCTTCCACGGGAATGAGTAAGAGGCGGTCGTCCCCTTGGAACTCGAACCAGCGGACGTTGTCAGTGCCTTGGCGGCCGGGAATGAGATTGCCTTCCAAGTGGTGGGTGACGGTGCCGGCTTTGGGGTCGACGGTGAAGGTGCCGAAATAGGCCGCATAACTGTCAAAGGCGGAAGCCTTTTCATCGGTTGTTGCGTTGAGCACTCCTTTTGTATAGGGCGCAAAAGGCTTGCGATCCGCTTTGAGGTTGATGTTGACGCCCATATGGCCAGAAGGGTCGTACATGATGAGGCCGGAGGGACGGTCATAGAAGTTAGGGCGGCCAGGAGAATTCCCCTGAATGGAGACCAAGCGCCAGGCGCCGACAATTTTTTTTGATAGCTCGTCAGGATGAGGAGCGGCTGAGGTGGTGGCCAGGCAAAAAAGAATTAGGAGAACGGCGGAGAATCTTCGCATAGGAAAGCTCCTTGAAGTCGGGAAAGGGGAGTACTTGCAAATCTCAAAGTGAGCCAAGATAGCACAGGGTGTCGCTAGATGAGACAGTTTTGAAAACAGAGTGGGCGGAAACAAAATGATTTTCTTTTTGTTTGCAAGAGCTTGCGGTGGAAATGAGGCAACGTGTTTCTTGGCATGACGTGTGCATTGTACAGAAGGAGACAGACAACGGGGTTTCCCGTAGCAGAAGATTGTTCGGTGCGCAGCGGTTGGCAGTTAGGGGAAATGGTGCACCGGCGGCGCTGTCGAAACCACACTTGCAGTCATCCAGCGACTGAAGGAAGTGGTAGAGCGTCCGCCCGGAATTTCCCACGCAACCGCGAAGCGCGCCGAGGGCCAGCCCCAAGAATGAGCAGCAGGTCGAGATGCAGTGCGAAGTGTGTAAACCCGAGAAGCAGTTCCAGCGGGCGAAATTCCTGCCGATACTTTTCCTGAACCTTGTACTGACGAGCTGCATCCCCAACGCTAACGCACAGAGTTCCGAAGCGACGGAGCCAACCGGGACGATTTCCGGGACCGTGCTTTCGCAAGGGGACAACCGAACGGTGAGCCAAGTGGCGCTGACGATCAAGTCACACGAGGCGGGGATATTTCGGAGCATTTTGACGGATTATGACGGTCGTTTTGAAGTGACCGGGCTGCCGCCAGGCAGCTACGAAATCAATGTAGAGGAATCGGGCTACGATCCGGTACGCACGAAAGAACAACTTGAGGGGCCGTCCCTGAAAATAATACTTTACCTAAGGCCGGTGAAATGGACTCCAGCAGCGCAAAGCAAGTACACGATATCCGTGCGCGAACTGAAAATCCCCGAGAAGGCGCGGGAAGAATACCAAATGGGGATGGAGTGCATGGGAAAGAGCGACTCGGCCGGGAGCGTCAACCACTTCACAAAAGCGATAAAAGTGTTTCCCGGGTTTTACGAAGCACTGTCGCAGCTTGGTATGGCGAAGCTTCATTTAGGAGGTATGGAGGAGGCGAGGCAGGCGTTCCAGGCGGCGATCAACCTGAGCAAGGGAAGGTTCGCTCCGGCACAGTTTGGTTTTGGCTATTTGCTGTACCGAGAAGGCAAGGCTAATGAAGCGGAGGCGATTCTGCGAAGGGGATTGGAAGTGGATGCGAATGCGCCGGAAGGACACGTCATCCTCGGAATGGCTCTGCTGGCGCTGAACCGGCTGGACGAAGCGGAAAAAAGCGCGGAGGAAGCGCTACTGCGAAAGCCGGGATACGCTGAGGCATATCTGGTACGGGCGGACGTGAACGCGAAGAGGAAAAACTTCCGCGAGCAGATTCAGAATCTTGAAACGTATCTGAAGTTGGAGCCGCGAGGGACAGCGAGCGCTCGCGCACAGCAGGCGCGCGAAGTGGCGTTGAGAATGTTGGGCGAAGGAATTCCGCAGGATTGAATTTTCCCCATAAAGAAGACAAATGGCAGTCACCGAGCCTGGCGACGTGCGACCACGGCAGGCTGCGTTTAAGCGACCCTACACAGAAGCAAAAGCAAAGAACCACAAACAAGAAGTACAAATCAGGCGGCGCGTTTTCGCCAGAAGAAATAGGCGGGAAGGCCGAGCAGCAGGATAACGAGCGCGGCGGTAAGATTTTTGAACTGGTCGGGGTCGAGGAAGGCGACGTAAATCGCGTTGCCAACGATGGCGGCGGCGGCGAGAACGAAGACGATTGGCGTCCAGGGATATCCAGGGACGCGGTAGGGAATGGGAATGCCTTGTGAGGCGCGGCGGATGGGAAAGATGGCCGCGGCGCCGAGTCCGTAGAAAATCCAGCCGATAAAAATCACGCCTTCGATTAATTTCTTGAACGAACCCAGTTCACCCGCAGAAACCAGGACGCAGGACCATACGCCCAGGCCGATGATGGCGGCCGCTGGCGTTTGAAAACGCGGATGGACCTCGGCGAGTTTCTTAAAGAAGAGATTGTCATTGGCCATGGCGTAAAAGACGCGGGGAGCGGTGAGCAGAACGCTATTGGCGGCGCTGAAGGTGGAAATGAGGATGGTGAGCGCGACGATTTTGCCGGCCCAGGGGCCAAGGACTTGGCCGACGGCAGTCGCGGCGATGGTGTCGCTGGCGGCCATGCCTGCGGGGCCGAGAGCGAAGAGGTAGGCGACTACGGCAAGGAGATAGAGACCGACAAGAATCAGCGAACCTGCAAGAAAGGCGCGAGGGAAATTTTTCTGCGGATCGATGACTTCGCCGGCGCTGTAGGTTCCGAACTGCCAGCCTTCATAGGCCCAGAGAACAGCAATCATGGCCAGGCCGAAATTGGACCAGAGGCCGAAGCCGTGCTGCGTGACGCCCAGGGCAGCGGGGATTTCGCGGGCGTGGTGACCGATGGAAAGGAGCACGGCGCTGAGGAGCACGATGATGCCGACTTTGATGAGCGTGGTCCAGTTCTGGAGGTCGGAACTTTTGCGTGTGCCCCAGACATTTACGGCGGTGACGATGGCGATCATGACGACAGCGATGAAGGTCTGCGCTGCGGGAGATAGCGCAATTATTTTTGCGAGGTATTCGCTGAAGACGCGGGCGAGAGCGGCCACGGAGCCGCTGGCGATGACGAGAAAAAGACACCAGCCATAAAAGAAGGCGGAGGCGCGGCCGAAGCCATCGCGAATGTAGCAATAGAGGCCGCCGGCTTCGGGGTTGGAGGCGGCGAGCTCGGCGTAAGTGAGTGCGCCGAGCAAAGAGAGGACGCCGCCGACCGTCCATACGAGAAGAGCCAGGCCGACGGAGCCATCGACCTGGCGAAGAAGGGGGCCGGGAGTTCGAAATATGCCGGAGCCGATGACCGAGCCGACGAAGAGCAATAAAAGATCGCGGAAGCGGAGGGTGCGGAGAAGTGGTGGCATGTGCTATGCGCCGCGCCGATGGGCGCGAGCAGATGGGAGGCATCATAACCGGAGATTGGGTGCGGTCAATGGGAAGTTCAAGAAAAATAGAGAGGAGCGGGCATGAAGGACAGGAGGAAGACGATCAAGGCACAAAGAGCGGCCCAGCGGCGAGTTGAATCGAGAGGCGTTGGATCGTAGATGGGCGCGATACGAAGAAAACGGATGACGAAAAGCAAGCCGCCCCAGATGTACCAGCCCTGCCAGAAATGAAAGAGTCCCAAGAAAACGAGGGAAATAGGAACGAGGATGGACATCACGCGGTGCAGGCGCGGACTGAGTGAACGGAGGATGTGGCCTCCGTCGAGTTGAGCAGCGGGGAGAAGATTCAGGGAGGTGGCGAAGAGGCCGACCCAGGCGGCGCGGCCGACGGGATGAATCAAGAGAGTGCCAGCTGAGACTCCGGGATGAAGAGCGGCGGCAAAATAACGGAGCAGCAGCGGCATGCCGAACACGAGGTTGTCAGTGCTTGTGTCTGCAAGGCCTGGAACGATCTTTGCGTGGAGAACACCGTAGGCGAGCGCGGGAATGGCGAGAACGAAGCCGGCGAAAGGGCCGGAAGCGCCGACATCGAAAAGAGCGCGGGCGGTGCGAATCGGGGAACGAATGAGAATGAAAGCGCCGAAGGTGCCGATGAGCGAGGGGAAGGGAATGAAAAAAGGATAGGTGGCGCGAATGTGGTGATAGCGGCAGGCGAAGAAGTGGCCGAGCTCGTGGGCGAGAAGAATGGTCAGCAAGGTGAGTGCGAAAGGGAGGCCCGCGGCGAGACCGGCGGGATGCTGGTAGAAGAGCTTAAGGGCGCGAAAAAATTCGTCGAGAGAGGCGGATTGATTGTTAGCGAAGGCGACGGCGAACTGTGTGCCTGCAGCGAGGCAGGTGCAGAGAGTGAGGAAGAAGAGGATGCAGGCGATGACGAGCATTTTCCGCGACGGGCGGGGAAGAGAGGTGTAATAGAAATCTGCGGAGGGAACGGCGCGCCAATCGATGGCGATAGGAATGGTGTTGCGCGGGTCTTCTGGAGGCGGTGGGTTCACGAAATGTCTAAGGGAGCGGGAGAATTCTGTTCGAACGCCCAGCGCGGCGGGGCTAATCCGCCTTCTTGCCAGTGCCCTCGATGCCTTGCAGCTCTTTGCCTGGCTTGAAGCGAACGGCTTTGCCGGGAGGAATGTTGACCTCTTCGCCGGTGCGGGGATTGCGGCCGATGCCGGTTTTGCGGGGCTTGACGCTGAAGACGCCGAAGCGGCGAAGCTCGATGCGCTGGCCGCGGCCCATGGCTTGCTTTAAGGATTCGAAAACCGTTTCGACGGCCTGCTCGGCCTTGGTGCGGCTGATGTTCGTGGCGACGACGACGGCATTTACAATGTCCAGCTTGATCACTCGAGCCTCCGGAGAATCCGTGGGCAGATGCTAGAAGGTGCGGCGTAGGTTGTCAAGACGGGAAGGGTCATCTACACTGAACGTCTTTTGGGCAAGAGATTTTGCCGTTCGTTGGCGGCGGTTCGCAATAAAAGCACAATTGGAAAAAAGAGATCAGGGAGGAATGGATGGCCGTTAAGCCAGACCGCTGGATCCGGCGCATGTCGCTGGAGCACAAGATGATCGAGCCGTTCACGGACCGGCAGGTGCGGGAGGGAGTGATCAGCTATGGAGTGTCTTCGTACGGCTACGACATTCGCGTGGCGGACGAGTTCCGGATTTTCACGAACGTGAATTCGACAATCGTCGATCCGAAGCATTTCGATGCACGGTCGCTGGTGGACATCAAGGGCGATGTGTGCTTGATTCCGCCGAATTCTTTTGCGCTGGCGCGGTCGGTGGAGTATTTCCGGATACCGCGCAACGTGCTGACGATTTGCGTTGGGAAATCCACGTACGCGCGATGCGGAATCATCGTGAACGTGACGCCGTTCGAACCGGAGTGGGAAGGCTTCGTGACGTTGGAAATCAGCAACACCACGCCTTTGCCGGCAAAGATTTACGCGAATGAGGGGCTTTGCCAGGTGATTTTCTTCGAGTCCGACGAAGAGTGCGAAGTGAGCTACAAGGACAAGAAAGGGAAATATCAGTCGCAGAGCGGGATTGTGCTGCCGCGACTTTAGGGAGAGAGTTTCTCAACTCAAAGGGATCCGCGAAAAAAGGCGCGACGGGGCTGAGTCAGGGCGCGTTTTGATCGATTACTTGAGCACAGCGGTGATGAGGGGGTAACCGCGGTCGCGCCAGGCTTCGAGGCCGCCCTGGAGCGGGCGGATGCGCTTGATGCCTTTTTTTCTGAGGAGCAGCGCCACACGGGCGCTGGTGGCTTCGTTGGGTCAAGTACAGTAGAGAATGACTTCGCGATCGCGGGGGAGGCGATCGTTCTTCTCCTCAAGCTCCTTGGCGTCCATGCGAAAGGCGCCGGGAATGATTTCGGGCTCGGCTTCGAAATCCACGGAATGGCGCAGGTCGACGATGACGAGTTCCTCGCCGGAATCAATTTTTTCCTTCAGTTCATCCACGGTAATACGCGCGATGCGCAGCTCGCGGAGAAAGCGCTGGCGCGCGATGAATTTGTAGCCGATGTAGGCCGCCAGAGCAGCCACGACAAAAACCAGGAGCCAGCCGCCGAAAGAAGCAAGGTATTCAGCGACGCGCTCGATCTGGCCGCTGAACACGAAACCGAGTCCAAGAAACGTGCCCGCCCAGATCGTTGAGCCCATAACATCGAAGAAAAGAAAACGCCTTGCGCGCATGTGAAAGATGCCGGCAAGAGGAGGGGCGACGGTGCTCAAGCCGGGAATAAACTTGGCGAGGAGCAGTGAGCGGGCGCCTTCCTTGGCGAAAACTCCCTCAGTGCGGCGAACGCAAGAATCCGGTTCGAGGGAGATTTTGCAAAGGAGTTGGAGGACTTTTATGCCTTTGCGGCGGCCAAGCTGATACCAGATGAAGTCCGCCGCCACAGCCGCGAGGACGGCATAAAACAGCGAGGCAAAAAAACTCATGCGGCCCGTGCCGGCAAGCGCACCGGCGGCCAGCAACAACGGCATAGAAGGAATGGGAAGCCCGAGTTGCTCGGCAAAAACCCATGCAAGCACGACTACATATCCATGATGGAGAAGAAACTCGAGTGTGCGATGCATTGCCAGGGCTGGTCGGCTATCTCCAATTACTTCGAAAGGAAAGGAGCAGTATGCCCCCAATGGCCGGTCATGACAAATTCGCTGAGCGGCTTGCGTGTTCGGGGGGCCAACTCGGGCTCGCGCAGTTTTTCGGGAAGCGTTTGCGGGTCACCGGGATAGCCGATGGCCAGAGCGGAAACGGGCACCCAGCCCTCCGGAATCCCGAAGACTTCGCGCGCTTTGCCCTGATCGAAGCCTGCCATCTGATGAACGAGGAGGCCGCGTGAGGTGGCTTCCATGGTTAATTGAGCGTTTGCCGCGCCAACATCGTGAAGGGCGACGCGGTTCGGCGCGCCACTGTGCTTAAATCTCTGGCGAGCCACGGAGATGGCCAGGACCGGGGCATCCTTCGCCCAGGCCGCATTCATGTCCATCAGGACGCCAACCATTTTCGAGAAGTTTTCTGCGTCGTCCTTGGTGGCAACGAGGTACGACCAGGGCTGATCGTTATAGCTGGAAGCGGCCCAGCGAGCAGCTTCAAACAGGCTGCGAAGCACGTCGTGAGAAACGGGCTTCGGGGAAAAGGCCCGCGGACTCCAGCGCTCGAGAATGAAATCGTGGACTGGGTGGTCTGGTGTGGCCGGCTTTTGCATAGCGGGGTTCCTGATTCCTTCCTTTGACCCGTTAGATGATGGAAGTGGTGCGGGCGGTGCATATTTGCCGCCCGCATCGCTGCGTGCTACTGAACGAACTGGAGCGAGCGGCTTACTTGTCCTTCTTGACCATTTCAACGTCGATGGTGATGGAAACATCGTCGGCCACGACAACGCCGCCGTTGTCGAGGGTGGCGTTCCATTTCACGCCGAAATCCTGGCGGTTGACTTTAGTTGTGGCGGTTGCGGCGGAGCGCTGAAAGCCCCAGGGATCTTTGATCGGAGCGGTCGGGCCGTCTACGTCGAGGACGACTTCCTTGGTGGTGCCACGGATGGTGAGGTCGCCAGTGACTTTGAGTTTGCCGGGAGCGAGCTGCTCGACTTTTTTGGATTTGAAAGTCATGGTGGGGAAGTGGGCGACGTCGAAGAACTTGTCGCTGCGGAGGTCGTTGTCGCGGCTGGGCTCATGAGTATCGACAGTGGTGACGTCGATAGTGACGTCGACGGTGGACTTGGCGATGTCTTTGTCGTCAAGTGCGATCGTGCCGGTCACCTTGTTGAAGGCTCCCCGGACCGTTGAGATCGCCATGTGACGTACGGAAAACTGCGCGGAAGAGTGCTGTGGATCGATCTGCCAATTTGAAGTGGCAGCGGCGGCGGGCAGCGAGAGAGCTGCGGCCAACCCGGAAGCAAATGCGATGCGAGTGAAATTGGTTCCCATGTTTCGTTCTCCTTTTCTGTTTGACTGAATTTGTGAGTTTGCTTTCGAAACTCACCCAAAAGTTTTGGCTACCCCTTTTTGCCGGCGCGCACTTCCTCCAGCAGGGTGCCTAGAGTTTTCAGGCGCGAATTCCGCATGTGCCGGAACTGACGCTTGTGAAGATCGCGCATCGGCTGGTCGAGAGTTTTCAGCAGGCTGAGTCCTTGCGGCGTGATGCGCGTCTTTACGACGCGGCGGTCGTCGGTCTGGCGTTCCCGGGTGATGAGGCCGCGGTTTTCCATGCGGTCGAGCAGACGGGTTATGTCCGGGTCGTGAGAAATCATGCGGTCGCCGATGCCGCTGCAGGGCAAGCCTTCGGGCTCGGCGCCGCGAAGGATGCGAAGAACATTGTATTGAGCACCGGTAAGGCCGGCGGCTTTGACGAGCTGTTCGGCGTCCTGGCTGAGAGTGTCGGCAGTTTGCAAAAGGGCGACGAAGACGCGGTTCTCCAGGGAGACGGGGGTGCGGGAAGGCTTGGAACGCGAGTTCATGACGGAATAATAGTCGTTATAACGACTAGTGTCAAGAGGAAAATAAGGCGGTCGCGCAGGCGGTTCGCGGTCAGGGTTTGCGCAGCGGGCGCACGTGGATTTCGCTGATGAAGCTTCGCGGGCCTTGGGTGACGATGGTGGCCACCGCATGGGCTACGTCCTCGGGGCTCAGGGCCTTCGAGCTGTCCTTAGGAGCGCGGCCGGAAAATTCCGTGACGGTGCTGCCGGGGCAGATGACGCTGACACGGATGCCGTGATCGCGGAGGTCTTCGGCCATGCAGCCGGTGAGGCCGATGACGCCCCATTTCGAGGCGCAATAGATGCCGCCGCCGGCGAAAGTGTTTTTGCCGGCGAGCGAGCTGATATTGATGATGTCGCCGAAGCCGCGGCGGATCATGGAGGGTACGACGGCGCGGGAAACGAGGAAAACGCTTTTCAAATTGGAATTGAGCACGCGGTCCCAATCGGCTTCGGACCTTTCGTGAGTGGGGCCGAAGAGACCAATTCCAGCGTTATTCACGAGGATGTCAATGGGGCCTAGGGCGGCTTCGGCCTTGGCGACGAGGCTGGTGACGTCGGCAGGGATGGTCACATCCGCGAGTTGGGAAAAGATGCGCACGCCGGACTTGGCGAGCGAATCCGCGGCAGCCGCGAGTGCCGCGCGGTCGCGGCCACAGATGGCTACGGAAGCTCCGAGCGAAGCGAGGCGGTGCGCAATGGCGCGGCCGATGCCACGGCTGGCGCCGGTGACCAGCGCTACCTGGCCGGAAAGCGGGGCCTTTCCAAGGGATTCCGCATTTGTTGTATTTATTGCCGCCATCAGAATTCTTCCTCGTAGGGGCCACTCTTTTTGTGCGACACTCATCCTATCATTAGAGTTTTCCGCAGTACTTGGGTTCCCCAGCTCAGCGGGGGAAATGGACGAGAGGCCGCCGGCTGCACGGAGAAATATCCTCAGGACATGAAATCAACACCGTGTAACGCCTTGCGGACGTGGGGCAGCTTTTCCTATAATCCCAAGGTTTTCCGAATCAGAGCGATTCCCGGCGAAGCATTCCGGGGTGTACCGGAAAGAAATTCAGCCCTAGTGGTGGAGCGAGGAGAAATAGGAATGAGTGGAACACGAAAAATGACGGGGCTCGCGATGGTTGCGGTGCTATGCCTGATTCTAGGTAACGGGCTGAAGGCCAGCGCACAAGCACCGGCCGCGGGTCAGGATGCCGCAGGCGTGAGCAAGGCGCCGAAGTACACGCAGGCGGAGTACAACTCGGAACAGGCCTGCGCGGCGGAGAAAGTTCCCGCGGCTCTGATCAAGTGCTTGGACGATTTTGTGGCGAAGTATCCGAATTCCGAACTTCTTTCCTATATCTATCCGCTTTACTACCAGGCGTACAGCGCGCAGAAGAACTACCCAAAGATGATCGAAAGCGCGGATAAGCTGGCAGGGCTCGGCGACAAGGTCGATGCGTTGACGCGCTTCAATGCCTATTACAGCCATGTGGCCGCATACGGCACGTGGATCACGGAACAGCCGAAGACCGCAGGGGTGGACCCCGTGGCTGCGAAGGCCGCCGAGGATGCCGCTGCCGCAGCGTTGAAGGTGATGGGAGATGTAAAGAAGCCGGACAACGTGGCGGACGATGCCTGGACGAAGCAGCTGACGCAATTTAAGGTCTTCCTGAATGGCGTTGCGGCCCAAGCGGCCTCCGTGGCCAAGGATTGCGCGAGCGCCGTGGCAGACTACAAGTCCGTGCTGGCGCTGAATCCCGATGATGCGATTTCGGCCTACCGATTGGGCCTGGCTTACATGTGTTTGAATCCGCCGCAGCAGATGGATGCTTTCTGGTCCATCGCGCGCGCGGTTACGGCCAAGAGTGCGACGCAAGCGCAATCGGCCAAGGTGAAGGATTATCTGCGCAAGCTTATCTTGAATTATCAGGGCGGGACCGTCTGCGACAGCCTCACGGATGCGGAGCTGAATGAACTGCTGCAACTGGCAGGCAGCTCGGCGGATCGGCCGGGAAGCTATTCGATTCCCAGCGCCGCGGACCTCACAGCCGCGCAAAAGGACATGACGATCGCGTCAGTGATTACTGATCTGAAGGCGGGCGGCGACAAGGGGAAACTGACGTGGTTCGCATCCTGCGGCTTGGAATTTCCGGAAGTGCCCGGAAAGGTGATTGAAATTGTACCGGGCGCGACGGCGGCGGATCCCATTGTGCTGAAGATTGCCTTCGTGACCAGTGACGCGGAGTTAGACGCAGCGACCACGCCAAACATGGATATGAAGG
>Ga0210400_10003899_pt1 | contig 13069 bp, 12 predicted proteins | sample IncBWH26MmetaG_FD_155456 | JGI IMG/M metagenome (GOLD analysis project Ga0210400, IMG submission 155456) | Forest soil microbial communities from Barre Woods Harvard Forest LTER site, Petersham, Massachusetts, United States - Inc-BW-H-26-M | ecosystem: Environmental > Terrestrial > Soil >...
CGCGAGCAGATCAGCTTTCCGGAAGCTGTGCGCCTGATCGCGGAGACAGTCGGCGTTCCGCTGCCTAAGATGCAGTACAGCTCAGAGAGCGAAGCCGAAGACGCCGGGCGGCGCGGCCGGTTGATCGAAATGCATGAACGGGCCTGCAAGTTCTTTGAAGACCAGCTGCGGAAGCCGGAAGGAGCGCATGCGCGCGAGTATCTTGCAGGGCGTGGCCTGAAGGAAGAGACGATCCGGACGTTCAGAATCGGGTTTGCGCCGGATTCAGGCTTCACGCTCAAAGACCGGCTGAAGGCCGACTTCAGCGAAGAGATGATGCGAGCTTCGGGATTGTTCTCATGGAAAGAGGGCGCGGACGGCGCTACCACCCCAGAACGCGCAAGACCGGCGCGTTCCGGGGACCCCGGCTCGGGCGGCCCTGCCACATCTGCGATGTATTCCAAGTTCCGCAATCGCATCATGTTCCCAATAGCCAATGAAAATGGGAAGATCATCGCGTTCACGGGACGCACCCTGGCGACGGACGACAAGTCCGGCCCGAAATACATGAATTCGCCGGAGACGCCGATCTATTCCAAAGGGCGCGTGCTTTACAATCTTGACCGCGCGAAAGAGGCTATCCGCAAGCTGGGCTACGTGATTATTGTGGAAGGCCAGATGGATTGCATTGCCGTTTACTCCGCCGGCTTTCACAATGTGGCAGCGAGTTCGGGCACCGCTTTTACGGAAACGCAGGTGCGGCTGCTGGGCCGGTTCAGCAAAGATATCGTCGTCAATTTTGATCCCGACACAGCGGGCGCGGCCGCCACGGACAAATCACTGGGCATGCTGCTGGAAGAGGAATTCAACATACGCGTGCTGCGGCTGGAAGCGGGCTTCGATCCTGATCTGTTTATCCGCAAGAACGGCGCGGAGGCATATGCCAAGGCGCTGAAGGGATCGCTTAAGTATTTTGATTATCTGGTGGAACGCGCGCTAAGGCTGTTTCCGGTAAGAAGTCCGGAGGGAAAGAAGAACGCGGTGAATTTTCTGCTGCCACATATCCATCGCGTGCCCAGCCGGATTGTGCGCGACGAACTGGCCAATGACATCGCGCAGAAGTTGAACATCGATACGACGGTGCTGCGGCAGGAATTTAAATCTGCCGCGGTGAGCCGTGCGGCCGGCGGTCTGCGGAACCAGCCGGATGAAGACGTGACCCCGGCAGAAAAAGTGCTGGTGCGGGCGGCGTCGTCGATGATCGGAGAAGAAGCGGAGCTGCGGCATATGGCGGTGGATGCTCTGGCGGAAGAGCGTCTGCATACGGGGCTGACGACCGAGACTCTGCTGGAGGCGATCCTGCAGAATGCGCTGGCGGTCGAGCGCGGCGACGGCGTGGATGACGTAATGGCCCTGCCATTGAGCGATGCGAACCGGCAAAGGCTGGCGAAGATCGTGATGCGGGAAGATGAGCCGCTTACCGCTGACCTGCTGGCGGGCGCGCTGAATGCATTGCGGCATCAGCGGCAATTGAGCCAGCGCGAGGGCGAGATCAAGCGTGGGATTGTTGAGGCTGAGCGTCGCAATGACGTAGCGGCGCTGCTCCGGCTGAAACAGGAGAAGCTGGAGCTGGACAGGAAATTGGCGTCGGGCGGGTAAGTCATGCCAATGCACCGTTTTAAGCGCCTCGTAACCCTAATGTCCTAAGCCAAAATATCGCGCTTTGAGCGATGGGAAGGCTGCGAAACCTTAGAGCATATGCAGCATCTAATATCCAAGGGCGATTCACAGGTCAGCAGTGCCGGTATCTTCTTTGTTTTAGCGCGGGTGGCAGGATAGGGCTCTTTTCTTATTGACCGTGTTTATGCTAACCTTAGTACTCTCGGGACGTGCGCGCATTCCAAACCAAAATGCCTGCCGATATGCTTTAGTGGACACAAGCGTACAGCCCCGTATTGTCAGAAAAATGAGGTCGTGGTTTGGCACTAGAAGATAAATTTGACGACATAAAAAAGCTGATTGATGCAGGCAAGGAAAAGGGCTACCTGACCTATGACCAGGTAAATGACCTCATTCCTGGGGACGTTCATTCGCCGGACGATCTCGACGATCTGCTCACCACAATCGGCACGCAGGGCATTGATGTTCTGGAAAGCGGCAAGGGACTTCCTTCCGAACAGAAGTTTGAAGACATTGAAGAAGGCGAGGAGGTTGAACTTGACCTGACGCCGGGCGCGCTCGAGAAAACCAACGATCCGGTGCGCATGTACCTGCGCGAGATGGGCACGGTTCCGCTGCTCACGCGCGAAGGTGAAGTTGAAATCGCAAAACGCATAGAGCGCGGCCAGCTCCGCGTGTTGAAGGCGCTTTCGCGCTCTCCGATCGTCATCAAGGAAATTCTCTCGCTGGGAGAGGACCTGAAGCGCGGCGTGCGGTCCATCAAAGAACTGGTCGCCTTCGACGAAGAAGAGATCACTGACGAAATCGTCCAGGCGCGTCTGAAAGACTTTGTCGGACAGATCGATGATATCGGCAAGAGCTACAAGAAAGTCCAGCAGCTCGAAGAAAAGCTTGCAGCGGTAAAGCAAAAGAAGAAACCTAAAGAATCGCGCAAATTCCGCTGGGCCCTGGGACGCGCACAGGTACAGGTCTCCGGCGGGATCCGCAAGCTGAAGTTCACCAACCCCGAGCGCAAGCGGCTGATTGACCGCGTGAACAAAACGGTCGACTCCATGCGCTCGCTCGACCGCCAGATCAACAACCTGGAAAAAAAAATCGAGGCAACACGGGTTGAGGAGACCAAGCGCGAGTACCGGCGCATCCAGCGCCAGCACCGCAATGATCTGGAAAAGGTTGAGCTGGAAACCGGCGTCAGCTACCAGGAACTACGGCGCACGCAGCGCGAGATCATCCAGGGCGACGTTGACGCTGAAGCCGCCAAGCGCGAGCTCATTGAAGCCAACCTGCGCCTGGTAGTCTCGATCGCCAAAAAATATACCAACCGCGGCTTGCAGTTCCTCGACCTGATTCAGGAAGGCAACATCGGCCTGATGAAGGCCGTGGACAAATTCGAGTACCGCCGTGGCTACAAATTCTCTACGTACGCCACGTGGTGGATCCGCCAGGCCATCACCCGCGCCATTGCCGATCAGGCCCGCACCATCCGCATTCCGGTGCACATGATCGAGACCATCAACAAGCTGATCCGCACCTCACGGCAGCTGGTGCAGGAGCTCGGCCGCGAGCCCACGTCAGAAGAGATCGCCAAGCGCATGGACATCCCGGTCGCCAAAGTGCGCAAGGTGCTCAAGATCGCGCAGGAGCCAATCTCGCTAGAAACGCCTATCGGTGAAGAAGAAGATTCTCACCTGGGCGACTTCATCGAGGACCGCTCCATGGTCTCGCCGGCTGAGGCCGTCATCAACGTGAACCTCAAGGACCAGACCGCGCAGGTGCTGCGCACGCTCACCCCGCGTGAAGAAAAAGTCATCAAAATGCGTTTTGGCCTTGAAGACGGCTCTGAGCACACTCTGGAAGAAGTGGGCCAGTCGTTCGCCGTCACCCGCGAACGCATCCGCCAGATCGAAGCCAAGGCCCTGCGCAAACTGCGGCATCCTTCGCGATCAAGGAAGTTGAAGGCGTTTATGGACGGGATACGAGAGGCTTAACTTCTTACCACTGATTCAAACGGATCAACACTGATCTGAAAAGGCGAAGCTGAAACCCAAAATTTCTGAAACACGGGTAGCGGAGCAAGCGGAAGGAATTTGAAAGGCGCTGCGATGAGCGGCGCCTTTTGTTTTGCTGAGTGCTGATTGCTGAGTGCTTCTTTGCGTCGCCTTTTTCTTTGCGACCGTTGCGTCCTCTGCGGTGAAAATTACGCCACTTCCGCCCGCAACACTCTTGCTCCGCTTCCCTGCTCCACCGCGCTGCTTTCTCTGATCTCCGTCAGCTTGGCCAGGACAAATGCCGCCACCGCCAATTCCAGATCGCGCACCGCGATATCAAAGTAGTGTCCCGTGGTCAGCAGCGCCAGCGCAATGCAAACCAGCCATGCCGCGGCCACGTAAGCGCCCAGCCGCGTCGCTTTGGTCAGGATCATCAGGCCCACAACCATCTCAATCACGCCCACAATGTGCATGAGAGACGTCGGGCTCAGGGGCAGCATTCTCTGCGCCAGCGGGCTTACGTATTGTTCCCAGTTGGTGAGCAGGTTAAGAAATTTGTCCAGCCCGGCCAGAAACGCCATCAGTCCCAGGGCATACTTTGAAATCGTCTGTAATGTTTGAAGTCTGTTCTGCATCGCTCTATTACCTCTCTTGCGGTATAGAGTGGCGAGGCGGAAGGAGGTTACAGGGGCGGTTGCACGTGTGGCACAGCCGCCCCCGGCTGTGGATTGTGAATTAGAAGCTCGCCCTGGATGAAAGAGTTCTCCCCCGCGCCGCTGGCCCGCGTGCAACGTAACGGAGCACTAAATCTGAGATTTTCGGACCTTTCCGATCTGTATGTTCCATTGCGGTAGGATCTGCCGGATTAATGCTATCTCCAAACCACTTGCGGTACTTACGGGGAGGCCGTGCCAGCTCGATTCCTCAGGGACAGCAGCCAAGGCGCTCACTGCCCTTCCGTCCGCGAGTGCGGCTTTTATCAATCCATTGATTCTGCAGCTTGTTCTTTGGCGCGGATCGCCACGGCGGTATTGGCGCATTCTTCCTCGTAAACCACGGTTTGAAATGCCAACATAGACGACAGAGTTTTCCATGACAAACGCGTATACACCGGGTTCTACGGGCGCTAGGCCTACAAACTCGATTCCCCCTCCCGCGACTAACGCCCAGTGGCCAATTGCGAAGAAACCCGCTTGAGTCAAAACATCGGGAGATGTCGCAACGGCTTTCGTTGTTTCGACCAATGGAATTGATACTGGTGGTTGAGGAACTACTACTTCTTGCTTGAGACCTCCGGTAATTCCGGCATCGAGAAGCACGTTGCGCACGTGCTGATACCGGATGCCAAGGAGCTTGCTGATTTCGCTTCGCGAATAACCACCACTTCCCAGCGCTCTGATCTTGTCAGAAGTTGTCTTCGCTTCCAGCATCAACTTGTCAGCGGGTTCTCGCTCCATTGTCTCATTCACCCTATTGGCTCCATTGTAAGAATCAGCTCTCCCAGCCCAAATGTCGTCTTTTCAACACGCACTTTCTTGTTCATAGGCGAACTAAGCACTAATTCGGAGTGCAAAGTGCTAATCGGATCGCTTGAGTTCTTACTTTCTCGTGAAAGGCGCAGGACCTGCGGCCATACACCCCACGCTGCTCTCGAATCTGGAAGTGTTTCTCCAGAAAAGTGAGCGAAGTTTCTTCCAATAACAAAAAAGCAAAACTTAAGGGGACGCCAGTCCCGAAGGGGTACCGTAAAGACCTTCCGGATATCTTCCGGCGAGCTACACGAAAGGAAAGTGTGTACTGCTTCAAGCCATTCAGTCGCCTCGCGCTGAAAGTTACGCATTCGTGCCCACCTCTCGCGCATTGAATGGCCAAATGTGTCCTGCCACTTCAGCTGAAAGATACCAGCCACTCCATTTCGGAGATCTAAGATCACGGCATCTATGTCGGTCAATACCATACGCGCGTGCCTTAGCGTTATACCGGTTGGTATCTTTATGAGCCATGCTTGCGGAAAGAGTTTGAATAATTCCTCCCTAAAGAGCCCCTCTCGTTCTCCAACTGCTCTATCCCAATCGGATCGATAAGCACGCTTCATTCCGCGCAACATGAATTCAAAAGGGGTTTGCAGGAGTCCTGCGAGAGGTCGCAGAAACTGTTCTCGGGAGGTTCGGATCAAAGGGGGAGGCGCATGCCCGTTGATACTAGACTCGCGCGCATTATCCAGATTCATTTCCAACAGAGCAAGCGCCTGATTGGCCTCTTCCTCCGTGCAGCCTAGGGCTGATGCAATACTTGCTGAAATCCTATTAACGTCGGCAGTTACCGTAATGAGATTCTGCATTAAGAGATCTGACTCGCATTCGGACAAAGTCTTCGCGAACTCTATGTGTTTCAAGGCCCACCCAACCATAGTCCAGACAACTTTGGTATAGAAAGTGAATGGAAGACCCCCGAAGTTTGAATCGTCTCTAAATGCGTCCTGTCCTGTCATCAACTGGACACGAAGCAACCCGCGTTGGTGGAAGTGCTCGTCCACTTCAGGGTGGGCCCCATATCCGATGAAGTGATCCGACCAACGGTAAACGAGCGTACGCACCAGTTTTGTAATTCGTTCATTGTCCGAATCTAACAATTCATGGAATGGCTGCTGTATGTCAACAAGCATTCCCCTCGTTCTGTCGAACTCAGCGACCTCAAGCGCTTCAATCCCTCCGTACTTGGGGAGGAATTCGACCCGCATTGTATGATCGGATTGGTCCAAGTGGCAGAGCCCTGCTTTTTCGTAATCCAGAATCTTCTCGCAAGTTGCTAGCCGAGCACAATAAGTCAAAGCTGAAAGTGCCCACTGAAACGTTTCATCATTGGAAGGGAACAAACCTGTTCGCTGTTCATTAAACGATTGATCGACAAACAGAAGTATGGCTTTGCTTGAGCCTTGTCGGCAAGCTTCCGCAAGCTCGGAGTCTTCTTCCGTTTCCAGATAAATGGCATCTATAGCACGGCAGAGTTCAAGTATTGCTGTCCTTTTGTCTGCGTAACGCCAACTCCTGACAACTCGCGCGCCTTCAGCATCGACAATTCTTGCGAGTACATCCCTTGCATTGGACATGCGAATATTCTAGCTTGACGTAGCAGATTTCTTTGGACTACGCTTCGTGCCCGGCAAAGCTCCTTTACATGGCAAAAACTGAGGCCCTGTGATACTCCAGACACTTCCCATCCGGCAAAAATCTTCCCGGCAGATTGATCCTCTGGCCCTCAAGATCAAGCAGCCCCACCCGATGAAGCGGCACAGGATTTGTTTTCTTCACCCGTTTGGATATCATCAACCGGCTGTTTGAGTCCACGCTGATCAATCCGCGATCAAAAGCGCGGTCATGCAGGACGCACAAGCAAAAGCCATTGCGTGGCTGGGCACGGAGTTCAACCGAGACATTCCACGGAATAATGTGGCTGGCGTTGAGCAAAGAGCGGACTTCAAGTCCGCAAAATGAGCACTTAAACCCATAACTTGCCAACACCGATCTGCTGAAGAAGCTTTGCACCAAGCGCATGGGCCTGCTCAATTGCTTTTCAGTAGGTCCCTCGGGCAACTGAGGCTCCGTTTCCATCGGTGACTCTACCGGGACGGACAGGTGGTTGAACTCTTCTTCGCTCTGCGCGGCCACTTTGTTGGGTGCGGATTCAAACTCCTCCCAAATCGCCCGATCCAAGCTGCTGGCGTTAGAGAGTCCCTCACGTTTCCGTTTTTTATGCGCGGGATCGAAGCTGGCAAAATTACTCAACTTCATCGCGACGGCACTGGGCGTTCGATGAATGGCATTTGCAAAGGCGATGACTTCGCGGGTACCTTGATCGAACCTGCCAAAGGGAATGCGGCAATAAAGATTGAAGCAGGCCAACGCTTGCTCTCGGGTCCAGTTTGGATTCTTCACGTTCCTCCATTGCAAACCCGATTGTCACTCTTCGCAGCCGATTCGTTAAAGCGAGCGGCACTAAAAACAAGAGGTGGGCGTCAGTATCTCACAACTCTTTTACGTGGGCTCTAACATATCCTTTGAGCACATCTCGTAGGTCTCTGGCGAGTGTTCTCAATTCATTTTGGACGGTGCTGTGGATCGCCTTGCCTTCCAGTGCATCAGCCAGATATTCCATAAAGAGTGGATCGTGCGAGCGAATTACCGTTTGCGTATGTTCCGAACCGACTCTATACAGAATTGGCATTTGAAGTCTCCCCAGTCCAGTCGCTCTAAGCACAAGCAGTTTAAACTGGCGCGCAGCACTTGTTTCCACAACTTTTTGCTTGACTGTGAGGCGAACAAATGGTAGAGTGGGAGATTCGCTCCAGAGCGGAAAAGTAGTGCGTTGAACGATCTTTGACAACATGAGCCGTAAGCATCAGGTAGTCAGAAACGCTATCTTAACCCTACGCCAATCTTGGGTCTAATGGCTGAAGTCCGCGCCAATATGGGATAGATAGACGGTACCTCTCTCAAAATCACGCCAATCTGGGATGACCTGGGATGCTGTGGGATGACCGGGGAGGGGGGTACCAGGATCGGGTGATCCAGTGATCGGGGAATCTGGTGATCGGAAAGGCAAAACCTTTACCACCGAGGACACGGAGGACCACGGAGGCGCGGCGACACGGAGGACAGCCAAGGTCCAAAGATCGGAAGCCGAGGGCAGTACTACGATGCCAGAGAGATCCCGCGTTACAGCGCCCGGATGGTCACGAAGACCCGGGTCTTCTCCCATTCCAGCACCAGGTCGGCGCTAGAGTTGGAGTTCTGGTCCAGGGCGATGGTGAACTGCTCCACCGGCACCACGATCTCCTGTTTCTTCATGTCCACGCGCGCCAGGTCCTGCTCCTGATGGTATTCGGTGCCCGACTGCCCGGTCTGCTTGTTGATGATGAGTTTCCATGTGCCTTCTGAAGGGAGCGTGTACAAGGTGTAAGTTCCGGCCGGCACTTTAGCACCGCCGATATTGAGCGCGATGGCCGTGGTGAGCGTAGTGGCTTCATTGGCCCCGGTACGCCAGACTTTTCCGTAAGGCGCAAGATCTGTTCCCAGCTTTCTGCCCTTGAGAAAAGGACGGCTGTAATCAATGGTGACTTTCTTGCCGTTGATGGTGCAGTCGGCGATACCGGGAGGGCTGAGGCGCTTGCTCTTGTCTTCCTGCTGCTGTGGCTGGGCCAGAGCAAATGCAGCGAGCATGAAGATGGTGAGAGCAATTGCAGAAAAATGTTTTCCGGTCATGATGAACGTCCTTTCTGAAAAGAGTTTCATTATCGCGCAGCCGGGCAGCAGGTCGCCAGCAGACGGAGCGCGCTTTACCTGGCTTTCAGGGCGGCGCAGGCGGCGTCAAAGTCTGAATAGTTGCCTTCATGCAGGGTGAGCGGTACCACCTCTTGAATATAAGGACGCATATGGTGATTGGTAACCAGTTTGCCCCCGGGATCAAATGCGCGGGTGAGCGAGCCGTGGTCGTCAAGCACAAGGTCAGGGTTGTTCCACTTGCCCCGGAACTCAAGTGACGGAGCAGTGCTGCTGGATAGAACGGTGTAGTTGTTCATATAAAGATATGCCGACTTGCCCTGGAGATCGGTTCCGGAAGCCTTGCCGAAGTCTCCGCCAGCGCGCAGTTTGTATCGCTCACCGAGCGGTGTGCAGAGAAATCCCTGGCCGCTGATATGCGGAACAGCGCGGTAGGTGCCGCGCCCGCCGGTCGCGGGCGAGATGCTCACATACAGGACGTAGTCACCGGCCAGGTTGGAATGGAGCTTTCCCCATCCTGTCCAGCCGGGATAAATGTGGAAGTGGCCACCCATGAAAAATGCCCATGGCGCAAAGACGGCATAAATGGAGCACATCAGTACGATGCCAAGGGCAAGAGCACCCAGTACCTGCACCAGGCATCCGGGACCGGATTTGCGCGGGACAGGCATTCCTGGAAAGGAAGGCGCGGAATTCACATGACGCTCCATAACGGTTCTTCAGCGGCAGCAAGTGTATCGCAAGGCGGCAGAGAGAAAGAAGCATTCGTGCCCTGGAATGTGCCGGCGAGAAAAGTCAAGGGCAGCACTGCGGCTGAGTGGCGAGGAGGCAGAGGTTGCAAAGGGAGGCTCATCGCTTTATGGCGGCGCAGGCAGCGTCAAAATCCGCTCGGGTGCCTTCATGCAGGGTCAGCGGCACTACTTCCTGTGTATCAGGACGCTTATGGGGATTCCTGGCCAGCACACCACCGGGATCAAAGGCTTGGCTGATTGACCCATGATCGTCGAGCACAAGATCGGGATTGTTCCACTTGCCGTGGAACTCCAGTGAAGGAGCGTAACGGCCGGTACGTTTTGAGTAATTGTGCGCATAAATTATCGCTGTCTTGCCCTGGAGATCGGTGCCGGGATGGCTTTGAAAGCTTCCGCCGACGTTGAGAGGGTAGTTGTCACCACGCTGTGTGCAGAGGGCGCCCTTGCCGGTAATGTCTGTCAACGAACGGCCGCGGCCAAAATACGGAGAGATGCTCATGTAAATCACATAATCCCCGGCGATGTTGGAGTGCATGCGTCCCCAGCCAGTCCACTTCGGATTGATGTGGAAGTGGCCGCCCATAAAAAAAGCCCACGGGGTAAAGACGGCGTCGATGCCGAGTAATAATGCGCCACAGGCCAGCGCTAAAAGGATGAAGAGGCGCACAAGAGCGCCTCGGGTGGACGTGCCTTGAACAGAAAGAATAGCCGGCGGGGAATCGGGAGATTGTTCCATGAGCGGCTGTAAGTGTAACGCAACGCGGCAGAATAAAGCTTTCGCGCTGCTCGTCGCCTAAAGTAAATTGACAATAACGATTTCAATCGTATTAAATCATTAAGCCTAGAAAGCGTGAGAACTTAATGCCATTTATCCCTGCCATAACCAGACGCCAGCTTCTTGCTCGCAGCTTCACCATTACTGCAGGCGCTGCGTTTGCCTGCCTGCCTTTCCCATTGCTCGCTGAAGAGCTTGCCACGCTCGACGTGGCCTACGCCGGATCCATGAGTTCGCTGATGGAAGGCCCTATAAAAAGTTCTGTGGCGCGCACCCTGAAGATCGAGTTCCATGGCCGGGGTCAGGGATCCAGTGCGCTGGCGCATTTGATTGCCGGCGGCAGTCTTCATCCCGACGTGTTTATCCCCGTCACGCCGGGGCCTGCTCTCACCCTTCTGCGTGCGGGCAAGGCCGATTCCGCACAGCCCATTGCGCACACGGAAATGGTGATTGCATATAGCCCAAAAGGCCGCTTCTCTTCCCGCTTTGACGCGGCCGCCAAAGGCAAAGCAGATTTATGGAAGATACTGCTGGAACCGGGACTGCGCTTTGCACGCACCGACCCCGTGATCGATCCTCAGGGGCGCAATATTATTTTCACCATGATGCTGGCCGCCAAAGCCAATAAACAGACGGACCTGGTGGAAAAGATTCTGGGTCCAACCATCAATGAGAAGCAGATATTTTCCGAGCCAACCATGATGTCTCGCCTGCAAAGCGGCGAGATGGACGCCGCATCCGCATACAAGATCCAGCCTGGCCCGCTCAATCTGCCTTACGTGAAGTTGCCCGCCGATATCAACCTGAGCAGTCAAGACGTGCATGCGAAGCATCCGGACGTGACATTGTCTGTCGGCGGAAAATCGTACACTCCCGAACCGCTCATCTATTATGTGGCCGTTCTCAAGGAAGCTGCCAACGCCAAAGGCGCGACGGCTTTCGTGGAGTGGCTTAAAGGGGATGAGGGACAGGCAATCTTCCGCAAGTATAACTACGATCCACCTGGAGATGACTCTGCCCTTCATGCATGATTAACCGTCGCTGGATTGCCAGGGCCGGAGCGGCGCTGTTTGCACTGGCGCTGCTGTACCCGTTCACCGCGCTGCTGGCCCGCATTGGGCCGTGGCAGTGGGGTGACGACGTGCGCGGCCCCGCGCTTGCCTCCGTCCGCGTCTCACTCGTGCTCACCGGCTTTGCCATGCTGATCATTGTTGCCGTGGGCACGCCGGTTGCCGCGTATATTGCGCGCTGTTCCACCCGCGAACGTCTCTGGTGGCAGGCTATTTTGCTGGTTCCGATTTTGCTTCCACCACTGGCGCTCGGCATTTTGCTCACGCTGGCATTCGGCCCGTACGGTTCTCTGGGCACGATGCTTGAACGGCTTGATATCCGCATGACCAACAGTCCTGCCGCCTTCATCCTGACGCAGGTTTACGTCGGCATGGGCTATTACGTCCTGGGAGCCGTGGCCGCTTTCGATGCCGTGCCTGCGATCCTGCAAAAGCAGGCCGCGCTGCTCGGGCTTCCGCCGACGAAAGTTTTTCTGCGTGTCACGCTGCCGCTCTCGCGCCTCGGACTAGCGGTGGCCCTCAGCATCGCCTGGGTGCGCGCCATTGGCGAATTCGGCGCAGTCGTCGTCACGGCGTACTATCCTTCCGGCATGCCGGTGCAACTGTGGGTGAACCTGCAAAGTTTTGGATTGCCCGCTGTCATGCCGCTGCTTGTTGTCTTTCTGGCCGTGGCTCTGCCGCTGCCATGGCTGGTGCATGTGCTGGCCCAGAGAAATCGACATGCTTAAGACCCACATCATCAAGAAGCGCCGCGAACTTCAGGTCAACGTCGCGCTGGAACTGGAAGCGGGCAGCGCGGTCGGGTTGTTTGGCGCGTCCGGCGCAGGCAAGAGCACGGTGCTCGCGTGCATCGCCGGAATTGAACAACCAGATGCCGGGTTTGTCCAGCTCAACGACCGGCAACTTTTTCCGCCTTCTCTGCCCCTGCATCGGCGGCCTCTCGGTTACATGACGCAAGAGCCCGGCCTCTTCCCTCACCTGAGCGTGAGTGAAAACATTCACTTTGGAATTTCGAAAGCCGTGGCCGCTACAGCGCCGCAACAGCAATGGATCGACACATTGCGCGACCGTCTGCAACTTGGTCCGCTGTGGCACGCGCCCGCTTCCTTGATCTCAGGCGGACAGGCGCGACGCGTCGCCCTGGCACGCATGCTTGCCCGCAAGCCGCCACTCGTGCTGCTCGACGAACCTTTTGCCGGGCTCGATCGCCAGTTGGTGCGCGAGCTGATTGACGATCTAATCTTCTGGAGCCGGCAGATCGGCTTCAGCATGATCGCCGTTGACCATCAGGCAGAAGTGCTCAAACGCTTATGCCCGCAGCAGGCCATCGTGCTGGAAGAAGGACGAATCGTGCAGAGCGGCAGTTGGACTGAGCTTTACAAGTCGCCGGCAACGCCATTGCTGGAATCGCTGCTGGCGCCGCTGTGAAAACTTCTGAGAACCACCGCTCCGCTCTCCCACAAAGGAGTCGAAACCATGCGAGCTGAATCACAAAAGAAGCTGTATCCGTTGCGCGACGCCTGCAAAGTGCTGGGCGTAAGCTATC
>Ga0210400_10003901_pt1 | contig 13062 bp, 17 predicted proteins | sample IncBWH26MmetaG_FD_155456 | JGI IMG/M metagenome (GOLD analysis project Ga0210400, IMG submission 155456) | Forest soil microbial communities from Barre Woods Harvard Forest LTER site, Petersham, Massachusetts, United States - Inc-BW-H-26-M | ecosystem: Environmental > Terrestrial > Soil >...
GGATTCATCGGAAACCGGCGCTGCCCAATATCTGCGCGACGCGCGCATCACGCCGATCTATGAAGGCACGACGGCCATCCAAGCGAATGACCTGATCGGCCGCAAGCTCGCGCGCGACGGCGGCCGCGCCGCGCAGATGATCGTGGCCGAGATGAGGGAGTTGGCGCGGGCGCTCGGCGCGCACCGCAGCTTATCCGGATTGGCAACGTCCTTTTCCGCGGCCGTGGATGCATTGGAACAAGCGATCGGCTACGTCGTGGCGAATTACGCCACCGACATCCGCGCGGTTTCCGTGGGCGCGGTGCCGATGCTCAAACTATTCGGGATCGTGGCCGGCGGCTGGCAGCTGCTGCGCTCGGCTTTGATTGCGCAACAGCGGCTGGCCGCAGCTGATGCGGGCGAAGCGGGCGCGGGCGGTGCGCGCTTGGGCGGCGACGGATTCTACGAGGCCAAGATTTTGACCGCGCGCTTCTACGCGGACTATGTGCTGTCCCAGTCATCCGGGCTGGCGCACGGCATCATGCACGGCGCGGCCGGCGCTCTTGCCGAAGGTGCGCTCTAAGGCGGACATGGACGGGCGTTATCCGCGGCGCATCGTTTGCCTGACCGAAGAGCCCACAGAGGTTCTTTACGCGCTTGGGTTGGAAGAGCGGATCGTGGGCATTTCGGGCTTCACGGTGCGCCCGGCGCGTGCGCGCCGCGAGAAACCCCGGGTATCGGCCTTCATCAGCGCCAAGCTCGATCGCATTCTGGCGCTCGAGCCGGATTTCGTGATCGGCTTTTCGGACATCCAGGCCGACATCGCGCAATCGCTGATCAAGAGCGGCATTGAGGTTTGGATCAGCAATCATCGCTCGGTCGACGGCATTCTCGGCTATGTGCGGCGCCTGGGTGCGCTGGTGGGTGCCGCCGAGCAGGCTGAGGAATACGCGCTCGGGCTCGAAGCGCATATCGAGGGTGTGCGCCAGGCGGCGGCCCTGTTGCCGCGCCGTCCGCGGGTGTATTTCGAGGAATGGGACGAGCCGCTCATCACCGGAATTCGTTGGGTGAGCGAGCTCATCGGGGTGGCCGGGGGCGATGATGTCTTTCCCGAGCGCGCGTTGTGCGCGCTCGGCAAGGACCGCATTTTAGGCGATGCCGGCGAGGTCGTACGGCGCGCGCCGGATATCATCTTGGGCTCCTGGTGCGGCAAGCGCTTCAGGCCGAATCAGGTGGCCGCCCGGGCGGGCTGGGATGCGGTACCCGCGGTGCGCGACGGAGAGCTGCACGAAATAAAATCGCCCATCATTCTGCAGCCGGGTCCCGCGGCCTTGACCGACGGGCTGGATGCCATCCACCGGGTCTTGAGAGCATGGTCGAGCCATCATTGACGCCTAAGACGGTGCCCTCGCCCTGTGTCGACATTTGCCGGCTCAACGCAGAGGGGCTGTGCGTCGGATGCCGGCGTACGCTTGGGGAAATCTCCGAGTGGCCGCACGCCACTGATGCGCGCCGCCTCGAAATCCTGCGCGAACTCAAACTGCGGCGCGCTTAGGAGTCGGACAGGCAGTGTTCCCCATCGAGAAACCTCGCGATCAGGATTCCGCAAAAACGTCCTCTACTTTCACTTTGCCTCCGGGCACTGTCTGGCGGAGGAAAAGCCTATAGGTCGCGGAAGGATGACAGGGGTGCCGGCGATGACATCCGAGTTCCGATGGAACAGCCGAACTAACAATCGCTGCTATCAAGTTGCGCTTGGGAGAAGGATCAGATGAGCAGGATGCATGAGAACCGATTTCGTCAGCGAAAGATTGGTTAGAGGCCAATGGAGAAGCTGTCTCAACTCAATGGCGATAAGTGGCTGGAACATTCCTATCCTCCCGTTTTTATGGAGTCGAAGACAAAGTCAGCGGCCAAGCGCATTCTCGCGGGGGTTCCCGGCGGCGATTGGCTTCCGTTCGAACGCCTGGCTCTGACGCTCGAGCCGCCGCTCATTCTGCTCTATGTACTTCACACTCCGCGAGGCGAGGGCCAGCCGGGCCGGTATCAAAGCGAGGAAGTGTCGGGGGCGGAGCTGCAAAACTTTCTCGAACGATTCGGTACGTACCTATCCTCGGATTCGCGCTTCGATCTGTGGGCCTATTCGCCCGATGAGGATGCGAAGATTGTGTGGGATCGGCACAATCTGCTATTCGCCTATGGACCGACGGAGCGATTTGCCGTGAAGCTACGCGAGCTGGGATTTGGAGTAGGAGAGGCGAAAGTCCCTGATCCGCACCTTCACCACTATCGACCGGAGTTCGACAAGCAAGCCGCGGATCTCCTGGACGCACTAAAGTGGACGCGCTCGCCGCTGAAGCCGGAGGATGAACAGTGACACGTTCGCCTCCACCGCGCCCTACGAAAGCCGAGCTGGGCGAGATGACCGTGGCGCAGATAAACGCTTACATTCGTGAGCTGCAGAGCGAACTTGAGTGGGCCCAGGGCTTTCGGCACAAGGCCGTCTCAAAGGATCTTGAAGTGGCTGTAAAGGTACGAGAGCTGTGTCGAGGGCGCGAGGCGGCGGAGGATGGTTAGCGACTATGCGCGCTGAGAGGTGTGCAGCCGTGACTATTCGGTCAGCGATACGCAATGAAGTGGCTTCGATCCGGCCGTTTGACGAGCTGGAGGAGACTCACCTGGCTGATGCGTTGGCGTGGATTGAATCTGGGGCGCCGCTGTGTCGTATTGCGAAGCCGGCCACTCCGCCGAAGCACTTGGTCTCATACTTTGCCGTTGTTGATGGGGATCATATTCTTCTCGTCGATCACAAGAGGGCGCAATTGTGGCTGCCGCCTGGGGGGCATGTGGAACCGGGAGAACATCCGCGAGAGACCGTGGTGCGTGAGCTCGTTGAGGAGCTTGGGGTGATTGCCGGCCATGAGGTTGCGGAACCGTTGATGATCACGTGCACGACGACGGTCGGGCTCACTGCTGGTCACGTTGATGTGTCGCTGTGGTATGTGGTGAGGGTGGACAGGAATCAGACCCTTGAGTTCGATCGCCAGGAGTTTGCGGGGGTTCGGTGGTTTAGGGTTTCGGATGTGCCGTTACATCGGAGTGATCCGCATATGGGGCGATTTCTAATGAAACTGGCATCTCGGTAACGTGCGAAAGTTGTTTCAACTCGCGTTGGTGATTCTCCTGGGGGCACCGCCAATGCATTTTGCGATGGCTGATGGACTTCAGCCGTGCGACAGCTGGGCCGTGGGTTTCGTCAAAGATCTGTCTGACGATTCCAAAGGTTCAAGTCCGGGCCAAGTGATGCTTTCCTACTTGGACTTGCCGGGGCTGTGGACGGGATGGGGATTTCAGATCGTTCGATCCGGAGAGCGGTATTTATTGCGCACGGTTCAATTCAGGCGTGCTATGCGTGGCGGCACCATCGAGTTGCGTCCCCACGTTTTTGGGCCGAATCCGGTGCAACCCGACCCTCTCGTTAGGACAGCGTCCATAAGCCGCAACCTCGCTGAACGCTTACGCGCAGTAGCGATCGCGGAAATCGCCCAGGCAGATCAGGCCAACGCCCGAATGGGTTTGGATGGCGAGGGTTTCTATTTCTATGCGGATGGCAAATGCGCCTGGACGTGGTCGCCCGATCCGGGGACGAGGCCTGAACGCTTGGCTGACATCTTCCAGGACCTTAAAACTCAAGCGCTTCTACCCACACGGCTGGTGCAGCTATTTTGGGAGAGGCGAGTCATTGCGAGACTCAATCATTACACCGGGAGCGCCGCTATGCCCCTATATCAATATCTCATCATTGCAGCTTTCGGAATCGGGATCGTTGCCGTGGGAGCACTGCCTTTGCTGATAGCGTGGATCGTGACGTTGATTCCGAAAAGGTTGCATCGGAAGCGTCGCTTCGTCGTGGTGTCTGGGGCGCTCAGTTATGGCTTCACTTGTTTTTTTGGACTGATATTGCTGCCATTCGTTTTGATCGGTTCGGGTGTTGCCGCTCAGCTTGACGTCGACGGGCATTCGGCCCTGGCGTTCACGCTGGACTTCATTGTGAAGTATGCAGTGTTGGCGCTGTTGGGCGTGGGGGTGATGTTTGCGGTCATTGTGCCGATTTATCTGCGGCGAGAGTGGCGGCTGGCATCGATGAGTTCAATTGCCTCCGGCGAAGGCGCATAAATGATTACAGTCTCGATCCTAAGATCAGCTGTGATACTGCGAAACTGGGACTGACGGCGGATGAGGTGTTCGAACTTGGTTTGGCGAACGTGCGGGAGGAGCTGCCGCCGCTGATGAGTGTGGCGAAAGTGGCGGAGCAGGGGCAGATCGGGAACATGGTGGGTAGTGTCTATAATCCCAGCCGAATGATTTTGCTCGACAGCTGGGCGCCTTTGGCTGCGGCTCAGGGAGGCGTGTTGATTGTGGCGATTCCGGCGACCGATGCGGTCTTTTATGTGGGCGAAGATACGCCGAAGGCGATCGACGCCTTGCGCACACTGACAAAAATGGTGCTGGCTCGTGCACCGGGGAAGCTGTCGGGGAACTTGTATCGGTGGCGAGCGAGCGGATGGGAACGGGTGGCGCCGTGAGGCAGGGACGGCGAAGGAGTCGGGGAGAAACCAAAATCGAGAACGGACAGATCTTGCTTAAGAAGCTTCCCATTTTGCTTACGGGGTTGCGAGCGCTGCTCGCGCCCGTGGTCGTGATTTTGAGCCTGTATGTGCCGCTGCCGCAGGCGTTTGCGGTGTGTTTGGTCACGGCGTTTCTATCGGACATCTTCGATGGCGTGCTGGCGCGTCGCCTTAAGATTGCGACAGCGAATTTGCGCCGCTTGGATAGCGTTGCCGACACGCTGTTCTACGCGGGGTGTGTATTTGCGGCTTGGCACTTGTATCCGGCGGCGATCACGGCGCACATGACCTCTTTGGCGGTTCTTGGAGCCCTCGAGGTAATGCGATATGCAATCGACTTCTTGAAATTTCGCCGCGAAGCGAGCTATCACATGTGGTCTTCCAAGGTTTGGGGGATCGCTCTGTTTGCAGGGTTCTTTGGGCTTTTGGTAATGGGGTCTTCGGGAGCCATAGTGTCTTGTGCGATCTACTTGGGAATTGTTGCGGATATTGAAGGGTTGATCATCTCTCTTGTGCTGCCGCGGTGGCAGGCCGACATGCCGACCTTTGTTCATGCGGTGCGCGCGCGGCGTGCAGAGGCGCACCCATGATTGCGCGCCTATGGGCGGATAGCGATGTGTCGCAGAAGTGTTGGAAGCGTGTCGCGCCTCTCGCAATTGTAGGGTGTTGCCTGTCGCTTGTTTGCTGCGGGCAAGGGGTGCAGGGTTCACCGCCGAGTGCGGGCTTCAACATCGAGGCCACCCAATTGCCCTCTTCGGCGGCCATGGGGATCACCGAAATTCCGCTGCCGGTCGATATGGATCTCGCGAAGCAATTCGTGACGATCGGGTTCGGACCTAACGTATTGGGGAAGACGGGCTTTCGATCGACGCAGTTTTTGACGCCAACTTTGAACACGCGTCAAGCCTCGGAGTTAGTTCTCTTGGTCCCCGAGTACGGACACTTCAAAGGTGCTGCGGTGGCTAAGGCCATACAGGGTTTCGCGGGTCGGACTTCTGGGATGCAGTTTGGGCGCGAGGGTTCTCCGGTGTTGTATGTGCATTTGCCCTACTGGACGCACCAGCGGGAAGGGCCGAATACAAAGGGCATGGGTACCAAAATTTCGGATCAGGACAATGAGCAATTGGTCCGAGAATTGAGAAAGGTGTTTGTGGATGAGCTGGAGGCGGAGGAGTTTGGGCCGGACACGATAAATGAGAGAGTGATCCGAATTTGGTGGCATTAGGAGAGTGGGCAGAGACTTTGCGTTGTGATTGTTGGAGTTCATCTGAGGGGCAAAGTTGGCTGCTCGCGACATCGGGCACGTAGGGTGTGATTGGATGGCTCGCATTTAGGAAACGCCGACAGGGAGGGGGTATGAAAGGACTTCTGCGACTGGGATGCTGGCTGTTGGTGTCAGTGGTCTGCGTGTGGCCAGCAGCTCTATTCGCTGGCGACGAGCCGCCGGCAAGGGATTGCAGACTTGGGCAGCTTGCGTCGATCGATTTGACCATTGGAACGATCGTACTGATTCCGGTGATCCTCGATGGCGCTCCAGCCTTCATGGGACTCAATAGCAGCCTTCCGGTGTCAACGATTTCTCTGCAGGTGGCTACTGAGATGAAACTCACCATTGGTAAGGCCCCAATACGGTTCAACTCGCCAGGGGTGGTGTCGATTAATTCCCTGTCGTTGGGTTCATATGACATCGGAAAGGTGAAATTAATGGCTACTCCCGGCGGAAGGAACGCGATGCCCGATTTGCCCGCATCGATTGGCTCTTTCGCGCTGCCAACCCTGTTCGGCGTGGACTATGAGCTCGATTTCGCTCACAAGAAGCTGAATCTTTTTTCGACGACTCACTGCCCGGGAAACGTCGTGTATTGGACAGACAAGACGGCCGCAATTCCCTATACGCTCGACAAGGTCGGCATTCCGGTGTTTCCTATCGAGCTTGACGGGAAGAAGATCTCAGCAGCGTTGCAAGTCGGTGGGTCCACCACGCGTCTGAAAACGGATGTCTCGAAGGCGTTATACGGATTCGATGAGCATTCGCCTGGTATTCGCAGTGACACGTCTGATTCGGGCAGAACGGTCAATCACTACCGCGCGATGAAGATGACGCTGCCGGGCTTAAGCGTCACGAACGCGGATGTGCAGTTGGTACCGGGACTAGACAATAGATGCGGCCTTTCTAAAGATTCTGGCCCGGAATATTCGGCGACCTATAAGAATTGTTTCGGCAATCCGCCGCTCACCCTTGGGCTTGATGTTCTCCGGCATTTGAGATTGTACTTCGCGACTGAAGAGCACGTTTTGTATGTCACCGAGGCGGATGCGGGCAGACCGGCAGCGGCAACAGGGCAGTAAAGCGGTCGGTGAGATAGAGAACTTGGTAGGAAGATCGCCGAAGTGTCGTACGGGTGCATTGGGCGTTTCGGTGCGTTTTGAGGTCAGGCGGCCTTGGCTATTGTGTGCGAACTCGTCCCAGTGGATCGAGGATTCGGATACGTCTCCCTGGAATTCCAACATACTCCCTGATTGATCGACGACCTTGCTTGTCTTCGATTGTCACGTCCATGCGTCTTCCGACTCTATCCCGGAAGTAACGCGCAGTTAGCCTTCGAAACGCTTCCGGTGTCGTGCCGTGTTTGGCGCAGAGGAGCGTCAAGCCGCCTTTGTACTTGCGGATGGTGAAGCGTAGGGATAAGGAGGGCCAAGCGCCTGTGGCTTTGCCGGAGAGAAAGTCGACTTCGATGTAGCCCTTTCGCGATCGGCTGGCTTCTTCGTATATGTCCATGTCGTACTCGCCGACTAGCATGCTGTCGCCGCTTCCTAAGGAATCGGCCACGTTGTGGGCGATCGATTCGAGGACTTTGAATTTCACGGTTTGTTTAGGCTTGCCTTGTCCCGCGACGGACAAAGTGTCGCACAAGCCAGACGATCAGCCCAAATAGCCTGGAAAGGAATTGCGACCATACCAAATGCGATTAGGGCAATGGTGTTTGATCTGACGGGCCGGTCGCGTCGATTTTTGTCACGGTTATTGTCATTGGACGCGAGCCGACGACTACCAAGCTCCGATGACTGGGACGAGTGCACCTAGCTCGCACCACGTCCGTGTTTCGCGTTTCAAGCCATCGCGCCTTGATGGCGCCGGCGGAGCGGCATCTTGGTCTCACATGCTACTTGCAGTGATACGCAACTCCGCCGTAGCCCGTGTTGAAGACGATGTTGGCGTCTAGGCCAACCGCTTCGTTCTGCGCAATGCGCAAATCAGGGAGGTTGATGGCGTTCGCGGGGATGTTGCCTACTGGGCTGCATCCGGCGACGTCGGCGGGATTGGAGGTGAATTTCACTTGGTCGGCTCCGGGAGCGAGGATCAGTCCGGAGAAGGCGCAGCCTGTGGAGAGGGCGGCGAGTATGAGAATGAGAGAGCTGCGTGTCAGGAACTTCATCGATGCCTCCTTGCTTTTGATCCCGATGGTCGCCGAGAGTTTATATGGAGTCGCCAAGAGAAGTGAAGCGCCGTCGTGGCAACAAACAAAGAGGGACGCCAGGGAATGAGTTGGAGATTGGGACTCGCTTAGCGCGCAGCTGTGCGCTGTGCGCGCCACGCTGCGCGGCTCTGTCCCCAGATATCCACGACAGCGTCGATTGGTGCAGGCATTAGGGCAGTCCCGGTAAGCTTGGACCCGAGCTTGCGCGCCACTGCCTGCGAGGCGGCGTTTTTTGAATCGATCACGTGAATAACGTCGCTCCAGCCGAGTTCATCAAAGGCCCAATCGATCGCGGCCGCCGCTCCTTCGAGCGCGTAGCCCTGTCCCCAGCAAGCGCGAATGATGCCCCAACCGACCTCGGTGCCCGGCCAACCGTCGGGCATCCAAGGTCCGAGTCGACCGACCCATCGCCCGCTCGCACGTTCGAGGACCGAAAACATGGCAAAGCCTTGCAGATTCCAGGCTCCGGCCATGGTCATAAAGCCGCGCCACGCGAGTGCTCGCGGTTGAGCTCCGCCCAAAAATCGGGTGGCTTCGGGATCGGCCATGAAACTGGCCCAGCCTTCGAAGTCCGGCATTTGCGTCGGCCGCAACAGCAATCGGGGAGTGAGGATTTGCAGACTACCCAGGTCCCTCGCCATCACGCACCTACATTGCTACCCACTGGTAGTCGAATGTGGCCGAACTCGTCTGTCAATGCAAATGCACTCAAGTAGCAGGGGCGCGGATGCCGGACTATTTATTGTAACGATACACCGGCAAGGAACGCAGGAAAGCTTGGGGTTCGAGTCGCGACGCGCGAGTACGTCGCGGTTTGGAGTCGTCGGTGTCATCGGAGCGGAATAATGAGCGTTGCGCACTTGCCAGAAGCGGGAGGAATGGTAGAAGTGCCGTATCTGATCAAATTGGAGGCACGAGATGAAACGAATGCTTTTCCTGTTCATGGCGTGTCTGGCGCTTGCGGGGTGTGGTCTCGGTGAAACTGCGGTGTCGGCCGCTGCCGGCGCTGGCTCGCAAGCGGAGCAAGCCAAGGAGGCGCTAAAAACTGAAGCGCGCGTGAAGCAGCAACTCGACGCAGCGGCAGCGCTCGCGGCACAGCAGCGACAGGCTGCGGAAGCGAGTTCGCAGTAGCTTTCAACTACCCTCAAATAGCACAGATGGATTGGGGTTGTCTGCGCGCGGTGGATAGGACTACCTGCTTTGGTACACGCGGGCTGAATCCATGAAGAAGGTCTTTGAGGTTTCGCAAACCTACAAGCATCCGATTGATAAATATCATTATGAGCTGATGGCCAGCATCACGGCACCGGATGGCAACATCGTCGCGAAGCCGCTGCTTGACCTCAATGTATGATCGGACAGGCATCGAACGGCCTTGATTTTCGGCATTTTGACTTGCAAATAGCAACGCAGCACCCACGCTTGGAGAGTGCTTTCTGACACGGATGTACCTCCATGGAAAAGCTCCTGCCATTGATCATTGTGTTGGCCGCTATGCTAGGGATCATCGGAATTTCTGTGCTCGGCGTCCGGTGGGCGCGAAAGTCGTCGCGGCGTGCAACGTTTCTGGGGTGGGGATTGCAATTTTTGGGCGCCGGGGTCAATCCCGTGCCTCCGCCGCAGGTAAAGATCGAGGAAGTAAATCTGCAATCAAGAATTAAGAAGGATGCGGAGTCGGGAGATCCCAAGAATTAGCGCAAGCTGGATTGCAGGTCGGCGATGCTCCGTGGATGATCTCGGGTAGAGAACCCGTTGGCAGTTGGATCAACTTGGGTGAGAGTAAGCATGGAACTCTTAATTCGGGAAACACTGCCATCCGATATCGACGGGTTGTTCTCCGTTCGCGCTCGCACGAGAGAGAGCGCTATTTCGAAAGAGGGGCTTGCATCGATTGGAGTCACCGTCGAGTCAATCGCCAGGCAGATGGCCAGCGGGCGGGTGAAGGGCTGGGTGTGCTTGGACTCGTCAGCGCTAGTCGGATTCTGTAACGGCGACAGGGAGACGGGCGAGGTCCTGGTGCTCGCTGTGCTCCCGGACTACGAGCGCAGAGGTATTGGCACCTCCCTTCTCGCGCGCGTCGTCGAGTGGCTTCGATCCGTCGGCGCCGACACCATATGGCTCGCGGCTTCACCGGACGAAAGCGTACGAGCGCATGGTTTTTATCGTTCGCTTGGATGGCGGCCGAATGGTAAGAAACAGCAGAATGGCGATGAGATTCTGGTATTCGAGTTCAGTCCGCTTTAGTACTTAGGTACCATGCCAACAATTCGCGCCGTGCTACTTGACGCAGATGGCGTCGTGCAGCTCCCAGGATCAGCTTGGAGCGCCTCCCTGGGTGGATTTTGCGGAGATCCGAGCCGAGCAGACGAATTTCTCACCGACGTGTTCGACGCCGAGAGGCTTTGTCTAACTGGCAGAGCGGATTTTGAGGCAGCCCTTGGGCAAGTGCTCCAGAAGTGGCAGTTGACCGTCTCTGTCGAAGCTGCGATGCGGGTCTGGAACGAAATCGAGCCGGCGACAGATATTCTCGATCTGGTTCACTCCCTTCGTTCGTCCTGTATCTCCGTGTCACTCGCTACAAATCAGCAGGCGTACCGAGCGAACGTCATGACGAACTCTCTTCGCTACCGGACGCACTTTGACCATCTGCTATATTCGTGCGAACTTGGGTTTTCCAAGCCGAGTTTCGAGTACTTCTCATCTGCTCTGACAAAGATCGCGATGGATCCATCGGAAGTGCTTTTCATTGATGATCATGAAGCCAACGTCTCGGCTGCCAGAAGTTGCGGTCTGCACGGAGAAGTGTTTCATCTTTCTGAAGGCGTGGGGCGAATGCGTGAGATTCTCAAAGAGTATGGCCTTGATGTTTCCGAACAAAGCGCTCCAGACTGAACAGGAGTAACGTCAAAAAGGGCGGTGGTAACGTCGTCCTGGACTCTGAAGTCCCATGCATCTGGTAGCGAAGGACCCTTAGTAGCAGCCATGCGCAGTTACTTCGAACCAAACAGGCTCGATCTATGGCGCGAGAGGTCCATATATGAACTCTTGGGCGTGAGGTTCTTCAAGCGTTATCTCTTGCCCATTGAGCTCCTGGTCAATCGCTTGCGGGGTGGGACGGCGATGCAAGGAGGCCAAGATGGGCTAAAGGTCGAGCTCAAGCGGCTCGAATGGGAGACCAAGCGGAACGAGGTCATTCAGTGGACGAAACTAGTTGCTTACCCCCGCGAGCCTCAGCCCTTCATACAGCGGTTCAAAATCGGCGAGATCCGCGGACGGATGCAGCCACTTTCTAACGTCTGCGATCGTCTTGATGCTCGGCAGGGTCGTTGTGAAATCGTCCAGTGCGACCTTGGCCCGGTCGCCGTGCCCGAGGCGTGCCTCTGAGGCGATGCGCGTGAGTTGTATGCAGCCGGAGATTCGATCGCGCAGATCGGTCTGGCTCATCTGCGCGGTTGCCTTTTGCGCCAACGGTGCGGCTCGGGCGTAATCGCCCTGCGCGAAATAGATATCGGCCATCGTCGACTGATTGCCCCAATCACTGGGGTTGCGCGCCAGCAAGCCTTCTGCCAGCACCTGGGCTTCCTTAAGCTGCCTCAAGTGCAGCAGGGCGGTTGCCTTGAGGGCAATGATATTCGTATTGGTCGGAGCACGTTCCAGCATGGCATCGGTGATGGCCAGCGATTCTTCCCAGCGCAGGCGCAACTGATACAGGTTGGCCTTCTGCCCCAACATGTAGAGCGACTCATGATCGAGGCTGAGGTACTTCTCCATGGCGGCGGCGCCAATGGCCTTTTGTTCGTCCGGATTTTCTGACCACGCGTTCACGCAATCGCAGAGATTGACCGTGGCGCGGGTGCGCAGCGCATACAAGTCATTGGGTGCCAGCGCCAATGCCCGATCGAGGAGCTCGTTAGCATGCGCATTGGCCGCTTTGCCGTCCGCGTTGCGTTGCGCGTGCCAATCGGAACTTGCACGAAAGGTCAGGTCGCGTACGTCCAGCGCATCCTCGGGCAGGGCCCTGGCGCGCTTGACCTCGTTTTCGATGCCCGCACTTAAAAGCACTTGAACAGCAGCGAGCGTTTCGTCGGGCCAGTGCGGTGTCAACTCGTCGTGGGCGACCTTCAAGGACTGGGTGGCGAGCACCCTTTCGCTCTCGCCGTCGACGCCGACCACCGTGACGGTGTAGCCGTCGGCGCTGTGCGCCACAGTGCCGCGTACCAGAAAGTGCACGTCCAGTTCCTTGGCCAGCTTCTTCATGCTGGTCTCGCGCGCGCTGGCCTGTTCCGTACTCGCTCGAGAAATAACGCTGATGAGCTCCTTTCTGCTTTCGAGCATCGTACTGATTGCCGCGGCAGTTGCTTTCGCCACTTGCACGCCGTGTGGGTCGTCGGGCGACTGAAACGGTAGAACGGCGAAGGTCATGCGCCGATCTTCGTGCGAGTAGGCCACGACGGACGTCGGATGCAGCCAGAGATGTCGGGTTGTCCAGGCTCCCACTCCGACGAGCAGCAGTACGGCAACCGCTGCGAGCCACATCATGGGCGAGCGCGGCTTGGGAGGAGAAACAGCAGCCGGTGAAACGAGGCTTGCACCCGGAGCGGGGGCGGCAGGCTTCGCCGCAGAAGGCGCGGAGGAAACCGCCGTGCGGCTCTCTTGCTCCAGCAACCTCGCCATTCGATCGACAAAGGCGGGAGTGGTGACACCATTGGGTAACCGGGTCCACTGCACCTCGCGAAATTTGTCCGGCACCCGCTCATCGCCTTCCGGAGTGCCGTCGATCACCACCGGTATCAGGAACGGGCGGTCTTGCGCCATCAGGTGCGAGCGGTCTATGGCCAGCTTCCACTCCAGACGGAAATAGCCTTCGGCACGTCCTTGCGTGTTTGCCGAGATGACCGGGATGATCAGGGCGCAGGTCTTGATCTGCCGGCGGATGGCTGCATCCCATGCATCGCCGCCACGCAGTTCACTTTGAT
>Ga0210400_10003902_pt1 | contig 13060 bp, 10 predicted proteins | sample IncBWH26MmetaG_FD_155456 | JGI IMG/M metagenome (GOLD analysis project Ga0210400, IMG submission 155456) | Forest soil microbial communities from Barre Woods Harvard Forest LTER site, Petersham, Massachusetts, United States - Inc-BW-H-26-M | ecosystem: Environmental > Terrestrial > Soil >...
GGAATGCAATGGGCGGTGTGAAGGCCGTTAGGTTGGTGCTGGTCGTCTTGACCTGGCCAAAATCGGCAAGCAGGTATTCGCCCTTCATCGACCAATGGCTTCCGCCCCCGATCTTGAATTCCACGCCGCCACCTGCAATCCAGCCAGTCCGAATCTCGTCCACCCCGGCGTTCTCGTGGGCGGTCGCGAAGGTATCAATAAACAACGCCCGATAGTTGAGATTGGTCAGAGCGACTCCAGCAGTGCCGTACAACAGGACTGGGCCTGCGGCCACGCCGACGCGGGGACGAGCTGTCCAAAGCCAGTCGGTGCTGATCGACTGCTTTACGGTGAAGTTGGTGGGAGCGCAGCAGGGGTAGGTCGTCGAACCCACAAAGTCATCGTTCACGTGCATCGCGCCGAAATCGGTCTCGAGCCCGAGAACGAAATGACCAGTCTGGAAGTTGTAGCCGACCTGGCCACCGCCGGTGAAACCTCGCGGGCTCAGCTTCTGCTTGCCGACAGCGGCAATTGCCGGAACGCTGGACATGGCGAAATAGCCGGTTGGGCTGAAGACGGTGCTGGTAAACGTGTCTGCACTGCCCTTGACACCTCCGGCGTTTCCGCCGACATAGAAACCCTTCCAATCAGTAGTTTGTGCGGAAACTCCGGCTGCGAGGGCTAGAATCATCGCGCAGAGTCCAGTCGAAAATCTGTTCATAGATACCTTCTCCTATCAAAATGTCTTGGATTTATAGATCCACGAGGCGTACAGCCTCCCACAGGCGCACGGGCGCGGAGAGGCATATAGCTTTTGGATTTATAGGTTTATTGCTTGGGTGTCTTTATAACATCGCATCCGCAAGCTCACAACGTTACTTCTGGTGCCGCGCGAGCTAGATCAGGCCCCTCAAACTGTCACACATTTCTTAGGACCATAATTCGGGCCTAAAAACAATGTTTAAGCAGATGGATTACGTCTAAATACAGCGTTTGTAAAGTCGGGTCCGGCACAAGCGGCAAGAATCTGGCTCGAAAATAATCATTCTCCAAGGCTGGATTTCCATTTTGGGGTCATCGCGCCAACTATTAACGCATTGCTGGCGGCATGGCGTCTGTTCAAGGTTGTACCCATTGGCGGGAATCAGTTTGGGACATGAATCGGGAGCCGCTTCCGAGGCCGGCCATTGTCCTTCACTCATCGTCTTTCGCTTATCGTTCTTACTCATGCTGGCGAATGGAAGAAATCTTGGAAAATACAAGTGGATGGCCACTGCGTGAGGTGGTTAAGTTTTCGGTTGCGAGCGTGCCTCGCTATGTTTAGGATGCCGAAGCAATATTTGCAGGGAGATCTTCATCCATGGACTTTGACATTCCAGAGGCCCTCAAGCAGTACCTGGCCACGCTGAACCGCTTCATCGAAACCGAGATTCAGCCGCTTGAACAGGTGGACGATAACATTCGTTTTTTCGATCACCGGCGTGAGTGGGCGCGCACCGACTTCGACAACGGCGGGTTGCCCCGGCCTGAGTGGGAAGCCCTGCTTGGCGAGGCCCGGCGTCGCGCTGACCGGGCCGGTCATCATCGGTTTGCCCTGCCCAAGGAGTATGGAGGTCAGGACGGGTCCAATCTGTGGATGGCCGTGATCCGCGAGCATCTCGCTGCCCGAGGGCTGGGACTTCACAACGATTTGCAGAACGAGCATTCCATCGTGGGCAATCACCCGGCGGTGCTCATCTTTCGCGATTTCGGAACGCCCGAGCAGCAACAGGAGTTCATCCCTGGTGCGCTGGACCGCTCGCGCACAGTAGCATTCGGTTTGACGGAGCCGGAACATGGGTCTGACGCCACCCATATGGAGACCAGGGCTGTCCCGGAAGAGCGCGAGGGGCGCAAGGGCTGGCGAATCGACGGCGAAAAGATGTGGACGACTGGTATGCACGTGGCCACGCACTGCATGGTATTTGCCCGCACCCATGGAGAAGATGGGGATGCCTCTGGTATCACCTGTTTTCTCGTCCCCTCGTCCGCTCCTGGTGTCAAGATTGAGGAGTATCTTTGGACGTTCAACATGCCGACTGATCATCCGCGCGTGAGCCTTCGCAACGTATGGGTTCCTGAGACGAGTATCCTGGGCAAGCCCGGCAGCGGTTTGGCAGTCGCTCAACACTTCGTTCATGAAAACCGTATCCGCCAGGCGGCATCCTCACTCGGGGCAGGCGTCTACTGCATTGAAGAGAGCGTAAAGTATGCGCGCCTACGCAAACCTTTCGGCAGGGCGCTGGCGGAGAACCAGGCCATACAATGGCCGCTGGTGGAACTGGCCACGCAGTCTGAGATGCTGCGTCTGCTGATCCGCAAGACCGCATGGGAGATGGACCAGATGCCGAAGCCGGAGGTGGAGAAACGGCTTTCCGACAAAGTGTCTATGTGCAACTACTGGGCCAACCGGTTCTGCTGTGAGGCGGCGGACCGCGCCATGCAGGTGCATGGCGGCATCGGCTATTCCCGGCACAAGCCGTTTGAGCATATTTATCGACATCATCGCCGCTATCGCATTACTGAAGGATCGGAAGAGATCCAGATGAGAAAAATTGCCGGCCACCTCTTCGGGTTTATGGGACCAAGACGGAAAGAATTTTCGGAGATGGAACAGGCCTACAGCCTTGAGCAGGCAGCCAGGAAGAAAAGTGGAAGCGTTGGGAATTAAAACCGGCCAGGCTGATGTGGCGGCCAAACTCCGCGATGCGGTGGCCCGTCTGTTGGGTCCGCCCGGCGACATTCTCGAATTGCGTCGTCTCACAGCCGGGGCGACCAAGGCCACATGGGCCTTCAAGGCGCAAGTCGGCAATGCGAGCCTGCCCATGGTCTTGCAACTTTCCAACGGGCCTTCAAGAAGCGGCGATGATGCCGCCTTGCCGCTCGTCGCCGGCCGGGAGGATGCGGCGTTGATGATGGCCGCTGCCCAGGCCGGCGTGCCGGCGCCGCCGGTGCGTGGGGTGCTGACCGAGGAATGCGGGCTCGGACAGGGATACATTATGGATTATGTTGCGGGCGAAACCATTGCCCGGCGCATTCTGCGCGAGCCGATTTTTGCACCGTTGCGAGCAAGTTTCGCCCGCCAGTGCGGCGAAATCCTCGCTCGCATTCATAGGATGGAAGCAAAGTCTGTACCCTTCTTGACGCCGTTTGCTGCGCCACGACAGATCGCGCTCTACCGAAGCATTTATGACAGGTATGATCATCCGGTACCGGCCCTCGAAGTTGCCTTCCGCTGGGCCGAGGACCACCTGCCCGCCACCACCGGCGAAACGGTTGTGCATGGAGATTTCCGCATGGGCAATCTGATCTGCGGAGAAGAGCATATCCGGGCGGTCCTCGATTGGGAGTTGGCCTGCCTGGGCGATCCCATGCAGGACTTAGGCTGGCTCTGTGTCAAGACGTGGCGCTTCGGGGGCCCCGGCGCGGTGGGCGGCATTGGAGAGCGCGCCGATTTGTTCTCCGCCTACGAACGTGCCAGCGGGATGGTTGTGAATCCCGCTCATGTGCGTTTCTGGGAAGGATGGGGTTGTATAAAATGGGCGATCATTTGCTTAATGAAAGGCCAATCGCAGCGTAGTGTGGAAGCCTTTGCAATCGGCCGGAGGATGGAGGAGCCGATTCACGATTTTTTGGGCGGGAGCTTCTAGCTGCTGGCTACTAGCTGCTAGTGAAATCTGAAAGGCTGAGTGCTTGAACACGAGGACAAACCTATGCCATCCAGTTTCCCATCTGCTCCTGACTTGCTTGCTGTGGTCCGCGACTTCTTTGAGACCGATATATTGCCGGCCGCTGGGCTGGATGATGATAAACGTTTCAACGTCCGGGTAGCCGTCAACCTGCTGGCTATGGTTGAAAGGGAGCTACGGCTAGGCCCGGAGGCCGATGCTGCCGAAGCAGCAAGGTTGTCGGCATTGGTGAGCGACGGCGGCTCGATAAGTGAAAAAAACCGGCTGCTTGCCCGTGCGATCCGCGAAGGCACAACCGCCAGCGATGATCCGCAACTTCTCGACCACCTGCGCCGCACAATGATCGATACGCTGCGTATCAACAACCCAAAATGGCTAGGCGACAAGTGAGCGCGATAAATGAAGCACTGGTGGCTACAGTCCAAAAGCGTGAGATGTTTCGATCTGGCCAATTGCTAATTGCTAACTGCTCAATGCCGAGTGCTGATTGCTGAGTGCCAATTGCCGAGTGCTACTATACTGCCTATTCACAAAAGGACACACCATTGAAAAAGTCCTGGAGCCTTTTCGTTACCGGCGTAGTGTTGATCCTTGCAGGTTCGCTCACTGCGCATTTTATCCAAACGAGTGGGGGAATCCGTATTCACGATGTGCGCTTTACTGGGACCAACGGCACTCAGATGAGCGCGCTGTTATACATCCCTGCAAACGCGACAAGCAAAACTCCGGCTCCCGGTATTCTGGCGGTGCATGGTTACATCAATTCGCGCGAGACTCAGGACGGGTTCGCCATTGAGTTCGCGAGACGCGGCTATGTGGTGCTGGCGCTGGATCAGACCGGCCACGGCTATAGCGCTCCACCAGCGTTTGCCAATGGATTCGGCGGGCCCGATGGTCTTAAGTATCTCCGCAGCCTCGATATTGTCGACAAAGATAACATTGGGCTTGAAGGGCACAGCATGGGTGGCTGGACCGTGCTGGCAGCGGCAGCGGTGTTCCCGAACGACTACAAGGCCATGGTCCTTGAAGGATCAAGCACCGGGGCTCCCTTCGCTGCCGAGGGCACTCAGCAATATCCGCGTAACATGGCGCTGGTCTTCAGCAAGTATGACGAGTTCTCTCAGTTGATGTGGGGAGTTCCCAAAGCTCAGAACGTTACCGATAGCAAGAAGCTGTGGAAGGTCTTCGGCGTTGAAGCGCCGGTCGAACCAGGCAAGATCTACGGATCGGCTGATACCGGTACAGCGCGAGTTTTGTATGCGCCGCCCGTCACGCATCCGATGGACCACATCTCTCGGCAGGCGATCGGTTACAGTCTCGACTGGTTTCAAAAAAATCTGAAGGGCGGTACACCGCTCCCCGCTGACAACCAGATCTGGGCCTGGAAGGAGGCGGGCACGCTCGCGGCCCTGGCAGGTTTCGTGGCGTTGCTGCTGGGTACATTCGAAGTTCTGCTGACGCTGCCGTACTTTTCGCAACTCGCGCAAGGTCCGGTTGCCGCGAACGATGGCCGGAGCTGGCGCTGGTGGCTGGCTCTGGCTTTGACGGCGTTTATTCCTGTCCTGACCTTCTATCAGTTCTTTCGCTGGGGCGGTCTCTGGCTGAAGGAGTCCGCGTTCTTGCCGCAGAGTATTACCAATCAGATCGTCGTCTGGGCGGTACTCAATGGACTGATCACGCTGGCTTTGACTTTTGTCCTGAGACAGAAGGCCGCGTTTAGCTCACGCTGGATGCCTTCAATCCTGATCGCGCTGCTTACTACCGCTGTGGGTTACGGGGCACTGGCACTTGCGGATTTCCTTTTCAAGACCGACTTCCGTTTTTGGGTGGTCGCGCTCAAGCTGATGAGTTCTCTTCAATTCAAGTATTTCTTCGTCTATCTTCTGCCGTTCACTGCCTTTTTCCTGGTCGCATTGCGCGCCCTGCACGCCGGGCTGGCAGTCAAGGGCGACAGTGCGGCAAAACATTACCTCAGCAATGTGGCCGCTCTGGGTCTTGGATTTTTTATTTTTCTGGCGGTCGAATATCTCCCACTGTTCGTGAATGGCCAATTGCTGACTGCCTCTGAGCCGCTCAACACCATTGTGGCGATTCAGTTCTTTCCATTGTTGGCTATCGTCGCGTTGATTGCTACGTTCACCTATCGGCGCACCAACAGCTACCTGCCGGGAGCATTTATTTCCGCCCTGTTTGTCACCTGGTACATCGTTGCGGGGCAGGCAACGCAGGCAGTGGTCTGACCGAATGAGGGATGCGTCCTACCTCTTTGTCGCAAATAGATAGCTGAGCGGCATTGACAAGCCAGGGAAGAGTTGCTCATCCGCGAGCGAGTCATGCTCGCCGAGAATCAGAGGCCGGTCACCAGGTCGAAAGATTTCTATTTCGCGCTGCTCGGGATAAACCACCCACACGGCCCTGGAGCCAGCTGCCAGATATTGGCTTCGTTTCCTTACAATTTCGCTGGCAGTATTGCTGGGTGATATTATCTCGACCGCCAAGGCGGGCGCGCCTTGCAGGATCGAGTCTTTCGGGTGAACGTCCCGCAGATGTTCGGCAGTTATGAAGGAAACATCCGGGGTCCGCACTACATTGGCGGAGAGTTGGAAATTCATTTCTGCCACCACCTCGCCAAGGCCTTGAGCTTCGGGGTGATCTCGCAGCCACTGCTCAAGACGTCCACGGATGCGGTTGTGTTCGTAGCTGGCCGGTGTCATCGCGATAACTTCCCCCTCGTCCAGTTCATAACGGACCGCCTCTTCACCCTGTTGCAAGTTCCGAAAATCTTCAAGCGTCACTCTGTGCAGAGATTGTGTCATGATTGCCTCCATTCTCCGGACACATGCCTAGCCCCGTTCATTCAAGGACTACTCTGGCTATGGCCAAGATCACCGGGAGTTTGTGTTGTGATGCACATGAAAAGACTGTAGCACGGGAGCGGCCCAAGGCGTCTCTAAATTTGATTTTGAGACCCCTCGACTGCGATTGATACCTACAGTATGCCACTCCTTTCGTTTTATGGAAGGCCTTCAACACGGGAGAAGCATGTTCATTCTTTCTACGATTGTGCCGTCGCAACAAGACATTGCGGCTATTGCGGCAGTCCTCCACCAGCCAGCCGGACATTCAGCTTGATGACGCCGATGGTGCGGCCGCCAGATTCGGCCTGACATTGGATTTCTTGCATCGTCGTGGTTTCGGCTTTTGGAGCAGTCAGAGTCACTTGCGCGTGGTAGCTGTTCTGCGCGTCAAGAGAGTATGTTCCGGCGCCGCTCTCCGTGGTCCATCCTTCCGGCAGCTTCAGTGAGATGCTGACCGATTGCGCCGATTTGGCATCGTTCCGCAACTCCAAAGGAATTTGCAAGGTTGCGCCGCGTTTTATGCTGATTTCCGGGATGCTTGCCACTGGCAGGTTTTTCAGCCCGTGCTCCCGTCGAAACTTCTCATAGAAACCCCAGGGACCGCCTAACTCCACGGAGAGCGCCGGGGGCTGCTCATAGGGTTCCCTGGCAATCCCGGCAAATGGGATTCTTCCGGAAGTGATGCCCTCAAATACATCGCCAGTCATGCTGCCGGCCACGTTGGATTTGCCGAAGGTTAGTTGAGTGGACTCTCCCCATCCCTTAAGTTCAGCGGCAAGCTGCTGATCGTCCAGCTTGCCCAGGCGCTCGATGTAACCGCGGTATTGGCTGAGATGAAAGCGGAAGACATCCATGGCGATTCTCCAGTAAGGGAGCTTTCGCGAAGGAGAAATTGCTGTGTTTGCATAGCTGGGTCCCGCATTGTGGAATCTGGAATTGTCACTGGCGTCGGAGAAGTAGTAAATCTTTTTGGGCTGCCAGGGTTGCAGTCCATCCAGCCACGTTTCGTTGGCACGGGTCGCTCCAGCGAGTTGGGCTGGAAAGGCTGCTGGGTCGCCTGCAAGATCAAAGGCCTCGGTCGCCACTACGCCAGAGGCCTGATGATCTCCGTGGTTTTCTCCAATGAAGAATCCCGGCAGCCATGTCAGGATTACCTCCGGGCGCGTAAGGCGCACCATGCGCACAACCTCTTCCAATGCCAGCCCATGCCGCCAGTTCGCCAGTGATTGCAGAACATTCTGGCTGGGCGTGTCTCGTCCATCGAGGAACCAGACGTTATGTATTCCCAAAGCCGTCTGCGCATGACGAAGCTCCATCTCGCGCACTGCGCCCAGCGAAGCTGCCCTTTCCGGCCCCATGCTGTTGTGCCCGGCTTCTCCATGGGTCATATAAACGACGGCCACCCGCTTGTGCTCATCCTCGAGTTGAGCAAGGTAGGCGGCAACGCCGGTCTCGTCGTCGGGATGCGCCACGATCAGCAGAACGTCAGCCTTCAGGCGATCATCGGGTTTCAAAAGAGGTGAGGGAGGCGCAGTTTGAGCAGCCGCCGTAGCGATATACATCAGGAGCAGGATGAACGGGCGCACTGGTTTCATGGGTTTCCTTACTGAAATGGTGAATAACGTATCCGAAAGACTAACCTCAACGCTCTGCGGATTCAATTTTTGTGGAATCTTGGCTACAAGCCAATGGCTGGAAAGATCACGTTAATTTGGGCGAACCAATAGCGCGAAACGCTCCACCCCGTTCCTCTGCGACAAGTCTCCGATGTTAGAGCAGCGGATAAGGGAATGTGCAAAACAGCGAGCTCTTACCACAGTTCGCACCGGAGCCACTACTTACTTCGCAAAGAGCGGACCCTCGGGACTGGTCCCACCCTGCGGGGGGCGATAGGCGTGCCCCGAAATCAGCCTAATGAAAGCAGTTGGCGACTCCACCGCGGTCTCCAGAAGATTCTTCGACATCAAAGCAACAAACAACGCACACGAACGCGCTTGACAATTGATGGATCGCTCCGGATTGAACTCGATATCCGTGAACCCGGTAAATCGATATAGTCTCGTTAGCCATTCTCGATGAGGAAATATCGCATTGACATAAAGCCAATCGTAGAAGACCGTCTTAGGTTCGAGTGGGAACCAATAGTCCTCGAACTTGAATCCAATGAGCCGACCAGAGTTCTGAAGCCTGGGGTCGCGTTTGGCTGACCTCGCGTCGCCAGAATATAAATCGGTGTAGGGGCCGCCACCTTCAAAAACCTTGCTTCCTTGGAAGGCGCATTCTAACGGAATTTTGCCTGATCGGTCGCTGTTCACCTTGAGGTGAAAGGCGCTAAGATGCTGGCCTAATTTATCATCAGATTTTGTAGAAATCTCCAGGATAGGCGAGTAACCCGCCGCGGCTGCCGCCTCGTGCAGCGCCTTTATATTTTTCTTTTTCTGAATAGGCGCGAATCCGGGATTCCAGATGATGCGGAAATAGACTTCCTTGACCAGCTCAGGGTCAATTGGTGCTGGAACAAATATGGGACGTTCAGCCATGGAAATTCCTAACCAATTCGAGCGGTATGCGTTGTGCCACGAGAACTTCGTGTTTTTCCGCTTGCCTTAGTCTCTGCTGAATTTCCGGATCACTCCAATTCGTTCGGGTATATAACACCTCGAAATCAATAATTTCTCTAGCTTCCTCAATCGTATTAATTGGAACAGAGGATTTATTCGCTACATCTCGCGTGAACCTGGTGCCTTCCCAATGCAGCACCTCCGGGTGGATCTGAAGATAAATCGAGTCCACGATGCGGCCATCCTCCCGTGCTCTGAACTCCATTGGATGTGAAGCCCGAAAACACAGATGCACGTAGCGGTCCATTCCTCTGATTCCATCGGCATCACGGCTCCATTGATTGCCGCCAGGCGCCGGAACCTGAACGCCCATTTCTTTCAATGTGGCCAAAGGGTAAAGCCCCCCAAGCTCCCGGATCAGTGCCAGATTCCGACGATCAGTGAAATGATACAAAACAGTGATTTGCCGAAGCGGATCAACTGGTGGCATCCCTGTCTCCAATGCAAGCTAAGCCAGCGATACGTGAATCTCCAGACATCGTGGTCTGGCATTTACTATAGCTCATGTCGCTCATTGCTGCGAATGTCCCATTACACGCTAAGAAATCAATTTTATCCAGGTCCAATTGATTGCTACGAACAGATGCGATTCAGGGACTGTTTGCCGACGGTGTGAGCCGGTCCAAACTGATTCCTGCGCCACTTGACGGAACATTTCCTGGGCTTACGAGTTAATATGTAACTTACATGGCCCTCAACACCAAACTTTTCAGGAAGCTCTTTGCCGCTCTCGCCGTCATTACGCTCCTGTTGGTGGCCGGCTTCTATCTGTACGGGTTCTACAAGTTGAAAGGGAAGATTGAACAGGTCCAGAAGAAGATCCCTGTCGATCTGGCCAAGAGCGTCAAAGGGTTTACCTTTTCGAAATCGCAGGGCGGCCATACGCTGTTTACTATTCATGCTTCCCGGGCGGAGCAGTTCAAAGAGGGCCAGCGGGCGGCGCTTCATGATGTGAACATCGTGGTCTACGGCCGGCAATCCGATCGTTTCGATCAGATCTACGGTTCCGACTTCGAATATGACCCGCAGAGTGGCGAGATCGTTGCGAAAGGCGATGTGGACATTGACCTGGAAGCGGATTCCACCGGCGCAACCGGGTCCGACCAGGGTGATCCGCCTCGGGAGCTCAAGAATCCTATTCATTTGAAGACCAGTGGGCTCACGTTTAACAGGAACACCGGCTTTGCCCAGACCAAAGAGAAGATCGAATTTCGTATGCCTCAAGCGAATGGGTCGGCTGTGGGCGCAACCTATGATTCGCGTGCCAACCTGTTGTCGCTTCAATCCGCAGTCCGCTTTGTCACTACGGAGCCGCACAAAGCCACCATCATCGCCCAAAGCGCAGTGATTACCAAAGAGCCGCGCAAAGCTGTGTTGCAGTTCGCGCGTCTGGAGCAACCATCACGAACCATCCAAGCCGATAAGCTCACAGTCCTGGTCCGCGACGACAATGATATTGACCGGATCCAGGCTTCCGGAAACGTCCGTGCGGCGCAGAGTGGCCCAAAAGCATTCAACGTTAACGCTACCCAGGCTGAGTTTGTTATGGGAGAAAGAAACCAGGTGCGCTCTGGAACTCTTTCTGGCGGTGTCAGATTCTCGCAGCTTGGAGCTTCGCCCGCGCAGGGCAGTGCAGAGCGGTTGCTGCTGGCATTTGGTCCCAGGAACCAACTGTTGAAAGGCCGTGCTGAGCAGTCTGTGCAGTTGACGCAAGGGCCACCCGGAAAATCCATGCAGGTCCAATCAGACGCGCTGGACTTGTTTGTGGAAAACGGCAAGAGGCTCGGCAGGGCTGTGACTTCGGGGTCGGCGCAGGTCCTGGTGACCGAGGGAAACCTAAAACACACAATTACCGCAGGTCAGTTTCACGCAATGTTTAATGCCCAAAACCGCCCCAGTTCAGTAGTTGGAAGCTCCGGGGCCAGGATCGTTAGCTCAACGCCCGGCCAGGTGGACCGCATTACCACCAGCCGCGATCTTATTGCCAACTTCAATGCCCAGGGAGCAATAAGCCTGCTCGAACAGAATGGAGACTTCCATCTTCAGGAAGGCACGCGAACGGCAACGGCAGACCGCGCCCGCTATGTTCTGGCGGATGACACGATCATGCTGATGGGATCGCCCCGAGTTATGGATTCGGGCGTGTCTCTTAGCGCAAACAGCATTCAGATCAATCGCAAAACCAACAACGCGGTGGCCCAGGGAGAGGTCAAAACCACATATGCCGACCTGAAGGCGCAGCCGGGCGGAGCTATGCTGGCCTCGGCTGATCCCATTCACGTGACCGGAGCCACCATGACGGCTAATCGTAGCGCTGAAGTGGCAAAGTTCACCCAGGCCCGCCTGTGGCAGGGGGTCAACATCATCGAAGGCCCGGTCATCTCCTTTGACCGTACCCATCGAAGCCTGGAGGCCCAGGGTTCAGCGGGAAAACAGGTGACCTCGGTTTTCGTCCAGACTGACAAAAAGGGCAAAAACACACCCATCAATGTAACTTCCGACAGGCTTTCCTATGCAGATTCTGAAAGGAAGGCGGTTTTCAGCGGGCATGTCCTGGTCCGGGGAGCGGAGTACACCGCGACTGCGGAAAGCGTGCAGATTTTTCTGGCGGCACGCGCCAATCAGGCCAGCAGCCAGCTTGACCGGATTGTCGCCGATGGCGATCTTATCATCCAGCAACAGGGCCGCAAAGCTACTGGTAACCTGTTGGTCTATACGGCTAAAGAAGAAAAATTTGTCCTGACCGGGTCGGAATCGCGGGCACCTAGCATTTTTGATGCCGAACAGGGTCAAATCACGGGCGATTCGTTGACTTTCTTTACTCACGATGATAGGGTGCTGGTAGGAAGCAAAGAGTCTTCGCACACTCTTATACAAACCAGGATTCGAGACGCGGGCAAGAAGTAATGCAGACCTTAGCGACGGACGAAATCGCCAAATCGTACCGAGGTCGCAGGGTCGTTAACGGAGTCAGCCTCCACATCAATCAATCTGAGGTAGTTGGGCTTCTGGGGCCGAACGGCGCCGGAAAAACCACCACCTTTTATATCGCCGTGGGCCTTATTCCGGCGGACAGCGGGCGTGTCCTGATGGATGGTGAAGACATCACCAGCGTACCCATGTACTTAAGGGCACGGAACTACGGTATCAGCTATCTGCCGCAGGAACCCTCGGTCTTTCGAAAGCTCACCGTGGAAGAGAACATCATGGCGGTGCTTGAGGTACAGCCCATCTCCTGGCAGGAGAGGCGCCGCAAGCAGACCAACCTTATAGACGAACTGGGTCTTGGCCATATCCGCCACAACATGGGATATGCGCTCTCGGGCGGAGAGCGCCGACGCGTAGAGATTGCGCGCGCGCTGTGCATACAACCCAAATTTATCCTGCTGGACGAGCCTTTTTCAGGTATTGATCCAATTGCAGTGCTCGACCTGCAGAAGATAATCTTCGACCTGAAAGCCAACGGCATCGGCGTGCTGGTTACCGATCATAACGTTCGCGAGACTCTTTCGGTAACGGACCGGGCCTACATCATTAACGAAGGGCGAATCTTCCGTACGGGGACGCCCGAGCAGCTCGGCAACGATCCTGAGGTAAAACGCGTCTACTTAGGCGAGAGTTTCTCACTGGCAGGCTGGTCGTGACGTTATGCCGGCAATGGCGAAAGCTTGTGCGGGTTTGATTGGAAATAAGGGTTTCATGCGCTGGAAATTTGGTAATTGCGTAATTTGGCAATTGGGTAATTCCGGCGTGGAGCCTTGCCCTTCAAATCGGCGGGCGACGAACAGCTCGCTGAACGTAATCTGAAGGAGAGGCGAATTGCAAGAGAAATATTTTTCATGAATTAACAGAGCAGAGATTTTCTGTTGCGATT
>Ga0210400_10003905_pt1 | contig 13056 bp, 4 predicted proteins | sample IncBWH26MmetaG_FD_155456 | JGI IMG/M metagenome (GOLD analysis project Ga0210400, IMG submission 155456) | Forest soil microbial communities from Barre Woods Harvard Forest LTER site, Petersham, Massachusetts, United States - Inc-BW-H-26-M | ecosystem: Environmental > Terrestrial > Soil >...
TCTCCTGGTCTCTGGCGCCGCCTCCGAAGGTGACGACAATGACCTTGCGTTTTTTGCGCGTGGCCTCTCCACGCAGGAACGGGCTTGCGCCGGCAAGCGTGGCTCCCAGAGCAAGGCCCGCGGTGCCGCGCAAGAATTCGCGGCGGCTCCAGCTCAAGTAAGAGGCGATCTCCTGGGGACTTAGTCTCGCACCGGCTGGGAACTCCGGAGGGTCATTGAATTCCGATGTATTCATCAACTCAACTTTATCCAATCATCTGCGCGGCTGCGGTGCAACTGTTGCCGATCTCGAAAGGCAATGCGAATCGTTTGCCGGCGGTTGGGGAATCCCAATCACGGTTTGGCGGGGGAACCCGATTTTTCTGAATACACGAATTGCTGAACGTCTGCCCTCTCTCTGTCGATCTCTGCCAGGTGTTCTGCACGGAGCCTTTGATAGACAGCGAATTCTTTTTGAGCCTCGTCCTTTTGCCCAACGTGCACATAGTCGGTGCCGAGACGGTAATGCGCGTCCGATAGATTTGGATTGAGTTCAATGGCACGCACATACTCGGAAATGGACCTCTCGTACTGATGCTGGCCGGCAAAGAGATCCCCCAGCTGCACATGTGCCTCCGCAAGCGTGTCGTCGAGCGAGATCGCTTTCAGCAGCAAGCTCTGAACAGTTTGGAAATCAACATTCGCATCCCCGGCGCGTTTTCCTTTCCAAAGACTCATTGCATAGTAGTACTGGGCTAGAGCGTCGTCGGGACGGAGTTCCGCATAGCGATGAAAGTGCTGGAGAACGTCGTCAGCCTGTTTCGGAGAACTGTCGTAGGCCTTGGATAAGAAAACATAACAACGAGGATCGGATGGGTTTAAATCGGCTGCGCTGAGAAGAGCCTGTACGGCCTCGTCGTATTTGCCACGCGAATAGAGCGCCAGGCCGAGACCAATGTAGAGGCGAGGAGATTTGGGGAACCGGATTGTGGCTTGCTGGAACACAGCGATCGCCGGCTCATAGGTTCTGTGGAGGAGCATTTCACTGCCCCAATCGAACAGATTGTCCTCAGTGGGATCGAGATGTGCTGCCGTCTCGAAGTCGTTGGCGGCCGCGACAAACTTGCCGTCTTTCTCGTCGATCTGGCCGAGCAAATTGTGTAATTCGCCGGTGTCACGCGTGTTCAGGATGTGTTGTGTCACTTGCCTTGCTTCGAGAAGCCGGCCGAGGAGAAGGTCCGCCATCGCCAGGTCGTAGCCATTTTCGTAGGAATCCTGTTTGATGCGCTGCGCCTCCTCGAAAAGCGGCTGCGCATCAGCAATCTTTCCGGTCTGGATGTAGTACTGACCCAGGTTTCTATTCGTGTCAAAATCGTTGGGTTCGAGTTGCTGCGCCTTGAGAAACTGTTCTCCTGCCAAGGCGGTCTTTCCTGCATGAAGAAGGCTGGATCCCAGGTTGGTTCGCGCAACTGCTGAGTCAGGCTTCAACTGGACTGCGGTTTTGAGATGCTCTTGTGCTTTCGCGTCCTCCGACAGCGAAGCGTAGACAAGTCCGAGAAGCTCGTGAATCTCGAAGCTGTTCGGGGCATACGGGAGAAGCTGTTCCAGCTTGTCTGCCGCCGCCGTGAATCGCCCGGCATCATAATCCGACACCGCGGATTGATATTGGCGATCGAGCTTCTGCTTCTGCGGATCTTCAGCCGAGGAGAGGATACCGCAAGTCAGGATTGTCCCGATAAGCACCAGCCAATATGCAGACCTCTTGCTCACCGCCCGCCTCCGTGATTGCCGCGTGAGCATTTTGCTACGCAGAAGAAAACCCCGGGAAGGCACCGAGTTGGCGTGCCTTCCCGGGGCGATTTCATTCTAGCCTAGTAGTACAGCTTCAGAGCAAATTGGATCTGCCGCGGATCGAAGGGAGCATCGCGCGTGGATCCGATTGCGCCGAAGGTGCTGCTGGTGTAGGTACCGGAACTGGAAACTCCCACCACACCGTTGCCGCTGAAGTTAGGAGCGTTGAAGTTGGGGTGATTGAGAATGTTGAAAAACTCCGACCGGAACTGCAATGAGAAGCGTTCGTTGATTTGGATTGCCTTAAACAGAGAGAAATCTAAGCGATGGAATCCAGGTCCCGGAATTTGGCCCGCCAGGCTACCCAGAGCAGCTGCACCATTTAATGGCACGCAGCCCGGGGCGCTGTTTGGGATCGGCGCAAGGACACCACCCGTGTTGCCTAACTGGCAAGGTTGGCTGAATGCTGACGGGTTTCCGATCCAGAACGGACCGTGATAGCCGCCTTGTGTCTCAATCTTCACACCAAGTTGCGGACTCTTTCCGGGGAGAAGGATGTCGTTGCAGCCATTATTCGATGCGGTTGTTGATGTAGTCGCTATTGGGCAGGTGAAGTTGAGTGGCTGGCCACCCTGCAGAGTCAAAATCCAGTTTGTGGACCATCCCCCGAGTACGGCATTGCTAATTCCGCCCTGATTCATATATTTCTTGCCCTTGCCCACCGGCAGCTCATATCCGCCACTGAAGTGCACTACATTGCGGAGATCGAAGTCTGCGAGAGCGTAGTCGAACTTAGGACCAAGCCCCGGTATAGAGTATGCCCGCAAGCTGCCAGTGCTTCCGCCGTTGAGCAAGTCGCCGGCATCCGACATGGTCTTCGACCACGTGTACGTCAGCAGGAACGTTAAACCGTTTGCGTACTGCTGCTCGAGCTTGGTTTGTAGTCCGTGATACGAGCTGACGCCATAGGTCGCCTGGTAACTGCCGCCGCCGAAATCAACGAACGGAATGCAGCTATTTTCCGCAAAGGTTGCGTACGGACAACCCTTCCCAGTGCTGACGCCGGCCGGCAGAATCTGGGTTACGTTCTGATAGCCAACGCCTCCCTGGAGGTCCTCGCCATGGGTGTAGACATAGGACGCCGTCGCAGACATGGCTCGCGTGATTGAGTATTGCACCGTGGCGTTTACGCTGAGGGTGCGCGGGGTGTTGTAGTCGAATTGAAGTCCCTGGAGACCGAGTCCCAAAGCATTGACGGCTGTCGGCGTGAGGGGAATGCACGAGAACCCGGATTCAAACGACGCAGTGCCTCCCGGACCTGCTGTCGGACATCCGCTGAACGGCGTGTTGTAGCTGAGCGGAGCCACCTGAGAAGCAGCGGCTGGATCAGCCGGGTCGGCGTGAATCGTAGGAGTGATGTTGAACACGAAAGGATAGTTCTCACCGATGTTCGGTCCGTAGCCCTGATTCTCAAACGAGTTGAAGAAAAGGCCAAGGCCTCCGCGCGCTACCCACTTCGGAGTGATTTGATAGGCAAACCCGACGCGGGGAGCGTAGTTCGTTTTCTGCGTCTGCAAGAGCCCTTGCCCATATTGGTCGGTACTCAGGAGAGTGATGCCATCCTGCGCGAGAAGATTTACGAAACCCGCGCAACCTATGCCTGAGCAGGTGCCGTTTGTCGAAAGGGAACGGTTGTCTTTTCCGGTAGCGGGAATGATAAAGGTTGGGCCGCCGATGCCTTTTTCGGGAAGAGCGATAGGAACAAAGTTGGCCTGACCGCCATTCTGCTCGTTGATCGGTCCAAAGTAGTCCCAGCGAAGACCGAGATTGAGAGTCAGCTTCGGCGTCATCTTCCAGTCGTCCTGGAAGTAGGTGGCAAAGTAGATCTTCTCGTCGTAGGTCTTGTTGATGTTGGAGGAGTTTACGGCGTCTGAGCCGCCAGAATAGCTGAAGCCATTCGGATTCGGATTGCCTGCGATAGTTGCCGGGGCCGCAATAGGAGGCAGAAGTATCGAAGCCATGCCTCCATTGGTGCTGCCTTGGTTCGGGATGTCAGTGAAGTTGCCGTTATAGTCAAACGAGCCGCGCGACCAAGCTGGCTGCAACGTGGAGAACTTCACGTGCTGATATTCAACGCCCATCTTGAAGCTGTGTTTCCCGTATATCTTCGTGAAGTCGTCGGTGATCTGAAGGGTTGCGCTGACTTCATCCGACGGCAAGAAGTTGTTGCTGCCCAGATTTTGCAGATCGTTGATATAGAAGTTGGGAAGACCCCCGTTCTCTGGTACCTGCGGGATATCCTGAATTCCGTATTGGGCAGGAATTCCCATTTGGTTGCCCACGGGGCCGAAGCGAGTAGTGTGCAAATGGGCAAACCCGCCGCGCACCTGGTTGATGGTATTCGGGTTAAAAACAAATGTGTAGGCCGCGACCATCTGGGCGGACTTCGCCGTCTGGATTCCCTGCTGGAAGGCGCCGCCATCGGCTACGCCTGCAAACGGACCCGGAATGAACTGCGGATCATCGGCATAACTGAAGCGGGCGAAGACCTGATTCTTCTCATTGGGGTTGAAATCCTCGCGGGTATCGAAGGTATTGGAATGCTCGTAGAGAGCTGGGCTGTTCTGATATGTGCTTAACCCGGCATTCGGCGCAGGAAAGAGATCCAGCAGCTTGACCGCGTTCGGGTCGATGCGGCCAGCAGGCAGCATATTGAGGTCGGGGCACGCGGCCACGGTGAAAGATGTGGTCCCCGGTCCGCATGCACTGCTGAACGGATCACGAACATAACCGTCGGCGCCGGAATTGTTCACCAAGTGGGAGACGGGATCCATTGTCCCGTTGGCGACGAATCGCGTTGTCCCAGGATCGAGGATAGTGCCACGTTGAATGGATCGCCCCAGGATGTCGGTCCTGGCCGCTCCGGCCTGCTGGGTAAGAATGTCGGTCAGGTTGGTGTAAGTGCTGCTCCGTTCCAGCGCAGTCGGGACCGCACTCGTGGATGAAGTTCCCTGCACACGTCGTTTGCCTTCGTAGTCCCCGAAATAGAAGAACTTATTCTTGATGATCGGACCGCCAATCATCGCTCCAAACTGGTTCAGACGGAGTTCGCCCTTGACGGGGGTTGCGGAGTTGTCTTCAAACCAGTCTGCCGCATCGAGTTTGTCGTTGCGAAAGAACTCCCATGCCGCGCCGTGAATGCTATTTGTGCCGGACTTGATGGTCGCATTGAGCACGGCGCCGGCGGACCGACCGAGTTCGGCACTGAAGTCTGCCGTCTGCACCTTGAATTCTGAGATGGCGTCCACGGGAGGGAGAATGACAAAGTTGGTTCCATTGAGGAAGTCAACGGCATTCGAGTTATTGTCGATGCCGTCGAGCAGATAGTTGTTTTGTGCGGGACGAAGGCCGTTAGCAGAGAATGCGCCCGAGGCAGCGTTGCCCCGCGTATCGGCTTGCGGGGTCTGCATGCCGGCTCCCAGTTGGGCAAGGAACGTAAAGTTGCGTCCATTGAGCGGGAGAGCATTCACTTGCTGGCCGCCAATCACCTGACCCACGGAAGCTTCTTCAGTCTGAAGCTGGGGTGGTGCGGTGTTGACTTCAACGGTTTCAGTCGCTGCGCCCAGTTTGAGCGAGACGTTGACCTGGAGCACTTGGGCCACGCTTACGGTCAGGTTCCTCTGGGTTGTCTTGGCAAACCCTTTCGCCGTAACCGTAATTTGGTAATGTCCAGCCCTGACCGGCGAAAACGTATAGCCTCCATCACCGCCAGATTTGGTTTCCAGCGTTATGCCCTGATCGGTGTTCAACAGGGTCACCTGTGCATTGGGTATGACCGCACCTGTGGAGTCGAGGACAGTGCCAGTAATCGCTCCTTCGTCCACCTGGCCGAATGCGGCTCGGCCCTGGACTAAGAGAAGGCAGAAGCAGGTGAGAGTTATGTAAACAGCCACAGGTAACGAGGTGATAGTCCTATGCTCACGGCGCATCCTAATGTCCTCCGACTTCTCGTTCTCAGCTTCTGCTTGTCAATTTGCTGGGGAATCGAAACTGCCCATTCAGCCGTTTTGTAAACGGTTTCATTGGCGTGCGAGGAAGCGTAGGACATTGGTATAATATTTGTCAACCAAAAGTTGTAGACGCCTTTTTTATCAGCTCAGAACGCAGTGGCACGAGGGTGACTGAGGCCATGTAACTGATAATAACCGACATAAGCGATTTATTATCATGCGGTTACAAGAGCACGGGTGGTTAGTAAAACGATTGCGCATCTTGAAACATCGGCTGTAGCGCAGGTGAATTGAAAGAAAGCAATTCACAGGTGGGGAGCCATTCGTTCGTTCTTTTGGAAAAAAGGCTGCATTAGCCCGGGCTGCTTCAAATGGGCAAAAACGAGCGCCGAAAGCTATCCCAATGGCTCGCGAGCTTGGTGCTATTATCCCGTCATATTGTCCGATCTTCAGACATCAGAATGAAGTCATCCCCCCTCAAAGTAAGCCCGCGCATTTCTCGCAGAGAGCTTCTCAAAAGTATCGGGTTCGCGCCTTTGCTCCTTCGTCCGGCGCCTCTATTTGGAGCTTCTCTTCTATTCGCCACGCCACAGCCCCCGACAAATTCAAAGGCGGATTTTCAATTTGCAGAGCATCGATTGACGCCACATTATCCAACCCAATCCCCCCTTGTAGATGTCCTCAAGCTCGTTACACCCGGGTCCGATCAATACGTGACGGAAAAGTATGCATTCGAAATTGACTCCTGTCTGAAGCGATGGAGTGACGGTCTGAAGAGCTCACCGCGTGACCACTTCGCACTGGTCGATTTCGTTAACGAAGCAATTGAAGCTGCGCGGTTTTCTGAGAGCAAAGAGACGAAGGTGCGGTCTTCCTTCGGGATTGAAGTGGTGAGAAGAGAGTTCGCTGCCACCCCGGTGACAGGGCGCGCGCATTTATTGAACGAGATCAACTCCTGGCTTGGAGCTATTGCACGCGTAAATACCGCTGAGTTTGAGATTTTCGGAATCGAAGAGACCGCAAGTGCGCCGCTCACGGTTCGCGTCGACGTGCGTTACGATCTTGTTGCGCAGCGAACGGACGACAGCCGCGAGGAGCGGGTTGGATCGTGGAGCATGGTTTGGTCGCGGGCGGCGTCACAGGCATGGAATGCGCTGCGATGGGAGGCTGGCGAAGAAACTCTGAGCGTGGTGCGCGGACCTGCGTTCATCGATGTTACGACGCAGGCGTTGGGCCAGACGGAGTCCTATTCGAAGCAATTGGCCCACGGGGCCGACTATTGGCGCACGGTTTTGGATGGAGCGGTTGGCGTTGACGTTTACGGCAATAATGGCCTGGCGGCAGGCGATTTCGATAGCGACGGATTCGACGATTTTTATCTGTGCCAGCCTGCCGGACTGCCCAACCGCCTTTACCGAAACCGCGGCGACGGGACTTTTGACGACGTTACGCAAAAGGCCGGAGTGGGCGTACTGGACAGCACGGCCTGCGCGCTCTTTGCCGATTTCGATAACAGGGGGCGGCAGGATCTTCTTGTGGTTTGCGGAACGGGGCCGCTCCTGTTTATCAATCAAGGCGACGGCACATTTGCGTTGAAGCGTGACGCATTCAAGTTTGCGCGTGATCCGCAGGGAACCTTTACGCATGCAGCGGTTGCAGACTACGACGGTGATGGGCGACTCGATATTTATTTCTGCATGTACATGTATTACCTGGGCCTCGATCAGTATCACTATCCAATTCCTTACTACGATGCACGCAACGGGCCGCCGAACTGCCTCTTCCACAACGAGGGTAATGGAAATTTCGTAGAGACAACTGAAGCTGCGGGAATGAACGTTGACAATAATCGCTATAGTTTTGCTTGCGCCTGGGGTGATTCGAATTCGAATGGAATGCAGGACTTATTTGTCGCCAACGATTTTGGGAGCTCACAACTCTACCGCAATAACGGCAATGGAACTTTCACAGCCGTTTCGTCGCAAGCACACGTTGAAGGCGTTGGCGCCGGCATGAGTTGCTGCTGGTCCGATTTCGACAACGACGGCCGGCAAGACATTTATGTACCGAGCATGTGGGAGGCAGCGGGGCAACGCGTTTCAGAACAGAAGCAATTTCATGAGAGCGCGCCGGAGCGGATTCGCGAACTCTACCAGCGCCATGCGCGCGGCAATGCGCTTTATCGCAACAGAGGTGACGGGACATTTGAAAATGTGGCAAGGCGGGCCGCGGTTGAGATGGGGCGATGGTCCTGGTCGTCTGATTTTTGGGACATCGATCATGACGGCTATGCGGACCTCTACGTCACGAATGGATATCTCTCTGAGAGCGAACGAAACGATCTAGCCAGTTTCTTCTGGCGGCAGGTAGTCGCCAACTCATCTGAGGACGCAACACCGGCGCCAGCCTACGAGCGCGGATGGCAAGCGGTCAATGAGCTGGTTCGATCGGACAACACGTGGCATGGTTATGCACGCAACGTGGTGTTCGCAAACAACCGCGACGGCACATTCACTGAAGTTTCAGGTTCAGTTGGCCTGGATTTTCTTGAGGACAGCCGTGCCTTTGCGCTGGCAGATCTTGATCACGACGGAAGATTAGAAGTCATTCTCAAAAATCGCAACGCTCCCCAGGTGCGCATACTTCACAATGCGATGACAGAGATCGGCGATTCGATATCGTTCCGACTGCGAGGGTACAAGAGCAATCGCGACGCAATTGGAGCGGCGGTTACAGTGGAGACAGGAAAACTGCGCCAAACCAAATACTTGCAGGCCGGATCTGGATTTCTGTCGCAGCACTCAAAGGAGCTCTTCTTCGGTGTCGGCAATCCGGACGGACCGGTCCATGCGACAGTTCGATGGCCCCACGGGGATTTGCAGCAATTTGAGAATTTACCACTCAACCATCGCATCGAAATTGGTGAGGGCCAGAGCACGTTCGAGGCAAAGCCATTCAGCAAGGCAACGCCACAATTTGGACACGCCGGCGAAGCCCCTCAGCTTGAATTATTGCCCTCGCAAGTCGAGACGTGGCTCATCGAGCCATTGAAGGCTCCCGGTTTTTCGTTGCCCGATCTCGGCGGGGAAGTGGTTGACCTCCACTCGCTTCAAGGTGGCTTGGTATTACTGACGTTCTGGGCAACAACGGCGCCGGCGAGCCTTGAACAGCTAAAACGACTCCATGAGTCTCGGGCCGCATTTGGTGGAGAGCTGAAGTCGATTCTTGGAGTAAATGTTGACGGTGCGAGCGAGATGGGACAGGCGCGTGCATTTGCGGCACAAGGGCATTTCTCATTTCCTGTGCTATTTGCAGACGACGAAGTCGCCGGCATCTATAACATCATTTATCGCCATCTCTTTGACAGGCGCAGAGACCTGCCAATTCCAATTGCATTCCTACTGGATCGAGAGGGCATGGTTGCGAAGGTTTATCAAGGGCCGGTAAACCTCGAACACCTGCAGGCGGATCTGAACTCCGTGCCAGCAACCGCGGCCGGTCGCATGGAAAAGGCGCTTCCATTCAAAGGCTTCCTCGCGCAAGACACTTTTCAGCGCAACGACTTTACTTATGGCGTGGCCATGTATCAGCATGGTTATCTTGACGAGGCGGCGGAGTCATTTCGCCAGGTCTTGGTGACAAAGCCAGCCAATGCTGATGCCTACTACAACCTGGGCACGTTGAATCTGAGGAAGAACGACTTTCAGCAGGGTCGCCGGTATCTTGAGAAGACGATAGAGCTGCGACCCGGTTATCCCGAGGCATGGAACAACCTTGGCATGGTGGCGGCTCGGCAGGGACAGCTTGACGAAGCGATTCAGGATTTTGAGAAGTCGCTTCAACTTAGGCCAGGATATGCAATTGCGCTGCTGAATCTTGGAAATGTCTACCGCCGTCAGCGGTCATTTACGAAAGCACAGGAGTGTTTAGGCCGCGCGCTTCAATTGCAGCCGGACGATCCGGAAACGAATTACAGCATGGGAATGCTTTACGCGCAGCAAGGCGACGTGTCGCACGCAACCGAATCTTTGCGGAAGGCGCTTGAATTGCGCCCTGTCTATCCTGAAGCGCTGAATAATCTCGGCGTACTCTTTGTGCGCACCGAGAAGTACGCAGAGGCGGAAGACCAATTTAAGACTGGAATCCGCGTGGCGCCAAATTTTGATCAGTTCTACCTAAACCTCGCGCGGCTTTATGCAATGCGCAACGATAAGGAGCAGGCAAGGAATGTGTTGCTCGATTTGCTGCGCGTGCAGCCGGACAACACAACTGCCAAGCAAGCTTTGGAAACGCTACAATGATCGTCTTGAACCGCATTTTGATGCTTTTTTGCAAGACGAGAACTGACGCCGCGTCTGTGCAAACCAGCGTTATTGCCAGAGCAGATGCAAGGTTTGCCTCTCTCCTGGTTCTGACACTTACGCTCGATGCCTGTGTTATCAGCGTGGCGCAGCAGAGGTCCTCGAATAATCCCGATGACTTCGCGGAGGCCGCGACGCTGGCGCAACAGAGACGTTTTGCGGAGGCAAAGACGGCAACGCTGGAAGCGCTGCAGCACCACCCTTCCAGCGTTGAGGGCTATAACTTGCTCGGCATCATCGAGACTAATCAGCAGGATCACGCCGGCGCATTGGAAGCTTTCAAGAATGCCCTCAAGATTGCTCCCAATTCCGTGAAGACATACAACAACCTTGGCAACGCCTATGTCGCGATCAAGGATCTTGATTCGGCGGAGAAGGCTTTCCGCACGACGCTGCGCCTGGATCCGGAGAACCAGGACGGCAACTACGACCTCGGCGTCCTGCTGATGACGGAAGGTAGGCCGGCCGAGGCCATACTTCACCTTCAGAAAGTGTCGACGCAGAATCTTGCTGCACGCTTCAACCTGATTCGCGCTTACTTCGAAAGCAAGCGAGTCTCAGATGCGCTACACGTTGCCACGGACGTATCGATGCAAGGCAGGAACGATGTGCAGGTGCATTTTTCACTCGGTGTGTTGCTTGCGTCACAGAAACAATACAAACCTGCACAGATTGAGTTGGAAAAAGCGGACGCGCTTCAGCCGGGAACATTTGAGATCGTCTTCAACCTCGGGCAGGTCTATCTTCGCGATGGGCAGAATCCAAAGTCGGAGCTTGCACTTAACCGCGCGCTGAAGCTTAAGCCGGACTCGGTCGAGACGATGTACCTGCTGGCGCAGGCGTACACCAATGAGGTACGCCCGTTGGACGCTCTGGACCTTTTGCTCCGTGCTCACAAGTTAGCGCCAGAGAATGTCGATGTCATCTTCCTGATGGCGCGAATCAGCATGTCGCAGAACTATTTTGAAGACGCGATCCCGTTATTGGAGTCCGGCACCCAGATTGCTCCTCAGCGGGCTGACTTAATCGTAGCGCTTGGCGAGAGCTATTTCATGGCGGGCAAGGTTGACAAGGCGATTGACCAATTCGCGAAGCTGGTGAAGATTGAGAACTCCGCGCGGTCCTATTCGTTTCTGGGGCTTTCCTACAGGAACCTGGGAAGGTTCGATGAAGCGAAGAAATACTTTGAGGAGGGGCTCAAACTCGACCCGCATAGTACGTCGTGCCTCTTTAATCTTGGATTCATTGCCGAGCGCCAGGGAGACACGGCCAACGCAGAGAATTATTTTCAACAGGCTCTTCGCTCCAATCCGGATTTTCCTGAGGCACTGCTCGAGCTTGCCAATCTTCGAATGGCCGGGAAAAAGTTTCCGGAGGCGGAGGCATTGCTACGGCGCTACGTCCGCGCGAGCCGCAACCCGGCCAACGGATATTACAAGCTGGCAATGGTAGAGCGCAGCCTGCACGAGACTGCGGCCGCGGATCGGGATTTGAATTCGTTCAAGACGCTGTCAAAGAATGCCCCGAGTGGTCCCCTTCCCTTTGAGAACCTGTTTGACTATCTCAACAATCGCTCCAACCTGGACCCCGGCGCGCGTAGTCAGCTGGACCTGGCTGAGTTGACGAATGAAGTGAAGAAGCATCCAGATCAAGCTGAGAATCTGTATCTGTTGGCCGAGGCGTACCTGAAAGCGGGAGAAGTGGAAAACGCAAAGGGCGCAATTGCCCAACTCGATCAGGTCAGCAGCGAAGACTTTCGCACACTGACTGGGACGGGCGTCCTGCTGGCTCGCTTTCACCTGTATGATGACGCGATTGAGCACTTTCAGCAGGCGCTGCAAATGAATCCAAATTCAGATGATGTGAAATTCGATCTCGCGAATGCCTATTTTCGGAAGCGCGCATATCCAAAGGCACTCGAAATTGCACAGCAGGTTTCGCCCGATGAGCAGAAAGACGATGCGTATATGGCTTTGCTAGGCGATATCTACGCGCACATGGGAAACGCAGAACCGGCGCGCAAGATATTTCAAGATGAAATTGCTCGCAATCCAGACAATGATCAGGCGTATCTTTCTTTAGCGCTACTGGATTTGCGCGGTGGAGACATTTCGGAAGCGAGACAGATTCTGTTGAAGGGGCAGGCGCGCATTCCGGGCTCAGGCAAGCTCTATTGGGGGCTGGGGCTGACTGCTGCAGTGGAGGGAAATTCCAACGACGCCGCAGCAAATCTCGAACGCGCCGTCGATTTGCTGCCCGAGTGGTCGGGAGGTTATTCGACGCTTGGCGTCTTCTACTTTGAAACGGGACAGGTAGCCAAGGCTAGAGATGTGCTGAACCGCTACAAAAACAGCAGCGCGAATGCGAGCCTGGATATCGACAGGATTGCTCAGGTTCTGGACCAGGCTGCACCGGGGAATGCGGCGGAGAGTGGGCCGACGGCGTTGGCTGACAAGGCACAATTTCTACAGTTGGCGTTGTCTTTGGCAGACAGAACCCTATGAAATCCATTCGGCAGCCTTCCCGCATTGACGGAACGAGGAAACCGGTTGGATTGCGAAGGCTCCGCAACAATTCTCGGTACTTCACGTTGTTCGAGAGCTTCGTTCCAGTTTTGTTCATCGCACTGGCTGGTCCGACTGGCACAGCGAAGGCGGGGGCGCAGCAACCACCTAAGCCGCAGAGCGCTTCAATCGCTGTTCGCTTCACCGACATTCGTAAGTCGGCGGGCATCACTTTCGTACAGGATTCTACAGAAACGGATGAGAAGTATTACCTGGAAACCATGGGGACCGGCGTGGCGTGGATCGACTACGACCAGGACGGGCTGATGGATCTGTACTTCGTGCAGGCAGGCGCGACTGACGCTTACAAGCCCACAAAGCCCCTGCGCTCGGCTCTCTATCACAACAACG
>Ga0210400_10003906_pt1 | contig 13056 bp, 9 predicted proteins | sample IncBWH26MmetaG_FD_155456 | JGI IMG/M metagenome (GOLD analysis project Ga0210400, IMG submission 155456) | Forest soil microbial communities from Barre Woods Harvard Forest LTER site, Petersham, Massachusetts, United States - Inc-BW-H-26-M | ecosystem: Environmental > Terrestrial > Soil >...
CGCTCGGCGGCTCATAGGTCCGCAGCGGCCCTTCGACCAGCAGCAGCGCTGAGCGAGCGGACAACAGGTATTCGAGCGCTCGATCACCGTTCTCGTACACGCCCGCAGTTGCTACGGTAAATCTCGCGTCGATGGTCGCGTCGCTCCCGATATAAGTGAACGCGCTCCACGTGAACTCATCCGACAGAGTGCTGCTCCATTGGAGCAGCAATTCGGCCTGCGAGAGTGCCTGAAACATCGACGCCGTGCCATAGGCCAACGCTCCCTCCGCGCCGGTCTGGCTGTTCAAGCTACCGCTAGTGCTCACGCCGATGGGCGGTGGGACGCTCAGAATATCGCTGGGCTTACAGCCGGCCAAAATGCTCGTCGCCAGAACGATGCCGGCAACGCTGCTCTGCCGTCGCCGTAGTTGGTCTATCATCATGTGGGTGAATGGCATGGGTGAACTACAGTCCGATGTTCAAGCGCACGACCCAGTACCGAGCGAGCGGGACGGCGCTCTGATCGACCCGCAAGTCGTTGTTGACGCCGCCGAGCGCGTACGGATTCGCCCCTAACTGGGGTGGAGTGCCGTAGTAGCTAGCGGTACTCGCCTGCGGGTCGGGGCCGGTGTACTTGGTCCAGAGTGCGAGATTCCGCACCGCGCCCGTCACACTCAGCGTCCGCGCCCTGATCCTGCGCGCCCAACGCGTTGGTAGCTCGTACGTGGCCGACAGCTCCGAGAACCGCACGAATGTCCCGTCCTCAAAGAATCCACTTGGGATGTACTGGTAGCCAATCGACTGTTCGGCGACGGCTCTCGCTTGGAGCCATAATGGCTGGCCAGCGATATTCTGCTCGGCCAACGTCCCCTGCTTCGCGGCGGCGGCAGCAGTGCCGTTCTCGACGACATAGTCACCAGCATAGTTGAATAGCGCGCTGATTGTCAGCACCCGCCACAGCGTGACGTGAGTCGCGAGCGACCCAGTCTGCTTGGGAATGCTGGAGCCCATGTACGACACGGAATCGTTCAACGTGACTTCGCTTGCCTCAATGATCCCGTCGTGGTTCTTGTCAGCGTAATGCTCCTGTAGCCCCCAATAGCCGTACAACGGATAGCCGACGGTGTTGCGCTGGCTGCTGCCATATTGACCAAGCAGTTGTGGCGTAATGCCCCGTGCAAGGTGAACCAGCTTGTTGGTATTGAGCGCTGCGTTCAACGTCACACCCCACGCGAACGCGTTGGTCTGCACCAGATTCGCGGTGATGGTTGCTTCGAGGCCCCGATTGGTGACCTCACCGAGGTTCTCCTCAATCGTCGCGCTGCTGAGGTCAGGGACTGATCGTACAGGGCGTTCTGCGTCGTTTTGAGATACCCGGTGAGGTCCACACTCACCCGGTTCTGGAACAGGCCCAGATCCACACCACCCTCCAACTCTTGTGACCGCTCCGGCTGCAGGCCCGGATTGCCTGGCGAGTTGATTTGCTGCGCACTGACAGTCCCGCCGTTCAAGTAGACAGCAGTCGGGACATAGAGCTGGAGAGACGCTCCATTATTCGGCTGAACGCCTGCTTCGCCGAATGCGGTACGCAAACGGACACTCGTGGCCCCGTTCTGAATCGCCAGCCATGATGCGCTCACCTTGGGATAGGTGGCCGTGTGGTAGGCATAACCGAACCCACTGCCGGCATCGATCCGCACCGCGCCTGTAAGGAACAGCCGGTCGGCGAACGAAATCTGCTCTTCGCCGTACCCGCCCAGCGTCGCGTTGCGGCTCCCTTGTTGTGTGACGTTCACGTTCGGGGCGCCGTTCAGTGTGAGGTTCGATGGCGTCAAATTGACCGCGAATCCGGTCTGACCTGCCGTGCGCGTGTCACGCATCTGGAGACCAACTGAGCTGACTGCCCGAATCCCGGAAGTGAGCGGCGCGGTCGCCGATGCCCGCACGTCGGCGGAGTAGGTGTCCGTCTGCGTGTTCGTCAGAACGAGCGAGCCCTGATCAAGATTCTGAACTTGTAGGAATTGTGACTGCGGAAAGACGATGCCTTGCTCGACTTGCGACCCATGATCGACGCCTGCTGTCGCAGTCGTCGCGAACCACGACGTCGGTCGCCAGCTCGCCGAGAGCCCGCCGGTGAATCGGTTCGTCTGTTGGGTCTGTACCTGCCCAAACTCGCCGATTGGCGTGTATTGGATGCCGCCCTGCGGATTCGTGCCGTAGCCGTACCCGTGAAGCGAATCCGGCAGCGACACCCCTTGCGCCGGGCCGGCCGAGAGCTGATTGGACCCCGGGATCGACTGGAACGTCGACATGTAGGCGGCGGTCACATTGAGATCGGCCGTCGAGCTCAACTTGATTGTGGTGTTCGCTCGCACCGAACGCTGATTCTGGCTGTTCGGCCCCAGCGTCGCCGCTGGGAGGCCCAGACTATGCGCTTCCGGCAGAAAAACGGCTGGCATATGCGCGACGCCAATCTCGTTCGACAGACCGCCCGCGACGTAATATCGGATGGTCTCCTGCCCCCCACTCACCGAGAGATTCGTCTTTTCGCGGGAGCCGGTTCCGTAGATTGAGTACCGCGGATGGTTGAGTGGGTTGAAGTGCGTCACGCTGTCCACGCTACACGTCCCGGTCGTCGATGCCGGCTGGCTGTAGGACGAGAAAAACGGACACTGGACGGCGGCGTTCGACCCGTCTGTCAGATGTCCCCAGCTGTAGTAGTACTCAGGGAACTTGGTCGGGATGTCGCTCCCACCGAACTCTGTCGAGGCATTAACCTGGGGCCGCCCCGACACCCCGCGCTTCGTCGTAATGACGATGACGCCATTCGCCGCATCGGTGCCATATTCCGTCGCCGCGGCCGGCCCCTTGAGAACGTCGATCGTCGCAATCTGACTGAAATCGATGTCGTTGAGCCGGCTCGGCGACCCTGCCACCGCGCCGGAGCTAAAATAGTACGTTCCAGAACCTCCGGCCGTGTTGTCTTCCCGGATGCCGTCCACGATGATGATTGGATCGCTCTGCAGCACCAAGCTGCTCTGACCGCGGATTCGGATGGCTTCGCCTTCCCCGGTCAGTCCGCCACTCTCGATGACCTGCAGCCCGGGCGCTCGACCAGTGAGGAGATCGGTGACACTGGTGATCGGCGCCGTCGGCACGATCGAGTCCGCGTTGATCGTCGAGATTACGTTCCCGACGGCATACCGTCGCTGGTCTCCGAGCGCAGTGGTCACGACCTCGTTCAGTTTCGTCGATGGCTGATTCAAGGCGAAGTTCAAGGTCACGGTCGCCCCGTCACGGACGATGACGACGTGTGTCCGTGCGAGGAATCCCACGCGCCGCGCCGTCACGTGGTACTCCCCGGGCGCCACCGGCGTAATCGTGAACTGCCCGTGTCCGTTGGACGACACGCTCTGCCCCGTTTCTTGCACCTGCACCGTCACGCCGGGAACAGTCGCTTTCGTGATCGAGTCCGTCGTGCTCCCCACGATCGTCCCGCCACTCGGCTGGGCGTGTTTCGCACCGGCGGCGTTCCCGCCCGCACGCGGCACGATTGCGATGGCCTCCCCATCGCCGGATAGCTGCACATCAACGCCCGCGTCGTACAGCACCGCCGTCAGGGCCGCCCCCACGGTGATCCTCGGTGCCGAGAACGCCACAGCCGTCTCTAGCGACACCACCGCCGAACTCACGGATAACCGAACCCCCGCCTGACGGGCGATCTCGATTAGTGCCACTCGCAGCGTCGTCTCCCTGAAATCCACAGCGATCGTCCGCCGAAACACCGCGGCGTTCCGCACATCAACCCGGCCTACACCGCCAGTCGTTGACGATGGCGCAGACCAGAACCTCGGTCCCCCGTCTGCCAACTGCACCGCGTGCCCACCTCCGCCACCAGTCTCCTGGCCGCCCGCTGGACCGGCCGTCACTCCAGCCGCCCACACGGCAATCGCCAGCCCTCGGCGCGCCCATCCGCGTCGATCCATCCGCCCGGACTCCTTGCTCATTCGTGAAGGTCAGCGCGGCGATGCGAGCCCAGGGCCGACCGTAATCGTCCGCCCCTGCTGTGTGTAGTGCGCCCCGACCGTGGATGTGACGAGTGTCAACACTTCGGTCATCGACTGCATGCGGTACGTCGCGTAGATCGGCCGGCTGGCCAACGCGGGATCGGTGATCACAATCGTCACCCCGTACCATCGCTCCAACTCTGGCATCACCTCGCGCAGCGGCGTGTCGTGGAACACCAACTCGCCCCGTGTCCACCCGATGAAAGGCGCCAGGTCCACGTCGTGTGCTGTTCCAATTCGCCCGCTGCCGGAAACGGTCGCCACATCACCAGCGCCGAGCGCTGACGCCACTCGCTGTTCGCGCGCTGGAGCCTCGCTGGCCCGAATCGGCGCCGCAGCGACCGCGACGCGCCCTTCCGCTACCGCCACCTGCACTGCCGTATCGCTCGCGTATGCCCGAACGTCGAACGCCGTCCCGACGTCGGTCGCGTCTGCATTCCGCGCCTGTACCCGAAACGGCCGCGCCTCGTCGTGGACGACCGTGAAAAACGCCTCACCGTCCAGCGCCACCTCACGGCTCGATCGCCCGTAAGTCACCGGCACGCGAAGCCGGCTCTCCGGGGCTAGCGCGAAGTGCGTTCCGTCGACGAGCGTCACGCTCAATCGCTCTCCGGCGCCGGTGACGTAGTCGCGCACCGCGACGTGCGTACCGGCCGTCGCACCTCCCCGCGACACGATCACTACCGTCGTTCCAACCGCGAGCACAATCCCAGCCGCGATCGCTGCTCGTCCCAACCACTCGGCACCGCTTCGAGCCAGCGGCATTCGAGCGCGCGGCACGCCGACCGGCGTCTTCCTGGTATTCCGAACGATCTGTAGCTCCGGCGTCGACGCTCGCCGTTCGACCGGCTGCATTACGCGCCGCAGCGCCGCCTCGACATCCGGCTGCGGTCCTGCCCCTGCGGTCCACACCGCTCGCAACCGCTCCACCTCGGTCGCCAGCTCTGGATCACGGGCGATCCTCCCTTCGATCGCCCGCGCTTCTGCCGCGTCGCATTCGCCCGCGAAGTACCGGGCGAGCGCCTCGTAATCGAAGCCGTCGCGCGCCGGCCCGTCATCCCCAGTGATCGTAGGCATCAGGGGGATATACAAGCGAAAGGGCGGCGGACCCCCATTCGGTCCGCCGCCCCCTCACCCTATCGGTCCTTCGATCCGGCTATCGGCTCAAGAGCGCGGCCACGGTAAACACCAAATATCCCCCGAGACTCGCCCGCAGCACTTTCAACGCCTTCCCCATGTGCCGTTCCACCGTCTTCACCGACAACCCGAGCTCCCGTGCTACTTCCGCGTAGGTCATGCCCGCCTCACGCTGCAATCGCCACACGGTCCGCGCCTGTCGAGGCAACGCGTCCACTGCCACCCGGACCCGCGCTTCCAACTCCCGGTCCTCGAGCTCATCGGCGAGCGACCAACTGCCGACCGGCTCTTCAGGGTCCCGCTCCGCCACATACCGCGCCGCCAGCCCCTCTCGAGCGAGGTAGTTCAACGCCGTCCGTTTTGCGGCGACGAACAGATAGGCGCGGTCACTCCGACCGACATCCATCGCCCCGGGGCGTGCCCAGATGCGCGCGAACACATCCTGCGCCAACTCCTCGGCAATCGCTTCAGACCGCACGAACCGCCGCAGATACCCGCACATGTCGGCGTAATTCGCTCGAAACATCGCCTCGAACGCCGCCACCTCCGTCGCCGTCCGCTCCCGAACGCGCTCCAGCGCCGCCTCGTCGCACAGCGAGTCGGTACGATCGCGATCCGCTTCGGGAACGGTCATCACTATCCCCACACGCAAACGGACATCCACGTCGCGGCAATTCCGCGCGCTTGCGCCTATCGCTATGCCTCAGCAAGGAAGCTGTCAATAGAGATTTTACAGATTTGTTGCCGCCCTAAAGAAAGCGGACAGCAAATAAGTAGTGGGCGATTGGATCGCGCTGTCGAACTCCCGTGCCTCCGTCAGACATACGACGCGCGTCGGTTTGGATGCCTTCTTAGCGTCGCGCGGGCATTGGAACGACTGACGGCGGTAATGTCGCGTCGTGCACCGAATCAGCGATCGCGTGGGTCCGCCGGACGCGCACGACGAGTTGGGTCAGCGCCACGCTGTCGATGCTCGCCCGATACCGCGACCGGAGGACGCGTTCCACCGCCGGCGGGACACGAGCGAATCGCACGGCTGAGTGTGGCATCAAGACCGCGTCGAGGTACGCGTCAACGCGACGCGCAGCCTGTCGCGTCCGTAGCGTTCCGGCGCTCTTGGCGAGCGTCCGTGGGTCGATGTTGAGTACCGCCCATGCGCCGACGATCGAGCGGACGTAGGTTCTCCGCAGAGTGGCTATCGTCGCGCTGTCGACCGTGACTCGGGCGCTGTCAGCCGACCGCAGCATGACCTCATATCCGACGATGTTTGTCACGAGCCCACGCACGACCGAGTCTGGCGCACCCGCGGCTCGCGTCGCCATTGATGGCGGAAAGAGCGCGAACCACCAGGCAAGGCGCGCCGCAGTGAGATCGCGTATCGTAGTGGTCGCGATCACGGTCGAGTCACTGTCGTGCGCGTCCGGGTTAGTAGCGACTGCCCTGACGATCCGGACGGCGTTTGTCGTCAGCCGCGGCCGGCCCGCCGAATCGACGATCGCGATGTATGCCCGCTGCCCACGCGCGATCGTCGCCGGCCGGTCCTGGCCGACGACCGCGGCGGCCACTTCGTCGAACGTCGGCCGGTACAGCACGTGAGAGCCGAACGGTGTGTTGACGACCGCCGAGATCCGGCCGGGCGGTGTTGCGCGGATCGCGTGTTCCAGCTCAGGCGCCAGTCGGCCCGGCCCGAACACGGCGAGATTCCGATAGTTCCCACCCGATAGCCGAGCGGCCGTCTCAAAGGTCGCCGGCGTCGCGGTCGCTCGGAATGCGGCCGCCTTGGCCCGCGCGCGCGCCAATGCCGAGCGAGAGCTGTCGGCCGATGGCGGGGCGAACGTCACGTCCATCGCGGCCAGCGGATCGCCGGCGTTGTACCAGGGGCGATACCGCCCCGAGTCGGCGGCGATCCAACCATTCGACTCAAGCTCCAACCACCGCTGCAGCCGCGCGCCCACCACGGCAGATTCCAGCGCTCGACGTAACGTCGTCGAGTCGTTTAGACTATCGTTCGCCGCCGCGGCGCGTCCCAGCGAATGGTACATCGCCCAAGTCGCAACGATGCCCTGGACGACAGCGCCGGGATCGCGCGCGCCGGACCGCGCCACCAATACCTCGACACGCCGATCGGTGAGCGTGGCCGTTCCGTCCCGCGCGAGCACGCGTCCGCCACTGCACGCCACTGTGGCTCCGACAACGGCGACAACAACCCATCGGCCTCTCACAGACTGTCGCGTATGCATCGGGGCACATAGGTATGACGCCGGAGATCTTCTTGTCAAGCCCTCGCGCCGTGTCGACACCATACCTCGCCTGCGCTCGCCGGGAACGTTCTGGTGGGTCGTGCTCGACCGCTATTTGGCCGGTCAGTGCACGCCGGCCCATGCGGTCGCACTTTTGGCGAGCGGCGGCCGCCTTGGCGCATGGCCTTGCGTCGTACGATGTAATTCTCCGCACTTACGCGGCACATCTCGCTATGACGGCGTGATTGATATCGAACACGATGTGTCCGATCCACTCACCGCCTCGGTGGTTCGGATCGACGACGAGGAAGCGATTCGATCCGACCTGCACGACGTACACCTGTCGCCCGACCATTGGTGACGCCGGATTGACGTCCGCACTGTAAGCATTCCCGTACGTGCGGCAGACGGTGGTGTCGCTCACGAGCGTCACCGCCGATGGCGAGACCACCGGCAGGCCGTACCGGATGCGGGCAGCAACAGTCTCGCTATCCGCACTCGTGACGAGCGTTCCACGTATTCCACGAGGTTCTGTGAGAAGGCATCCGGTCCGAGACAGGCACCGGTGGCCTGATGCCAACCCGGATGCGCGGGGAACGTGGCGCGTAACGCGATGCCAGTGGCGATGAGAAACAGGCGAAGATCTGACATCCGTGGCCCCGTTGAAGGCGTTTCCTCTCACCCCACGTGGAAGGCGGTTCTCACCCACATCGACCACCGAAACACGCGCTGACTGGTCCACGACGTCGGCGGGCTACTCGTCGACGCTAGCGGTCGCGATGCGGCAATCCTCGCCGGAGACTTGGTCCTGAGGAGGCCCATGTTGAAGTCGCGTCCGTACCACGAACGATGCGGGCGGATGCGCTGGTATACGATCTTGCCGTTCTGGTAGATCACGGTGCCGCTCGCACTGACGCCCAGGCACGTCAGAACGACGTCAATGAACATGCGACGGGGTCACGTCAATGGCCGCTCGTACGCTTGCAGGACTGAAACAGGCAAAATCGTGACACCGACACGCCGAAGTTGGGCACAAACGTGAGGGCAGGTGTGGCGCGCGTCAGCGGGAATGACGATACTGATGCGAGGCGGGACGCCGGGGACTCACCTGCGGAACGCGTGGGCCTCACAATGCGACCATGGTCGGGGTTAGAGCCTAGAAGGCGGCAGCGATGGGGCGTCGCGACATTGGCCGTCGTCGCGTCGGTGCTCGGCTGCGTGCGTCATCAAAGAACGGCCGACCTGCAACCTGGGGCAGGATGCGAGGTGACGCCGCCAGCCGATGCGTTCCCTATGGCACCGGAGCGCATCCCGCTGTTGGCGGGGGTGTTCAGACTTACTCTGGTCTCCACCTCCGGTCCGACAAGGTGGTGGGGCGTCAGTTACCTCAAGCTGCGACCGGCGGACTCGGCCGAGGTAGCGCAGTCAAAGACCCGTCGGCTTGGGTACTTTCGGCGCGTCAACCTCCACCTAATCGGGCGGCAACGTTGGCCGCGTGACTCCGTGGCGCATGCGGGACCGGCCGAAATGGACGGCGGTACCCTGTATCTCGGTTGCCGGGATTGCTTCGACGCATCACCCGATTTCCTCACGGCCACCGCCGTCGCCGCGTCCGGATTCTGGGGCACATGGCACAACTATCAGACTGGAATCGGGGTCCTTGTCGATAAGCATGGACATCGGCTCCCGGATCCGGCCGGGCATTTCTGCGCCGTCCGCATCGATTCGTCGGCTGCTCGGCTCGGATTACGCATCGGAGGTGAGCCGGTCCCGTCATTCGATACGGTGCTGGTCGCGCCATTTTCGATGGACTCGAGTGTCGTGCGATTCTTAAAAAGCGCCGAGGGAATGCCGCAGCCCCGTCGCCTGATCATTCGCGATGCGGTGCGTTGGCAGGCGTTCTGGGACACAGCGACCGTTCACGGCGCGGTCGGGCCACCGACGCCGCCACCCGTCGATTTCTCGCGCGAGATGTTGATCGTCGCGTCGAACGGCAGCCGGTCCTCTTCCGACCAGGTCAGGATTGCCGGCGTGGAAGTCACTGGCGACAGCCTGCTCGTCCACGTGTATTCCCGGGTCAATGCAGTGCCCATGTGCAGTTGGGTCGGAGGGCCAACGCCGGCGCCTATGGCGATCGTGCGGGTCGCGCGTGACGCGCGCCGGGTCGCGTTCGCCGAGGAATGGATCGACGAGAAGTGCAGTATGCCGCCGTAGTCGTTCCGATAACGTTCTCGTCTCCATTGCCCGCCGTGCCGTCACTACACCCGCCATCGGCCGCCGCTTACGCCTGGCCCGCCGTCTTCCGGTTCGGCGCGCTCCTCGGGCCCAAGCTCGACACGCTCCGTGACCCCACCGCTCCGAGAGGAGGTAACACACCGGCGGCCGCGTAACCCGACTGCGCGAACTTGCGTGTTCAGCAAGTGCGCGAACTTGGGTGATCTTGCACAGCACTGCGCATGGCCCTGGCGGCGCGGCACCCGGCGCCGGGGTGATGCACCACTCCGACCGCGGCAGCCAGTACGCAAGCGGGGACTATCGCGCGCCTAGCGCGTAGTCGTCGGGCGCCCTCTGACAATGCACGTGGGACCCAAGACGAACAGTCGAAGGCGAAACCGTGAACCCGTGGCGATCGCAGCAGACTTGTGTCAGTAATCGATCTCACGGTTTCCGTATGGCGTGCGCGGGCTTCCCACCGATCACCGGCCGTACGGTCTCCCAGATCCGGTAGATGGCCTCGTGAGCCTGCCACACCTGCTCGGTCAGCACCCGCACGACGATGACGCCATCGACCATCGTAGCTCCCGCGTCGCACCGCCCAACCAGCGCCTCACAGCTCTCCTGGACCTGCTCAATGAGATTATGGGGCAGGCTTGGCGCATAGGCCGCAAGCGTCGCTAAGTGCCTGTGCCCGCCCCAAAGGCGCGAGAGTGCCGCTACGTCCTCCGGATCGCTGGCCACTAGCCGGTCAAGGACGACCACGCGGCCGTTGATCCGCACCTCGAACTGCGAACGCATCGACGCGAACGCGAACAGCTCGCCCGCACCATAGCGAACCCGGCCTGCCGAGATCACGTCGCTCGCGAAGAGCCGCGAGCTAGCGTGGAGCTCGAAACGGGTCGTCCGCTCGATACGGCTGTTCGCGAACGGAATCACCTCGTCCGGGAGGTACTCGAGCAGCGCGTCTTCACCGACGCTGAACCTCACCACGTCGTATGAGGTCTCCGCGGCTTCACATTTGTAGAATTTGGACGCGGCCGTCGTCGTGAAGAGACACCGTGTACCGGGGTCAGCCAAGACGTGCAATTCGGCCGCATCTCCCTCGACGAATCCGCCCGCAGAATTGTGCAGCAGTACGTACGGCTGATCGTCGTGATCTTGAAACACAAAGCCCAGCCACTGGTACGGAATTCGGCGCGCGAGCGGGTCCACCTCGGTCCGTCCCCTCCGCCGCCGCGCGCGAAGGCTGAGGAACGCATGCGTCCCAATCGCCCAGCCGGGGTCCGGACGCGCGGCGGGCGACAGGATTTCCATCACGCCGAGGTCGCCGGGACGAGCACTTCGCGCTTGAGCCACGAAATGACATCGTCCAGACCTACGTCTTTCTTGAGGTTCGTGAAAATGAATGGTCGCGCGCCACGCATCTTCTGGGAGTCCCGCCTCATGACGGTGAGGTCAGCCTCGACGAAGGGCGCGAGGTCGATCTTGTTGATCACGAGCAAATTGGACTTGGTGATGCCCGGCCCACCCTTGCGCGGAATCTTGTCGCCTTCCGATACATCGATGACATAGATATGGGCATCGACGAGTTCCGGACTGAAGGTGGCCGCCAAGTTGTCGCCGCCGCTCTCGATGAACAGCAGGTCGAGATCGGGATGGCGGGCCGTCATTTCGTCCACGGCGCTGAGGTTCATTGACACATCCTCGCGGATGGCCACGTGAGGACAGCCTCCGGTCTCCACACCGATCACGCGGTCCGCGGGAAGGGCCTGATTGCGCACCAGAAACTCCGCGTCCTCTTTCGTGTAGATGTCGTTGGTAATCGCCGCGATGGAAAGATCGGGGCAGAGGGCACGGGCAAGACGGTCGATGAGCGCGGTCTTGCCGGAGCCCACCGGGCCGCCTACCCCAACGCGAACTGGCTTGCGCATCGGTCCTCCGTCAGCATACGTCAGGACATGCAGAGTCGAGAATAGAGCCGTTCGTGTTGCATAGATGCGATATCGAGAAATGCCGCCGGGATACCGAGGTCCTCGAGGTCGAGCCCGAGGGCGAGCGTCGCGCAGTCAATAATGTGCGGCCATGCCTCCACGAGCACGCGCTGGGCATCGAGTTGGCCGAGCGGTATGATGCGCGCAGCAACACTGAGAAAGCCGTAGAGGGTGGACTGGAGGAATGCCACCAGCGCCTCCGTCGCTGAGATCTCCGCGTCAGCAGCCGCTACGCCAAACGCGGTCGCATAGTGGCCGACGCACCACCCTTCGGTCGTGGCACGCCGATAGTGGGTGGTGCGCGCCCAACCGAAGGTACTCGACACCGTCCGCAGGAACGCCCGTCCAATCTTGATGCTCGCCTCGCGCGTCTCGCGGGTCAGCTTGAGCGCTGTGAGGACCTCGTCCAACGCTGCAAGCGTGGTGAAGTCGTTCTCACGTGTCGCCCGGAATGCCACCCCGACGGCACCACCCTCGGACGTGGTAACGCTGTAACGAAGCCAGAGGTGGGCGACGTCAGCGAGACCTCGCGCATCGGTGATCCGCCCCTCTTGAATAAGTGTCTCGAGTCCGTACGAATGGGTAAATGAACCGATGGGAAAGCTCGCATTCGCTACCTGAAGGAGATAGAGCAGCGCGCTGGTATCGGTCATGTCAGCGCAGGTAATACAGTTGGGTCAACGGGAGGGTTTTTGCGGGCTTGACGGTGATCCGCTCGCCATCCATGTAGACGTGGTAGGTTTCCGGGTCGATCTCGATCTTCGGAAGCGCGCCGTTCAGCACCATGTCCCGCTTCGAGATCGTCCGCGTGCGCTTCACTGGCAGCAGCGGCTGGGACTCGATTTGTGCTCCCAACCCTGCGTCGATCGCCGCCTGGGTAACAAACGAGTACGCTAAACGACGCGGATTCCGACCGAAATAGCCGTATTGGGGGCGGTACTTCAGGGGCTGCGCGGTCACGAGCGAACCGGAGGGATCGCCCATCGCCGACCACGTAATGAACCCTCCCTTCAGAATCAGCTCCGGTTTCGCAATAAAGTGGTCGGGTCGCCACAGGACGATGTCGGCCACCTTGCCGGGTGCGATCGAGCCGACATACGAGTCGACGCCCATGCAGATCGCGGGATTGATCGTGACTTTGGCGAGATAGCGCTTGATCCGGAAATTGTCGTTATCGCTGCCGTCCTCCGGCAGACGTCCGAAACGGACTTTGTTGGCGGCGGCAAGCTGGAACGAACGCTGCGCACTCTCCGCCGCTCGTCCAACCCCCTGACTGTCGGAGCCCATGATAGAGAAAGCGCCGACGTCATGGAGCACATCCTCGGCGCGCATCGTCTCGGCGCGCACGCGCGCTTGCACGAACGCCATGTCCGTCGGGACTGCCCGATTCAGGTTGTGAACCGTGATGATGATGTCGAGCTCT
>Ga0210400_10003908_pt1 | contig 13054 bp, 11 predicted proteins | sample IncBWH26MmetaG_FD_155456 | JGI IMG/M metagenome (GOLD analysis project Ga0210400, IMG submission 155456) | Forest soil microbial communities from Barre Woods Harvard Forest LTER site, Petersham, Massachusetts, United States - Inc-BW-H-26-M | ecosystem: Environmental > Terrestrial > Soil >...
CACGATACAAGCCGCTGATGTGGCTGCTAGTGCCACCCAGAGATTAGCCATTCAATACGTGGATGACCCCAGCTCAGCAACGCTGCAACGCTTGCAAGCGACTATGCACAAAGTCGTAGTCGCCACGGAAGATTGGACGCGGGAAGCTATGGACTATGTTATTCGATTTCGCTCGAAGCGCGGTAAAGTAGCTTGAGTACCATTCGGGGAGATGGGGGACAGACGGACGTTTTCGCGCTTGGGGCATAGGCGAGCTATTTGGTCTTGCGGGTGAAGTGAAAAACCATGGGCAAATCCTTGCCGTCCTGGCGCCACGTCCACGTTTCCGTAATGTGATTGTCGTCGTCAAAACGCAGGACGAGATGATGCTGGTGACCCGTGGAAGGTGACTTCAGGTTTCCCGCGCCCTGGAAGTCGAAGCTGAGTTCTTTGACGTCGTCTGATTGTGGCACGACACGCATGCGCGGTTGATTGTTGGTCGGGCAATAGTGCACCAGCGCGATCCCATCGCCATCCATGCTGTATAGAGTGACCATTTCTTCCATTCCACTGGGAGAGAGCGTCTCCATGACCGCGGTCCTTGATGCCAGCGCCTGAAAGCTAGTTTTCACCGGCATGCCGTGCTCGTCTTTTCCCTCCCAATCTCCCGCCAGGGACTGCAGCTTCTTGAAGGCCCCTTCGGAATAAGTTCCCGCCAATAGGGAAGCTGCGGCAAAGGCCAAGAGTGCGAAAAGGCCCGTAATCTTGCGAACGTTCATGGATACCTCCCCAAGAGCGGCCCATGTTGGGCTCAGATCGAATGGAAAGAGACGGACAGACCCCAGGCTGATTGTTTTGACGGAACGGCAGGCAGAAACGGTAGCAGTTGCGGAGAGAAAGGGCCGTCAGGAGTTACGTATTACGTGGACCGGTGGTGGCGGCAACTTCGATGACCGGGTTGGGCAGCGCCCGAAGCGTTCGAACAAAAACTTTGACGATGGCCCCGTCAAACTGCGCGTTCGCGCAGCGTTCGAGTTCCGCGAGGGCGTCGCCGGCTTTGCGCGCCTTCTTGTAGGTGCGGTCGCTGGTGATGGTGTCGTAAGCGTCGGCGATGGCGATGATTCGCGCGCCGAGCGGGATTTTCTCTCCGCCGAGGGCATCGGGGTAACCGGAACCGTCGTAATACTCGTGGTGATGCAGCACCATATCGCGAATCCGCGCCAGAGGCGTGAGTGGATCAAGAATTTTCGCTCCGAATCTCACGTGGGATTTCATGGTCTCCCACTCGTCAGGATTGAGGGGGCCGCTCTTGTTCAAAATATTTTCCGGGATACCGACCTTGCCGATGTCGTGCAATACTCCGCCCAATCTGATTTCCTCGACCTCTGCGTCGGACATTTCCATGGCTTCGGCGATCAGCGCGGCGTAAGCGGAAACTTTTTGCGAGTGGCCCTGGGTATAGTGATCCTTCGCGTCGATCGCAAATGCCAATGACGTCACGGTGTCCAGCACGGCTTGCGGCAAGGCTTGCGGGCCTTGCGCAGCAGGCGCAGCGGCTTTGCCGTTTACGCCTTCGGTGGCGGCCAGGGACTCGGTGAACTGCGTGAGCCGCTGGTAGATCTCTTCGAAAGCCTCGGGGCCCGTTGAGAAGAGGCGCTTGAGCGTAACGCCGAGATAAGCCTCAAGCACGTCGCGCTTCCATTTCTTGGCTTCATTGGGATCGAAATGATCCGCCGTCGATACCGCGTTGCCGCCCTGGTGCTTGGAGAGATACATCGAAGCGTCCGCGACCTGGATGAGTTCCTGAGGCGAGGAACCGTGCAGCGGATAGCAGGCTATGCCGAAGCTCGCGCTGATGTTTTTCTCGCGCAGCAGCGGATCCGCGGAAACCCAGCCGCGCAGTTTGCTGGCCAACTGCCTGGCGTGTTCCATGTTAGTTTCCGGCATCAAAATCACAAATTCGTCTCCGCCGTAACGCGCCACTACGTCGGAACGCCGGCAATTTGTTTCGAGAATGTGGCCCACTCGCTGTAGAACCAAGTCGCCTTCGAGGTGACCGTAGAAATCGTTGACGAATTTGAAGCGGTCCAGATCCATAAGCACGAGGGCGAAGGCGCGGCCCGCGCGTGTCGAGCGTTTCCATTCGGCGGAGAGCGCTTCCATGAAAAACCGGTGGGTCTTCACGCCGGTGAGGCCGTCGGTGATGGCCTGTTCCTGAGCCTTCTGGAAGGAGAGCGCGTTGTGCAACGCGCCTGCGATCAAGTCCGCCAGCGTCCGCAGCAGAAGTAGCTCTTCCTCGGAGAATTCGATGGGCACAGAGGATTCGATGGATAAAATGCCGTGGAGCTGCTCGGCGTAGAAGACTGGAAGGGCAATCGCCGATACGGAATCAGGCAAGAGCGGTTTCAGCGCGCTGTCCGTTGGAGACGCGGCGCGGTAGGTGGCCGTGTGTCCGTTGCGCGCGACTTGTCCAATGAGGCCCGTACCAAGCGGTATCCGACGGCCGAGCGTCCCGCGGCGCTTGCCGGCTTCAGCTTGGATTACGATCTCGCGTGTGGCGTAATCCAGCTGGCCGATTCCAATGTGATCATAAGTCAGGCCGTCTTCCAGCTGCTCGGTAATTTTCGCCAGCATCTCATCGGGATTGAGCGTGGCAATGGCGTTGCGCGAGATGGTGTTCAGGAGAGACAGGTGGCGTGCTTTGGTGCGCTCTTCGTGGAAGAGGCGCGCATTTTCGATGGCGATGCTGGCTTCGCTGGCCAGAACGCGAAGCAGTTCCAGGTGGCCTTCGTCGAAAGTCCGCTCGTTGTCGGAGTATACGGCCATGGCCCCGATGGCGTGATCGTAAGCAACCAGGGGTACACCGCAAAAACAGCCCTTCATGCGCAGCGGTTCGACACCGAGTTTTTTGGCCTCGACCACATAGTTGTCGCGGATCAGCACGGGCTGCCGCGTTCGAATAATGTATTCGGTGATGTAATTTCCCGCCGGGCGCGTGCGCTTGGGCATGCGCGCGCCGTCAATCATCTCCAGGTCGAAGCGCATCTCATCGCGCAGCGGATCGAGCTCCGCAATGTAGAAATTCTCCACGTCGAAGAGCCGCCGCAGCTCTTCCCACACCTTGCGCATGAGGTCTTCTTTGTTGAGCGTGGAGCTGAGCGCGCGGCCGATTTCGTTGAGCACGTGCAATTCTTCGGAGCGCCGCGAAGTCTGCTGAATCAGATAACTGTTTTCCACCGCCATCCCGATCTGATGGCCCAGTGCCAGGAGCAGGCGGAGCTCCGCTGGGGTGAAGCGCCGGCTGTCCGGTGTGCCCAAGAGGAGGACGCCGAAGGCCTGTTCCTTGGCTTGAAGGCTAATGGCCACGACGCTGCGAAGTCCCTGCGCCAGGGCCAGGTCTCGAAAACGCCGGATGGATTGTTCTTTTTCCAGCGCGGACAGGGAATCGTCGCGCAAGTCGCGGAATCCCAAGAGGCCGCCGAGTCGCGAGACCAGGTTGACCAAATAATCGTCCAGACCTTCGTTCTGCGCCGCGCGGCAGAAATCATCGCTCAGGCCGACTGCCACCACGGAGGTCGGCCCCTGCGGATCGCCGTGATGCAAAAAGAGCGCTCCCGCCGGGAGGCGAACCACGCCCAGCACCCGGTCGAGGGCCTGCGAGAGCATGCGCTGGATTTCGCCGCCGACAAAACTTGAAGTCGCCAGGTTCAAATTCGAGAGCGCAAGCATGTTGCGCTCGATGCGGCGTTTTTCTTCCTCGTAGAGCGCCATGACCATCAACATGGCCACGAACGCGCAAGGGGCCGCCGCGACGACGTTGACGCTGGGGCCCTGAAGCTCCGGCGCGGTGTTCAGGAAATGCAGGGAGAGCCACAGAACTCCCCACGATGCGAAGGAGACACCCAAGAGCCGGTCAGCCAGTGTTTCCTGACGCCGGCTTTCTTGCCAGAAGACCGCGGCGACGGCGATGTACAAGAGAGACGCAGGGATAACTTCGGAAATCTTGAACATGTTGACCGCATTGGCTGCCGCCCAGAGTCCCAGAAAAACGCCGGCAATCAGCGCTTGAGTCTTCCAGGGTTTTCGCTGCGAATAAATTTGCGCACCAAGGAAAAAAAGCAGGCCGGAAAGGGTGTACAGCCAATGATCCATCGCGTTTTCAAACGCGCCGGACGGCGCCTCCTGCGCCAGCGCCTGGCCCAGGTAATGCAGCCCGAAAACGGTCCACCCGGCGGTCCATAGCAGAAGGTAGGTCTGGCGCTTGATGCTGTAGATATACGCAAAGAATCCTGCCACCAGAGTGGTGGCAATCAGCAGGGCCAGGGATATGAAGCTCTGATGCATTAAACTCGCATTCGATTCTGCTTTGGCGTCACAGACGGCACTTCCGCTCGACACCACGGCGCAGAAAACACGTGTGCTCCCTTGTGAACCGACAGTCGCCTTCCGCGCGCGAGGACAAGCGTGTGGGCAACAGGAAAACCGTGTCGGTGCACAAAACTAAGTACTAGCGATTATGAGGTACCAATTTTTGCGGAAGCAAGCGTACCGGGGTACTGGTAGCCAAAAAGACAGCAGCGCTGGGGGGTGACGGATTCAATACAAAGAGAGATAGGCGGTGCGGCAAGTTGGGGGACGCCCCCACGGGTTGGACGGAAAGTTACCGTTTCGCTAGACTGAGGGTTTCCATTGGGAAGGAAAGACGCGGCTGATGGGCAACGAAACCAGCAATACAAGCGGAATTAGGGTGCGATTTGCGCCTTCCCCGACCGGCTATCTGCACGTCGGAGGAGCGCGCACGGCGCTCTTCAATTGGCTGTTTGCGAGGCGGCAGGGCGGGGTGATGATCCTGCGCATCGAGGATACCGATGCCGAGCGCAACAAGCCGGAACTGGTCCAGGGCATCCTGGATGGACTGCAGTGGCTGGGCGTGGATTGGGACGAAGGGCCTTTTTACCAGTCGCAGCGAACGGAGCTGTACCGGGCGGCGGCGAAGAAATGCCTTTCGAACGGCAGCGCGTTTCTTTGCTATTGCCCTGCGGAGAAATACGCCGGCGGGGACCACGCCGAACCGGGGCAAGACGAGGAACCGAAAGGAGGCGGGCCGCGGCGCGTCACGCGCTGCACTTGCCGCGATGGCGTACCGTCGACACCCGGAGCGAAACCAGCTGTTCGATTCAAAGTGCCGCCGGGAGGCACAACAAAATTCTTGGATGCCGTGTTCGGAGAGACGGAATTTTCGAATGAGGAGATCGAGGATTTCGTGCTGCTGCGTTCCGGCAAGGGCGACGAAGAGTTTGGCCAGTCGATGTACCAGTTGGGAGTGGTCGTGGATGACATCGACATGCGCATCACGCATGTGATTCGCGGCGCCGATCACATTTCGAATACGCCAAAACAAGTCTTGTTATACCGCGCATTGGGGGCACCCGCGCCGGTATTTGCGCACGTGCCGCTGATTCTCGGCGCGGACAAGAAGCGCCTTTCGAAACGGCACGGCGCGACGGACGTGAACATGTACCGCGCCGAAGGATTCTTGCCAGAAGCATTCAGGAATTTTCTTGCGCTTCTGGGCTGGTCGCCGGGCGGAGATGAGGAGTTCCTTCGAACAAAAGAGTTGATTGGAAAGTTTTCGCTCGAAGGCGTGAGCCGCACCAATGCGGTTTTCGACCGCCCAAAACTCGAATGGTACAACACGCAATATCTGCAAAAATTGCCGATCGAGGAATTGGTCCCTGAAGTGGAGAACGAATTGAAGCGCAGCGGGCTGTGGAAACCGGAATGGGCTACCGGCGCCGCTCCCGGCCTCGATGGAAGAGATCACGCGTGGTTCGCGAAGACCGTGGATTTGCTGCGGCCGCGAATCCGGTTGTTGCCGGATTTTTCATCGTGGTCACGCGCGTTTTTCAGCGACGAATTTCCCCGCGACGTGGCGGCCAAGGAAAAATTCTGGAAGGATCCAAAAGTTCCGGAGCTGCTCGCGAAACTCGCCGATGCGCTCGACGCGCTACCGGAGTGGAACCACGATGCGTGTGATCACGCATCGCGCGCCATCGCCGAAGCGGGCGGGGTGAAAGCTGGGTTGCTGATCAATGCGACGCGCGTGGCGATTGTGGGCCAGGCGGTGGCGCCGCCGCTCTTCGATACGATGGTCGTTCTCGGCAAGCAGCGTGTTGTGGGGCGCTTGCGCAATGCGGTGGCCGAATTCAGCAAAGCTTAGAGCAAAACCCCTTTCAAGAACCAGAGACTTTTTCCAGCACCAAAAGCAAGATTCAGAAAACTGCATGTGGCGCCTACCGTTTCCCAAAAATTTCCGCGTGCGCGGGTTTGGAGGATGCGGCGACATTGACCACAGCGTCGAGCGGAAGGGTGACGGGAGGCAGGCAGATTTCGCTGCTGCAGGCCTGGTAGCGTAGCTTGAGCGGGATGTGCTGCTCGCCCAGGGGAGCGTTCGCCATGGCGGTGAGCGGCAGTCTGAGAGTGACGGTGTCCTGGTAAACGTTCAGGGGGATTTTGGAGAAGGTGAATTTTTCGAGTTTGCCCTTGGGATAGGAGACTTCGCCGGCCTGGAAGCCGGCAGGGAGTTCAGACTTGAGATCGGTGGCGATGAGATAGTCCTCGGATTTTTCGCGGGCGTTGACATGGAAGCCGGGGCGAATCTTCATGACCACCGCGATTTGGAAGGAGCTGCCACGAGCAGCGGGATCGAGCGAGGCGTAGATTTCCGGTTTGACGACGTCGCGGCCGGAGGGAACTTGGGATTGCGCCCCCGGCGAGATCGAGAAGCAGAGCGCGAGAGCAGTGAGCAGGAGTATTTTCACCGGGAATTTCACAGTTTCACCTGGGTCCCGAGCTGCTGGGAGACGACGCGGCTCATGACGGCGTGCAAGTCTTCGCCGGATTTCTCGTGGACGAAGGCGTTTCGAGAATCGTTCCAGCCGAGCTTGAAGCTGGTAGAGAGCGCGGAGATCCAGATTTCGCGGACAGGGGTGTTGGGGGAGATCACGAACTTGGCCTCCTCGGGCTCCTCGAAAATAACTTCGAGCTTTCCGCTTTCACCCTCGACGTCGAAGCCGTGCTCATCGCCAAGGACGAGCAGGCGCTTTTTGAGGTCCTCGAACGCGGCATCGGCCTTGCGCTGAAAGTCTTTTTCCTCAAGCATAAGTTCAGGGTACATGACTGAATTTTTGCGGGCAAGCGACGGAAGAATGGGTTAGGGATTCTGCGGTTGGAACGGACAGCACGGTTTCCTTGCATTGGAGTTTGCGAAATATATCAGGGTTGGCTGTCATGGCTTGCGAGAACGAGAATCGCGACTAATGGAGTGCCGGGGAGAAGTCCGTCAAAGCGAGAAACGTGGAATCGATCTTTTCCACCAGCTTGCCGTTGGCTTCGGATTTGTCGCGAACGCTCTGCCATTCGGGATCGTCGCGGAAAGACTGCCAGTTGGCGGTGGCGGCTTCGCGGCTGGGATGCGCAAGCATATAGACGAGCGTCTTGCCCTTGAGTGGTTCGTCTGTGGGCGTCCAGTAGGCGACGTTCTTTATGCCATGCTTTTCGAAGAGTTGCATCGTGTGATCGCGAAAGCGAGCCAGCAGTTCGCCGAGCTTGCCCTCGAAGGCATGATAGATGCGGAGCTCGTAGACGGTAGTTGACGATGGCATGGGGCCCTCCATTTCCGGTGATCCAAGTTTATCAAGGCCAGCAGCGGCCCAAACGGCTGAAGGGAGAAGCGCTGCCGCCGGAAGAGCCTGAAGCAAGGTTCGTCTTTTCATGGGCGGGATTCTAGCAGAGGTTTTGGGGGATGTGCAGACTTCTAGTTTCCGAGAGCAAAGCAGATCCCTCGCTGCGCTTCGGGATGACAACAAAAGCCAACTGCAGTAGCCCGCTAGAGCTGGGATTCGATGGCTTTGGTGATTTCTTCGTAGCTGATGAGCCCCTGGATCTTCTTGATTTCCTTGCCGTCCTTGGAGATGAGGAAAGTGGTCGGATAGCCGAGGAGACCGCCGAATTTTGTGGCGACGTCGTCGTTGCCGAGGACGATGGGATAGTTCATGGGGAGTTTCTGGCCGTTGACGTTGAAGCGCTCTTTGGCGAGGAAGGGAACGACGGCGCTTTTGCCTTCTTCATCCATGGCAATGCCTAGGACGGTAAACCCTCTCGTGCCGTACTTCTGCTGCATTTCGATGAGCCAGGGAATTTCGATGTAGCAGGGATCGCACCAGGTGGCCCAGAAATTGATGAGAACGACCTGGCCGCGGTAGCTACGGAGGGGAACGTCTTTGCCGTCGAGATCCTTGAATGTGACTTCGGGAGCCATCGTGGCGGCGCCGGAGTCGTGGCGCGGCGCGCCCGTCGAGGGAACTCTGACGCGTGTGGCCTTATCGAGCTTCCAGGTGACGCCGATGAGGAACATCACGGTGATCAGGATTAAGAGAACTTTTTTCATCTGTCCGATGCCTGAAAGTGTCAGGCGTACTCCTCTAGAGTGAAAAGCGATTCAAGAACGAGAGCTTTGCCGAGAGCCAGGTCAATTTGTTGACGAAGACCAGGCCGCCGACGAACAAAAGCAATGCGCCGCTGAAAAGTTCGACGGCGTGCAGGTACTTGCGAAAGTTTTTGTAGAAGGCCATGAACTTGCCGATGCCGAGGGCGGTGAGCAAAAAGGGAATGGCCAGGCCGGCAGAATAGACGGCGAGGAGCAAGACGCCGCGCGCGATGGTGTCGCTGGCGGCGGCAAGAGCCAGAACGGTGGCGAGGATGGGGCCGATGCAGGGCGTCCAGCCGAAGGCAAAAGCAAAGCCGAGGAGGAAGCCACTCCAGATGCCGGGCTGGCCAATGCCGCTGCGGAGGTGAACGTCGCGGTTGAGCCAGCGGGCCATAGAGGGGCCGAAGAAGCCGATGAGCGAGAGCGAGAAGAAGTGAGATGCGCCCAGTCCCGCGAAGAGAGGGCCATGGTTAAGAAGAGAACCGATTCCAAGCGCGACCAGGACAACGCCGAGGATGACGCCAGCGCGGAGATTTAGTTTGATGAGCGCGCCAATCAGATGAAGGCCGAAGAGCAAGATTAAGGCGCCGGCGACGGGAGCGAGAAGCGCGCGGTTCTGGCGAAGGAAGGAACCGACGGCGCTGGCGGAGGCGCCAAAACCGATGAAGACGACGGAAAAACCGCCGACGAAAGCAAGCGCGGAAGAGAAAAGGCCGGAGGTGGGGACATCGCCTTTGCGGAGCTGCTCCATGCCGATGCCGGAAAGCATGGAAATGTATCCAGGAACGAGCGGCAGCACGCAGGGCGAGAGGAAAGAAACCAGCCCGGCGAGAAAAGCTCCTGCTAGAGGAACATCGTTCATATTCGAATCATACCTTCAATAGAGCTAATCACGTAATTCCTGGAATTATTCCCGAGCTATTCACGGAAGAGCCAAGACGAGTTTCTTCTCTAAGCGCGTGCAGACCGCAGCGCGATTCCCTGATTCCTACAAGTACCGCGCACGCGGGGTTTCCCGAGAGCAGGGCAGCCGGCAGACCTTCTTTTAGACGCGCGAGAGAGGGAAAAGAGACATGCCGAGGCTCAGGCAAAAGGACGACAGATGAAGGATTTGGCTGGCGCGGGGGGTAAGGAGATTCTCGGAGGCGTCTGTAAAGTGCTGACAGGTAATGGTTTATAAACCTACTCAATGGCAGGGCAGTTGCCAATACCGTAGCGGCGCGCGGGAGGCGTGCGGCCCGTGAAAATGCAATGGACGCCAAACAAAGTGACGCTCCTACGGGTGGCGGTCGGATTTGCAGCTGTGTGCCTGTTTGGGCGTGGGGCGTGGGCCAACCTGGCGGCAGTGGGGCTGACGGTGGCGGCGATCGCGCTGGATGGGCTGGACGGACACATCGCGCGGAAGAAAAAAATGGCCACGCCGGTGGGCGCGCAACTGGACATTCTGGGCGACCGGATGATCGAGAACGTGTACTTCACCTATTTCGCGGTGGTGGGGATGGTGTCGCTATGGCTTCCGATCTTGTTTTTCGTGCGCGGGGCGGCGACGGATTTTCTAAGAGGACTGGCGATGAAGGCGGGACATTCCGGGTGGGGCGCGAACGCCATGCTGCAGACTTGGTGGGGACGGGCGCTGGTGGCTTCGCGCTGGAGCCGCGGGCTATATGCGGCAATGAAATGCCTGTGCTTTTGCTACCTCGGGATGGAGCTGGCGCTGACGCGCGGGCCGGTGGCGTTGCTCGGCACGCTTGCGGGGGACGTGCACGGGATGATTCGCGCGGGCGCGCATGTGCTGACGTGGATGACGGCGGGGTTTTGCCTGCTGCGCGGGCTGCCGGTGCTGGTGGAAGGATGGAAGTATTTTGCTGGAAACGCGGGATCGGTCCGAGGAGTGAAAAGAGCTGCTCAGGAGGCGATGTGAGCGCGCGAAGTGAACTAAAGAAGAAAAGAGGCGGCGTTGGGGCGTTTTTTGATCTGGATGGGACGCTGATGGCGTTGCCGTCGCTGGAGCGGAGATTTTTCAGGGTGTTGAGAAGCCGGGGCGAAATACCTCTGAGGAATTATTTTCTGTGGTTGAGGGAAGCAGTGCGATTGGCACCGAGTGGGATCAGAGGAATTTTGCAGGGAAACAAGACTTATTTGCGCGGTGTGCAAATTCTTGAAGAGCGTGGCTGGGGAGATGAGGCAGAGGCACCGTCTCGCCGGCACAAGAGCGGCCACCAGGCCCAGGGACAGGCGTCGGCTCCTTCGCGGCGCAATCCACGATTGCCTGTCCCGGTTTTTTTTGAGGAAGCGATCGAGAGAGCGGCATGGCACGGGAGGCAGGAGCACACGATCGTGTTGTTGAGCGGAACGCTGGAGCCGCTGGCGCGGGAAGTTGGGCGAGTTCTGGAAGCGGCACTCGCTGAACGAGGAATCTATTGCGAGCTTCACGTTTGTGCGACGCGGCTCGAGGAAGTCGGCAGGAAGTGGACGGGGAAGATCTTGGGCGAGGCGATGTTTGGAGAAGCGAAAGAGGGGGAAGCTCGCAGGATTGCAGCCGAACTGAAGCTCGATCTGGGGAAGTGCTTTGCGTATGGCGACAGCGCGAGTGACCGGTGGCTGCTGAGTGCTGTGGGGCGGCCGGTTGCGGTGAACGCTTGCAAAGAGCTTGAGAGGCTTGCACGCAGGAGTGGTTGGGCGGTTTTGGAATGGAGAAAGGAAAGATTTGAAACGCAGAGGCGCGGAGAACGCAGAGAGAAGATGAGGGACGAGGAAGGTGCCATGCCGCGGCAAAAAGCATTGATCCCACAAGCGAATGCGGGAAATTTGGAATGAGCCGAAGAGTGAAAGCGAATGGTCGAACAGGCGAAGCTGCGATTGGGTTGCCGGGGGGAATGGATGCGATGAGAGGCGCGGAGCGGGCGCGCAGTTTCGAAACGGATGCGCGGGGAATTAGAGATTGGGCCGCGCAGGAAGCAGCGGCGGCGTGGGCGGCTTGCGGAGCGTTCGAATGGGTGGCGCTGGGGTATTTGGCGCTGTCGAGCGCGCTCATTGTGCTCTTTGCGGAGAATCTGGCGCACCCGGTGAGGCTGCTTGGAGTGCAGGTTTTTGTGGCCGCAGTGATTTTGAGTCTGTGCCGAGAGGGGGCACGAGCGGGGGAAGTCCCTTCAGCTGCGCTCGGGGTTCACGGCAATGCAGGTCTTACGGCCGGGCAAAGATTCTTGCATTTCTGGCGGCACTGGTATCCGCACTTGTTTTTTCTTTTTTGCTTTGAGGAGATGGCGAAGCTGGTTCATTTGTTCACTCCGGGATGGGAAGACGCCAAGCTGATGGCTTTCGATCACTGGCTGACGGGTGTGAATCCTTCGCTGTGGCTGGAACAGTTTGCGCATCCGGCGCTGAACGAATTTATGCAGTTTGCATATTTCACTTACTTTGTTTTTCTGCTGGTAATTGGCGGAATTCTCTACTACCGGCGCGAGTGGAAGAGCTACTGGGCGGTGATGACGTATTCGGCGGTCGGCTACGGGCTTGGCTACGTCATCGCGATGTTTTTTCCGGTACAGAGTCCATGGTTCAGCATGGCAGGAATATGGCACCGCGAGTTGACAGGAGGACCGTTTACTGCGCTGATCAATCTTATCGAGAAGTGCGGGCGCGTGCATGGAGCAGCATTTCCTTCCCAGCATGTGGCGGGAGCGGTGGCGTCACTTTGGGGAGCGTGGCGGCATCGCCGGTGGTTGTTCTGGGTGTTTCTTCCGCTCGTCCTCTGCATGTGCGTTTCGACCGTGTACGTACGAAACCACTATGTGGCGGACGTGTTCGGGGGAATGGTGACGGGGACGCTGGGGTACGTGATCGGGAGTTGGTTGATGAAGACGCGAGGAGCAGTGGCAACGGAAGCGAACTGAACCTTCAGGCATGAATTCCGATCGTTAAATACAAAGCAAGCCTGATCCGGGGTGACGGAGAGAGAGGAGGGCGGGCACGGGGAGGGGTGTATGTGGTGGAAGTCGAAGACTTGCGTGGCAGGTTTCGAAGAGTGCTCTCTTAGAGATAACTCCGGCTCAACAGAGACAAGAACAAAAATTCTTGCAGCGATCGTTGTTGCGGCAGTCGTGAGCGGATGCAGCAGTGGAGGAGGAACTGCCGTTGCCCCGCCACCGCAGGGACCGCCCGATTTCTTCTTTGTGGCGAATCTGTCGCAGACGATTCAAGGATTCGATCAACAATCCGGACACTTGGCCGTCATCCCCGGATCGGGAACGCAGATTCCGTTTCCGCCCAGCAGTTTTACGGCGGATCCTCAGGGGCAGCTCCTTGGGGCGGTCGAAATCCAGGACATCCATACACGGCAAGTGCAGCTTGTCGCCATCCAGGCAGGAGGAACGCTGCAGCCCGGAGCACAGGTTTCCGTTCCGGGCGCGGTGGCGCTGGCTCTTTCGGGAAACAGACTACTCGCCGTGATCGACCAGGATAACGAACAGGTGGAAGTGTTCTCCATTCAGAACGGAACGCCAGCGATGGTGTCGTCTGCACCGACGGGGCAGCTGCCTGTGGATGTTCTTTTCAGTGCGGACGGAAAGAAACTTTACGTTGCGAACG
>Ga0210400_10003909_pt1 | contig 13053 bp, 8 predicted proteins | sample IncBWH26MmetaG_FD_155456 | JGI IMG/M metagenome (GOLD analysis project Ga0210400, IMG submission 155456) | Forest soil microbial communities from Barre Woods Harvard Forest LTER site, Petersham, Massachusetts, United States - Inc-BW-H-26-M | ecosystem: Environmental > Terrestrial > Soil >...
AAATAACGCGGAGGAGCGGGCCGTTTACAAGATCGAAGGGCTGGTACGCAGCCATTGCAGCATGGCGCTCGACTTCGTCGGGTCCCCATCCTCGCGCATCGATGTGAGCAAAAGAGTCCGCAGGGCGCTCGATAACATGGTGGCGTGGTTGTCCCTCTACGACTGGGAAAGTCGCCCGCAAGATCGAATGACGCGCAACGACTGCTTTGCAAGCGGCACGCATGGCCGACGCACTGACTTCTGATCTGGTCCGGGCGGCAAATGCGAGATTGTAGACCGAGGCGGTAACGTCTAATTGCTGCTTCAACCACAGCGCGTATTGACCGCGCGATAGCGGGAACTCGCCGTCATTATTGGCGGTACTGTCGGTTTCCTGTCCGCCGCCGCGACTTTTCGTCGAATCCGCGATGAATAGCGAGAGCTTGCGAATGGTGATCTGTCCGAACAGCGCGGTAAAGTCCAACTCGACTCTGTGCTTCTCTAGCTGGCTCGTGAGTTCGGCCGCAGTCAGCGAGTCGATTCCATAGCTGGCAATCTCCGTATCCGGGTCGATCAACCGGGCGTCCGTTCCCGTCAATACAGCCAGTTGGTTTGTGATCCATTCACAAACGGATTCCGCATTGTCGAAGTCCGTAAACCACGGCGCACTACTGTCATCGCTCTCTGTAGTTCGTCGCGATCTCCATAGAGCTATGATTTCGATTTCGCCGTTCTCAAGGAGTTCCCTGCACCGATGCCGCCGGACCTTGCCGCTCGAGGTCTTCGGAATTGCGCCAAGCGGCACGAGGACAACTGCATCAAGACGAACTTCGTGCTCGATGGAGACGGCCCGGCGAACGGCCGACAGAGTGGATTCGTAGCTGGACGATCTTGCCGGTACTTCCTGAACTACGATGATTTGTTGTTCGCCTGCCTCATCGTTCGCGAAAGCTGCACAAGAGCCAGCCTGCAGTTCCCGGCAACTACGTTCTGAAGAGATCTCAATGTCCTGAGGGTAATAGTTCTGGCCACGCAGGATGATGAGGTCTTTCAGACGTCCGGAGACTACTAATTCGTCATGATCGAGGAAGCCGAGATCGCCGGTACGCAAGAACAGTCCACCATCGCTGTCTGCGACTTGAGCACGAAACGTCGCGTCCGATTCCTCCGGTCGGCCCCAATAGCCCTGGGCGACACTCGGCCCGGAAATTAAGATCTCGCCCGTCTCTCCGTCGCTGCAACCGAGCCCAGTTTTTGGATCCACTATCCGCAGGCTGTGCTGTTCAATCACAGGGCCACAACTCACAAATCGAGAAACAGAATTCTTCCCCAGTGAGCCACGAGTGTTGCACGATACCAAGAGCGTCGACTCGGCCAATCCGTAACACGGATGAAATGCTTCCCTGCGAAACCCGCAATCTCTGAAACTTTCGCTGAACTCGTTGAGAGTATCGCGCTGCACCTGTTCGGCCCCGTTGAAAGCGACGCGCCAGCAACTCAGATCCAAGCCGGCCTTGTGCTCAGGGCCGAGCTTGCGCGCACAGAGACGGTAGGCGAAATCAGGGCCGCCGCTGGTTGTCGCGCGGTGCGTGGAAATCGCTCGCAACCAACTGGCTGGCTCTTGAACAAATGTGGCGGGCGAGAACAGGATACAGCGAGCGCCAGAATATAACGGCTGGAGCACACCCCCAATCAGGCCCATGTCATGGCCCATTGGAAGCCAACTCACAATGACCGAGGACTCGTCCTGCCCGAAGCTCTTCTGGATCGCGCGCTCATTGGCCAGAATGTTACCGTGGGTCACCATTACGCCCTTTGGGTCGCCCGTGGAGCCGGATGTGTACTGAAGAAACGCGAGCGTTTCGGGAGAGATGCGCGACTCCTCCCATTGCTGCGCAGTCTCATTCTTCATGTCCTCCTCAGTAAACCAGCGGATAGCGGAGAGGGCATCGCTTTTGGCGAACCGCTTCGCGAGCGGCGCCGTAGTAAGCCCGAAGCGTGCGCCGCAATCGCCTGCAGTGGATGCGACCCGGGTCAAACCACGGCTCGCTCCAGGCGGATATACGGGAACAGCTATGGCTCCCGAGTAAAGACATCCGAAAAACGCCGCTATGAAATCAAGGCCTGCCGGAAATGCCAGCACAACAGGTGATTTTGCTACGCCCGCTGACTTGAGCAGAACTGCGATCGTCCGGGCCCGCAAGTCGAGTTCCTCATAGCTGAGATTCGTTGCAGGCCGCTCCCCGGACAACCATGTATATGCTTCGACGCCGGCCTTGGTACCGGCGCGATATCGGAGCAATTCAACGAGGTTCGAAACTGAATCGGGGAGGTAACTCATTTTACGAGATTCTTCACTAAGCGAATTGCCTGGACGGTTTATGGATTGTTGTGCTCTTTGGCCTGTTTGAAGAAACCTGGCATGTCAGGAGGATAGGCAATGAAAAACCTGTCTCGGGTTAAATGGAGCCGGTCATACCCGTCCGCACCGACTTGCCTAACGCAATGGGCCGCCTGGCCCGGAAGGAGTGAAAGAGTAACGGTGTCTTCCGTTACATTCCCGCATCATGGACTTCCTGATCGCGCTCAACACCGGGCGCAACGTGGTCTGCCGGGGGGCACTCTTCAAGCGTCCCAATTCCCTGGAACGTACTTATGTCGATCTCTGCGATGCAACGAACATTGATGAAATCCAGCTGCAGGGTGCCTGCCATCTGCACCTTTCCTTTTTGCTGCGTCAAATCGGCTTCTGTCAGATTGGTCCTTGCCGTGTCGATTTTCATTCCCAATTCCGTGCTTCCCCGTGTGTCGATAAATCGAATGTGGATGTATCCGCGCTTCAGGCAGTTCTGAAATGATTCAACGTTGATGCCGGGACGTATGCTCACTTCGACACTGTGCTCTCGTTCGATTAATCTCCGGACTAAATCACTCATTCGTTAAGCTCCGCTACGATAATGCCGCGCATCACTGAATCGATTACACAATTCAAAGAAAGGCCACTTTAACGGCCCTCACGCCGGCTGGCAGACAAAACACCGGCAAAATCCTCACTGAGTCTCCCAGACTCCAGGTTGATAATCCGGTCCGCCACGTGATAGTAGCGGTCGTCGTGGCTGATCGCCACTACCGTCTTTCCGCGCTCTTTAAGACCTGGAAGAATGCTGTGATAGAAGACCTCCTTGAAGGCCGGATCTTGGTCCGCCGCCCATTCGTCGAAAAAGAAGATCGGCCTATCTTCCAGGTAGGAGGTTAGAAGCGCTAAACGCTTCCGCTGGCCTTGAGAAAGATCCCTGGTTGAAAAAACGCCTTTCTGTATCTTGACCTTATGATCTAGTTGGAGAGCGGACAAATACTGCTGCGCCCGCTCATCGACGGTGAGGAGATCAGTTCCCAAAAGTGATTCGAATACGAAGCAATCTGAAAACACCGCGGAGAACAGCTGCCTGTACGTCTCTCGATTCGTGTCTGTAACTGGCCGTCCTTTATAACGAATCTCACCTTCCTCAGGTGTATAGAGGCCTAGGAGCAGTTTCCCGAGAGTAGTCTTGCCGCTTCCATTGCCGCCAGCAATGAAGACCAATTCGCCCGGCGCGACCGTCAAACTCAGGGGTCCCAGAGTGAAGCGGTCGCCTGACTCCTCGCAGGGGTAGGTGTAGGCGACGTCAATGAGTTCGAGACATTCCGCTGAATCATGCGGCTTCTGGTCGTCGGCAGGCAATTCAGCTGGGCTGGCACCGGGACTTGTTAATCCCAGGCCCATCTCTTTGATGTTCGCAAGAGCGATACGCGCGCGGCCCAGTCCCGGAACAGAGTTCATGAGCACCTGGAGCGGAGACATCATATATAGCAAAGCCAGGCTAAAGCCGATCAGAGCGCTGCCGGTAGCTCCCAGGAGACCAGCGAGCACAAAGACCTCAACGCCCATCACCATGAATACCAGCAGTTGTCCCCAACTCGCGGCAATGCTGTAAATCGTCAAACCCTTGACATTTTCCTGCCGTAATCTCAAAGCCGTCTCCTGCAACGTCTTCGCAAGGAACTCTTCGCGGCGGTCCTCATGCATTTTGAGTTCCTTGATGCCGTGAACCAACCCTTGAAAATGTCTCTGCATATCGTTGTCAGACTTCCTTGCTCTCTGGAAGTACCGCACGGCCCGGTTGACGCCGAATTGGTAAGTCAGGATACCGATGACCGCAAATACCAAGACAGCCAGGAACAACCGCCATTGCAACCACCCCATGTAGGCGAGAGAGCTGATCACGAGCCCCAGATTGATGCATAAGACCGGAATGAGTCCGGCCGTGTTGGCGATGTTCGGAACGTCGTCGGTTAGTACAGAAAGGACCCTGTGCGCTCCCAGTTCCTCAAGGCGCCGAAGCGGAACCGCAACCACTTGCCGCGCCAGCGACATGCGGAGAGCCAGGACGGAATCCTGGCCCAGCCTTACGAGTAGGCCTTCGGACACAACGCGGGCACCACCGGCCAGCAAGCACAGGCCGACAAAAACCGGCCATAGTTTAGACGAGCCGGCTGTGGCTTGGGATATGGCACTGTTGATCAACGCTAACAACGACGAGTTGAGCGCTCCGCTCAGAAAACCGAAGATTACAGCCATGGTGAGCGTGCGGCGAGATTGTGTAAATAGAAATTTTAAGAGTTCCATAGGTAAGTACGATCCCCTGTCTTCTGGTTTGCTATAAAGCTTTGGCCGGAACGAGAGTCTTAAGTCAACGAAGGCAGCGCGAACAGCTCGTGCAGCAGGCCGAATGTGAGTACCACCATCAGCAAATCATCCTCGAGTGCAGGATTAAGGTGATAGCCTTCACGCGAGTACTTCGTCTTTAGAAACTCGACGGTGTCTGGGTTGAAGTATCCCTGCCGCTTGATTTGCTCATACGAGAGCACATCCCAAACCCACTCCACCTTCCGCTGCAGCAGCGAAGGAGTGCCTTTCGCGACAAAGCCGAACTTTTCACGCGCCACGATTTCCTTTGGGACCAGGCCCGCGGCAGCCTTCTTCAGGATCGCTTTTTCCGTAAATCCGTTCAGTTTGAGGTCAGCCGGGATCTTGCAGCAAAACTCAACTAGATCAATATCCAGAAACGGATAGCGCGCCTCAATCGAATTTGCCATCGCCATTCTGTCCCCGTGATCGGCGATCAAGTGTCCAGCGAGCCGCAGCTTGAAGTCCAGATAGGAGCGCTTGTGAACGGGGTGCCGTCCGCGCACGCGGTCCTTGTTGATTACAGGAGAATTAACGCAATCGAACACTTCCAACTGCTGGCACAGCGACTCCGAATAGAGGGCGCTCTTGACTGCCTGGAACGAGTATTCGTCTTTTTCATAAAAAAGACTTTCATCGCCCCATAGCTTCTCTCGGATATCGTTACCTAAGATCGTCTCGAGATCGTCTTTAGGCAAGCTCTCGGCACGCCGTTTATCAAAGCCGTAGCCAACATAACCGGCAAACAACTCATCGGCGCCCTCGCCATTTAGCACGACGCTGACGCCGTTGTCACGGGCGCTCCGCGAAAGAGCAAGAGAGGCGGTATTATAGGCCTCCTTGAGCGGGCATTCGGCGTGAAACACCACGTTACGGAGCCGTGAGGCAACCTCCGTCTCGTCGAACCGGATTTCATGATGGATGGAACCTACGGCTTCGGACATCAGTCGCTGATACCTCGATTCGTCGATGCTGGTATCGCAAAAACTGACTGAGAAGGAATGCCGTTCACTTTTTGGAGAAAGACGGCGGATCATTCCCGCAATCATTGAAGAGTCTAACCCTCCGCTAAGAAAAAACCCCACCGGCACATCAGCCTGGAGCCGATAGCGGATCGACGCCTCAAACAACTCCAGCAGGCGGTCGACATAATACTGCTCTGGCCTGCTGCTCCCCTGCTCTTCTGCAAGCGGATAGTTCAAGTCCCAATACTCGGTCACGCGCACATTCTCACTCCTCACAATCGCGAAGTGACCGCTCGGAAGGCTCTGGACGCTGCGGAAGACGGTCCGGGGGCTGATGGGCCCGGGGAGCGACAAGACCTGATCGAGCCCCGTCAAATCAACCGCGCGGGAAATTTCAGAGACCTTGAAAATTGCCTTGATCTCGGATGCGAATGCGAATATGCCGTCCACGACAGCATAGTACAGAGGGCAGATGCCGAATTGGTCCCGCGCAAGAAATAGGCTCTGGTCACGCGTGTCATACATTACACATGCAAATTGGCCATTGAGCCGGGTGACGAATTCGGGCCCGTATTCTTCGTAAAGATGGAGCAACACTTCGACATCCGTCTTGGTATAGAACCGATGTCCCTTCTGGATCAAGCCGTTCTTAAGCTCAACGTGGTTGTAGATTTCCCCGTTGCACAGGAGGACGACACTCCGGTCTTCGTTGAAGAGCGGTTGGTTCCCTGTTTCGAGATCGATAATACTGAGTCGCCGGAAGCCGAGCCCGGCATTCTCGTCGTAGAAGTGGCCGCACGCATCGGGGCCGCGATGGATCAGGGCGGCGGTCATCTCACGCAGTACATGATTTTGAACTCTGCCCTCGCGGCGCAGATCGATGTATCCAGCTATGCCGCACATAGATTAATGAGTCCTGATTCTCACGGTGCGACGATGTGGATATTTTCCACGCATGGCCAACTCACACAGCGAGCAAGTCCAGGTCGTTGGGAACACCGAATTTGAGTCTTGTTTGGCAGAACTGCATCCATGCGGGAGTCACGTTGTCAAACAATGCTTCACCATCCAGCCAAACGGAGCGCGTGACCCTATAATTAGAATGCAGATAAACAATGCTCGTGCCTGGCAGGTTTGTGTCATCTGCCGCATTAGCAGCAGAGTCCGCCCAAGCAGGAAATTCTCGCAGCTCGCTGAGACGAAACGCCATACAGTATCTCCGTTCAGGAGTCCCATGTGCGGTCTCACTTTTGCTCGTAGCGTCCTGAAGAAAGCGCGCAATCTCGGGCTTCCCGGCAGCGAGAGCAATCATCGCCGGGGTCCGCTGGTCTTTTCCCATAGATGAAACGGACGCCCCGAATCTCAACAACAGTTTCGCCAGCGGGATGTCACCCCCGGCAGCGGCCCAATTCAATGGGTTCCAACCGTCAGCGCCCATCTGATTGACGTCCCCGCCTTCTTGAAGTAACCGTTCAACCGCTCCCATGTTACGGCACTTAACCGCTTCGATAAGCTCCATTTCTACTCCACTCTTTCTTGCGACTTGTGACTGGCATATCTCGCTACTGCCCCCGTGTAGCGTCCCCGGTGGAGCAGCAAATATTCAGTACAGCAAGCTTAGTTCGCCACAATCGGGCCCGGATTTGCTGATTTAAGGACTCTGACCACCCGGAGCTTTGCCGCCAGCCGTGACAAAGGACGAGCGGGTCTCTCATGGGAATTTGGCGGCTCAGCTTACAATTCCATAAATACGTTATCCCCTTCGATTTTCACTTTGTAAACTGCAACGCGCGTATTTGCCCTTCGCGAAGTCTCTCCAGTTTTAGGATCGAATATCCAGCCATGCCAAGGGCAAACGAGTTTGCCATCTTCAATTCTGCCTTGACCGAGAGGCCCTCCCCAGTGCGGGCAGACGTTGTCCATGACACATATTTCGTCATTTACATTGGCGACACACATGAATTTGCCGTTGGCAAACAATTCTTTGACTTTGCCGCAGGCAGGTAAGTCTGATCTTTCTGCGATTTTAGTCAGGGTCATCTTGGATTGCATGGGAAAGAACCTGGAGATGTAGCACAATGGGGCCTATCTTGTGGCTACTTAGTCTCTATCGGATCAGGGTTGGACAAGACGCAATCCGAGTTTCGATTGAGCCTGCATCTCCATCTATATGAATGCTCCATCGGGTTCCTGGTGTCCTTTATCCCACCGCCGACACCGAAACCGCTGCGATGAAGAATCCTGCTCCCATCACCGCCAGCAACAGAGGCAGAAGCCACCGCCGTGACCCGTTTTCCGAGATAATCGGCCCAACCATTAATGCGAAGAGCAAGCCAAGAAGCGCGCTGACAAGCACAGCAGAGTGGGACGCGAAAGCAAAAAATATCTTATGTATCATCGGCACGACCAACACAATCGCCGGTAGTCCGCTAAAGGCCACCAGCGCAATCCTTGCATTTGCCGAAGTTTGCCGCCGGGCGAAAACCGCAATCCAGCCTAACAGGTTGAAGAAGAGGGGCCAGACAAGAAGGTAGGACCCACCTGGGAAGTAGATGCTCACAAATATCGCGAAAACAAGCCAGCCCAGGAGACTGCCAAACATCAAATTATCAGAGTTGATCCACTTAAGCGCAAATGAATAGAAACACGCGGCACAGGCTAGCCCAACGGCAGAAAAAGTCAATATATACAATCCACCATGATACAAAAGACCCATGTGGATCGCGGGAAACTGTTTCTGAAGAGCAAATGTGAGCCATGACGCTGCTCCCGCGCCCACAACGGTGGCAGCCACACCCGGAATCATCGAGACCAGGCCAAGCAGAGAGACGCCGGTTCGCAGGTATCTATTTTTAAATCCAAGATAGGCCATGATTCCTACTAAAACACCGGTGAACCCCAGCAAGAAAATAGCTGCAGGCTGTGAATACCGGACCAACTCCCGTCCAAGCACATCAAAATAGACTGCATTGGCATGTTTCGGATCATCCGACGGTGCATCGCCAAATTGTCTTGTCAGTTCCAGTATGTAGTCGCCATGATGCTGCAAGCTGCCCATATCTACGTTCTGCAGGGAATCGCGCGAGGTATGGTAATTGGAAAGCCCATCAATAAAAGCAAAATTCAAACCAGAGTAGCCTGCTCGCCGAAAAATCGTGAAGTCCGTACTGTTCGGAAGTCGTTTATAAATTTCATATGAAAGTGAATTGGCGACTGGATGAGAGGCAGCATGGCCGAAGTTTCCGATCAGCCAGCCATTCTCGTTGCTGGTTTCGAACATTATTGAGGGGCCGCTGGTTCCGCGCGCCTCGAAATTAAGCACGACACCGACATCCTGTGCCCACGGATGTTCTTTTACAAAAGCACGCGCTCCCAGAAGTCCGCGCTCTTCACCATCCGTGAGTAAAATGATGACGTCTCTCCGAAGCTGTGGAAAAGACTTGAGAGCTCGGGCGCCTTCCAGCAATGCCACCACAGCTACACCGTCATCGCTAGCTCCTGGACCGGCAGGAACAGAGTCATAGTGCGCAACCAGCAGAAGCGCTTTCTCGCGCGTTCTTCCAGGAATGCGGCAAAGAATATTTTCTAGCGCGCCTTGGGTTTCGGAGTCTTCATCCGTGTACGTGGTTCGTTGCACTTGTGGCGTATGCCCAATCCCTTTGAGGGCTCGCATGATGTAGTCCCGGACTACATCATGTTCAGCAGAATTGATGGGATGTGGCGCTCGCCCGATCACCGCAAGATCTTTGAAGGCCCTTTCGGCTGAAAATGTAGACAAGGCCGCCTGCTCTGGCATTGCGTGAGGTGGCCTGTCTAAGGCAATTACGAGGATGCTGCAAATAATGAAAAAGGCAAGTGTGATGAGTCCTCTTTGAGGTCCTCTTCCATGACTGGATTCCTGAGGACCCGGAGATGCGGTCTGACGAGATGCTGTGTGCATAGGGGATTTTTGGGTGTCCGGTTTTAATGACTTGCTAGGAAACTTGATGACTTTCCAACACAATACAAATACCTATCCAATGGAGAGAAAGGCGTGACCAGCTTCTAGTTCCGTTCGCAACAACTGTGGAGTCAAGACGGTTCCTCAACTATACATTTCTTGTTGCATGGTGCTCTCACGTACGGGCCGTAGTTGCAAACGAAAGGCCGGAAGCAGCAGCCTCGTCGTCACAAAATTTCCTTGTATCAAGAATGGGTTTCGCATTCAGGCGCTCATCCAGTTCGCTGCGGCTTAGGAGTGAAATGCATTTCTCTGCCAGCCAGTCATCGTTATAAAGATGGTCCAGGTAGTTGGCTCCAGTGTCGGGTATGATCGCCAGGGCGCTTTTTGCGGAGCTTTGCTTTAACCACGCCAGTGAGCCACATACGACCAGCCCTCCCGACCCGCCAATCAACAATCCGTTTTCCTGTGCCAGCAGGCGGCATGCGGAGATAGATTCTTGATCGGAAGAAATACAGATTTTATCCAAGACCGAAAGATCGGTGTTTCTGCAGCGCCAACTTAGCCCAACCCCATGGACAAGGTACGACCGAAATGGCCCGCCGAAGACGGTCGACCCTTCCACATCACAGGCAATTACCGTGGTTCCGGGCCGCTTCGCCCTCACTTTACGGCTTATGCCGCACAAATGACCACCTGTACTGATGCTGCCCACGATCGCGTCGATCTGCACGGAAGCTGTCAAAGCAACTATCTCCTCACCGGTAGTGGAACAGTGAAATGCCGGATTGTCCTCGCTCTCGTACTGGTTCAGCCAGACCGCATGCGGATATTGCTCAAGCAATTGCTTTACCCGGGCCACCCGAGTTTTTTGATAGCCGCCGTTCTCGTCTGTTTCGTGGACCATTTCTATCTGCGCGCCGTATGCCTCGCACCACCGCTTGACCGCGAGGCTGGTTTTTTCGTCAATCACAACAATTACACGAAAACCGTATACCGCGCCCAGCATGGCCAGCGACTTGCCCAGGTTTCCTGATGTGGACTCAATCAACGTGCCACCTTTGGCCAGTCTCCCTATTGCCATGGCAGCTTTAACCAGTCCGAGTGCTGTGCGGTCTTTGATACTGAAGCTTGGGTTGCACCACTCCAGCTTTGCAAACAATCGTTTGCCCTCTGGAATCAGGCTGCCATGAATCTCGACTACCGGGGTATTCCCAATACATTCGGCAATGTTGTCGTAAATTACGCTATCCATAACTTCCCGTCTACGAACGTATCAAGATTCTCGAAAGACAACATCAACTCAGTCTCTTTATATTTTCAAAAATGAAGGCGCCCTCAGCTTAAATAACAGCCGCGATGCGAAAGACGCGGTGTTGGCCAAGGTTCAACCAATTCCTCTGGTCAGGCCGGCCAGCCAGCAGAGGAGTTGGGCACGCGCCGCACTTCGCTGGCAATTTCCTTGATTCGCCGCTCAAGATCTTCGGTGGTCTGAAATAGATACAGCCCCTGGTACTTCTTCTCGCCTACACGCGAATAGTCTGCCAAGAGCCCGTAGGGTTTGAAGCCGAAATGCTGCCACCATATCGCCGCCATGGTGCCGGCACGGACGTCAAGGCATATCACTTCGCGCCCCAGTTCTTTGCACTTCCTGACGACTTCCCGAAAACCGAGCAGCGCGAGTCCTCCGCCACGGAACGAAGGATGAATAGTGCCACGGGTGAGTTCCGCCATATGCCGATGATTGGGCGACGAGTTCGGCGTCAAAATAAGCTGACCGATAATGTTGCCATCTTTAGACGCGACAAGTACATGGCGGTAGCCCAGTTTCACATCTGTGTCCAACTTGCCCATGAGGCCGTTGCCTGTCTCGTCATCAAGCGGTCCTGGAAATCCGATGGTTGTTTCTTCCTCCAGGATGCGATTCATGAGACGAACGAGCTGCGTCGCTGTATCTGAGTCAATCCCGGTCAGCCATTCCATCCGGATATCCGATGCGGCACTCCCCGCAGCCTCGAGCAGCAAGGTAGAAATGTGCTGGTCGTTTTCGATGAGCTGTTGTGCTTTGACATGAAAACCACGCACATCGCGTTCCAGCGTCGACTCATAGAGAAGGCTCCACAATCCATCGGTTGTTCTGAGCAGGATTTGGCACCCGCGTCGGCAGCGCTTTCGAAGGTTCCGCAGAATGTTCTTCTTGGGCTTGGCCAGAAGCTCGATGATTATGAGGTCGTAGTCGGATACGTCATAGTCCCCATTGCCATCGCAGAATACACGTACCCCTCCGTCTAGATCACATCTTTGGAGCGCCTGTCGCGCCACCGCTGTTACGCCAGAATCGCGGCCCACGCAATGAATGGGCAAACCTGTCTGGAGATGTGCATGAATTGCGCTGACTGGGAGCGGTCCGCTTCCAATGAACAGTATCCGCTGAGGCTGGGCTCTGGAAACCAGGGCCAGTTCGCGCTTGATCAACTCGCCCGCTCTCTCATACGGCGGATACTCAGAGAGGGACGCTTCGCCCTTCACCAGGGAAAGCGCAAACTGCTCATCAAGCTGGGTCTGCCAGAAACGACAGGCATCATGCAGACCGCTGATTGTTTCCGCGGTGAGAGTTCCAAGAATCGTTGTCGCATGCTCCCGGTCTTGACCGAGGGACAAAATGAATTTCTCAAGTTGCATGATGTTCTCATGCAACTCTGAAAAATTGCCATGGGATTCTCGCACGGCTTTGTGGCTTTCGCCCAACCGCCTTATCAACGGGAAAATCGGATCTTCTACATCTTCTCCAGAAAAAACACGGACCGTAACACTCATGGGTTGTCACCTACGGCTGCGCGCCGACTGCAGCCGGCTCAGAAAGGGTGTTTCCTGCAGCCTCATAAGCTTCTTGGATTCCATCGAAGAAGCGCCAGAACCGGTCGCAGGTCCCTTCGACAGCGTCAAGAGCTTCCCGCTGCATCTTCTCTGTGGTGCAGAGTTCCGACACCAAATCAAGCCCGTCAGCGACATGATAGACATCTTCGACCGCATGGACTGCGAAGAAAGCCAGATCTGCCGGCTTGAGCCCGTACATCTCCGGTATCAACTGCTCTTTCGTCTTGCCTGCTTTGGTCTCCAGGCTTTGCCCTTCGGAGGCAATCATTACCGCGGCAGCACCCATGTGCAGCGTCTCCGGGTTGCCACAAAGCTTCTTGCGATACTCGATTAGATCGATGGTCGTAGCCAGTGGTACTTCATTCTCGATCTGGTCTTTGGTGAGACCCAGGGCCACAATAAACCGCTCCATCAGCTCCATGTGATTTGCGGTTTTGGAGAGCGCACCCGTCTCTTCTTCATAAAGATTGACAGCGAGAGCGACTCTGGATTTTTGGATTGGGCAATGGGAATAAATCATTCCGAGATAACCGGTAAAAGCCTTGGTCAAATGGAAAGCCTGGAGC
>Ga0210400_10003910_pt1 | contig 13053 bp, 14 predicted proteins | sample IncBWH26MmetaG_FD_155456 | JGI IMG/M metagenome (GOLD analysis project Ga0210400, IMG submission 155456) | Forest soil microbial communities from Barre Woods Harvard Forest LTER site, Petersham, Massachusetts, United States - Inc-BW-H-26-M | ecosystem: Environmental > Terrestrial > Soil >...
TCGTCCCCGAAACTCGGCCCTATCTCCAGGGCGCGCGCCTCACTGCCTGGGAACTCCACAAAGGCGGCATCCCCCTCACGCTCATCACTGACAACATGGTCGGTCATTTCCTAAAAACAGAAAAAGTCGGCGCCATCGTCACCGGCGCGGACCGCATCGCCGCCAACGGCGATACCGCCAACAAAATCGGCACCTACCAGATCGCCGTCCTTGCCAAGGAAAACAACGTCCCCTTTTACATCGCCGCGCCCGTTTCGACCTTCGATCTTTCCATTCCTGATGGCGATCACATCCCCATCGAACAGCGTTCCGCCGCCGAAGTCACCCATCTCCAGGGCGTGCGCATCGCCCCCGACGTCCACGCCGCCCATCCCGCCTTCGACGTAACCCCCGCGCGCTACATCGCCGCTATTTTCACGGAACGCGGCGTCGCCCGCGCCCCCTATACCGATTCTCTCCGCGCCCTCGCTGCCACCTCTCAGTCAGTGGCTACTACCTCGTAACATTCCTGCCAGCGGCGATCTACTACGACTGGGTCGCGCGTTAAGATTGGATGTGGCGATGGACACACCAACTTTTCGCGAATCTGTTTCTGACGCAATGCGGTTTTGGGAACCGCGGCGGCTTGTGTACAACGCGCTTCTCAGCGTGGTCGTCTTGTTTTATTTCTTCAGAGCCTATCCCGCGTCAAAGGCCATTCTTACGCTTGATTCAATCCTGGGGCTGTTTCTCTTGGTCGTGCTGGCGAACGTCGCGTATTGCGCAGCATATGTGGCAGATCTGTTTGCACAGTGGTCGTCCTATGGTGGTCTTTGGCGGCGTTATCGCTGGATATTATTTGCGGTGGGCATGCTTTTCGCAGCCATCTTAACGCGCTTCTGCGCCATCGGGATGTTCTCGCCCTGCTGTGGCTGATGCCCGTGGTTCCTGTACTTCGCCGTGTTGAAGATTTAGCAGCCCAACTTCATCGCCAAGTAGCCAGGGCCAGCCCGGTTCTCGGCTCACGGCGGCGTGGGCGCGTCGCCTTTGGAATTCATGTCCGGCGCCTCAATAGTCACCGATGGATTCCACTCGAAGTACATATTGAAATCATCGTTCGCTGCCCGGATGTGACGCGGAAGATAGTCTGTTTCGCTGAGGCAAGTCGTATAGCTGGCAAGCTTGTTCGTCTCCGTAAACCGCATCACGCTCCACTCGCGGCACGGGCTGCCTCTATTGTCCTTCACCTCGCCTTTTTCGATGTGCCCTTCCTTGATGTCCGTCTCCAGTGCCAGCCTCATTTCCTCGGCTCCTCCGGGCGGCCGCGTGCTCGGCTCTCCCGGGTTCGAGAGGCACGGCCTGGGAGTGGGTATGGGCGCAAACAAGTCCGGTCCGGGCGTTCCTTTCACCCATGTATAGCTGTCCTTCCGGTAATAAATGTCATCGCCGATGCGGATATACTCCGCGAAATCCAAGTTCGCTGTTTCAACAATGTGCTCTCTGTCTGGACAGGACGCCGCGTGTGTCCGGCGCACGATCGGCCGGCCGTCCCGGCTGAGTGTCGTGCTGATCCGCCAGCTACTCAGATCTTCCAAAGCAGTTATTTCCCGTTGCAATGCTTTCTTGCCGGGATTCGGTATTGCATGGTATGCGGCCACCAGCAGCAGAACGATTCCCGCCGCAATTCCAGCCACGCCCTTTCCGCTCATGACGCGCTCCCTTCCCTGCGTCTCGATCTGGGCCTTACTTTCTCAGTCTTCTGCGTAATGACTCGCTCGCGTTGGTTTACCGCTGATTCAGCTCCTCGGCTGGCGGTGGTTCGATTCGAATAGGTGCATTCCATTCTGTATAGGTCTCTACCAGCCGGCGGTCCGGCGTAAACACCTCTATCGGCAACTCTCTGTCCCCGATGCATACCACGAACTCATCCCGCCATCCCGCTGGCGCAGGCACGCTGGCGATCCAGTCCCGGCAGCGCTCTCCATTCACGATTCGCTTGTCACCCTTGTGAATCTTGCCCGCAATCAGGATCGCATCCAGCGGTTGGAGCAGAGTGTCCGTCCCTCGGGGTCCCCACGCACAGGAAGCGGTGCGCGACCTCTCCTCTTGCGAAGTCACCCAGCGCAATCCCTTCTTCGCGTAGTTGGTTCCTTCAATCCAGATGTTCTCGCTGCTTTCCTCGGTATGTCTTCCGCCTTCGTCGATCACGGCTTTGTTGACCGTGTGCACGCGCGAGGGGCAGTAAACTTCCGTCATGCTCTCAATGTTTTTCGTCGGCTCTGCAACCACTGTCTGAACGCGCCAGCTCCTCGCGTTCTGCATCGCGGCATTCATCCTTTTCATTTCGGAGCTGCCCGAATCAGGCATCGCCCAGTAAATGAGCCCCGCAAGCAGCCCGAATATCACCAGCCGCGACGCCAGTCCACTCACCAGATTTAGTTCCATGTACTGATTATCGAGGACGTTCTAGGGGTTGCTTTGCGGAATCTTGCAGGCTCTTTCCTGGACTACACTAGCCATTTCCAGTTGCGGCAGGGGGCAACCACTTTGCCCCTACACTGCCTTCGCTTTCCAATTCACGCTGGCCGGATCGCCATCACCGTTCGCCCTCGCCGGCTGAACGAAGCGAAAAACGCCAGGATCTGTTTCCATGGGAAATACTTCTTATTGAGCAACTTCGTCCCGTGTTCCGCCTCTGCGCCGGTCACGATTTCAGCTCGCGCATCCACCCAATCGCCGTGAACACGGCCTTTCACGTCGCACGGCGCAATTCTCACGCGCCCATTATTGCGGATGCGTTTCACTTTTCCCGAAACTCCGATGGTGTACAGGTAGAGTTTCGCTTCGGCAGAATCCAGCTTCGCCGAGGGCTCCGCTGCAAACCACACCGGCGTCCTCACTCCCTCGCCGCTCTTCTTGAAAGTCTCGAGATTCAGATACTTCTGTCCCTCAAACGCGGCAAATCCCATCGCATTGCCCCCGGTATTTCGATGCCCAGCATTCTATGCCAGGCACAAAAAAATGGGGCAGACATTCCTGTCTGCCCCATGGATTCCAGTTTGTGGCCAGACTGCTGGCCGCTCGTTGCCGGGCTCTACATCTTTGGAAAATTCCGGTCGGCTTTGACTTCTAGGATTTGCGCCGTATGCCTCCGCGTGTGGCCGGAAATCAGCAGGATCCACTGATAGCCATCCAGCGTGCCGATCGCCGGCACCGGGTGGTCGAAGAGATGGTCGCGCAAGTCCTCTTGCGTGGTCTTGATGTATTCAATGGTGTGCGCCCGGCTGTCCTGAAAAAGCTTCACCGATTCTTCCAGCGTCATCACCCCATGCTTCACGGGATCGATGGGTTCAGGCGCCGTCGCCTTGTGGCTCCGGTCCTGAAGCATCTTTACAATCAAGTCGTCCTTGCCCTTGGCGGCGTCGCGCTTCTCAGGATTCGCCGGGGCCTTCATGATCCGTTCGCTGACCAAGCCGAAAATGAATCCTTCCGCCAGCGCAATATGCTCCGAGCACTCCGCCACGGACCAGCGTTCCGGCGCCGGCTTGAAGCTCCACTGCGCCGTGGAAAGTCCTTTCGTCGCATCCAGGAAGGCCCTCCTGGACCCTTCCAGTTCCGCTACGGCATGGTCTCTTTCTTCTTGCGTCAGCGTTTGCGTGCCGTCCGCCGCCAGCATCAGTGCAATTGCCAGAAAAATGCCTTTCATGGGTACCCTCCGAGGCCAACATCGTAGCGCATCATCTCAAAAGGCACCGCATTATTTTGCGCGGACGTAGGTCACGTCTTCCGTGAATGCATCCTTCTGCTCTTTCCGGAAAGTCCATGTGGTCTTGAAATGATCGTTGTCGATGAACGTATACGTCGCGTGATGCATGTGCCCGGTGTCCGCGCTCTTCAAGTTCGTGATGCTCTCGAGTTCGAACTTCAGCGTCTTCGATTCCGGCGCATACGTCCCATGCATCGTCGGCTGGTTTCCCGCCATGCAGTAGTGCGTCAGCTTGATCTGGTCGCCGTCCAGGTAATACAGCGTGATCATCTCTACCGGCTTGCCGTCTTCCACCATGTGGAATTTCTCAAGCACCGCAGTGCCGCCGGACGTCAGCTCCAGGTCCAACGTCGCCTTGTTCATGTTTGTCCTGTCCGTCTCCCAGTGCCCCACCAGCGACTTCAGTTGTTCAAAAGCCACCGCGCCGTTCCCTCCGGCGAAGCCGGACTTCGGAATCGCCAGTGCCGCCACCACCAATCCAACTGCGAGAATTCTTGCTGCTTTTTTCATTTCTTTCTCCTTCCAAGATTTTCCTTGTGCTAACACTTCCGCGATCGAAAACGATCGGAACTCCTTAGGATGCGCTCTAGTGCTGTGCGCCTGCCACTTCCGAACGCACCCCGAATTTCTGCGTGCAGAACCCCACAATTACTCCGAGCAGCATCCCCGGCAATAGGATGTCCGCCCACAATGCCATCCCCGCCTTCAGAATAAGCAAAAAGCTGAGGAATGCAGCAATCGCAACTCCCGCAAGAATGCCAAGCAACATCGAATGCACTCTTTGCGCGACATATCCGATTGCCACACCAGACACCAGCCCCTTCAGCATGGAAAACGTAATCACGCTTCCCATAATCGGCGCCAGCGACGGCTCGAGAAAACCACTCAAGCCATCCAGCAGCCCGAGTGTGCCTCCCAGCGCCAGTCCCAGGATCGGCTTGGAAACGCTCATCGTTCTCTCCTGTACAAACCCGGATGGCGCGGCGGCAAATTCACTTCGCATTCGGATCGGGCTGCATCACCCCGAAAAGGTTTCCTTCGGTGTCCGTAAGGTACGCGAAGTATCCTACTGTTGGAATCGGTGTCTTCGGCATCACCAGCTTCCCGCCGGCTTTAGTGACCGTGTCCACAGCGCTGTCCACCGATTCCACGCCGATTGTGTTCGTCGTCGTCTTGACCTGTGTATTCTTCATCAAGCCGCCGTTGATTCCCGGAGCTCCGTCGGCCCCCGTGGTCACCATCCAATACTCCATCGGGCCCGGCCACTTTTCGATCTTCCAGCCGAACGCTTTCTTGTAAAACGCCGCGGCGCGCTCCGGATCGCTTGCCGGTATTTCAAAATGGATGACTCGAGACATGGTTTTCCCTCCGATTTGGACACACAAAGTTTTTGTTCGTTTTTGCCCTGAATCTAACGCGTCGCCTGTGTCGTTGCCGGCGCGGCTCCATACCGTTGCGTGGCGTATCCCACGATCATGCCCACGATGCTGCCGGGCAGGATGATTTCGAAGTAGTAGCCGTGTTGCATGTAGGCCACGAGGAAGGCCAGCACGAAACCAACCGCCACTCCAAACAAAATTCCCAATGGAACCGAATTTACCTTACGAGCAAAGATACCTGCTGCGACTCCGGCAATGAGGCCCTTAATGGTGGATCCCACTATGATGCCCGCGAGCTGGGCCCGCACCGCCGGCGTAAACCATGCTGTCGCTCCGTCGATTGCACCCAGTAAAGCCCCCAACAGAAGTCCCAGCAGAACTTTATTCATCACACCCTCCGTTGCAGTCTGTCTCTTTGCCGTTCTATACAACAGATTCCCGGAATCCTTTAGGCCTATCGGTGCATAAAGAGCAGAATCAGAACCCGCATCACCAAGTAGGCTGCAATCAACAAGATAAAGAACCGGTAGCGCCGGTAAAAGCGCGCGGTTTTCTCAAAAACGCTCTCGCGGTGCGCCCCAACCGCCAGTCCATCGAGGTATCTCGAAACGTCCAGCGCCAGCTCCTGCACATTGGGATATCGTTCTGCAGGCGCCGCAGCGGTCGCCTTCGTGCAGATCGCGCTCAGAGATTTGTCGACGCGAGCGCCGCCTGGCGCAGATGCTTCTTCCGGTTTACCCGTCAGCAAGAATCGCAGCAGCGCGCCGAGTGAAAAAATGTCGCTGCGTGCATCCAAATTCTTTACGTCGCCGCGCGCCTGTTCCGGCGACATGTATCCTGGCGTACCCATCACCGTGCCGTGTTCCGTCACCGCGGAAATCTCCGTGCTGTCGCTCGCGGTGGCGGAAGGTTTCGGCTTTTCGAGAATCGTCGCTTCCGGGTCGGTTTCGCGGGTGGTGTGCAAAACTTCTTCGCGCAGGATTTTTGCCAACCCCCAATCCAGCACCAAGACTTCACCGAACGGCCCGACCATGATGTTCGCGGGTTTCAAATCGCGGTGCAGCACTCCGCGCGCGTGCGCGAATCCCACCGCATCGCAAATGCGCAAAAAAAGCCGCAGCCGGTCCGGCACCGAATTCACCGACGCAATGTATTGATCCAGCCGCCGCCCTTCGACAAATTTCATGGTGTAGAACACGCGCCCATCAGCGAGCGTTCCCACGTCGTGTACCGGCACGATTCCCGGATGTTCGAGCCGCGCCAGCACGCGCGCTTCACGAATCAGCCGCGTTGCCAAATCGCCTTCCGTCCCGGGTACATCCAGAATTTTCAGTGCCACGCGCCGCTGCAGTTTTTCATCCTCGGCGATATACACTACGCCCATTCCGCCGCGCGCCACGCGCTCGAGCAGGCGGTAGTGCGTCCCCGCGAGATCCGGGATCTCCGCGCCGTCCCGCAATCGTTCCAGTGCGCGGTCCGAAATGAATTTCATTTCGCATCCCACCCGAACGCTGCGCGCGCTTCACGCTGGAATTCCTCTTCGCTCCCGCAAAGTTCCCTGAGGCGCTTCAGCGCAATTCTGCGAAATTCGCGCCGCGCCCAAGACAGAGCGTTGGTCACGTCCGTCGCCGCAATTCCGTATTCTTGCGCCAGCTGTTCGTACGAGATCTTTTCGTTACCGTCGAGGTCGTACGCCTCGAAAAGATGAAAAGTCCTCGTCCGTTCCTTCCGCGCGCATAATTCGCGCAGATCTTCAACCGCCAGCGCGAAGAGACTGCGCACCCACTCTTTCTCAAAAAACTCCTCAAGTGATTCCGGCGAAGGAATCGCGGCCGGATCGATCACCGTCGCGCCCAATTCTTCCTCCGCGCTGGGAAAATCCAGCGCCACGTGCAACACATTTCCGCCGCGCTTCAGCCGCCTCCCGGCCTTGTCTTCGTTCGTCACAAAACTGTCCACGCAAATGCGCAGGTACGTCCGCAACCGGCTTTTCTGCGCGTCAAATTTGTCGAGCAGCTCGCGCTCCAGCAGTTCCATGAAAAATCCCTGCGTCAAGTCCTGTGCGGCGTCCGTTGGCCGGTTCCACCGCAGGCGAATGTATTTGTAAACCGGCTTCCAGTACGCCGCGCACAACGCTTCCAGCGCTTGCTCGCGCTCCTCCGCATCAATGCTGCGCACCGCCTCGATCACCGACCGCCGCGTGAGGGGGAAGCGGTCGCCACCTTTTGGTTCGAAGTTCTGGGTCATTTCACCGCCTATTCGATAGCTGCGCAATTTAAGAGAAGTCTATGCATGACCGCCAAAGCTGACAAGCGGCGATTGTCCGCCGCGTTTCTGAGCAAGGGATAGCTGCGAAGCGGCCAAGCCGCGCAGCCTCGGCTAGTTCTTGTCAATCTCACACTTCTCCTTGACAGCCTAGGAGAGCAGGTTTATATTCCTAGGCGGGCTAGGAGAGACCACTTCCGTGGACAAACAACTCGACCTTCTGCAAGGCACGCTGGACATGCTAATTCTCAAGGCCGTTTCGCTCGGCCCGTTGCACGGTTACGGCGTACTACTGCGCATTCAGCAAATATCGAAAGACCGTCTGGAGATTCAGCAGGGCTCTCTGTACCCGGCTCTCTACCGTCTGGAGCATCAAGGCTGGATCGCTAGCGAATGGGGCGAGTCGGAAAACAAGCGCAAGGCCAAGTATTACCGCCTCACGGCTGCCGGGAAACGCCGGCTGCAAACAGAATCCGAAAAGTGGAATCGGATGGCGGATCTGATCGCGGGAATCCTAGACACGAAGCCGGAGGAAGTATGACGCTCTGGAGCCGCATTCGTTCCTGGACAAGGGCAACACTGAGGCGCTCGCGGATGGAGAGCGAGATGGACGCCGAACTGCAATTCCACATTGAAGCTTATACGGAAGATCTAGTACGCAGCCGCGTAGCCCGTGAGGAAGCGATGCGATGCGCGCGCATCGCATTCGGTGGAATCGAGAGCGTCAAAGAGCAGGGCCGTGAAGCGCGAGGCGTGAATCTAGTCGAGTCTTTGGTGCAAGATTTGCGGTATGGCGCGAGCAACATGCTACGGACGCCTGGTTTTACGGCGATCACCGTACTTACGTTGGCGCTCGGCATCGGAGCAACGACCGCGATCTTCAGCGTGGTGAATCCCATCCTGTTCGAATCTCTACCGTACCCGAACGCCGAGCGGATCATGATGATCTCGGAATTCGGGCCGGATAGCTCGCGCAGCCGCGTGGCATTCCATACCTATCGTGAACTGGCCGAGCGAAGCCGTTCCTTCGAAACCGTTGCCGTAACGAAGATATGGCAGCCGACTTTGGTTACTGCGAGGGAGCCGGAGCGCTTCGATGGACAATTCGTGAGCGCCGGGTATTTTCATGCGTTGGGCATAACGCCGTTCCTGGGAAGGGATTTTGAGCTGTCCGACGACCGGTTCCACGGACCACACGTCGTGATTCTCAGCGACGCACTGTGGCGCCGCCGCTTCGGAGGCGATGCGGCAATCATCGGGCGCCAAATCACGCTCGACGACAACAGCTACACGGTGATTGGAGTGATGCCGAGTACGTTTGAAAACGTCCTCGCTCCGTCCGCGGAACTTTGGGCGCCCTTGCAGTACGATCCGGGACACATCGCTGATTCGCAGACTAGGGAGTGGGGTAATCACCTGCGCATGGTTGGACGTCTGCAGTCCGGCGCCTCTATCGATCAAGCCAGGCGGGAACTCAAAGCTATCGCGGACAACCCGGTGCCGGAATTCCCGAGGCCGCCTTGGGCATCACACGAAGAGGGGTTCATGATGGACTCGCTGCAGGACGACGTGACGCGCGGCGTGAAGCCGGCGCTGCTTTCTGTAATTGGGGCCGTCTTGTTGCTGCTGGTGATCGCCTGCGTAAACGTGACCAATCTGCTGCTGGCCCGATCGGTGCGGCGTCGTGGCGAGTTCGCTTTGCGCACTGCGCTCGGCGCTGGGCGCGGCCGGTTGATCCGGCAGTTGCTGACGGAGAGCTTGCTCCTCGCCGCGATGGGCGGCGTGGCTGGCATGATTTTTGCACAACTTGGCGTTCGCGCACTGGCGGCGCTCAGTCCAGCGGAATTGCCGCGCATCGGCGCGATCGCCATCGACGGCGCGGTCTTCGCGTTCGGACTCGGTGTGACCACGCTGATCGGTTTGGCGGTCGGGCTGATTCCAGCGCTCCGCGCCTCCTGCAACGAACCGCAAACGGCACTTCAGGAGAGCTCGCAGCGCACTGTCGGCGGGCACCGTCGCACGCGAAGCGCGTTGGTCGTCGTGGAAGTCGCGCTCGCCCTTGTGCTGCTGGTCAGTTCTGGACTGCTCTTGCGGAGCCTGCAGCATTTGTTTGCAATCGCTCCAGGATTCGATTCCTCCCACCTGCTCACCATGCAGGTGCAGACCTACGGCCGCCGATACGACGACGATGCCACCTGCAATCGTTTCTTCGCCCAGGCCCTGGAAGCGGTTCGCAATGTACCGGGAGTGTCGGCGGCGGCATTCACCAGCCAATTGCCGCTGAGCGGTGAGACGGACATCTACGGCGTGCAATTCGAGAATGCGAGCAACACGCAAGACGTCGAACCGGCGTTTCGCTATGGAGTGGCGCCCGGCTATTTTGAAACCATGGGCATCCCGCTCCGCCGTGGACGCCTTTTCAACGAGCAAGATGCGCTTGGATTGCCCACGAGGCCGGTTCTGATCAACGAATCGCTCGCCAAGCGCAGGTATCCCGACCAGGATCCCCTTGGCCAGCGCATTCGCTTTGGCGGCTCTCCCAACCGACCGTGGGACATCATTGTCGGCGTGGTCGGCGACGTCAAACAGACTTCTTTGGCTGTGAGCCAATCCGACGCTGTCTACGTGACGACCGCGCAATGGCTCTGGGCCGATGGCACGCAGTGGCTGGTCGTCAGGACTCGAGGCGATTCGGCCGCACTCGCGCCTGCCGTTCGCCAGGCGATCTGGTCGATTGACAAGGACCAGCCGGTCGTGCGCGTCGCAACTATGGAAAGCATGCTTGCAGCTTCTGCTGCTCAGCGCCGCTTCGCGCTCATACTTTTCGAGACGTTCGCTCTTGTCGCACTGTTGCTCGCAGGCGCGGGCATCTATGGCGTGCTCTCCGGTAGCGTCGCTGAGCGCACGCGGGAAATCGGAGTGCGCCTGGCGCTCGGTGCATCGCGCGAGAGCATTCTCACCCTGGTCATTCGTCAGGGAATGATGCTTACTGGAGTTGGCGTTGCGATTGGACTGGCAGCAGCAGCCGCAGCGAGTCAGACCATCGCCGCGATGCTATTTGGGGTCTCACCTCTCGACCCGGTCACCTATCTCGGCGTGATCGTTCTACTGGCAGGTGTGTCGGTGATTGCGTGCGGAGTGCCGGCCTGGCGCGCCATGCAGGTGGATCCGATAATTGCCCTGCGCTACGAATGACGATCCTATTCGTAGCGCAGCGCTTCCACGGGATCGAGGCGGGCGGCTTTCCACGCGGGGTAGACGCCGAAGACGATGCCGATTAGCGCGCAGAGAATGAGTGCGGTGGCGATCCAGAAAAAGGAGAGTACCGCGGACATTTTCAGTCCATAGCGCAGCAGCAGAGAGATGCCAGAGCCGAAAAGCACACCGATGACTCCTCCGACGGCGCTGAGCGTGACGGCTTCAATCAGGAATTGCGCAAGGATATTGGAGCGACGTGCGCCGATGGCCTTGCGCACGCCAATCTCTCGGGTCCGTTCCGTGACGCTCACCAGCATGATGTTCATTACTCCGATCCCGCCGACAATCAGACCCACGGAGGCGACCGCAAACATCAGAATGAAGATCATCCCGCTGATCTTGTTCCACAATTCCAGAAAATAATCCGAAGTAAACAGCGCAAAGTCATCGGGCTTATTGTTCGCAAGGCGCCGCTTGCGGCGAAGGAGATCGCGAATTTCCTCGACAGCTTCTCCAACTTTATCGGGATAGCGGGCCTTGGCGAAAATTACATAATCTTTCCTATTGGGATAGAGTTTGCGAAGCGTGGTGACCGGCATGTACGCGGAGTTGTCCTCCGGGTTGGAGCCGCCGGAGATGCCTTGTCTTTGCTTTTGCAGCGTGCCGATCACCGTGAAGAGCTGGCCGTCGATGACGACTTCCTGGCCCAGACTATTCTGGGCCGACTCGGGAAAGAGAATTCGTGTGGTGTCGTAGCCCAGAAGCACGACGGGCGCGCGATGCTCCGAATCGGTTTCGTTGAAAAAGCGGCCGCGCTCAATCTTCAAGTCGAAGATCTCCCCAATGGACGGCTGATTTCCCTGCAGAATCACGTTTTTCGCGCGATACGCGCCGCGGCGCACATCTTCCGTGCCGGAACCGAACTGCGGCTGAAAGATGCGCATGGAGGCCGAGGCTGCCTTGACGTAAGGAAGCAGAGCGATCTCTTCCGCCCATTCAGGCTGGAGCTCCTTACGGGTAAACCATTCGCTGGGCGGACGAGAGAGAGAGGCCCATGGAAATCGGTAGGCGATGATGGTGTCCGAGCCCAGCTCGCGAATACCACCGAGGACATTTTCGTTGAGCCCATTGATCACCGACGTGACCGTAATGACCGTGGTGATGCCAATGACGATGCCAAGAACGGTAAGCGCTGACCGAAGTTTGTTCTTTTGCAATGTATCCAGAGCGAGAAGGACTTCCTCGCGGAACTTGAATAGGCTCTCTTTGGGCCTGCGGACGCGCACAGGGAGCGCGGGCTGCGTCAATGTTTTTTCGAAGGTACCCATGAATTCCTTTTTTTACTCCGAACGCAGCGCTTCGACCGGGTCAAGCTTGGCAGCCTTGGATGCCGGATAAGTCCCGAAGAAAAGGCCGACGCTTAGAGCAACAATCAGCCCGCTGATTACAGACCACAATTGCACCGAGCTTGGGAGCGAAAATGCCCACGTTATGATGCTAGCGACCAAGACGCCGCACAACACTCCGATGGCGCCTCCGATTACCGAGATCGTCGAAGATTCAATCAAGAATTGAAGCAAAATATCGCTTCGGCGCGCGCCCAGCGCTTTCCGCACGCCGATTTCGCGCGTCCGCTCGGTCACGGACACGAGCATGATATTCATGATAACGATGCCGCCGACGACCAAAGAAATGGAAGCGATCGCGATCATAACGGCGAAAAAAGAGCTGCTGATGTCTTTCCAGAGCGATAGAAAGGAATCGCTGGTCTCGATCGCGAAATCGTCCGGCTTGGCATAGGCAAGGTGATGCCGTCCGCGCATGATCTGCCGAACTTCATCCACGCTCTCCTGAATCTTCGCCGCCGAACCGGCGCGCGAAGTGATGCGAAGAGAGTCCTGCTGCGTCCCAAAGTTCTTGTTGTAAGTGGTGAGCGGAATGATGATCCAGTTGTCCAGGGAATTTCCCAGCGCCGAACCCTGCTTGCTTCCATAACCGATCACTTCGCAGGGAATATTGTTCCAGCGAACTTCTTTTCCGAGGGGATCGATGCCGGGCATCAGGTTCTCGATGATATCGTTGCCAATCACACAGACCGGCGCCGCTCCGCGCATGTCCTCGTCGGTGATATGCCGCCCCGCCACCAGGTCCACGTCGTAGAGTTGCGCCATCTGTGTAGTCCACGCGCGCAGGTTGGTATCCTTCAGCGAATTCAGCCCACTTTTTACTTCCACGCGCCCGCCCAGCGAAGCCCCAATTTCCTTGCAGGACTTGCAGAGTTCGCGGACCGCCTCGTAGTCGTCGTAGGTGAGGCGTTTGCGCTTCTGGAATTCGAGCCAGTCGTCCACATTTGTGACGATGGAAGGCTGTTTGGATAGCCCAAAGACATCGGCGCCCAGCCGAAATACCCGCGTGGCGACGTATTTGTTTGCGCCATTAATCAGACTGACCACGGTGATCACCGCA
>Ga0210400_10003911_pt1 | contig 13052 bp, 11 predicted proteins | sample IncBWH26MmetaG_FD_155456 | JGI IMG/M metagenome (GOLD analysis project Ga0210400, IMG submission 155456) | Forest soil microbial communities from Barre Woods Harvard Forest LTER site, Petersham, Massachusetts, United States - Inc-BW-H-26-M | ecosystem: Environmental > Terrestrial > Soil >...
TCCAGCGTGTACAGAGGGAAACTGTGTTCGGCCGCTCCCGGTACGCCGAAGAAGTTCGGTTGTGAGCCTACGGCCAACACGAGGTAGTCCCCGTGATAGGTCTGTCCATCGGCGGTGGTCACCGCCAGCGTGTCGACGTCGACCGCAGTCACCTCGGCCTTCTTGACGTTCACCGATGGCAGTGAACCCACGATGCCTCGGAGCGGGCGAGCTATGTCGCTCTCGGTGAGTTGAGCGGTGGCCAGCTGATAGAGGAGTGGCTGGAACTGGTGATAATTGTTCCTGTCGATCAGCGTGACCTGCACCCCCCGATGGGCGAGATCCTTGGCGCAGGCCACCCCGGCAAAGCCGCCCCCGACGACCACGGCCGAGGTGCCCGGGTAGTGCTGCTTCACCACTGCGACTCGACCACCTTCCGGGCTACAGCCCGGGGCTGCTCTGCATGATCCCGCCGTCGGCGAAGACGGTGGTGGCGGTCATGTAGCTGGCACCCTCTCCGGCAAGGAAGGCCACCACGCTGGCGATCTCTTCGGGCTTGGCCATGCGCTTGATCGGAATGGCGTCGTCCAGCTTCTTGAGGGCCACCGGGTCATTCAAGGTGGCCGTGTTGATCGGCGTGGCCACCGCCCCAGGGCCCACCCCCACGACGAGGACGTTGTGGGGGGCGAGCTCCACGCCGGCGGTTCGGGTCAACATGCGCATGCCCCCTTTCGAGAGGCAATAGGCCGTGTTGTTGGGCATGGGCCAGTCCTCGTGCACGGAAGTCATATTGATGATTCGCCCACCGTCACCCTGGGCGATCATCTGCTTGGCCGCCAACTGAGTACCGAAGAATGCGCTCTTGAGGTTGATGTCCAGCACCTTCTCGTACTGGGCCTCTGTCGTGTCGAGAATGGATGTCCTGGTCTCTACGCCGGCGTTGTTGACCATGATGTCAAGGCGGCCGAACGTCGACACCGCGGTCTGGACGAGTCGCTCGAGGTCGGCAACCTTGCTGACATCGGCCTCGACCGCTGTCACCTTGTCGCCCAGGGCGATGAGCTGCTTTTCGAGGTCCTCGGTGGCCTGCTCGTCGAACACCCAATCGATGACGACGTTCGCACCTTGGGCCGCGAGAGCAATCACCACGGCCTTGCCGATTCCAGAGTTACCCCCGGTGACGATCGCCACCTTGTCGTGTAGTGCCACGGTCGGTCTCCTCAGATCTCCGGTGGATGGACAAGGCACGGCCGTCCTGGCTGCAGGGCCGACGATGACTTGCGTTTTCACCGTACGCTCGCTCGCCCGGAAGGGGAATCCCCCAATTGGGGTGATTCCGATGCTGCTTGACGCAATCCGTCGGACGAATCCGGTGGGACGGCGACAGAGACTTGCGTCTCGACGCCATTGGCGATCGATGGGTAGCGCATCTCACCCTCTCCGGGTGATGTTGCGGAGTCCCTCCGGATTTAGGTTTGTGAGGGGCCGTCGGTTCGATCGCGCCGGTACCAGTGGTTCCCCACGCCAGCCACCGACCAATCGAGGTGAACGATGCCGCTCCACGAACGTATCCAAGAGTCGCACGAGGCGGCAGAGGCGTTGTTTGCCTCGGCTGACCTGGCCCACGCCCTTCCCAAGTACCGGTTCCCGGAGCACGAGACGATTCCGGAGTTCGCCTGCCAGGCCATCCGGGACGAGTTGCTCCTCGACGGCAACTCGCGGCAGAACCTGGCCACCTTCTGCCAAACCTGGGAGGACCCTCAGGTCCACATGTTGATGGACCTGGCCATCAACAAGAACCTGATGGACAAGGACGAGTACCCGCAGTCGGCGGAGGTCGAGCGCCGGTGCGTCCACATGCTGGCCGACCTGTGGAACGCGCCGGATTCGGCCAACACGGTGGGTGCCTCCGCCCTGGGTTCATCCGAGGCCTGCATGCTGGCCGGTCTGGCGGCCAAATGGCGATGGCGGGCCAAGCAGAAGGCGGCGGGCAAGCCCACCGACAGTCCCAACATGGTCTGCGGCCCCGTGCAGGTGGTGTGGCACAAGTTCGCCCGGTACTGGGACATCGAGATGCGCGAGATCCCTATGTCGCCGGGCAAGTACCACATGGACCCCGAGGAGATGGTGGCCCGTATCGACGAGAATACGATGCTGGTCGTGCCGACGTTCGGTGTGACCTACACGGGCGCCTACGAGCCCGTGGCCGAACTGGCCGAGGCCCTCGATCGCCTGCAGGAGGAGAAGGGATTCGACGTCGACATCCACGTCGACGGGGCCAGTGGCGCCTTTCTGGCTCCCTTCTGTGCCCCCGATATCGAGTTCGATTTCCGCCTGCCGCGGGTGAAGTCCATCAGCACATCCGGTCACAAGTTCGGCCTCGCCCCCCTGGGCGTCGGTTGGGTGGTGTGGCGGGACAAGGCCGAGCTCCCCGAGGACCTGATCTTCCACGTCACCTATCTGGGTGGGGACATGCCGGACTTCCAGATCAACTTCTCTCGCCCGGCCGGCCAGATCATCGCCCAGTACTACGAGTTCGTCCGACTCGGGCACGACGGCTACCGGCGAACCCATCAGGCGTGTTACGACACCGGTGCCTACCTGGCCCAGGAGATCGTGAAGCTCGGTCCTTTCGAGTTGTTGTGCGACAGCGACCCCTCCACCGGGATCCCCACCGTGACCTGGAAGATCATCGATGGCATCGATCCCGGCTACACCCTCTTCGATCTGGCCGACCGCCTCCGGGTGCGAGGCTGGCAGGTACCGGCGTACCCGCTGACGGGATCGGCCTCCGACATCGCCGTCCAGCGAGTGCTGGTTCGCCAAGGGGTGGACCGGGACCTTATTTCGATACTCCTCACCGACTTCGCTGATTCGGTAGCCCATTTCGAAAAGCACCCGGTGAGCATCACCATGTCCTCGGACGAGGCCGGAGGGTTCAGCCACCTCTAGATATCCCACGGCTGTAGATGTCAAGCGGCTTCGGTGAGATTGTTCTCGGAGCGGTGTCCCCAGGCAATGGTTTCGTCATAGGCGCTGTGGTGGGTGAGGCAACCGTGGAGAATGCCGACCAGGCGGTTTCCGAGGGATCGGAGGGCGGCGTGGTGTGTGTCGCCGGCGGCCCGATGAGAGTCGTAAAAGACGCGGGCTCCTGGTGAGGCATTAAGGGCGGCGAAGGCCCAGAGGTAGATGGCATCGGCCAGGCGCTGGTTGCGGGCGAAGCGGGCAAGGACGACCCGTTTGGTGCCCGATGCTCGGGTGATGGGCGACGTGCCGGCGTAGTTTTTGCGACACTTGGCGGTGGCGTAGCGGTTGGGATCATCACCGAACTCGCCAAGCACCCGGGCGCCGAGGATGGTCCCTAATCCTGGCAGGGAGCGGACCACTTCGGCGTCTGGGTGCTGATCAAAATCCGATTCGAGCTCCCCGGCCAGCTCGGCGATCTGAGCGACCATGGTGGCGATGACCGCCACCGAGGCACTGACCGAGGAACCCATGGCCGTGGCCACAACGGCAGAGGCCTGCAGCTGGGGGGACCGCAGGGCGGCCTGGATCTCGCCCGCACGCTCGTCGACCCGGCGTTGTCTGCCGCCCCGGCGAAGAGCAGCTGCGATCTTGGAACGGGACAGTCCCGCTCCCAGGGTCGGAGTAGGCGCCACCTTCAGGACTTCGAGGGCATCACCGCTGGCCAGGTCGTCAAAAACGACCAAAGCAGCGGGGTAGAACTCACGCAGGGTCGAGCGCAACATGTTGGTCTGGCGTCCTTTGGACCAGACCATCGACTGGTGAGCCCGGGCCAGGACCTTGACTGCCTCAACACCCTCTGTGTCCCCGGCAACCGGACGGTGGTTGTGGCGGTCGGTGCGGACCATGTCGGCCAGCACCTTGGCGTCTCCGGGATCCGACTTCGCCCCTGAAGTGGAATGGCGGTCCCGGTAGCGAGACGTCGACATCGGGTTCACGGCGAACACCTCGTAGCCGGCCGCCACCAGAGCGGCGACGAACAGGCCTCGGTCGGTCTCGATGCCGATGATCACCTCGCCGGGGTCCTCAACGTGAGCACCGACCAGCTCGTGGAACCGGGCGATGCCCTCGACTCCTTCTGGAAGTCGGCCTCCTCCCAACCGCTTGCCGTCCTCATCTTGGACGTGCACATCATGGTGGGCTTCAGCCCAGTCCACACCAACGAAGATCATTTCGCTCCTCTCGATCGGACAGCACCAGTATCGAGCCCGGAGGACCCCAGCAGCTTCCTAATGGACCAGTGCTCGAGGCACGACATCCCACCAGCCGTCGAAGGAGACCTCACCGACCAACAGGGGCACGATCTAGAGGTAGGACTCGAGGCCCTGGCATCTTCAGTGCTCACCTGTTGGCGGCTCGGTGACCAGCCTCACCTACTCAAGAAGCGAGGTGGTCGACCCCATTAGGCTCAAGGCCCAAGATGTGTGACAGACGATGATCGCCCTTCATGTGCTCGCCGTCATCGGCGGCAGTCTCGTCGTGCTGGCCACGCTGATCTCTGCCCTGGAGACCGTGGTGTTGCCCCGCGAGCGTCTTACCCACATCGCTCGGCTCGTCTTCGCCGTGGTCGACCGCCTGCTCAACCGGCAGTGGCGGAACAAGGACCGCCAGGCGAACTTGCGGGCCCTGTACGCCCCGGTGTCCTTGGTCAGCCTGCCGCTGGTGTGGATGATCGTCGTCACCGCCGGGTTCTCCTTCATCTTCTGGGGGTCGGGTCATGAATCATCCCTGCGCTCCTTCGAGGTGAGCGGATCGTCGCTCTTCACGCTGGGTTTCGCCGAACCCGACGGGTTCGGCCGTATCTGGCTCACCTTCATCGAGGCCACGATCGGGCTCGGGCTGGTGGCCCTGCTGATCAGTTACCTGCCCACCATCTATGCCGCCCATCATGAGCGGGAAAAGGGGATCACCGTGCTGCGCCCCTTCTCCGGCACGCCGGCCGACCCCGTGGGCCTGCTCAGCAGCCTCCAGCGCCTGGGTGCACTGGACAACCCGGACCTGTGGCGAAGCGCGACCAACTGGATCCTCGATCTCGACCAGACCCATTCGGCCTTCCCCGCCCTCAGCTACTTTCCCGAAGCCTCCCCGGAGCAGTCCTGGGTGGCCTCGGTCGGCACCATGCTCGACGGTGCCGCCATTCTCATCTCGGTCTCGACTTCTACTGCTGAGGAGTTCCCCAGTGATGCAGAAAAGGGACCCATGCTGGCCTTGGCCTACGGCATCCCGGCCTTGGCCCGGATCGGGAGTGCCGCCTCGCTCCCCATCGACCGGAGGGCGCTCCTGGCCAACCAGATGTCGAGATTCGGGGAGCCCGCCCCTCCGTTGTCCATTCTCCGCGAGGAATACGTTGCCGCCCTCGGACGGTTGACGGCACTGGTGAGCGTCCCCGACGAGGAGCTCGAAGCCTGTTGGCGAAGGTTCGCCTGGATCCGGTCCGGCTACGACCAGGCCTTGCGGGGACTGGCCGGGCTGACCATGGCCAGTACGGCGCCGTGGACGACCGACCGGCCGGCAACGGTAGGGCGTCCCCGGCTGGTCACCCGACGTCCTATCAAGGTCGACTGGGTGTTCGAGGGCGGCGGGAGGGATTGAGCTCGACCAGCAGGGCTCCGCTCGCCGGGTCAGGGGCCATGACGGCCAGGAACGTGACGACCTACTCCCATCGTTCAGGGGGTGACAACAGGGGCGTCGGTCGGGGCCGTCGGAACCGGCGGCGACACCGGGGGAATGGTGGGCAGGAGCGGACGCAGCCTGGCCGTGGCCACGTAGGCCACCACGACGGCCACGATCACCAGGGGCATCAAGGCGATGGCGTCCGCCTCCAGGAAGAGGCTGGCCAACAAGACCGAGGTCAGCGGTAGCCCGAGCATGGCCACCGTCATGGCCCCGATACCCATGGCCACGCCGGCGATGAGGGGCAACCCGGGAAGATGGGACAGGGCAATCCCACCCGCCGCTCCGATGAACATCCCGGGAAAGGTCGGACCGCCGCGAAAGCAGCTCAACGAAGCCCCATAGGCCAGGCCCTTGAACAGCACCAGGAGCAACAGGGCGCCGATCGTCCAACTGGAGGCATCATGGATCAGCGAGCCCAGTGCCGATTGGCCCGAGAACAGCACTTCGGATGAATTCTTCCCCGACGCCTCGCCGAAGGCGATGGCACAGCCGGCGACGGCTACACCCATGACCGGGGTCAACAGCACCATCCGCCCCTCGACCCGCGGTTGTAACCACAGGGCGATCCACCTGATGGCCGTCCCGACCACAGCGGCGGCGACGCCGATGCCCACCGCCCACAGCAGTTCAGGCCCGTCGGGGGTGGTGAAGGTCGGGATATGGGGGATGGCCAGGGTGAGGTGACCGTATCCCGTCCATTTGTCCAGGCCGACGAAGATCAAGGAGCCGATCCCGGCGGCCAACAGGCCCGGGACCAGGACGACTCCCATCAACGGGCCGCCGAGTCCGGCCGCCTCCATGATCAAGAAGGCCCCCACGATGGGCGATCCGAGGAGCGTGCTGACGGCGGCAAAGCTCCCGGCGGCGCCGATGACGACCGCGGCCATGGACGGGGCATCCCGCTTGACCAGGTGGACGGCGAGGACGCCCATCCCGCTTCCTATGGCGATCAGCGGTGCCTCGGGTCCCAGGACGACGCCCAGGCTGAGGGTGGCGAAGGCGGCAATGAAGATGCCCGGCAGCTCGATGGGTGCGACGGCTCCGGCTGCCTTGAATCCCTCGGCCGGCTTGTGTCCCGAGGTCCCCGGGAGGTACCGGATGCTCAACCCGACGAGCAGCCCGCTCAACGCCAGCGGGAGCACCGGCCACCACGCCGGCTCGCCATGGAAGCCGACCTCGCCGGGAAGGGTGGAGAAGACGTAACTCTGGGTCTCGGCCACTGCCTTGAGGAAGAAGTAGGCGAAGGCGGCGACGGGGACGCCGATGGCGGCGCCGAAGAACAACAGGACCAGATAGCTCCGAGACATCAGCAGCTCGGTCGGGTTGGGCAGCGCCGGTGCCTCAGGCGCGGGTGGCGCCGGTGTTGTTGCCTCGTCCTCAGCCACGGATCGGCCTCCTCCGGCCGGCGAGTGTGGCGCGCTCAGGCGTCATGGTCGGGCGCCTGGGCCGACGAGACACCAGAGCCGGGATCAGCCGAGCCGGCGGGGACCTTAGCTGCCTCGTCGGAAACTGGCGAGTTCGATTCCTGCCCACCGTCGGGCCGAGGGTTCAACCGACGAGCCCAGATCAGCACCCCTTGCAGCACCACCAGGTACGCCGCCAGCGCCACCGCGCTCCACAGAATGCCCGAGCCCGAGAGGTTGCCCCCGAAGACGAGGATGCAACCCACGACAACCACGCCCACCAGTCGGAACCCCGAGGCGTGCTCGAGCGGGAAGTTGGCCACTCGCTGGACCCGCGCCGAGGCCTCAGGGCTGCGGGTCTTGGAGACCAGCTCGGCGAAGCGCTGGGCCAACCAGTGGAATCCCCTCCCAACCAGGCTACGGAGGGATCTCGGCCAACGGGCCGGCCCGATGAGCCACATGAGGACGGCCACGAGGACGGAGACCAGCAAAGTCAGGCGCAGCGTGTCATGCAAGAAGTGGCTGAGGGTGTCGTAGACCGCCCCGGTGACGTCGGGGGAGGCCCTGGCCGCGGCGTGGGTGATGAAGAAGTTGCGCTCGTAGGCAACCAACCCCAGGACGACGAGGGTGACGACCGCGACGCCGACGGCGAGACGCAGCAACGTCTTGCGCCGATCGACGGCGACGGCCACGGCCCCCGCAATGAGGACCAGGGCCACCAGTGGGACGGCCCAACCGAACGTCTTAGCCAGGTGGAACACCCCCCGGATGGACTTCACCTGTGGCTTGGATGCCACCGTCACCGACAGGTTGGTGGCGTTTTTGAGCTTGGCTTGGAGGGGGTCGAAGACAGTGATGCCTTTTTTGTGCAGCTGCGTGATCCCTTTCTCGAGAACGGGATCCAATTTGATGGCGATTTCTTGGGCCTTCTGGCCGGCGGGGAGCTGGTTGCCCTCCAAGAAGGTGACCATTGACGAATGCACCCGTCGAGTGGCCTTGTCCCACGCTTGCTGGAACCAGGTGCTGCGGAGCAGCGTCTTGAACTGATCTTGGACAAAGCCTTGGACTTGATTGGTGATCGGCGCGGCGGCGAACGCGGCCTTGGGCGGCAGGGCCTGATTGAGGCGGCCCTGCACATCGACCTTCTGGAAGAGGATGTCGGTTGCCTTGACGGCGATGTGATCGGTGACCACTTGTTCACGAGCCAGCGGCGCCATGGTGGCCACGAACTGATCGGTGTTGGTGATGGTCCTGACGGCCCAGACCGTCAGTATCGATATCGGCACCAGCAGGGCCGACAGGACCACCAGCACCCAGGTCACCGATCGCCGGACCCGGTGCGTCCGGGCTGCTTTCGAGCTCACGCCGCTAGCCCGTGACTCATCGTCGACGCGTCAGGGTTCGCCTGGTCGCTGTATTCGGACATTCGTGCTCGTCTTGGGCCATCACCCAAGTAGGCGCGCTTTCTGTGTCTCGAACTCGGCCTCGGTCAACGCCCCGGAGTCCCTCAGCGCGGCCAGCTGCGTCAGTTGCCCGATCGGGTCGGGGGCTGCGGCCGCCGGCGGTGGCGGAGGCGGTGGCGGGGCCGCCGGGGCTTCCTGTTGCGCGGCGCTCCGGTTGGCGGCGTGGGCACCGACGGCGGCCGCGGTGCCGGCCACCACAGTGGTTCGCACGGCCATCCGGGCGATGGGACGCCTTCTCATCATGGTGTGTCTCCTGACGTTCGGGGAATCAGACTGCCGTGGGCAGATCGGCAAGGGCGGGTGTGATCAATTCGTGGGGAATGCGAGCACCTTCGAGCAGGACGCCGCCAGAGCGGCGCACCGCCTCGGCGAATGGCGCCGCCCAGACGTCCTCCCAGATCAGAAGGGCTGCCGACGAGTTGGGCTCGAGGCTCTGCGCCGCGAACTCGATGTCTGTCGGGCTGATCAAGCCACCGACGTCGCCGTCCAGCGTGGCGAACCCGGCGGCACTGTCGAGGTCGTCGATCTCGAACGTCGCCACCGAACCGTCCCCATCCTTCCCGATGAAGATCAGGTCGAGGATGCGTATCGTCCCCGACTCGACCAAGGCGATCAATTCGGGGGCGATCCGGCCGTTGAACTGATTGCCGGGGAACCCCACGATGATGTATTCGACTGGTCCTGTAGTCATCCGTTCACGTCCTTGCCTCGTTGTTCACAGTAGGAGTTGCTGTGCTTCTCGTCCTCACCCCAATGGGGTGATCGCGTCTATCGGAAATGGTTCTGGGGCCGGCCCCGTTGCTACCGCTCGAGCGGGAGGGCATCGCCCTCGGCCGCTCCCCGCTCCTTCTTGCCGGGCAGACCCCGAACCAGGCCGATGAGCATGACGGCAATGGCCGCGCCGACGACCGGCCCCACGACGTAGATCCACCAACCGTTGAAGTTCAAGCTGACAAAGTCGGGGCCCAGGGTTCGGGCCGGGTTCATCGACGCTCCGCTGATGGGGCTGGCGAAGAGGCCCAACAGGGCGACCGTGGCCCCCACGGCCAGCGCCGCGTTGTGTCCGATGCTCCGGTATCCGGTGGCGGTGTTGAGGATGACCGAGACGAGGATGGCGGTGAGTACGATCTCCATCACCAACGATCGCCAATCGCCCCCCGGTTTGGCTATCGGGTAGTTGCCACCAGCGGCGACGTGGCCGTACATCCCCTGGAGGAACACTGCGGCCGAGACCGCTCCAGCCAGTTGGACCACCACGTACGGCAGCACCCAGGCCACTTTGAACACGCCTCGGCCGGCAAAGGCCAGCGTCACAGCAGGATTGATGTGAAGCCCCGACAATGGCCCCAGGGCATAGATCATGGCCATCACCACCGCCCCCGGTGCGATGACAGCCGCCGTCCGGCTGATGGGGCCGCCCCCGACGTAGTGGTTGATGACGCCCGACCCGGCGGCCACGGTCACCAGGATGAAGGTGCCGACGTACTCGATGATCATCCGTATCCACAACGGCCGGTGCCGGAGTGTGTCCTCCTGGAAGCGGATGAGGTAGCGGCTTCCGATGAGCTCCGCCGTCTCCTTCTGGTCCGGTGCGGCATCGGTGGCGGGGGCACCAGCCGACGTCTCCGTCATCTCAGAACCCCCGGCGGCGGTGCGGTGGGCCCGTGGCCAACACGGTGGTTACAGCCCGCTCTCGGCCACGATACGCCCGTCGGCGATGGCCGCTTGCATGGCCTGGTAGTCCTTCTCGTTCTGATCGGCATAGGACTCGGCAAACGAAGCGATGGCGTTGTCGAAGGCCGCACCCGAGCCCAAGTAGGCAGCGATGGCAATGCGGTCGCCCGAGCGGGCGTGGGCCCGGGCCAGCGTCCACCCGCACAGGCGGCCATAGGCGGCCATTCCCTCGGGGATCATCCGTTCCACCTCGGCCGAGCCCTTCCAGTCGCGCAGCTGGCGAATGTAGAAGTCGCGTTGCACGCCGTCGAGACCCTCGACCTTGTCCCAGCCCAGGAAGATGTCGCTCGACGCCTGCATCAGGTGCTGGCCGGCGACCACCCGCTCGCCCTCGTTGGCATAGTGGCTCTTGCCCACGAACCGGGCCAGAACCGACTCCTGGGCCTCTTTGGCCTGGAGGAGCAGCGGGTCCACGCCGTCGCTTCCCAACATGAGGACGACCCACGCCCTCGTCCCCACGCTGCCCACTCCGACCACCTTTCGGGCGATCCCGGCGAACCGGAACTGTTTCAGCAGGTGCTGTCGGTCGCTCTGCAGCGACCTGCCATAGCTGCTGAGCAGGCCATAGAGCCTTTCGGTCATCGTGGCCGCCTCCGACTCGGGCACCAGCTCGGCAATGGGGACGATCAAGGGGGGATTGCTGATGAATCGGGTCTCTCCGTTGACCACTTCGGTGAGCTTGCCCAGCGCCTGCATGCTGTCCCGCGTCCTGGCCTTGGCCAGTTCCTTGTCGGCGGTGGCCTTGAGCTTGGACGTGGTCTTCCTTTCCTTCTTCCCGCCACCGGCCGCCATCAGATTCGCGAGCTCCTTCAGGGCCGTGTCGGCGTCGAGCCGGGCATACCAGACGTCGAGGTCGCGCATGGTCGCCAACTTGGCCATCTCGGTCCGGTATGCGCAGGCGGTGTCCACAACGATGCCGGTCCGCTCCTTTTCGGAGAAGCCCCGGTCCCGACCGGCGATAGCCAGGCTGGCGGCCAGGCGCTTCACGTCCCACTCCCACGGCCCGGGGAGCGTCTCGTCGAAGTCGTTCACGTCGAAGACCAGGGACCGCTCGGCCGAGGCAAAGACGCCGAAGTTGCTCAGGTGGGCATCACCGCAGGCCTGGACGGTCAGCCCCGACCGGGGCGTCGTGGCCAGGTCGGACGCCATGATCAGCGCCGCCCCCCGGAAGAAGGTAAAAGCAGAGACGGCCATGCGCCCGTAGCGGATGGGCACCAGCTCGGGGACACGGGAGGCGGCCTGGCTCTCGAGCAGGGCCACTGGGTCCGGGCGGTCCGGAAGGGCCTCCCAGGCCCCCTGGTCGGATCGGGGTGCGGCTGTGCGCGCCGCCTTGCCCAGGGCGACCCGGCGTTCTTGGGACAATTGCTTTCCGCTCGACTGATCGATCTGCGGAAATTCGGGTTCTACTGCCTTCGTGTTGGCCATAGTTCACCGTCGCGCCTCGATCGGGACGATCCATCACCCCTATCGGGCGATATGGCGCCGTTGTTGGCTCGTATCGTGCCTGGGCACCCGAACGCAGAGCCTTCTAAGGGGCCCGAAGTCACCCCCGAAGGGTGATGACCGATCGCCCTGGGCGTGCTTCGATACCGCTTGAGAGTCTGCGCGCCCAATTCCGGTCGAGCCATGGCCACGACCGGGCAGGTCAGGCGGGTTCCTGTTGACCGACCACGATTGAGGAGGAAGCCTCGATGTTCGCTTATACCTACCCGCTGCTCGACATCTTCTGGACCATGTTCGAGGTCTTTCTCTTCATCGTCTACATCTGGATACTCGTTGCCATCTTCTCCGACATCTTCCGGAGCGAAGACATGGGGGGCGGGGCGAAGATGCTCTGGGTCCTCTTCGTCTTCATCATTCCGGTGATCGGAGTATTGGCTTACCTGCTCGTGCGGGGCGGCTCGATGCACGAGCGGGCGGCACAGCAGGCACAGCGGCAACAAGAGGCATTCAACAGCTACGTCAGCCAGGCGGCGGGCTCGAGTCCGACCGACCAGTTGGCCAAGCTGGCCGATCTCAAGGAGAGGGGTGCCATCACCGATGCCGAGTTCGAGGCTCAGAAGGCCAAGGTGCTGGCCCAGTAGGGCTGTGTCCCGATACGTCGGGACAACAGTGTGATCCTCGACCTGGTCCTGATCGGCCTGGTCACGACGCTCGAGCCGCTCCCGCTTACCGCCTTCATCCTGATCCTGTTGTCGAAGGGGGGAGCGCGGAAGGGGGCCGCCTTCATCTTTGGCTGGTTGCTTTCGCTGGCCATCGTGATCGCGATCCCGCTGCTCATCACCGGGAACAAACCTCCTCAGTCGAACACGGCGCCCTCTCTCGCCGCCCTGGCCGCCAAAATTGCCATCGGTGTCGGGTTGTTGGCCATCGCCGAACGACAGCGCCGGCGGATCGGGCGGCCGAAGAAGCCGAAGAAGACGCCACGATGGCAGGCCGGTCTGGACAACATGTCGCCGTTGTTCGTCATCGGGCTGGCTCCCCTCCTGCAACCCTGGGGACTGGTGGCGGCCGGAATTGCCACCATCGTCGACGCCAAGCTGGCCTCGTTGGGCAGCTATATCGCCATCATCCTCTTCTGTCTCATCTCGACGTCTGCCTTCTTGACCATGGAGACGTACGCCGTCCTTCGACCCGATGCGGCCCAGGCGTTCCTCGGCCGGTTGCGATCGTGGATCGACACGCACATGGACATTGTCATCGTGGTGGCCTCCGTGCTCCTCGGCTTTTGGCTGATCGGGAAGAGCCTCTACCTGATCAGCCAAAAGCCGAG
>Ga0210400_10003912_pt1 | contig 13049 bp, 9 predicted proteins | sample IncBWH26MmetaG_FD_155456 | JGI IMG/M metagenome (GOLD analysis project Ga0210400, IMG submission 155456) | Forest soil microbial communities from Barre Woods Harvard Forest LTER site, Petersham, Massachusetts, United States - Inc-BW-H-26-M | ecosystem: Environmental > Terrestrial > Soil >...
AAAAAATCTCGTCAACCGTCAACGCCAGCGCCCGCGCCAGGTTCAACGCAACTTCAGTGTTGGGAACGTAGGTCCCGGCTTCGATGGCGTATATCGTCTGGCGGCTCACGCGCACGCGTCGGGCCAAGTCGGATGCGCCGACGCCCCTGCTCTTCCGAATCTCGCCGAGCCGATTCTGAACGCCCGTCTTTGCCATGTTATTTTCGAGCCAGCCTTACTTCCTCACTTGGACCACTTCGAGCTTGGTCAGCATCCGGACCGAACGGGCTCCAGGTTTGTCTTTTGGAACGACCAAACGGAATCGGCCCTGCGCCCCGAATAGGGGTTTCCCGTTCGCTGTATCCGCGAGCAAGATCTCATTGTCGATAAACGCTGGATCGAGTTCACCTAGCGAGAATACAACCTGATACCCGTCCTGAGCTTCGGCGACCACGTAAGTGGATAGCGCCTTACCACGCAACTCCTCCCCCTGCGGAACGCCGGCCTTCTTCAGGACCTCATGGAGCCAGACGCCTTCATAGACGGTCTCCATTCCGCTGCTCATGGTCTTGACGGACGCACGAGGCATTTTGGCAAGATCGTCGGCGGAGAGTGTCAGCGCCTGCTTGACCGCTCCCGTGACCTGAACCGTTGGTTGGGCATCCTGCGCCAGTAGAGGGATCGTCGCCAGCAGGCCTAAAACCAACGATCGTCGTGTATACATGACTACCTCACATTGTAGCGTCAGGTTAGAAGTGAACTTTTAGAACGAATTCGAAGTCGCGCGGAGGGCCGGCGCTAATGATCGAGCCGAACTGCGCGTTTCCGAGGATCCCAATGGGATCGTTCAGCGGCGGGGTATTCGACACATTGAAGGCTTCCGCGCGGAACTCGAGGTGCAGACGCTCGGTCACCCGGAACGTCTTTCCGATCATCACATCCGCATTTTGAAGCCCCGGTCCGCGAACCGGGTCGCGCGAACTGTTTCCGATGACAAACTGGGGCGCCGCCGTGAACGCCGCGGTGTTGAAGTATTTGCCGACCGTGCGGCCCGCAAGCTCGTTGGGATCGCTGACCCGATTGGGTCTTTGAACCGCATAGCCCAGGCTCGAGTTGTTGTTGGTCAGCTGGGTGACGGGCACGGTGTCTCCCGCTTGCACGCGAACCAGACCCGCGAGCTGCCAGCCAGAGATCTTCCAGAGTCGCGGGATATCGTAGACCCACCCAAGCGCGAACACACGAGGAATATCGCCGCTCGAGAGATCTTTTTCGAGGTGACGATTGTTGGCGTCGGCTGCTCCGGTCGAGCCCAGCACCGGACCCGTGAAGATGGTCTGAGAGAACACGCTGGACGCGTCGTCGATGAGCTTGGAGAAGGTGTACGACGCAGTGACCGTCAATCCGTGCGAGATGCGTTTTTCGAGTTTAGCGTATGCGGCATTGTAGGTCGACTGGCCCACGTTATCGCGGAACAGCACCACGTTGGTGAACTTCGGGTACGGACGCAGCAATAGTTGCGGGGCGAGCGTCGAAGCTCCAAGTGACGAGGAGGCGGGAATCACTCCGAAGTACGGATTCGCAACCTTGGGTGTCAGCAGAGCCTGACCCATCGAGAGATATTGCGAGGGGAGCTGGTTGATGTTGGGATCTGGTATGCCAAGCCGCGTATTCTTTGAACCCAGGTAGCCAGTTTCGATATTCCAATCCTTCCCAATCGTCTTTTGAATCGTGAAGTTCCACTGCTGCGAATAGCCCGAGCCGTTGGTGCGGTCGACGCCCAGGACACCTTGCCCCAAGCCGGAATTCGGGTTCGGCGGCGTCACCTGGACCGTGGGCCCGCTCGAAAGCAAGAACGCGGCGTTCAAGTTGTCCTGAGACTGCTGGCCGACGGTTTGAACAAACGGAAACTGCGGGATCGTAAATGGGGTGGTGATACCGGATTGCTCGAAGAACATCATTCCGTAGCCCGTGCGAATCACCCAGCTATCGCTGATTCGATACGCCGCGCCAAAGCGAGGGCCGAAGTCGCCCCACTGCAGCTCCCGGGCGGTGTGGACAAAATCCAGAACTTGAGTGTTGAGGTTAAAAACCGCTCCTTGATCGCTCCTCTCCGTGGATGGGAAGTTAAGTGTGTAGCGGGTGCCGACATTCAGTGTGAGCCGCGGCGACACTTTCCAGTCGTCGCCGACGAAGAACTCGGCGATGTGCGCCCGCGGCTGAATTACATTCTTCTGAATATCGATGGTGAACGCGTTCACTTGTCCCAGAAGCAGCGAGGCCAGCGCATTCCCGCTTCCCGCAACCGAGGCGCTATTGGTGCCCGTGGTGGTGAAGGAGAAAGATCCAGTGGGATTGGGTGGATTCAGAACGTCCAGAGCTTCGCGCCGGAGGTCGAATCCGAACTTGATCGTGTGACGGCCCCGTATCGAGGTAAACGTGTCCAGAAACTCCGTTATGGATGTGGTGAATTTGGAATTTGCGGCAGTCGGAGGCCCGATTTGCTGGAATCCTGCGACGGAAAAGATCGGCAACACCGACGCGAAGGAATTTGCGGGAAGACCCGGCACAGCGATGTCGCCACTCTGGAGCGAGGTCTGATTGAGATCGCGACGCGAATAGCCGACTCGAAACTGGTTCAAGGTCGAAGGGGAGATCATCCAGTTGTAGTCCCCAACCAAAGCGTCACCGCGCGTGATCGCATGCCCGATCACTCCGGCCGTGAGACTTCCGCTTCCGTCCGGCAAGGGCGCGACCGGCGCATCGTCATCGCGGAAGAAGGTGTAACGTCCGAAGACCCGGTGCTTCTCCCCGAAATAACGGTCGACCCGGAAGTCGGCTTGATCCTGATTGTCGGGCTCCGTGGCCGTTCGCGTGAAATTACTCGAGCCAGTGAGGTTCGGCAATGGGTAGTGCGCGAGAACTTGGCGTCCAAGGTTATCGAACTGGGGCATCGGAATGGTGTTATTCACGAACGGCGTGCGTGGTGAAGAGGTCGGATCGAAGATCTGCTGGGTAAAGATTCCTTGCCGTTGCGCGAGCGTCGGAACCACGCTGAGCCGGGTGACTCCGGTCCGCAGCCGCGTGCCCTGCCAATCCACGAAGAAGAATGTCTTGTTGCTTTGAATCGGTCCACCCACTGCCGTGCCGTACTGGTTGCGGCGGAACTCGGGATTCGGCCCGGGCTGAGCGAACAGATTGCGCGCGTTCAATGCTTCATTGCGAAAGAACTCGAAGACGTCTCCGTGGAACTGATTGCTTCCGGATTTGCCGATCACCATCACGGTGCCGCCGTTAGACCGCCCGTACTCGGGTGAGTATGCGTTGATGTTGAGCTTGAATTCCTCCATGCCGTCGACGATGGGATAGTAGACCACCTGCCCAGGCTCCGGTTGCAGCACGCTGACGCCGTCGTACATGTATTCATTGGTACGCGGCCGGCTGCCGTTGATTCGCGGCAAAAGGGAGCCTCCGCCCGGCAAGGCGACACCGGGAGCGAGGGTAACCAAAGGGATGAAGTTGCGCCCATCCAAGGGCAGCGTGGTGATTTTCTGCTCGTTGACGTTCAGACTCACTTCGCCGCTGGCGGTCTGCAGGAGTGAGGCCTCCGCGGTTACCTCGATGGTCTGCGAAGGTTGGCCGATGTCCAGTTTCACGTCCAGTCCCGTTCGATCCCCCAACCGCAAGGTAATGCCGGACTGTTTGTACGTGCGGAAGCCGAGTTGTTCAACCGTCAGCGTGTACTGGCCCGCGGGCAGTCCCAGGATGTGGTATTCGCCCCGATCGTCAGAACTAACGCCATAGTGGATCATCGTCGCTTGGTCCTCCGCCTCGACTTTGGCCTTGGGGACCGCAAGCCCGGAAGGGTCCTGAATCGTGCCAAGGAGCTCGGCTCGGCCGGCTTGCCCGAAACACAACCCGGAAGCCCAAATTAAACCTAAAAGGAAGAGAAGGGCTGGCTGAAATGATCTGGACATAGATGGTGTGCGAGAAGAACAGAGTTATGTTAACACAACAGGTAGCCGCTGTAGCGTCTACGAGACTGCATATAATTAAAGCTACAATCGTATGCGCGCCCGATACGCTGGATGGATCGCATTGGCAGCAGCTCTGCTCGGTTCTTGTAGCGCGCCCCGACCCACGGACGCCAAGCTGACGGTGGCTGCCGCCACCAACCTGACGGACGTGTTTGGCGAGGTCGGATCAGCATTTCGCGCGAAGACCGGCGTTCAGGTGGTCTTCAGTTACGGCTCCACCGCGCAGTTGGCTATGCAGATCGACAAGGGCGCCCCTTTCGATGTCTTGGCCGCTGCCGATACCGAACATGTGGACTCGCTGGTCGCGAGCCGGAGCCTCACCGCGGATAGCCGCGCGATTTACGCACTGGGTCAACTCGCTTTGTGGGTGCCCGACGGCGAGCAGAGCGGCATTCGTGAATTGAAGGACTTAGCCGGAAAGCAGATCCGATTTATTGCGATCGCCCAGCCGGAACTGGCGCCGTACGGTCAGGCGACCGTGGACGTTCTCAAGGGCGCCGGTCTTTGGGAGACCGTCCAGCCGAAGTTGGTCTACGGAACAAGTATCAGTATGGCCAAGCAATATGCGGCGTCGGGAAGCGTGAGCGCCGCCTTCACGGCTTATTCATTGGTGCTGCATGAGCGAGGAACGGTCCTGAAGATCGATTCTCACCTTCACAAACCAATCGAGCAGGCGATGGCAATTGTTGCCGCTTCCGCCCACATGGAAGAAGCCAAGCAATTCCGGTCGTTTCTCCTGGGCGCGGAAGGGCGGACAATCCTCGCAAAGGGCGGATACTTACTTCCCTAGCGCGCTGGTCGAACGCGGTTACGACTATGGCAAAAGGCAGGGCCCATCGCGGTCGAAAGATCGTGGGAAAAGACTTTGGGGTTTATCTCTTCGCTAAAGCACCACTACCCGGTACGAGCACCGGATTGACAGGGGCAGCGTCGCGGAGTATTTTGGGTGAGACTTGCGACGCGGATTCCATTCCGGTTGGGTAATCCTGGTTTTGACCCAGGCGGCACTGTTCGCGCAATGGCCGGATTATCCGACCCCAGGAGTCCCCAAGACCGCTGACGGCAAGCCAAACCTATCCGGGCCCGCGCCGAGGGCCGCGGATGGCCATCCGGATCTCTCGGGAATCTGGCAGTACCAGCGGCCGCCGGGAACACCAGCGCCGGCAAAACCAACACCAGGAGCGGCGTCCCCCTCAGCCTCGGGGGCGAACGACATCGTGCCGCTCGCGGTGAGAACCAGCCAGTTCTGGAACCTAGGGGCCTCGTTCAAGGACGGTCTTCCGTTCCAGCCCTGGGCCGCCGAGCTCCACCGCCAGCGTGTGGCCTCGAACAGCAAGGACAATCCCGACGCCCATTGTCTGCCGCTCGGAGTGATGCAGCTTCACACACACGGCCAGCCCAGAAAGATGGTCCAGACGCCGGGTGTGATCGTCATCATCTATGAAGCCAACGCCGGCTTGCGGCAGATCTTTACCGACGGACGTCCTTTGCCGAAAGATGCCGAGCCGTGGTGGTTTGGCTACTCGACCGGCAAATGGGAGGGCGACACGCTGGTGGTGGAATCGACGAGTTTCCGCGATCTGGGATGGCTGGATGTCGAAGGCAGCCCGCTGACGGACACCGGCAGAATCATCGAGCGCTTTCGCCGCCCTGATTTCGGGCACCTGGAAATTGAAGTGACCATCGATGATCCCAAGGCGTACACCAAGCCGTGGACGGTCACGGTGTACCAGCGCATCATGTTGGATACGGACTTGATCGAGTTCATCTGTCAGGAAAACAGCAAAGACGATCCGCATCTTCGTTAAAGTGAGGTGACCGATGACGGAGCTTCGTTCGCTCGCGACCTTTGCATTGCTGACAGTGTCAGCATCGGCGCAGTGGCTGAATTACCCGACCGCGGGTGTACCCAAGACAGCCAGCGGGTCTGCGAATCTAACTGCGCCGACACCCAGGACCGCGGACGGCAAGCCGGATCTCTCCGGGCTGTGGGGCATGATGTGCCCGACCGCCAATGGGACCGTGATGTGCGCTCCGGAGGTCGCCGTGCCGCAGGTGTTTGGGGACATCGGCCGGGGCGTCAAGGGCGGCCTGCCCTATACGCCGTGGGCGGCGGATCTGGTAAAAACGCGCAAGGCTCAGAATGGGAAAGACGACCCGACTTCGCACTGCCTGCCCGGCGGCGTCGCGAAATTGCACACCAGCGCTTTGCTCCGGAAGATCGTGCAGACGCCGGGACTCATTGTCTTTCTAACGGAGCGCAACGCTTCCTACCGGCAGGTCTTCACTGACGGACGCCCTCTGCCCAAGGACCCGAATCCGTCGTGGAATGGCTACTCGACAGGACACTGGGATGGGGACACGCTGGTGGTGGAGACCAACGGTTTCCAGGAGGGCCAGTGGCTGGATCGCGCGGGGAGCCCGCTGACCGAATCGGCCAAAATGACGGAGAGAATCCGGCGGCCGAACTACGGGACGCTCGAGATCGAGCTGACCGTGGATGATCCCAAGGCGTACACCAAGCCGTGGACCCTTCAGCTCAGCCAGTCGATTATCCTCAACACGGAGTTGCTGGATTACATCTGCCTGGAGAACGAGAAGGACTCTTCACACCTCGTCTAGAAATAGGAAAGAGCAAACGTCTCAGTAAACGCCGTCGAGGATCGCCTGGCAGACGTACTCCTGCAATTCCCAGCCGGGCGCAAGTGTGAAGGACCGCGTAAATGAGTACGGCTTGGTGAAAGCCTTCGCGTCGTCGATCGTCAGCTCGACGTTGAGATGACCCAGATCGGGCCGCTTATAGCGCTCGGTCAGGTGCATGGCGTCACTATGCGGCTTGCCGGTGGAGTCCAGCCAGCTCTTGTCGTTGAAGCCCACAGTATCGACCACCAGCGTGTCGCCGTCCCATTTCCCGTCGGAGAGACCGGTCCAGCTATCAGGCTCGACGTCGAGGGGGGGCTTGCGGTTGTTCAGAAAGAATCGCCGATAGCTGTGCGTGTTTCCCTCCCACAGCAGCGCGATCATATTGGAGCGCTGCACGATTTTGTAGGGCAGGGGATTGACGCGGACCGCGCCATTGGGCAAGCAGAATTTTTCGGGATCGTCCTTGCCCTTGTTCGCTTTTCGCTCGTCGTAAATCTTCTTGAACGCGGGCGTATACGAAGGATCGCTGGGGAGGGCGGTGCTCGTAGGTACCCATACGCCGGATAGATCCACCGTGCCCGTGTCCGAGTTCCGAGGAGTCGGGCCCGCGGGAGGAGCGGGCGCTTTCTTCGCCTGGACGGGCGGCACGCCGTTCACCAGGCGCTTGCTCTGTGCGCCGCCAGAGCCCAAGGTCGCATCCAAGTGCCCGGGATCCTGGTTGTTCTCGTTGCAGACATACTCGGTCATGTCGAAGTCGGTTTCGAGGGTCGTGGTTCGATTGATGACCCACGGCCCGGTCAAAGCGCCGGGATCCTCAATGGTCACCTTCATCTCCATGTTCCCGTAGTCGATGCGGTGGAACGCCTCAGTCAGGTGCATGTCCTTGGTATGAGGAGTACCCGCAAAATCGTACCAGGATTTCTCAAAGAAGCTGACGGTATCGACCACCAGCGTGTCTCCATCCCAGTGCGCGCGCGAGTCGCCATAGAAAGTAGGCTTCAGATCCTTGGGATGGCTGCTCCCGTCGACGAAGAACTGGCGATACATGTGGGTGTTGCCCTCAAACAGCATCACCACCAGTTTGGGAGTGGCAAAGAACGAGGTGTGGTAGGGAGCCGCGCGGGGCGGTCCTCCGGGAAGGCAGCGCGCTTCGAAATCCTCCGCGCCTCCCGCGGCCCTGTGATCGGCCACGATCTTGGCCGCCCAAGGCTGCATGTTGGGTGCGTCATTGCCGCTTCCGCCGAATCCGTTCCAGACTCCAGTAATATCCGGCTTCCCGTCGGAAAGGCGCGGCAGCGGTCCGGCCGGACCCTTTTTGGCGCCGCGTCCGAAGCCTCGTCCCTTCCCTTGGGGCGCGCCCGGGGGCGGAGCTCCGCCTTTATCACCTTTATCCTGAGCGATAGCCACCGTGAGGCTGGCGACTCCCGCGGCCATGATGACAAATATAGTGACGTTCTTGCGCACGTGGAGCCTCCCGTAAAATCAGACTTCTATTGGTTGGCGGGGCCGTTTCCGCCTGACGATCCCGCGAACACGCGGCGGCCGTCAGGCAGCACGACACTGCGGGCGTTAGCGGATTTCGAGCCGTCCTTGGCGAGGGTGCCCTCGACTGAGACCTGGTCCCCTTGCTTCAGGGAATCCTTCCGCCAGCCTTGCTTCAGCAGCACGGGAATAGCGCCCAACTCGAAGTTCCAATTGGTCACTTTGCCGTCGGCTTCCTTCACGTCGACGTAGAAACGCGCGTGAGGATTCATCCATTCCATCTTGGTGACGACCCCAGAAATCTTAATGGGCTTGTTGGCGTCGTATTCTGCGGCGAAAGAGTGATGAGCAAGAGCGGGAATGGTGCCGGCCAGAAGACCAAGACCGGTCAGGGTAAGAGCGAGGTTAACTCTCATAGACGTCTCCAAATTGGATTTTGAGTGCTACACAACACGTTCAAATCTATCGACTTACCTTACTCCTGCCGGCGCAGGTTGTCAAGGCTGGTGTATACTGCACTTGTCGGATTGCCGAGGGCTCAAGTGAATTCCTTCAAGGCTTTATACGCGGCTGTGCTAGCGCTGGTCTTGCTCGGCGTCGGGTTCGCCGCCCTCTCGCGATTAAGCGCTCAGTCGCCTCCGGCAAACGCGGCTCCGGCCACTCCGAATCCCCGGGCGTTCCTCGATACCTACTGCATCACTTGCCATAACCAAAAACTCAAAACCGCCGGCCTGACGCTCGATACCGTGGATCTCGCCAAGCCCGGCATGTACGCGGAAACGTTGGAGAAGGTCGTCGGCAAACTGCGGGCAGGCTCGATGCCGCCACCCGGAATCCCGCGCGCCGACGCCGCCACCTATAGCGCCGTGGCGATTGCGCTCGAAAACGAAATCGACAAAGCGTGGGCGGCTAATCCTAACCCGGGGAGAATCGGTGCAGTCCACCGTCTCAATCGTTCCGAGTACAGCAACGCGATTCGCGACCTGTTTGCGCTGGACCTGGATGTGAAGCCGCTGCTGCCGGGCGACGACACAGCGGATGGCAGTTTCGACAACTTCGCGGATACCCTCTCGATTTCGACGGCGCACCTGGAGCGGTACATGTCGGTCGCGCGGCAGGTCACGCGTCTGGCTACGGGGCTGCCTCCCGCACAACCGAACCTGGAAAGATTCGAGATCCCGTTGCACGTGCTGCAGGACGACCGGCAGAGCGAAGACCTGCCCTTCGGATCCCGTGGCGGCATGGCGATTCACTACAATTTTCCGGTCGACGGCGAGTATCTTATTAAAGTTCGCCTCCAGCGCCAATATCAGGACTACCTCAAGGGCATGGGGTGGGCACAGCGCCTGGACATTCGCGTCGATGGCAAGCTGCTGAAACGGTTCACGGTGGGAGGCGCGGCCAAAGGCCGTCCGGCCGCGGAAAGCTACGCAGGCGACGGCGAACCAGGCTTTGCAGGCGATCCCGAATGGGAAACCTATATGCAGCTCACCGGCGATGCCGGGCTGGAGGTGCGCGCTCCGGTCCAGGCGGGCTCTCGGGTGGTGGGCGTGTCGTTCGTAAGGGAATTGTGGGAACCAGAAGGTCTCCCGCAACCGATCCAACTCGGCCGAGTCATCGCGAACGACCAAGTCTACATGGGGAACGCGAACGTGGGTTCAGTTCAGATTGGGGGACCCTACACACCTGCTGGAGCAGAGAAGCAACCGGCGAAGGATACGGCCAGCCGCCGCGCGATCTTCGTCTGCCAGCCGCCCAAAGCCCCAAGTGAACAACGCGCCTGCGCCGCGACCATTCTCTCGAAAATGGCCCGCCTGGCGTACCGGCGGCCCGCGACGAAAGCCGACGTGGACACGCTGCTGGAGTTTTTCGACAAAGGCCGGCAGGATGGCGGCAGTTCTCCAACGAGCTTCGACAACGGGATTCAGTTCGCGCTGGAACGCATGCTGGTGGATCCGGATTTTCTGCTGCGCGTGGTTCGGGATCCGGCGGCGAAACAGGCCGCCTATCGCCTCAGCGACCTGGAATTAGCCTCGCGTCTGTCGTTTTTCCTGTGGAGCAGCATTCCTGACGATCGCTTGCTGGCGCTGGCTGAGCGCAAGGAACTAGGCAACTCGCAGGTTCTGCAAAAAGAAGTTGAGCGGATGCTGGCCGATCCGCGCGCCACCGACGCACTGGTGAACGATTTTGCAGCGCAGTGGTTGAATCTGCGGCTGGTCGAGGACGTAGTCGTGGATCCGGTCAAGTATCCCAACTATGACGAGAGTCTTCTGCAGGCGTTCCAGCAGGAAACCGAGATGTTCGTCGCCAGCACGCTGCGCGAGGATCGCGGCGTGGCTGATTTGCTGAACGCGGATTATACGTTCGTCAACGAACGGCTCGCCCGGCATTACGGGATTCCGGGGGTTTACGGCACCCGCTTCCGGCGCGTGACGCTTCCCAACCACGAGCAGCGCGGCGGTCTGCTGGCGCAAGGGGCGCTGTTGGTGACCACTTCCTACCCCGATCGGACATCGCCGGTTCTGCGCGGCAAATGGCTGTTGAACAATATTTTTGGCTTGCCCATCCCGCCTCCGCCTCCCGGAGTGAACGCCACGCTCGAAACCAAACCGGGCACCATACCGCCGACCATGCGCGAAAGGCTGGCCCAGCACCGCAAGGAATCGACGTGCAACAGCTGTCATTCGGTGATCGATCCGCTCGGGTTTTCGCTGGAGAATTTCGACGTGATCGGCGGGTGGCGGACGATTGATGAATCGGGCAAACCGGTGGACGCTAGCGGAACCACGGCCAGCGGCATGAAGATCGACGGGCTCTCGGGATTGCGCGCGGCGTTGCTCAAGGACCCGGAGCAGTTCCCCCGCACGGTCACGGAAAAACTCATGGCCTACGCGCTGGGCCGGCGGCTGGAGTATTACGACAAGCCGGCGGTGCGCAAGATTGTCCGCGACGCAGCGGCGAAGCAATACCGGTGGTCGTCACTGATCGTGGGGATTGTCGAGAGTCCGGCGTTCCTGATGCGGACATCTCAACCGGCACTCCAAGCTAAGCAGTGACGTCTTTCCTCGCGGCTCTGGTTCTATTGCAGTGGCTGCACTATCCGACCGCGGGGGTTCCCAAAACCCGCGACGGAAAACCTAACCTGGCCGCGCCTGCTCCAAGAACCGCCGATCGCAAGCCGGACCTCTCGGGCATGTGGTTTAACCTGGGAAACGAAGGGGCTTGTCCTCCGGACATCAAGGGCGAGAGCGGCGAGTGCATCGAAAAAGGACTGGGGATTGGCGATGCGACGCTCGGGCTGCCCCGGCAGGCTGGAAACATCGCGGACGGTATGGTGGGAGGTCTGCCGTATATGCCATGGGCCGCTGCTCTGATGAAGGAGCGTGCGGCGACCGCAGGCACACAGGACCCGCACTCAAAGTGCCTGCCTCCGAATTTTCCGCGAGCGTACGCGCTGCCGCACATCCAGAAATTTGTCCAGACTCCGGGGCTGGTGGTGATTCTCGATGAATTCAACGCCAGCTATCGTCAGATCTTCACGGATGCGCGGCCGCTGCCCGAGGATCCCCAGCCATCGTGGAACGGCTACTCTTCGGGCAAGTGGGATGGAGACACGCTAGTGGTCACCACAACTGGATTCCGCGATGACCTGTGGCTCGATATGCGAGGGAATCCGCTGACCAGTGCGGGCAAAGTGACCGAGCGGTTCCGCAGGCCCAGCTTTGGCAAGCTTGAGATCGAGGTTACGATCGATGATCCCAAGGCGTACACGAAGCCATGGGCGGTCAAATTCAATCAGAGTATCGTTCTCGATACGGAGTTGTTGGATGAGATCTGTCTCGAGAACGAGAAGAGCATGCTGCACATGGCGGGGAAATAGGGAGGCTCACTCGTGCCGCAGCGCGACCGCAGGGTCAACGCGCAGCGCGCGCCTTGCGGGGAGCCAGACGGACAAGAGCGCGACTGCTGTTAACGCCACTGGAACTGCAACGAATGCGATCGGATCTCGCGGCTTCACTCCGAACAGGAGGCTTTCCATCAAGCGCGAAACGCCCCATGCCGCGCCCAACCCGACGACCACGCCCGCCAGTGCCAGGCTCATGCCTTGGCGCACCACCATGTTTCTTAGCTGTGTCGCTTCGGCGCCTAACGCCAGTCGGATTCCGATCTCTTGCGTCCGCTGCTCGACGGTGTACGCCATTAATCCATAGATTCCGATTGCCGCGAGCAGCAGCGCGGCGCACCCGAAAATCGTCATCAGCAACATGTTGAACCGCTTCGGCGAGGTCGACCTGGACAGGACTTCTTCCATGGAAAAAACGTCACCCACCGGCAGACCCGTCGCCTGCCGTAACTGCTCGCGGATCGATGGAACCAGCACATGGGGTGCGGTTTTCGTCCGCACCAACCACGCCATGGATGCCAGGTGCACGATCCAAGCATTCGTGGAATCGGGAAGCTGCGCGTATGGCACGTACACTCTCGGCCCCGGCACAGTCTCCAATGCGCCTTCGCGCGTGTCACCTACGATCCCGATAATCTGGCGAACCGGCTCGCCCTCGACAATCGTGCCGAGGCCCTCGCCGAGGAGAATCCGATCCCGCAGTGGATCTTGATCTTTCCAGTACTTCTTGGCCATGGCTTCATTGATCACCACTACCGCGGGCGCTCTGCCGTCGTCGCGATCCGTAAACGTTCGCCCGCGCTTCACGGGGATATTAAAGACCTCGAAGTAACCTTGCGTAACCGGAGTCCATCCAACATCGCCGGTGCTGGAGTCGGTCGTTCGCGGCCGGCCGATAACATCGAAAGCGAGGTCCAAGGTGCACTGTAGTGGCACACAGCCAGTGGCGCTCGCAGCCAATACGCCCGGCAGCGACCGAATGCGCGTTAGCGCATCGTTAACCGTCG
>Ga0210400_10003913_pt1 | contig 13047 bp, 11 predicted proteins | sample IncBWH26MmetaG_FD_155456 | JGI IMG/M metagenome (GOLD analysis project Ga0210400, IMG submission 155456) | Forest soil microbial communities from Barre Woods Harvard Forest LTER site, Petersham, Massachusetts, United States - Inc-BW-H-26-M | ecosystem: Environmental > Terrestrial > Soil >...
CCTGGCGAGCGCGCGTATGTCTGTCTTGGGCTCCCACCCGAGGATTTTCCGCCCCTTGCTGGCGTCGCCCTCCAGATGGTCCACTTCGGCGGGGCGGAAATAGCGGGGGTCGATCTCCACATACCGCTTCCAGTCCAGATCCAGGGCGCCGAAGGTCAGGTCCAGGAATTCGCGGATGGTGATGGCCTCGCCCGTGGCCACCACATAATCGTCCGGCGTGTCCTGCTGCAGCATGCGCCACATGGCTTCGACATAGTCGCCAGCGAAGCCCCAGTCGCGTTTCGCGTCGAGGTTGCCCAGCGCGAGCTTGTCCTGCAGGCCCAGCTTGATGCGGGTGGCGGCCCGGGTGATCTTGCGGGTGACGAAGGTTTCGCCGCGGCGGGGGCTCTCATGGTTGAAGAGGATGCCGTTGCAGGCGAAAAGCCCGTAGCTCTCACGGTGGTTGATGACCTGGTAGTGCGCGTAGACCTTGGCGCAGGCATAGGGGCTGCGGGGCTCGAAGCGGGTTCCTTCGTGCTGGCGGGGCTTGGCGGACCCGAACATCTCGGAGCTTCCAGCCTGGTAGAAACGGACCTGCTTGCTGTTGTGCTTCATGTAGCTGCGGATGGCTTCCAGCAGCCTGATCACGGCCACGGCCGTCACATCCACGGTGTATTCGGGCTGGTCGAAGCTCACTCGCACGTGGCTCTGGGCGCCCAGGTTGTAGACCTCGTCCGGCTGGACATCATCGAGCACATTGCGCAGCGCGCCCGCATCCGAGAGGTCGCCGTAGTGCAGGAAGAAATTCGGATTCGGGTGGCCGCCCACATGCAGGTGGTCGATCCGGTCCGTGTTGAACAGCGAGGCCCTGCGAACGATGCCGTGGACCTGGTAGCCCTTCTCCAACAGCAGTTCGGAAAGATAGCTTCCATCCTGGCCTGTGACGCCTGTGACCAATGCAACACGAGGGGTGCTCATAGGAAAGACTCCTGTCGGTGGCCCGCGAATGCCGGGATTGCGATCCAGCCATTCTGACTTGAACCAATCCCAAACCCAACTGGGGAGCTCCTAGCGGGTGGAATCCACCAGCCGGCCCAGGGCATCGCGGAGGGAATGCCGCGGAACCCAACCGGTAGCCTCCCGTAGCTTCGACGGATCCCCGACGAGCCTGTCCGGGTTGCCGTGCAAGAATCGGAGCGGCTTCTCGACCTGGATCTCGTCCATGAGGATCCGGCCGAGATCTGACACGGAATGGCCTTCTCCGGAACAGATGTTCCAGATGGAACCCGAGGCCGCTTGGATGTCAGCTAAACGCGCAAGGGCCTCCACGCCATCGCGGACATCGAGATAGTCTCGGGTCGTGTCGGATCCACTGAATGAAACCGCCTCTTCCTCCGATCGGATCTTTTCCAGCGTGTCCATGGCAAGCAGGCCCTTCTGCATCCCCGCCCCGACCTGATTGAAGATCCTCGCGATCTGAATGTCCATGGACCGGGCGGCGAAAAGGGCCCAGTCCTCAGTCATCGCCTTTGACAGCCCGTACATGCTTCCAGGATTCCGCGGATCGTTCTCGGTGAGCCTGTGCCCCGCAGGCCCATAGACGAGCGCGCTGCTCCCGATGATGATCCGGCAACCGGGGCATGCGCCGTTGATGGCTTCCAGGAAGCGGCCGGTCATCGCGAGATTCTGGAGAACCATTTCGCTGGTCCATTTCGCGCCAGGAATGGAGTGGGCGGAAAGCAGGTAAGCTGCGTCCCACTCGCCATCCAGGTCTTCAAAGGCCGAAGGGCCGGTCAGATCCAGGCTTCTGTAGCGGTGGATGAAATCCGGTGCGGCGCTCCGACGCCCCCACCCTTCCAACTCATGACCGAGGCTGGCGAGACACCTGACAAGATGTGAACCGATGAAACCGGTTGCGCCGACGACCAGTATCCGCACAGCTTCCTCCGCCGGGAGCGTAGCACGGCGGGGTGTGACAGACTTGTGGGACCGGCCCGCTTCCCACCGGTGCGCGATGGAGGTCGCGCCCGTTCAACCGTTTTCCAATGGAGCCCCATGCGACTGGTCCTTTTCCATCCCTCGTTCGAAGCCGTTGGAGGAGCGGAGATCCTCGCGGCAGAACAAGCCAGGCTCTTGAAGGCGGCTGGCAACGATGTGCGCCTCGTGACGCTGGGGTACGACGAGGCCCAATGGGCCGCCCGTCTCGATGGAATGAAGGTGGATGTCGTCCAGAAGCGACACTGGACGGACCTGCTCTCGGCGTGGAGCCGCATGGCAAAGCTGAGGACGAGAGGGCGGCGTGCCTCCTTGGCTCTTGAAGGCAGTGACATCGCTCTGGCCTACAACCACCCCTGCAACGCGATGCTGGGCGCCTCCCGCTTCAAAGGCCGCAAGGTGTGGCAATGCAATGAGCCCCCCCGGTCCTTGCACATGATGGAAGCCAATCCCCATCTTTATATGAGGGTGATGGGCGCGGATGGCACCATGCCCTGGCTCGACTTCGCTTCGGAGAAGTTCTATGCGGACCTCCAGGAATACACATCCGGGTTGGCATTGAAGCGCAGTTTGTATGCCAGGAGGCAGTTCGATATCGTCTCTTCGCGGAAATTGGATTCCATATTCGCCATCAGCGAGTTCAGCCGGGAGAATGTGAAGACGATCTATGGCAGGTGCAATGATGAGGTGGTCTATCCCATCGTGAGGTTTGCGGGAACCTCCCGGCCGAGAAAGGGGCTCGACCGCACAGGGCTCAAGGTTCTTGTGCATTCACGCCTCGAACTGATGAAGAACATTGATACGGTCATGCGCGGTTTCCGCTTCTTCAAGCAGCGGACCTGCCCAGGCGCCCAGCTGCACATCGTGGGTGAAGGGCCGGAGAAGGCGCGTTTGAAGCACCTGGCAAAGGACTTGCTCCCGGAAGGGGGAGTCATGTTCCATGGCTACCTCCCCCAGGAAGAGCTCCGGGATGTTTACTCCGCCTGTGACGTGTTCGCCCTGCTGCCTCTGGACGAACCGTTCGGCATGGTGTTCCCCGAGGCGGCTTCGCGGGGGCTGTCCCTCATCGGCTCCAATCATGGCGGCCCCATGGAGATCCTGGATGGGGGCAAGCTCGGCCAGGTCATCGACGCCTTCAGCCCCGAAGCTCTCGCGGAGGCGCTGGAGAAGGTCTGGGCCACCGGAGATGAAGAGCTGGAGCGCCAGAGGGAGGCCGCTGATCGCGCCTGCCGGAGCCGGTTCTCCGCGGATGCCATCCTCCCTGCGCTGCTGCGCGCGCTTTCGGCTTGACCGGGACGAGCCGGATGGTCCGGCTTCAAAAGCGCTACGCTGTTCCATGCTTTTCGACTCACCCTCTTCCTTCGGCCGCGCATTCCGGATCCTCAGCTTCGGCGAGAGCCACGGGGCCGCGGTGGGCGTGGTCATCGACGGGGTGAAGCCGGGGCTGCCTTTCGAGCTGGAGGCGATCCAGGCGGAGATGGACCGGCGCCGCCCGGGACAATCGGATCTCGTCACGCCCCGCAAGGAGGCGGACCAGGTGCAGGTGTTGTCGGGCGTGTTCGAAGGCAGGACGACAGGCCACCCCATCGCGCTGGTGGTGTTCAACGAGAACCAGAAGAGCGGCGACTACAAGGCCATCTCCGAGTTGTTCCGGCCTGGCCATGCGGATCTCACCTACGACCGCAAATACGGCATCCGCGATCCGCGCGGGGGCGGGCGCAGCAGCGGGCGCGAGACGCTGGCGCGGGTGGCGGCGGGCGCCTGGGCGAAGCGGCGGCTGGCGGATCTGGGCGTGAGCATCCGCGGATTCAACCGCGAGATCGGCGGCATCGCGGGGAAGCGAGTGGAGTGGGGTTTCGTGGAGAAGAATCCGTTGCGCGTGGCGGATCCGGATGCGTTCGAATCTCAGAAAGCCGCCGTGGAAGCGGCCCGGAGCGAAGGCGACTCGGTGGGTGGCGTGGCCGAGATTTGGATCGAGGGCCTGCCCATCGGCCTCGGCGACCCCACCTTCGCCAAGCTGGACGCGCTCCTGTCCTACGCCATGATGAGCATCGGCGCCGTGAAGGGCGTGGAGCTGGGTGCGGGCTTCGAAAGCGCGCGGCGGCTCGGCAGCGAGAACAACGACCCACTGAGCCCGGACGGCCCGTTGAAGAATGACGCTGGCGGAACGCTCGGTGGCATCAGCACGGGCGCGCCGGTGGTGGTGCGGCTGGCGGTGAAACCCACCAGTTCCATTTCGAAGGCGCAGCAGACTGTCAACAAGACGGGCGAGGCGGCCGAAATCAGCACGAAGGGCCGCCACGACCCCTGCATCGCGCCCCGCATCGTGCCAGTGGCGGAGGCCATGGCGGCCATCGTCGTCTACGACGCCTGGCTGAGCCAGCAGGCGCTTCAACCTGGATCGGTGGAAACCGTGACGGAGTGGGACTGGGACGCTGTGGACGGCTTGATACAGGATCTCAAGCCCTGATTGCGCTGCAACTTGTGCTTTCCGGCACGGCCCTCTGGAGCGACAATCATGGATTGGTGAAGGCCTGATGACGGCACCGTTGCCAGGCCTGTCTCTGAAAGGTTCCATGGAGCCTGTCCTTCTCAGCTTCCACGCCCCTGTCCATGAGCTGGATCTCGTGGGGAGGCAGGTGGTCCGTGAAGGCCTCTCCGCTCGCATGCGGGAGTGGCAGCGTGGGTCCGGGGCCGGGGAGCTGGTCTACTTGGCCACCTGCCAGCGGGTGATGTGGATGTTCTGGGGCGGCGATCCGGGCCGGTTGAAGAACCTGGAATCGGCAGTGCGCTTTGATGGCGACGCGGCCTGGGAACACTTGCTCGCCCTTTCCGCGGGCCTGGAAAGCGCCAACCTCGGCGACCGCGAGATTCCCGACCAGATGCGGGATGCGCTTTCCCAGGCGCGGGAGATCGGCACCGCGGGCGAAGAGGCCCACGCCTCCCTGGAAGACGCCATCCGCGAAGGCCAACGGCTCCGGGCCCGGCTGGGCATGGCCGATGGCAGCATCAGCGTGGCCACTGCGGCCCTGCGCCACCTCACGGACGCGCTGCCGGAAGGCGCCTCCATCGTCGTGGTGGGCGTGGGCCCCATGAGCCAGTACCTCGCGGCGCGGCTGCCGGAGCGGGGCTTCAAGGTCGCGCTCTCCAACCGGACCTTGTCGAAGGCGGAGGAGCTGGGGGGCGAGCTCGGCATCGCGCAGGTGCTGCCGCTGTCCCATCTCCAGCGGAATCCCGATGGCTTCGATGCCCTTGTCACGGCCACGGCCAGTCCGGTGCCGCTGTTCACCCTGGAGGCCTGGGGCGGACTGCCGAAACGGGCGCCTTTGCGCATCCTCGATCTGGCGCTGCCCGTGGATTCGGAACCGGCCCTCGAGCAGCTGCCCTGGGTCCATCGCCTCGACCTGGGCGTATTCCTGGCGGAGACCGCCACGGCCCGCGCCCAGCGCGCCGAAGCCGCGCTGAAGGCCGAGCCCATCCTCGCGGGCGCGGCCTCGCGGCTGCGGAGACGCTCGGAGATGCGCGCGAAGAAGCGGGAGTTGCGCGCCGCGCAGGACCGCCTTAACGACGCCTGGAACGGCCTGGAACACGAGGCATTGGGTGGCCTGTCGAACCTTTCGGACGATCAGAAGATCTTCATCCGCGACCTGCTCCAGCGTGGCCGCACCCTCGCCCATCGCGCCCTCATCCAGGGCGGCAGGCCGGAGGAACATCTGGCGAATGTGGCGGAGATCCTCCAGCTGGGGGCGTCTTGAAGCAGGTCATCATCGCCACGCGGGGTTCGGAACTGGCGAAGGCTCAGGCGGCGCCCCTCGTGGACCACTTGCGCGCCAAAGGCTACGAGATCAGCTGGCGCCTCTTCACCACAAGCGGCGACCAGTGGCTGGAAGGTCCCCTGGACAAGACCGGAGGCACGGGCTTCTTCACCAAAGAACTGGAAGCCGCGCTGCTGGCAGGCGAGGCGGACCTCCTCATCCACAGCTTGAAGGATGTGGCGCTGGACCGGCCGGAGGGCATCGTGACGGCCTGCATCCCCGAACGGGAGGACCCTTCCGACTGGCTGCTCCTGCGCCAGGATGCACCGGCGGATCCTGTCATTGGCACCAGCGCCGTGCGGCGTGAGCGGCTGCTGAAGGCCGCCATGCCGAACGCGTCGTTCACCTGGCTCCGGGGCAATGTGCCCACAAGGGTCCAGCGCGTGAAGGATGGCGTGCTCCGGGACGCGCCGCTGCACGGTGCTGTGCTGGCGGGGGCGGGTCTGCGCCGCCTGGGTCTCGACCTGTCCGGCCTGCGCTTCCGGCCCCTCACCTTCGACCAGCTCGTGCCCGCGCCAGGGCAGGGCGCGTTGCTGGCGGAGACGCGGGTGGACCGGCCCGATCTCGTCGAGGCCTTCGCGGATCTCAACGACCCCCATGCGGCGGAGACTGTCTGGCTCGAGCGCCGGGTCCTGCGAGGGGTCGGCGGCGGCTGCCAGCAGCCCTTGGGCGTCCACGCCGAGCTCCTGGAAGGCGGCGGCTTCCGACTCCGCGCGGCCTACGCGGGCGAGGACGGCATCCGCAAGGCTCTCGCCGAAGGTGGCGATGCTGCCATGCTGGTGCGTGAAGTGCTGCGCCAGTTGGGGGTCCCATGCGTCTAGCCATTTCCCGGCCCGAACACCATCCTCTCGCCCAGGCGGCGCGGGAGGCGGGCTGGCAGCCGGTGCCCTACTTCCCCACGCACATCCAGACCACGGGGAATCCCCCGCCGGTCCGCGTGGGCCGTGTGACGGCCGTGATGATCCTCAGCCCCGCGGGCGCCGAGGCCGCGGCCTGGTGGCTGCCGGAAGGGACCACCGTCCTTGTCACGGGCGAAGGCACCGCCGCGGCCCTGGACCGGCCCGGCCTGGAGATCGTGGCGCCGGAACAGCCCAAGGCTGAGGCGCTGTGGGACCTGCTCCAGACACGCTTTCCAGAGGGCGGCGAGTTCCTGCTCGTGCGCGGCCACCGCTCTCGCGAGGCCCTGGAGAAGCTCGCCAACGGCACCAAGTGGGAGATCCACACCTGGATCACCCACGCCGAAGTGGTCTCCAATCCCGTGCCGGATCTTCCGCCCGTGGATGCCGTGCTGGCCCTCAGCCCCGTGCAGGCCCTGGCGCTGCTGGAAGTGGATGGCGGCGTGAAGCGCTTCGCCTGGGGTGAAAGCGCCGAACGGGTCTTCACCGAAGCCGGTTCGCCGGCGGATGCCGTCTGCGAACCCAAGGCGGAAGCCCTGCGCGCCATGCTGGAAGCGCACCGTTCCTGATTTTTGAAGGCTTTACCAATGCTGATCCGTTCCCGCCGCCTCCGCGCCACCCAGGCTCTGCGCGACCTCGTCGCCGAGACCGACCTGAGGCCCAGGCATCTCGTGCAGCCCTACTTCGTGCAGGCGCAGGAAGGGGCTGCGCCCATCGCGAGCCTGCCAGGCATCGCCCGCACCGGCATCGAAGCCACCTGCCGCCAGGTGGAGACGGATCTCAAGCGCGGACTGAAAAGCGTCCTCCTCTTCGGTGTGCCCGCGGAGAAGGACCCCGACGCCCATCACGCCCATGACCCCGAAGGCATCGTCCCCAAGGCGGTGGCGGCGCTGAAGCAGCGCTTCGGCCAGGATCTCGTGGTGATGACGGATGTGTGCCTCTGCGCTTACACCGACCATGGCCACTGCGGCCTCGTGAAGGATGGCGCCGTCGTCAACGACGAGAGCGTGGCTCTGCTCGCGGAGATGGCGCTCGTCCACGCCCGTGCGGGCGCGGATCTCGTCGCCCCCAGCGACATGATGGATGGCCGCGTGGCCGCCATGCGCGTGCGCATGGATGAGGAAGGCTTCCAGAACACCGGCATCCTGGCCTACGCCATCAAGCACGCGGGCGCCTACTACGGACCTTTCCGCGACGCCGCCGACAGCAGCCCGAAATTCGGCGACCGGCGCACCTATCAGATGGATCCGCGCAACGCCCGTGAAGGGTTGCGCGATGCGCTCATGGACCTGGAAGAAGGCGCCGACGCCCTCATGGTCAAGCCCGCGCTGCCGAACCTCGATCTCGTCTGGCGCCTCCGTGAAGCCTGCCACGCGCCTGTCTTCGCCTACCATGTGTCCAGCGAGTTCTCCTCCGTCAAGGCCGCCGCCGAGCGCGGCTGGGTGGATGGCGACGCGCTCATACTCCAGCATCTGCTCGCCATCCGCCGCGCCGGCGCCGACGCCATCGTCACTTATGCCGGCCGCGAAGCCCTGGAGAAGGGCTGGGTCTGACCCTCAGCCCCTTGAAAACCATGACCAACGAATCCTTGTTCAGCGAAGCTCTGACTCACTTCCCCGGCGGGGTGTCTTCCCCGGTGCGGGCTTTCCGCGCCGTGGGCGGGACGCCCAAATTCTTCCGCAAGGCGGAGGGCGCCTGGTTCGAGGACGAGGACGGCGTCCGCTTCCTCGACCTCTGCATGAGCTGGGGCCCGCTCATCCTGGGCCACGCCCATCCGGATGTGCTCGCAGCGGTGCAGGAGGCCATGCGAGAAGGCCTCAGCTTCGGCGCGCCGTCACGGCGCGAGTTGGCACTGGCCCGGCGCATCAAGGAGATGGTGCCCTTCATCGAGAAGATGCGCTTCGTGTCCTCGGGCACGGAAGCTGTCATGTCCGCCATCCGCGCGGCGCGGGGTTTCACGGGCCGCAGCCACATCCTGAAGTTCGAGGGCTGCTACCACGGCCACGCGGACGCCCTCCTGGTGAAGGCGGGCAGCGGCCTCGCTACCTTTGGGGAACCCACCTCCGCGGGCGTGCCGGATGCCGTGGCGAGCCTCACCCAGGTGGTGCCGCTGGATGATCTCGAGGCCCTCGACAAGGTCTTCCTCATGTACGGCGACGAACTGGCCTGCGCCATCATCGAGCCCATCCCCGCCAACAACGGGCTCCTGCTGCAGGATCTCTCCTTCCTGAAGCGCCTGCGGGAACTCTGCACGAAGCACAAGGCGCTGCTCATCTTCGATGAAGTCATCAGCGGTTTCCGCGTAAGTCCTGGTGGCGCTGCGGAGATGTACGGCATCAGGCCGGACCTCGCCACCTACGGCAAGATCATCGGCGGCGGCATGCCCGTGGGCCTCTATGGCGGCCGCAAGGATGTGATGGGCGTGGTCTCGCCGGACGGCCCCGTCTACCAGGCGGGCACGCTGAGCGGAAACCCCGTCGCCATGGCCGCGGGCCTCGCCACACTGGAGCGCCTCACGCCCTCGCTCTACGCGGACTTGAAGCACAGGGGCGCCCAATGGGCGAAGGTCTTCGAGCGCATCCCCGGCCTGCATTGCCCTCACGCGGGCAGTCTGCTCTGGCCGCTGTTCCAGCCTGGCGTGAAGCGCGCCGACCGCGTGGAGAGCGGCGCCATCGCCCAGTTCAACAAGCTCCACAAGCTCATGCTGGACAACGGCGTCTACCTCGCCCCCAGCGGCTACGAAGTGGGCTTCCTCAGTGCCGCCCATGGTGACGCGGAGCTGGCGAAGTTCGAAACGGCGGTGGATGCCGTGGCGAAGGCCTTTGAAGGGAACCGCGAATGACACCAATTCGCGCGAATTCGCGTCATTCGCGGTTCCAACCGTTTTTGGAGTGTTGATGCAGCCTCTTCTCCGCGTCCTCAATGGCGAGACGCTAGATAAGCCGCCCGTGTGGTTCATGCGGCAGGCCGGGCGTTTCTTGCCTGGGTATCGTGCGCTGCGGAAGGATGCGACCTTCGAGCAGCTGCTCTACGACGCGGACCTCAGCGCGGAGGTGACGCTCCAGCCCATTCGCCGCTTCCCGCAGCTGGACGGCGCCATCATCTTCAGTGACATCCTCGTCATCCTGCAGGCGCTGGGTTGCGGCGTGACGATCCCCGAAGGCGGCCCGCGCCTGGCGAAGACGCTGGACCAGATCGATCTGAACACGCCGCTCGATGAATCCGTCTTCGAACCCGTGCAGGCCGCCATCAAGAAGGTGAAGGCCCAGCTGCCGCCCCATGTGGCCATGCTCGGCTTCGCCGGCGCGCCCTGGACGCTGCTGGCCTACGGGCTGGAAGGGAAGGGCTCCAAGAATTGGGGCCGCGCCAAGGCCTTCCTCCATCAGGAGCCCGTCAAGGCACAGGCCTGGCTGGACAAACTGGCGGATGCTTCCGCGCGGCTGCTGAACCTGCACATCGGCGCGGGCGCCCAGGCCGTGCAGCTCTTCGACACCTGGGCCGGCGAGCTGGACCCCGAGGACTACCGCGCCTTCGCGCTGCCCGCGGCTTCGCGCACGCTTCAGCAGGTCACGGGCGCGCCGAAGCTCTTCTTCGCCCGCAGCGGGCATCTGGAATCCTCCATTGCCTCGCTGCCCTGTGAGGGGCTCGCCGTGCCTTGGCAGGTGGACATGGCCGAAGCCCGTCGCGCCTTCCCAGGCAAGGTGCTGCAGGGCAACCTCGATCCCTGCGCCCTGCTGGCGGGAGCACCCACCGCTCGACGCAAGGCCCGGCAGATCGTGGACGCCATGAAGGGCGCTCCGCACATTTTCAACCTCGGCCACGGCTTGTTGCCCGAGACGGACCCGGCGGTGCTGGCCGAAGTGATCGCGGAAGTGAAGTCATGACCACGGACCTGCGGGCGCTCATCCAGCGCTACGACAAGCCGGGTCCGCGCTACACGGCGTATCCCATGCCGCCGGTCTGGAACGAGCATCTGCCGGAGTCGGATCTGCTCGAGGGGATCCGCCGGGCTAACGGCGATCCGTCGCCCCTGAGCCTCTACGCGCATCTGCCCTTCTGCCGTCGCCGCTGCGCCTACTGCGGCTGCAACGTGGTGGTGAGTCCTCACTACGATCCTGTGGGCGCCTTCCTGGAAAGCCTGGAGCATGAGGCCGATCTCTGGGCGCGCCACCTGCCGGACCGCCGCGCCGTGTCGCAGATGCACTGGGGCGGCGGCACGCCTACCTACCTCACTGTGCCGGATCTCCAACGCACCTTCGATCTCATCACGCGGCGCTTCCAGCTGCTGCCTGGCGCGGAAGTCTCCATCGAGGCCGATCCCACCTTCCTCACGGACGACCAGCTCCCGGCCCTGCGGGCCATGGGATTCAACCGGGTCTCCTTCGGCGTACAGGATCTCGACGAGGATGTGCAGGCCCTCATCACCCGCGGCCAGACCTGGGACCAGACGCTTTCCGCCGTGAAACAGGCGCGCACGGAGGGCTTCGACGGCGTGAACCTGGATCTCGTCTACGGCCTGCCGGGCCAGACCCATGACACCTTCCGCCGCACGCTAGAGGAGGTGCTGGAGCTGAACCCGGACCGTCTCGCCGTCTACGGTTTCGCGTACCTTCCTGCGATGCTCCCCTACCAGCGCAGCATCCCCGCTGAGCAGCTGCCGGATCCGGAGCAGCGCTTGGACCTGTTGTTGCTGGCCACGGAGCTGCTCGCGAAGTCGGGCTACGTGGCCGTGGGCATGGACCACTTCGCCCATCCCGGCGACCCGCTGGCGCAGGCCGTCCACGATGGCCGCCTCACCCGCAACTTCATGGGCTATGCGGTGAAGGGCGGCACGGACATGGTCTCCATCGGCCCCAGCGCCATCAGCGAGATCGGCGGCGTCTACCACCAGAACGACAAGATCCTCAGCCGCTGGGAAGAGGCCGTGAACGCCGGCCGCTTCGCCATGTCCAAGGGGCTAGTCTGCACGCAGGAGGACCTCATGCGCCGCTGGGTCATCCACCAGCTCATGGGCCGTTTCGAGCTGCGCTGGGACGAGCTTGAATCCAAGTGGGGCGTGGAGCGGATCCATTTCGATGACGCGGTGAAACAACTGGAAGCGGAAGTTCCCAACGGCGTGGTGGATCTGCGCGAAGAGGGCGTCTTCGTCACGGAACTGGGCAAACGCTTCGTGCGGAACCTCGTCATGCCCTTCGACGCCTACCTGCCCGGCGTGACGGGCAAAGCCGCCTTCTCGAGGACGGTGTGAAGCCCGACACCGCGATCCTGCTCCTCAACCTCGGCGGTCCCGTGAACCTGGACCAGGTGGAGCCATTCCTGTTCAACCTCTTCGCGGACCGTGAATTGATACGGCTGCCGGGTCCCGCGTGGTTCCAGCCCACCTACGCGAAGGGCATCGCCCGCGTGCGCCGCAAGGCCGCGCAGGGGCGCTATGCGGAGATCGGCGGGGGCTCGCCGTTGCTGAAGGAGAGCGCGGCCCAGGCGGCGGGCCTGCGGGCGCTGCTGCGCTCCGTGGGCCGGAACGAACCCGTGAAGCTGCTCTTCCGTTACACGCAGCCGCGGGCGGCGGGATTGCTGAAGGCCCTCAAGCGCGATGGCATCACGAGGCTGCTGCCCGTCACGCTCTATCCGCATGATTGCGAGGCCACGACGGGCTCCAGCGTGCGCGAGCTGCGACGCGAAGCCGCGGCCATGGGCCTGTCGGTGGTGCCCGGCGTGGATTCCTACGCGACCGACAAAGGCTATCTCGCCCCCCTCGTGGATGGCATTCGCGCCGCCTTGGACCAGCTGCCCTATGCGACGGTGATCTTCAGCGCCCACAGCCTGCCCATGAAGCAGATCGAGGCGGGCGATCCCTATGAGAAGGAGATCAAAGCCACGGTCGCGGCCCTCAAGGCGCGCATCGGCGACACGCCAGGCGGCGCCGTGCTGGCGTATCAGAGCCGCGTGGGGCCCATCCGCTGGCTTTCGCCCTCGCTGCGATCAACGCTCAAGACCTTCGGAGGCCGCGATGTGATCGTGGTGCCCATCAGCTTTGTCAGCGAGCACATCGAGACCCTGCATGAGCTGGACATCCTCTACCGGGAACTGGCAGGGAAATGCGGCATCCGCACCTATCTCCGTGTGAAGACGCCCGGCACCGATCCCAGGTATCTCGACTGCCTCTTCCGACGCACGATGGAAGCGCTTCCGTGAAGACGCTGGTCCTCGGCGGCGGCATCAGCGGGCTGATCGCCGCCTGGCATTTGCAACGCCGGGGCGAGACAGTGGAAGTGTGGGAGGCGGATGCCGAGCCCGGAGGCTGGGTGCAGACGTTGCCCTGGGAGGGCGGCCACATCGAGAAGGGTCCCCAGGGCGTGCTT
>Ga0210400_10003914_pt1 | contig 13046 bp, 11 predicted proteins | sample IncBWH26MmetaG_FD_155456 | JGI IMG/M metagenome (GOLD analysis project Ga0210400, IMG submission 155456) | Forest soil microbial communities from Barre Woods Harvard Forest LTER site, Petersham, Massachusetts, United States - Inc-BW-H-26-M | ecosystem: Environmental > Terrestrial > Soil >...
GGCGCTGATCTGGTGCTTGAAATAGTCGGTGACGATCAAGGTACGCGGCGCGGGATCGGGAGTCGCTTTCGATTCCAGCACGCTGACGCGGCGGCCACCACGGGCAACGCGAGCGGCGGTGTATAGTCCGGCCGCCGAGCTTCCAACGACAACTACATCTTCGGTGTCCCCTTTGTGGGGGGACGTGAACTTTTTCTTTTCCACCAACTCGGTTAACCCTGCTAAAGGAGAGTTTCGCGTTCGCGCCACCAGGCTAAAACCCTTGCGTTACCAGCCAGGTGGGCACGGTTAGGCATGCAAACAAACAGCGAACAAGATTATAACGAATCCCCCAGAACACACCAAACAGGGGCTAGAAAAGAAAAGCTCCAGGGAAAGAAATTGATGAGAAGACTTTAAGCTTTGCTTTTGCGTTCTTGTTTTTCGTATGGAGCGCCTTCCAGCCAGGCGACGGCCAGGAGCATGGCGAGAACTATAGCCAGGCCAACGAGCGCCGTGGCCCGGTTGGAAAGATAGGTCACAAGGATGGCCGCGGCACCACTGACGGCACCGACCAGGTAGATGACCAGCACGGCGCCACGCTGGCCGAGCCCCAGATTTGCCAGGCGATGCGCGGAATGATCCTTTCCAGGGGTGGCGAAGGGAATCAAACCGCGCCGAGAGCGCGAGATGGTTACGAGCGTGGTGTCGAAGATTGTGGCGCCCAGGATAAGCACGGGTGCGAGCCAGGTGGCGAGCGAAGAGGTGTGGTCCAGCCGAAGCTTCAGGGCCAGCGTGGCCATCAGGAAACCCAGAAACATCGCGCCGCCATCGCCCATGAAAATTTTCGCGGGTTTGAAATTCCAGCGCAGGAAACCGGCCGAGGCGCCAAGGACCGAAGCGGCCAGCGTGGTCACCAGGGTCTGGCCGTGGAGGTAAGCGATCATGGCAAAGAAAACCGAGGCCATGGCCGCGACCCCGGCGCAGAGCCCGTCCATGTGATCGAGGATGCTGAAGGAAGCGGTGATTCCGACCACCCAGACGATGGTGAGCGCGGCGTCCAGCCAATAACCAAGGCTGCCGCGAATGACCAGGCTGAAGACCTGCGCATGAATTCCGCTGACGAGAAGAATCACAGCGGCAAGCGGCATGCCCGCAAAAAGCTTGATCTGGTGATGCAGCCAGCCGCGGTCGTCGAGGAAACCGACGACGGTAACCAGCGTCGCGCCGCCGACGATGCCGAAGACCTGGGCGCGCGCGGGGCCATCGAAAACAATCAGAATGGCCAGCATCACGCCGCCATAAATTGCCAGGCCGCCTAGGAGAGGAATTGGTTTCAAGTGAACTTTACGCGGTCCGGGCAAATCCACCATGCCGACGCGAATGGCCAGCGCCCGGACGGGTACAGTAAGAAGGAGAGATGCCGACGAAGCGATTAAGAAAGCCAGCAGGCCCGCACTCATTCATCCTCATTGCTCGTTCTGAGGAAACTGGCTTCGGGCAGGTGCGCCAGTAATTCACAGAGACGTTGCCGGTTTGGGTTCCGGCTCCCAAGTGACGTCCATGATTGGCGGTTTAGAGAGAACCGCCGGTGCTGCCCCACGCAGCATAATTAAGTTAGCGCGAAAGATTGTGAACCGCCAGCCGAAAATTGAGCCCCGTGAGTTGTGATAACCAGTTTGTGAACAGAGTCGTAACCACAATATAAACAGGCCAGGATCGGCAAAAAAGTTATATTTGGCGCGGGCCTGTTGTTACCGCTTCCTCCAGAATGTTCAGCAGCTTTCGGAGTTCAGCAGAGCGCTCGTAATCCGGAGCGGCGGCAAAGGCGGCCTTGGACATCTCTTCGAGCTTCGCGGGATTTTGAGAGAGTTGACGCACGAGTTGCGCGAATCCCCCGGGATCCTCAGGTTCGGCAAAAAATGAAAAGCCTTTTTCTTCGCCGATGGAAACGACGTCGCATTCACGGGGTGCCACGGCAACGATTGGTTTTCCGGCGGCGAGGATGCCGTACATTTTGCTGGGGACGACCACGCCTTCGAGGCCACGCTTCACGGTGATGATGTGAGCATCGGCTGCGGCGAGAACGGAAAAGATTTGATTGGCGGGAAAGAAGGGCAGGAAGCGAACATTGGGAATACCCGCGGCGGCGGTTTCGAGTCGCTGGCGTTGCGCGCCGTCGCCCACGAAGACGAGGCCGACGCTCTCGGCGGCGAGAGAAGCGGCGCCTGATAGCAAGGTGTCCCAAGCGCCATAGAAGCCGAGATTGCCGGCGTGCAAGAGGACGAACCGGAAATCGCCGCGAATCGCGCGGACTACTTCGGAGTCGAGCCGCGGAGCAGGCCCGCCAGCCGGCGCGATTTCCGCGCCGTCGCGGACAACGACAACACTGGACGGATCGACATCTTTGGACAGGATGCGATTCCGCATGTCGTCGCCGAGCACCACCACGCGGGTGGCGCGGCGCAACGCCCAGCGATGCAACTTTTCCCAGACGCGCGCGAGCAGGCCGGGCTTGACGATGGAGCCGCCGACGGCCATGTCCGGATAGAGGTCGCGGATGTTGTAAACGTACGGCTTGCCTTTCAGGAGAGCGACGAATGCGCCGACGATTCCTTCGAACGGAGGATCGGTCATGGCGAGGACGACGTCGCAGGGAAGAAACAGCGCGCGGGGCACGGCCAGAAAAACGTAGCTGAGGTAATTGAAAACGCGTTTTTTCATTTGCGTGCGCGGGTAATCAGACGAGCCGACGCGGAGAATTCGCACGCGGCTTAATTGCTCGGATTGATAGGGCCGCCAGGGACGCCGCTCGGTGGGGTCGTACGAAGGACGCCCGCAGAGCACGGTGACGTCGTGCTTTTCCGCGAGGGCCGCGACAACGGTTTGCGCCATTTTCGCCGTGGCAGAGGTGTCCGGCGGATAGTAGAGGTTCAGCAGCAGAACGCGCACCGAAAGATTGTACAGGGGAAAGCGAAGGAGCTGAAACGCGGAACGTCCCTATCAGGGGCCAATGCGATTGGCCATTACCTGCGTTGCGTCGGCATGAAGCTAGCTTCCCGGTTTGGACCTTGCAGCCCCCAGTTCCTGAAGGTATTCGCTAAGCGACTTCGAGAGGGTGACGAAATCCGAGGGAATCATCAGCACCGTGGTGCTGTTGTTTTCCGCCCCCACCTCAGCCACCATCTGCATGCGGCGAAGCTCAAGTGCTGCGGGATTACCGGCCATTTGTGCCGAGGCAGCGGAAAGTTTTTCCGACGCCTCCAGTTCGGCTTCGGCCTTGATGATGCGGGCGCGCTTTTCGCGGATGGCTTCCGCTTGCATGGCCATGACCTGTTGCATGGCAACCGGCAACTCGACATCCTTCATCTCGAATCGCTCAACTTCGACGCCCCAGCGGGTCGTTGAACCGGCGATGTTTTCGCGCAGGAGGCCGTTTATCTTGTCGCGTTCCTGCAGGACTTCGTCAAGATCATGCTGACCGATGATATTGCGGAGGCTGGTTAAGGCAAGTTGATAGACCGCATGGGCCGCATCAGCAACCGCAATTACAGACTTGGTGGCATCTGTGATGCGATACCAAAGAACAGCATTGACCTTGATCGTGACGCTATCGCGAGTGATGGTTTCTTGCTGTTCAGCCGAGACCGTTTTCGTGCGGATATCAATGATGACGGCTCGCTCGATGCCAAGTGGAATTATCCAGAACAATCCAGGTCCGCGCAGGCCGCTATAGCGCCCGAGCCGGAATACGACGCCACGCTGGTACTCCTGAGAAATGCGAAGTCCGGAAACAAATAACACGAGGAGCACGGCGAAGATTACGTAAGGCATCTGAGGAGCCCCGGAGTAAGAGTCGAATCATTCAAAAGCCGAGCCATGCTGCCATCGGCAACAAGGTATGTCAAGTTGCCAATGAAATGGGAATGCAACAACTCGTGCGGGAAGATTGCAGAGACAAAAATGAAGCTGCGGGAGCGTGGGAATTCGTCGGATTGGGCGAAAAGAATTCGATTGTCGGAGGCCGCTCGGAGAGTTTCAGGCGCGGCCTCCTTTTCAGTCGTGGCGAAACTCGCCACTGGCGCGGCGAATTTTTTAGTAGATGCCGCCGGTTACGCGGATGACTTCGCCAGTGAGGTACTTGGAGTCTGATGAAGCCAAGTAGACCGCGGTGGGCGCGATGTCGTCCGACTGGCCGATGCGGCCGAGCGGGGATTGCGATTCAACCCACTTACGAAAATCGCTTTCGGCGAATCCGGCGGCGTGGACGCCTTCCGTCTCGATCATGCCGGGGTTAATGGAATTTACGCGAATCTTCCGAGGGCCGAGTTCCTTGGCGAGCACGCCGGTGATGGAGTCAACGGCGGCTTTGGTGGCCGTGTATACGGAACTGTTGGGCGGGTTGATGGTGCTGACGCCGGAGCCGATATTGATGATGCTTCCGCCCTCGGGGCCGATGAGCTTCACGGCTTCCTGGGTGGCGAGCAGCAGGCCGAGGACGTTGAGATTGAAATGGTCGTGGAAGAGTTTTTCGGTGACGCCTTCGAGCGGCGCGAACTGGTAGATGCCGGCGTTATTCACCAGGATGTTCACTTTGCCGTAAGCTTTTTTGGTTTCGGCGAAAAGGCGCGTGACGTCGGCGTGCTTCGACACGTCGGCCTGCACGGCGATGGCTTTGCCGCCCTTGGAGGTGATTTCTTTCACGATGCGGTCGGCGCCCTCCTTGCTGGAAGCGTAATTGACGACGACGGAGGCGCCCTCAGCGGCAAGCGCGATGGAAATTGCGGCGCCGATACCCTTGGAGGCGCCGGTGACAACGGCAACCTGATTCGTAAGCTTTCCCATGATGCTCCTCGATTCCTCAGCTTTGGATCGCCGGGATAGTTAGACAACCGTCTAAATAGATGAATACGGGCTGGGATGGTTACTTTTGATTTTGGGGCTGGGTTTGCGGGCGGGGGCAGGAGTCGAGAGGATCTATCCCTTTGGGGATGCATGAAGTTAGAGGAGACGGGTTTCGATGGCTGGAACTGGGCTATATTGGGCGAGGGACCAAGGGGACATTTTCAAAGGAGGCGCTGCACCGTGCGAATAACTTTTAGCCAAGTTCGATTTGTTTCGTTGCTCGCAATCGCGGGGATATTGTTTTCGATTTCCGCCCAGGCGCAACAAGTGCCGCCGCAAATTCAGGCGCCGGCCAACGAAAAGCTGCTGCTGCAGGTTCATGCGAAGGGCGACCAGGTTTACATCTGCCAGGAAGGGGTTACGCAATTTGCGTGGACGCTGAAGGCTCCGGACGCGCAGCTTTTCGACAAGGATGGCAAGCCGTTTGGCAAGCACTTCGCCGGGCCCTCGTGGGAGGCGAGCGACGGCAGCCGAGTCAAAGGCAATGCCGTTGCCAATGCGCCATCGCCGGATGCCGATTCGATTCCATGGTTGCTTGTGAACGTCGTCGGCCACGAGGGCAGCGGCGTGCTCTCTCGCGCAACCACCATTCAGCGCATTAACACCAAGGGCGGCAAGGCGCCGGCAACGGGGTGCGACGGGGCACACGCCGGGCAGGAAATCCGCGTGCCGTACTCCGCTGACTACCTTTTCTACGCGCCGAAATAATCCGTCTTCGAAAATGGAAATTGGAAAATAGAAAATGGCCGGCTTCCTGTGACGCGGGTCATTGGCGGCTGCGTTGCGTTCTGTTATAGGTTGATTGAAGTATCGTCCGCGGCGTGTTTCGGAGAAGTGATTGCCGGGACGCCGCGACTCGCTCCGGGATGGAGACTCCCATGGAAGTTACCGTTGAGCATTTGGGCTCCGTGCAGTTTGAAATCCGCGCGCGAAATCACAGCGTCATCAGCGATCAATCGATCAGCGACGGCGGTTTTGACGAAGGCATGACCCCGCCGGAGTTGCTGCTGGCCTCGCTGGGATCGTGCGCGGGATATTACGCGGCGCAGTATCTTCGCAAGAATAAATTGGCCACCGAGGGCACACGGGTGCGGGTGACCTGCGAAAAAGTGAAGGACCCGCTGGCGCGCATGACGAATTTCGTGATCGAAGTGGACGCGCCGGTGGAGCTGAGCGACGCACAGCGCAAAGGCGTGGAAGAAGCGGTGGAGCACTGCCTAGTACACAACACGCTGCTGCACCCGCCGAAGATCGAGTTGAAGGTGGCGGGAGCGGTCGCGGCGAAGAAATAGATGAAGCTTTTCCTTTACTCAAACTTCAAGCAAAACTTGTCATCCTGAGCGGCGTGCCTTTTGCGCCGCGAAGGACCTCAACTCATGCGGTTTGCAAAGATTTAACGTTGAGGTCCTTCGGCTATGCCCATCGCATAGCCTCAGGATGACAAGCCGCGTCTGTGGAAAAGTTCTGCCGGCGTGGCATCGCGGGTCCGCTAGGCGGCGAGCATTTTGCCGAGGAGTTCTTTGAGGATTTTGGCGGCGACGGTGGCGGTGAGGCCAGTGGAATCGCGCGCGGGGTTGAGTTCGACGAGGTCGGCGCCTATGATCGGGCCAGGCAGCGCGTGAAGGTAGGCGATGGCTTCTCGCGTGGTGAGGCCGCCGGGTTCCCAGTGAGAGACGCCGGGTGCGAAAGCGGGATCGAGCGCGTCCATGTCGAACGAAACGTAAACCGGGCCGGCGAGATTGAGATGCGTCGGGTCGGGCAGGTCTTTTATTTCGAAAATCTTCACGCCGTATTTGTCCGCTTGCTGGTGTTGGTGTGCGTCCAGGGTGCGGACGCCGATCTGGATGAGGCGGTGGACGAGTTGCTCTTCCATGATCCGCGCGAAAGGGCTGGCATGCGAGTGCGGATTGCCTTCGTAATCGGCATAAAGATCGGGATGCGCGTCGAAGTGGACGAGGGTGATGGCGGGGATGCGTTTGCCGATGGCGCGGAGAATTGGGTAGGTGATGGAGTGATCGCCGCCGAGGCTGACTGGGCGTTTGCCGGCTTCAACTATATTGCCGATCGCTTCTTCAACGCGCGTGAAGGCGTCGGGCGCATCCATGGCCGGCAGGTCGCCAGCGTCTTCGAAAACTCCGGGGGCGCCGAGGTCGACGTGGGTTTCGGTGGTTTTGTTCCAGTGGTCGGAGTGAAAGGCAGCGCGGATGAGCGGTGGGGCTTGGGCTGGGCCGCGCAGGAAAGAGGAGTTCTGATCGAGAGGAATGCCGAGCAGGACCGGCGGACCCCACGTTGCGAGTTTTGGAGTGAAGGGTTTCATGGGTGGGTGATCAAGATGTTGCCGAGAACGAGGGCGTCCATTTGGGTGCGCAGGAAGCAGTCTAGCGCTTCTTCGGGGCGGCAGACGATGGGCTCGTTGTCATTGAAGGAGGTGTTGAGGACGACGGGGACGCCGGTTTGGCGCTCGAATTCGCTGATTAGCGCGTAGTAGCGCGGGTTCGCTTCGCGAGCGACGGTTTGCAAGCGGCCGGTGCCGTCGACGTGGGTGGGCGCCGGAATTTTGTCGCGCTTTTCAGGGAGGACGGAATACGCGAGGTTCATGAACGGGGAGGGGTGGGATTTTTCAAACCACTCGCCAGTTTTTTCGGCGAGGATGGAGGGCGCGAAAGGGCGGAAGATTTCGCGGTGCTTGATGCGGCGATTTAGAATCTCCTTCATTTCCGGGCGGCGCGGGTCGGCCACGATGCTGCGGTTGCCGAGCGCGCGCGGGCCCCATTCGGCGCGGCCCTGATACCAGCCGAGGATTTTCCCTTCGGCGATGATGGCGGCGGTGCGGCGCAGGAGTTCATCTTCTTGTAACTCGGCGATGGTGTAGCCGCCGTGCGAGACGCTGCTTGAGTGCACGGCGGCGCGAATTTCCGCAGGAGAATAGCCGGGGCCCCAGTAAGCATGATTCATCACAAAGGAACGAGGTTGGCCGAGAATCTGGTGCCAGACGTAGTAGGCGGCGCCGACGGCGAGGCCCGCATCGCCCGCCGCGGGATGCACGTAGACCTGTTCGAACGGCGTGGCATCGAAAATTTTCCCGTTTGCGACGCAGTTGAAGGCGACTCCACCGGCGAGGCAGACGGCTTTTGCGCCGGTCTTTGCGGCGAGTTTTGTCAGCATGCCGAGGTAGACCTCTTCAAGGCGCGCTTGAAGAGTGGAGGCAAGGTCGCGATGGCGCTGCTCGAGCGGCTCATCGGGTTGGCGTGCCGGGGCTCCGAGGAGGCGCGGCATGTTTTCAGAAAACATTTTGCCGAGGATGGGGGTTTGATCGGATTCGGCCCAGGACATTTCCGGGCCGGTTTTGTGATGCGTGAAATAGTCGAGGCCGAGTTTGAATCCGAAATCGCCGCCGTTGCCGCTGAAGCGCAGGATGTCGCGAAAAGCTTCGAGAAACGAGGGCTGGCCGTAGGCGGCGAGGCCCATCACTTTGTATTCGTCGCCAAATTTCAGGAAGCCGAGATATTGCGTGACCGCGCTGTAATAGAGGCCGAGCGAGTGGGGAAAGGCGATCGCGCCGTCAATGCGCATGTGATTGCCGGAGCCGAGGCCCCACATGGAGCTGGCGAAATCGCCGAGGCCGTCGGCAGAAAGAAGAGCGGCGTTTTCGAACGGGGAAACGAAGAAGGTGCTGGCGAGATGCGCCTGGTGATGCTCCACGCGATGAAATTTCGATTTGATTTTTGCGGGGTCGCTGTCGAAGGCTCCGGCGAGCGCGGTGGGAATCCCGGTGAATTTGGTGAGCACCTTGGCACGTTCGCGGGCGAACAAAGGCATGCGCAGGGCGTAGAAAAGTTTCGTGCCGAGGCGCGCGTAGGGATTGCGCGGCACGGCCACGTGGTCGAGATCGGCCAGGGTGATGCCGGCTTCCTTCAGGCAGTAGCGGATCGCGGCGGCGGGAAAGCCCGCGGCATATTTCACGCGATTGAAGCGCTCTTCTTCGACGGCGGCAACCAGCTTGCCGTCGCAAACGAGCGCCGCCGAAGCGTTGCCGTGATACGCATTGATCCCGAGAATGTTCATCTATGAATCATTCAGTGTACCTAAATTACGGATTGCGTGTTATCTGTCGGGCTTTTTCGAAGCGATTCAGTCTTCGCTCACGCGACTAACAAGGAGTTGACACTGTGCAGCTGAAATATTGCAAACCCAACGCTGGCCAACTCAGCAGGCGTCTACGAAAAGGGTGAAGGGTCATCCTCGCAAGCGACCAGCTTCGGCGGGCCTATTTTTCGCTGGAGAATGATAACCGTGAACAGCGAGGGAACGACAAAGATGAGGAAACCTACGAGCAATCCAGGTCCATGAAGGCCGATGGAGGTGCAGAGGAAGAGTGCAGCCCCCACACTTATCCCGCCCGATATCAACTTATAGTATCCGGGTACCCGCAATTCCATCTTGCAGAACGGACAAGCAAAAGGGCCGTCGTAACGGACGACGCTCACGCCATCCAACAGGTTGCCGCACTCCGGGCAATTTGAATTGCCTATCTTACTCACCATTGGTTCCCATTCCTCTTCAAATCAGCTCGCCCAATTCCACAATGCACAATTCTATCGCACGCCTGGCCTGGCTCCAGCCCGATCGGCATTTTCGCGTTGCTAAGGTTTGCGTGTTATCTGTCGGACTTTGTGCCTTTGCGGAAGCGGCCGAGTTCCCAATCAGCCAATTCTACGTCCATCTGACCGCGACGGAGGCTGGGCCGAGGATTACTTCCGAGTTGCCGACCATCCGGGAGTTGACCGGCTCGGTCAACAGTAATGCCTTTACCGCTACCTATCCGAGGAACGTACTCTGGAGCTGCCTGATTAACAGGAGCGACTGGTCGTCGAATTGCGCTCCGTGCCGGGCAACGCTTTCCTGAAGCGGCCGATAAATCGCATCCAAGGGTTCCTTGCCACACTTCTGCAATTCTACTTCGAGACTCTTGAGCCCAAATTCTTCCCCCGCGGCGTTCACAACCTCGAGTAATCCGTCCGTGTAAAGCGCGAAGACATCTCCATCCTCTGTCCGAATCTCGGAAGTGACAAAATCAGCGGAAGGAAGAATGCCCAAGGGCATGTTCGGACATTCCAATCGCGTTACTTCGTTGGTCGTGGCAGAAAAGTGCAGAATGGACGGGTGGCCTGCAAGCCCGACGCGCAATCTGTCTCCACTCTTGGCGAGAAAGCAAAATGTGACGAACATGTCCGGTTTTTTCAATGGGTACAGGACTTCGTTCAGCCGTGCGAGGAGATGCCCGGTATCATCGCCGGAGCTCAGCAGCATGCGAGCCGCGCTCTTGACCATGCCCATGACCACTCCGGGCGCGACACCGTGGCCCGCGACATCCGCCACATACGCAACCCAATGGTCTTCCGACCCGACAAGATCGATCAAGTCGCCGCCGACTTCGCCACTGGGTAGCGACTGCCCGTAGAATTCGTAACCGCCGATCTTCGCATCAATCGCCGGGACCAGCACGTGGTGGATCTCGGCGGCCAGTTCGATCTCCGCGTGCTCGCGGAAATAACGCCGGCCTGCGGTAATAGAGGAGTACAGGAAGCAGGCGTAACCCAAAGCGATGGCAAGGACGGTAGCTATCCCGCTCAGGCTCAGCCGGCTTTGCAACCGGACGATATCGGCAGCGCCCATCGGCACCGATTGAGGCAGGTCAGGAAGGGACCGAGCCAACACGTACATCAGCGCCAAATGCACGGCAAGGGCGGGAACGAACGCCTTCCAGAACTGCCTGCGAAGGACAAATCCTATAAAGGCATAGAACATCGCGAACAATCCCGACAGCAAGACGCCCAAGACAAAGCGCAGCGCAGGTTCACGTCCCATGTCCATGATGTCGGTGGTAAGCCCCATGGTGCTGAAGATGAAGAAGACCCCGAGCAAGAAACCAACCAGTGACGTCCGAGGGATGCTTTTCCAGAAAGGTTTGCTTGGGCTCATAGGATAGAGGTGTGTGCCGGAACCCAACTATAGCAAATGCAGGGCGGCACATCTTTCTCATACCTGGAATGCATGTGCATAAGTCGCGTTGTGTTTATCGGAGATTCGGCAAGGTGCAATCCACGATTGTGGTCGGATGACGGGCTATCCGGAAGTAATCCACACGTCTGATAAACACATGAAACGGAATCTGAACCAATAGTGGCCTCTCTGATGGATGGGAGATTCAAGCAAGATGGCGGCGGCACCATTCGTTTAGGACGTAGAGGGACCAGGGGCGGGACCAGGTGGTGCGGGAGTGGAGGAAATTGTCCCAGACCATTTGGACGCCGGCGTAGTGCAGGTGGGGCGCAAGGGCAGGCGCGAGATTGGAAAAACTTGCTTCGAGGCGGGGGCGGAGGGCGGTGCGCATCCAGTTTTCCCAGGGGAGGGTGAAGGTGCGCTTTTTCTGTTGAAGAATTTCGGTTGGGAGCAGGTCTTCCAGTGCGGCGCGAAGCAAGGCCTTGGGAGTTTCGGGGCGGACGCGGGCTTCGTCGGGGAGGGCGCACATGAATTCGACGAGCGGCGTGTCGAGTAGCGGGACGCGGACTTCGAGCGAACGCGCCATGCTGACGGAGTCGGTGTCGCGGAGGAGCGTGCTGGCCATGTAGGTGCGGAGCTCGAGCCAGGAGATGGCGGCGACGGGTTCGAATTCGTGCGACTGGTCGGCGACGCGTTCGAGCCAGGCGAGCCAGGTGGGATCGAGGGTCACTCCGTCCGCGGCGATGGTGCTTTTGCGGAAACGCGGTTCGGTGAGGCGCTGCAATTCCGAAGGTGGAAAGAGCAGCCGGGTGAAGAAATAAGGATGCGGCAGGGAATTTGGAATGCGCCAGGCGTCGCTGGCCTTGCGCACCGCGTCGGCGGAACCTTGTTTGCCCAGCAGGCTGCAGATAAGTGGCGCGCTGACGCGGCGAAAGGCGGCGGGTACAAAGCGCGACAGAGTTTCCAGGTGCATAAGCTTCGGCGTATCAGTGAAAGTGGAATAGCCGGCGAAAAGCTCGTCGCCGCCGAGTCCGGAGAGCGCGACTTTGAGGCCGACCTGACGCGCGGCCCAGGAGACAAAGTAGGTGTTGACGCCGTCCATCGTCGGCTGATCGAGAGCGGAGACGGCTTCGTCGAGGCGGGCAAGCATGTCCGCGCCTTGCAAGGGAATTTCGGTGTGCTTCGTTCCGGTAGCTTCAGCTACGCGGCGGGCTAGCGGTGCTTCGTCATACGGGGTATCGGGGAAAGAGAGCGTGAAGCTCTGGATTCCTTTTTGTGCGCGGGCGGCGAATGTGGCGATGGCGCTAGAGTCGAGGCCACTCGAAAGAAATAAACCCACTGGGACGTCGGCTATCAGGTGCGCGCGCACGGCATCTTCCAGGAGCGCGCGAACGCGCGGAACAGCCGTGGTGAAATTCCGCGGGCGGCGAGGATCGCGAGCGGCGGCGCTGCGGCGAGGGTCCCACCACGGGCGCGCGCGGGGCGTGCGGCGGCGGTCCGGGACGTGCAGCAGCAGGCGATGGCCGGGAGGCAGGGAGAAAACATTCTCGACGAGAGTCAGCGGCTCGGAGACGCTGCCGAAGAGCAGGTAGCTGGTGAGCGCATCGGTGGAGAGCGTGCGCCGAACGCAGCCGGAGGCGAGCAAGGCGCGAAGTTCGGAGGCAAAGGCGAAGCCTTCCTCGGTTTGCGAATAGTAGAGCGGCTTGATGCCCAGCGGATCGCGCGCCATGAAAACGAGGGGCACGGTGGCGAAGTGTTTGCGCAGGTCGAGCAGCGCGAATGCAAACATGCCACGCAATTCGTCGAGCAGGTCTTCGCCCCACTCTTCCCAGCCGTGCGCCAATATTTCCGTGTCGGATTTGGTCTGGAAACGATGGCCGGCAAGAGTCAGGCGCTCACGGAGTTCGCGATAGTTGTAGAGTTCTCCATTGAAGACAACGGCGACGTCGTGCGATTCGTTCCACACGGGCTGGTGTCCGCCGGGCAGATCGATGATGCTGAGGCGGCGCATGCCCAGCGCGAGGCCGGGGATGCGGGAGTCCTCGACGAGGAAGCCTTCATCATCCGGGCCACGGTGCAGCATGGCCTGCGCCATCGCTCGGACGCGGCGTTCGGCATCATTGCTTGCGGGAGCATAGGCGAAGCCACAGATGCCACAC
>Ga0210400_10003915_pt1 | contig 13044 bp, 12 predicted proteins | sample IncBWH26MmetaG_FD_155456 | JGI IMG/M metagenome (GOLD analysis project Ga0210400, IMG submission 155456) | Forest soil microbial communities from Barre Woods Harvard Forest LTER site, Petersham, Massachusetts, United States - Inc-BW-H-26-M | ecosystem: Environmental > Terrestrial > Soil >...
CTGCAGCTCCGCGGTGCCCGTCCGGGCGACCGCGATGACCTGGTAGCCTCCGGCCAGCAGCGCCCGGGAAATGGCCAGCCCCAGTCCGCGGCTGCCGCCGGTGACGATGACGCTACGCATTGGCTCGAACCAGCTTGCCGGATGCCCCGACTTCCAGGGTCGGGACGAACCGGATGGAGGCCGGAACCTTGTGCGCAGCCAGAGCCTTGCGGCAGGCATCGAGGATGGCCCGCTGCAATTCCTCGTTCGGGATCTCTTCGCGGCTGGCTGCCGCCGTGCTGCGGACGACCTCCGCCGCCACCACGGCCCCCGTAATGGAATTCTTGCGCGCTGCAACACGCGAGATATGCACGCCGGGGAGTGCATTGATCACGGCTTCCACTTCTTCCGGATGCACCTTTTGACCCCCCACGTTAATGATGCCGCCGCTGCGCCCCATGAAATGGTAGCGATCCCCGCGCCGTTCGAGGCGATCCCCCGTATCGACGAAGCCGTCCGCGGACTTCAATGGTGTGGTATCGGTGCCCAAGTAACATCGACCCGCACCGCCGGATCGCAATCTCAAATGGCCCTCGGCCACATCGATTTCGGCGGGCAGGTCCGGCGCACCCACCAGCGCCGCCGGAAACCCCGCCAGGCCGTCCCGAACCTCAAACCCCACACCCGCCTCCGTCGAGGCAAACGCATGCGCCACAATCGCCCCGGGAAAGGTTCGGCGCAGGGCATCAAGGACGGCCTGGTCGGCGATCTCACCGGACAAGCGCACTTGGCGGGGACTGATCCGCGCTATCGCGCCGCTGATCAGTGCCTTGCGCCAATGCGAGGGGGTGCCTGAGATATGCGTTACACCGGCAGCCGCCGCGCGCGTCAGGAAATCGACAATGGATTCATTGGGACTTGAGAGGACCAAGGAACCCCCGAGCAGCCCACGCAGGAATATCTGCAGTCCCCCGAAACGGCGGATATCGTAAAACGTGCTCCAGACCGTTTGCGGCGCCGGCCGCTCTTTTCCGGCGAAGGCATTGGTGAGTGTCGCGAGCGTATGCAGCACCAGTTTGGGTGCGCCGGTCGTGCCCGAGGTCAGCAGTATCCACTCGGTCTCCTGCGTTTCGCGCCGCTCAAGGTCCATCGCCACCGGAAGCCCGGGCACCACGACCGTCCGAACTCCCAAGTCCGCCAGGTTTGTGCCCGGGTCCCCCACCCATGCGTCACAACCCGCTTCACCCACGATCTGGGGGAAATGAGCAGGTGACAGATCCGGCGGGCAAAGCACGACGCGGCGCGCGACCCCATCCAGTTCTATCAGTACGATCGCGGCCGTGAACGGGTCGGGCGTCACCAGCATGACACTGCGCCCGCGCAGCTCCGCCAACCGGCCACCCAGGGTCGAAACCCTCCCCAACTCCGCCAGGGGCAGGCTGGCGTCGACGCCGGCCAGGAAGCGGTCTGAGGACGCCCCGGCGGCGGTCATTGCGCCCCAGAGCCACATCCCATCAGCCCGAATGAGACTCGTACAGTCTTACGAAGTCGCCGAAGGTTACCGGGAAGCGTTCCACCGACTCAAAAGGATCAACGCCCAGGGAGTCCTCAAGGCGCGCGACAATCAACGCGAAACTCAGCGAATCCAGGCCGGTATGCAAAAGCTCCAGATCGTCGGTCAGCGCACCGAGTTGGCGATGCTGCTCGCGCGCCACTTGCTCAAAGTGCGCTTCGATAGTCTTCCTCACCGGCAATTCCCGCTCCATTGCATACCCCGCTTAAAAGATTATATCGACCTTGCGAATGTAGGCGCCCGCCGACGTGTGAACGGGGCGCAATCACTCTCCGACGGCCATCTGACGGCATGTTAAGGTAGTTTTCTGCCTTTGCCTTCCTGGTTTCACCCCAAAACCGTGAGCAGCTTCACACAATATAACCCGCATGGCAGAACCTGACGTCGCGGTCGTCATTGTGACCTATCGGTCTGCCAAATTGACCATCGATGCGCTTCGATCCGTGGCAGCCGAAAGAATCATGTCAGGGCTATGCGTGCGCGCCGTCGTGGTCGACAACGACTCGGGAGATCTGCCCGAGATTGCACTCGCGGCGCAACAGTATGACTGGTCCTCCTGGCTCACGCTCGTCCACGCACCCCGGAATGGCGGCTTCGCATATGGGAACAACCTCGGCATCGCGCGGGCCTATGCAGACCGGACTCCCGACTACATCTATCTGCTCAATCCGGACACCCAGGTCCGACCGGGCGGCATCGCGGCCCTGGTCCGCTTCCTGACAGATCGACCGGAGGTCGGCATCGCCGGCAGTAGTTTCGAGAACCTGGACGGCAGCAACTGGCCAATTGCATTTCGATTCCCGAGCATATTCAGCGAGCTTGATACGGGCCTGCAGTGGGGCGTCGTGTCCCGTCTGCTCAAACGCTGGGTCGTGGCGCGCGTGATGAGCACCACGCCTGAACCGGTCGACTGGATCTGCGGTGCATCGATGTTGATTCGGCCCGCGGTATTGGCAGCCACCGGCGGCCTGGATGAGCATTACTTTCTGTACTTCGAAGAGACCGACTTCTGTCGCCGCGCCCGGCTCGCCGGCTATTCGACCTGGTATGTACCGCAAAGCCGTGTGATGCACATCATGGGTCAGAGCACCAGCGTGACGGACACGCGTCAGGGACCAAAGCGCCTGCCTGCCTACTGGTTTGCCTCCCGGCGCCGCTACTATCGGCTGGCATTCGGCCTGCGGCAGGCAATCGCGATCGATCTGGTCGCCGTGCTCGCCAATTCCATCGGGCACGTCAAACGCATCGTCCAGGGTAAGCGCCATGCCGGCGTGCCGCGCTTTATCCGCGATCTGATGCGACACAGTGTCTTGTGGCCGCGGAACCGCTCGATTGACCCGCTTCCTGCCAACGCTCAGCATGAATCGCGAACGGCATAGCTACCGGATGCGGCGCAACTGCCTGGTGAGCAGCGGCGGCAGCAGATCCTTGGCAATACCCCGCGCTCTTTGCGCAATCGTGGGCCGGAATTCGCCGGAATTGCGCTCACGAAACAGCGTTGAATGAACGCCCGTCACCTCTTCGGCAGGTCGCCCATTGGAGAAATAGTAGAGTGCCATCGACTTGCGGGTCATGCCTTCCGGACACTGCAGTGGATCGGGATGTCCATGAAAAGTGAAATCCGTGGTGCCGAAGACCATGACCCGGTTGAACAGTGGTGCGACACGCGCCTCGCATTTGGACATGTTGCGATCCCAAAGCTCCAGGTTCCCGCCGTATTCCGCGCGCCAGTCCTTGTTCAGGTACAGCAGCAGGTTCAGACGCCGATCAAGTCCGAAGTCGCGATGCCGGTTGAAGTCGGCATGAACACCAAGCTTGCCGCCACGCATGATTTGATGAAGGCCGCCGCCATCAAAACTAGGATCCGATATCAGGTTCGGTATTCCGGTGACATCGCTGAGGAACTGCAGGAACGTCATGGAGTTCAGATGATAGAAAAAAAGTCGTGTAACAGGACCGAAAGACGCTTCGCGTGCTGAGGCAAGCTTGATCTCCCGTTCGTTGTCAAACTTCTGCCAACTGATCTGGTCTGGCTTCGGGAACTCCGCGAGGATCAGGTCAAGGAGCGCTGGATCGAAGAAATTGTCGAGGACAATGTGCGGAAATGGTTTCGCATTTGCGTAGTCTGCACGCGCCTGTGCCGTCGCTTCCCGCATCCTGTTCATCGGCAGAAAGGTATCGAGAGTCAGATCCTGAAGCTTCAGCATATGCCGCCCGTTTTGCCGGAAGACCGTGATGATTATTGAAGATTATCAGACTTCGGAGCAGCTTGGTTTCGCGGCCAAGCTGAAGAGCCAACGAATGTCGCGCGGCGGACGACTCTATGGTTTCGCCTGACGGTGACAGTTATCATGAGCTTGAGTGAAGCAGTTTAAACATATGAATCGGTATCATCCGCCTACAACGCGTTGCGGCCTGCACCCCTTGTCAGCCAGCCATCAGGCTGCGTCGCGTTCGAGTCCGTGAACAACCCGAATAATTCGCCGGCTAACCCGTCCGCGGCAGCCGGATCGGTCTGCGCTGCTGCCAGCACCGGCGTGGTCGTCATCGGGCGAAATGAGGGCGAGCGACTGCTCAGGTGCCTGCAGTCACTCGGCCCTCTCCAGCCCCGCTCGGTGTACGTGGATTCCGGCTCGACCGATGATTCGGTGGCCTTGGCCCGCGACAACGGCGTGGCGGTCGTCAATCTGGACCTGTCGGAGCCCTTTACGGCGGCGCGGGCACGCAACGTCGGGTTCCGCAAGCTCCTGCAACTGCACCCTGCGCTCGACTACGTATTCTTCGTGGATGGTGATTGTGAAGTCGTCTCAGGATGGGTCGAGCTGGCGGTGACGTTCCTGGGTCAAAGCCCGGATGTCGCCGTGGTCTTCGGCTATCGGCGTGAGCGCTATCCCGACGCGTCGGTATACAACCGGGTTTGCGACCTCGAATGGCAGGATATCCCGGTCGGTGAGGCAAAGACCTGCGGCGGCGACATCGTGGCTCGCGTGCCCGCCATCCAGCAGGTTGACGGCTATCGTCCGGACATGATTTGCGGTGAAGAACCGGAGATGTGCGTGCGACTGCGGCGGGAAGGCTGGCGCATCTGGCGAATCAACACCAACATGACCGTCCATGATGCGGCGATGGACCGGTTCGGACAGTGGTGGAAGCGGACCATGCGTGGCGGATTCGCTTACGCCCAGGGCTCGCATATCCATGGCACGTCCCCGGAGCGGCACTGGGTGCTGGAATACCGCCGTACCTGGTTGTGGGGTCTTTTCATCCCCTGTGTGATCATGATCTTGAGCATCACGGTCAGCTGGAAAATGCTCGCGCTGCTGGGGCTCTACCCTCTGCAGATGATTCGGCTCGCCGCCAACGGCCGGCACTCCGCGGGTGAGAACTGGCGCCGGGCCGTGTTCCTGGTGCTGGGTAAATTCCCCGAAATGCTCGGGCAGGTGCAGTTTCTGCGTGACCGATTCCTACGGGTCCGGTCGCGCTTGATCGAATACAAGTAGCCGGGCGCACCGCGGTCGCCGTGATACTGCTTCTCGACATTCCGCTGATCGTCATCGGCGCGCTGCTCGCGGTACCGGCGCTGATTCTGTTTGTCGAGATTCTGAGCTCACTCGCTTATCGCGCCGGCGCCGCGCAAGCCGCAGGGTCGCGCCCGAGGATCGCCATCCTGATGCCGGCGCATGATGAGGCCACCGGCATACGACAATCCTTGCAGAATCTGCTGCCGCAGCTCCTGCCGGGCGACCGGCTCGTCGTCGTCGCCGACAATTGCTCGGATGACACCGCAAGCATTGCCGCGGTCGCGGGCGCTGAGGTGATTCAGCGGCGGGATCCGACCAAACGGGGCAAGGGATTCGCGCTGGATTTCGGCGTCCGGTTCCTGGAGCAGGATCCTCCGGAAGTCGTGATGATCATCGATGCCGATTGTTTTTTTTCCAAAGGTTCCATCGATATATTGGCGCGGACCTGTCATGCGCGCGGACGTCCCATTCAGGGGCTGTATCTGAATCTGTCCCCGGAAGGTGCCGGAACCAGAACCCGCATCGCGCAGTTCGCCCAACTGGTGAAGAACAAGGTCCGGCCGACCGGCTTGCTGGCGCTGGGACTGCCCTGCCCGCTGATGGGAACCGGAATGACCTTTCCCTGGACCTGCATCCGCTCAGCGCCGCTGGCCACCGGCCACATCGTCGAGGATGTGCATATGGGCATGGATCTGGCGCGCCAGGGCATTTTGCCGCTCTTTTGTCCGGATGTGCTGCTGAACAGCTACTTCCCGCAGACCGATGAAGGCCTGCTTGGTCAACGGACCCGCTGGGAGCATGGCCATCTTGGATTGATCCTGACTGAGGCGCCGATGCTGTTGCTGACCGGCCTGCGGAAAGGCGATGTCGGAACCATGGCGCTGGCGCTGGACCAGATGATCCCGCCCTTGGCGCTGTTCTTGATGCTCGCGCTCCTCAACATCATTCTGGATGGGGCCTTTGCGGTGCTCTCCGGTCGAGCGATGCCGTTGGTTTTTGCCGCCGTCACGTTGTCGATGGCTGGCTTGTCCGTCCTGCTGTCATGGGTCCGCTACGGACAGCAAATCATCTCGCTATCCGACCTCGCATCCGCACCGGTGTACGCGCTGCGGAAGGTGCCGATCTACATAGGCTTCCTGTTATCCCGGCAACTCGAGTGGGTACGCTCGAAACGTGATCCGTGACCATGGCTGTAGTCGCACCTGATTGCACCACTGATGTGCCCGCAGCGCCCGTAGTTCTGGTCGCGACGGGCAACTGGTGGGCGCTGACCGCGAGAATAGCGATCGCCCTCGCACGCAACGGTTGGACGATCACTGCGGCCTGTCCGCCGGACTGCCCGCTCTCGTATGTCAAAGCCGTGCAGGCGGTATTTCCGCTGCGCGCCATGGCGCCAAGCGCCTCGTTGATGGCTGCGATTCGCAAGGCGCAGCCGGATTTGATCGTGCCCTGCGACGACAACACCGTATTCCTCCTGCATGAAATTCATGCGGCGAATCCGGATCTGCGCCCGCTGATCGAGCGTTCGCTGGGACGCCCGGACGCATTTCCGATCCTGCAGAGCCGCGACGGCCTGCAGCACATTGCCGCAGATCTGGGTATCCGCGTGCCGCGCAGTTGCACCATTGATTCCGCGGCGCAGGCCGCAGAGCGCTTTGGGCGATTCTCGCAACGCGCCGTCATCAAGCTGGATGGAACTTACGGCGGCGAAGGTATCAGCGTCGTCAGTTCAAAGCGCGAGGCCGCCGCGGCGTTTCGCCGCTCGCGGCAGGCCACTGCGCTGCTGACCGCTGCCAAACGTGCCGTAGTCAATCGCGATCCCTACGCTTTCTGGACCTGGAGCCGAAAGGAGCGCATACGCGTCACCATGCAGGAGTACATCGTCGGAGCCCCCGCCAATATCATGGTCGCCTGTTGGCAGGGTCAGGTGCTCGCCGAGGTCAGCGTCGAGTCCCTCTCCTGCCAGGGTCCGACGGGTGCCGCCAATATCGTGCGGCGTGTCAGGCGGCCGGAATTCGCAGCAGCGGCCGGCGCACTGGCCCTGCGCCTGGGGCTTTCGGGCTTCTTCGGACTGGACTTCATGATCGAGCGCGACTCGGATGTCGCCTACCTGATTGAAATGAATCCGCGCTGCACGCAGCTGGGTCACCTGCGGTTTCCGGATCAGGAGGATCTGGCGACTGCCCTCTGCGCGCGCGTGACCGGCCGCCCAATCGTGCCTGCGGCGCTACCCATCCGGGAGGCCACCGTTGCCTTCTTTCCGCAGGCCTGGCGTTGGAAGTTGGGTAGCACGGAATGGTCCTCCGCGTTCCACGACATTCCCTGGGGAGAAGAGGCTTTGATCAAGAACCTGCTGGCCGAACCCTGGCCCGATCGCCAGTGGCCGGCACGCCTGTATCATTGGTTCAGGACGCCGCAGCGCGCTCCGGCCGCCGAATTTCAATCCGCATCCGCGAATCTCGCCCCGCCCGGCAACGATCCACCGCTGGCGGGGGAAACCATACCTCCGTGATCGAACGTCACGGCGCGTAGTTGACGGCCAGCCAGCTTCGATAGCTGCCATCCATTACGGCCCGCCACCAACCGGGATTTTCCAGATACCACGCGAAGGTAGCGCGGATACCTGCTTGCAGGGAAACCGCGGCGCGATAGCCGAGTTCCCGTTCGATCTTCGTGGCATCAATGGCGTATCGGCGGTCGTGCCCGGCCCGGTCGGTCACGAACTTGATCAAGGTCGCGGTGCTCTGGCCGCGTGCCGCCGGACACTCAGGATAAGCGACACGCAGGCTCTCGTCCGCTCCGAAGGCCTGATCTGCGATCTCGCACAATAGATTGATCAGCCTGATGTTCTCGACCTCCGAGTTCCCGCCGATGTTGTAGACCTCGCCCGGTTTGCCGCGGTCGAGGATGAGCTCGATACCCCGGCAGTGATCACTGACGTGCAGCCAGTCGCGTATGTTGCGGCCGTCGCCATACACGGGCAGCGCGCGCCCATGCAGGATGTTGACGATCACCAGCGGAATGAGTTTTTCGGGAAAGTGATACGGGCCGTAGTTGTTCGAACAGTTGCTGGTGGTGACCTGAAGTCCATAGGTGTGATGGTATGCGCGCACCAAATGATCGGAAGCCGCCTTGGTTGCCGAATAGGGCGAATTCGGCGCATAGGCCGTGGTTTCGCTGAAGGCAGGGTCTTGTGGCCCCAGCGAACCGTAGACCTCATCGGTCGAAACATGATGGAAGCGATGTTCCGCCGCGGCGCCGTCCTGCAGCCAGACCTGACGGGCTGCCTTGAGCAGGCTATGGGTGCCCAGGACATTCGCCTCGATGAAGGCATCCGGGCCGTGGATGGAACGGTCCACATGGGACTCCGCCGCGAAATGCACGATCGTATCTACGTGCTCATCGCGCAGCAGCTCTTCGACCCGCTCGCCATCGCAGATGTCGCCATGCACGAACCGGAACGACGGGTGTGATCTGACCGATTCAAGGCTGGTCAGATTTCCCGCATATGTCAGGGCGTCCAGCACCACCAGCCGATCCGCCGGGTGCCGATCGATCCAATGATGAACGAAATTCGAACCGATGAACCCGGCCCCACCGGTTACCAACAGCTTGCGCATTGCCGAGCTCTCCGATCACGCCACGGACAGTGGCTGGACATTGCTACTGTTGCTGTGGTTGTTGCTGTTGCAGGCCCCTCGGCTGCACCGGCCTGTATGTGACAGTCACGAAGACGGTGTTCGAAGAGAACCCGTAGCCAGCACCTGAGGTGCCCTGGAAATTGTGGATGTATCGTCCGTCGAAGGCCAGCATTCTGCTGGCCTGCCAGGTGACACCGGCACCGATCGCGTGGGTATCTACATCGCCACCCTGACTAAAGTATTGGGACCTCGTTATTGTGCCAAAAATGTTGGCGCTCAAAACATTGCTCAGCTGCCGACTCGCTAGTAATTCCAGGCTGGCGCGCGTTACATCGAACACACTGTCGGTCGCATAGGTGTCTCGTTCCCAGTACGCCGTCGCGTTGACCGTCGTCCGGAACCCGGTGAGTTGCAGCCCCGCAGTCGCGTAGGTGCGCAGGTAATCCGCAGTCGTTTGGGCCACGGGTGCCACGGCGATACCGCCGGCAGCGCCATTTCGTACATCGCCGAACGCGCCCGCCGCATCCGTAAACTCCCGGCCTGCGGTGAGGTTGAAGGAAGTCCGCTGCGCGATAGCGCGTGTCAGGTTGAACTGCAGAAAGGGTGTGGCCAGCCAGGCGCCGCCGTCATTGGTCTGCGTTTCACCGACCGCCGCTGTAATTTGCGTTCGGGCTCCCGAAATGTCGTAGCGGACGTAATAGCGGCCGCGGTCGTAGTTGGGATTCAAGATCGAATCGTCGAAGCGCAGTTGTTCCAGGTCGGCACCGAGCGCCACGTCCGACCTGGCCGACAGCAGCCGCTCCAACAGCACATTCTCCGACGTCCGCCAGCCATTCAGGGGACTGATTTGATAGGTGGCAATGGCGTAACGTGCGCCCAATTGCACCACCGTATCCGAGATCGGACGCAGCGTGACTTCCGGCCCTGTCGACAAGTAGTTGATCTTTTGTAGATTCTCCGGCGTCACCGGCGTATAGGCATCCAGCTGCCCCTCGCCGAAGTCATCCTGTAGATACCACTTCAAGTGGTCCTCGAACAGCGACAGACTGGTCTGCCCGTCGAACCGTCCCAGCAGCTGTGAGGGATACGCGCCCTGGAAATAATCAAGGTAGTCGAAATTACCACCCACGTTGGCGCTAAGCGCCGATCCGGTGCGAATCCAGCCAAAATCAATCCCCGTGAGCGAGATGGTCTGGGCGCGTGGGTCCGTAGGGGTCTGTAAGACATTGTCCGTCTCAGCAATGCCGACCGTAACGCCGAAATTCAGCGTTTGAGTGCGGCCCGTCGCCGGTGCCCCAACCGCTATCAAAGGCGCATTTTCCGGAATCACGTCGCCAGTGGTGATGCCGGCGACCGCTTGCGCATGCACCGTTGGGGAGATGCAGAGGCAAAAACCAAGCGCGGCCCCAATGAATCTAGAGCACGTCGCCACCCGCCTCGTGGCCAATCGATGGCGAATATCCGTAATAATGGCTATGCGTCTTAGCGTATGCATTGTTCAATACCAAGCCCTGCAGCTTCTTGTTATCCAGTTGCGCGATCGTATCCTGCAGCGCCCGTCGCGGCGTCACTCCTGAGCGCGCGACAAGTATGATCTGACCCGGCAGCTGTTTCAATGCGCGGGTCTCACTGGACACCAGGACGGGCGCCGAGTCGAACAGCACCAGTCTGCGCGGATTGCGGGCCACGAGCCGGGTGGCTATTTCAGCCATGCGCGCGCTGGCCACGAGCTCGGCCGCGCCGCCGAAGAAGCGGCCGCTGGGCAGAATATCCAGCCCCTTGGCGGCAGTGCCCAAAATGAGCGACTCGATGTCAACAGAGTTGTCGGCCACAGCATCCAGCAACCCGGGTTCCTCGTGCACGCCCAGCACCCGGCTGATCTGTGCCTTGGCAAAATCGGCATCGATCAACAGTACGGATATGTCCCGTTCACGGGCCATGCTCAGTGCGAGATTAAACGCGGTGAAGGTCTTCCCCTCTTCGGGCAAAGAACTCGTCACGAGAATCAGGCGCTGGTTGGCGGAAGCGCCTCCGGCCAGTGCACGTTCAATGATGGGTCGCTTGACCTGACGGTAATAATCCGCAAACCGCAGCTCCTGCCCCACTTCCGGCAGGTAGCCTGCCGCACGCAAGCGGGGGCGGTCCAGCGCAATCGCACGGGTGGGAATCACCGTCGGTGCCTCAGCGGTCTGCCAGGATTCCACGGCAACGGCCTGCTGCCGCAAACCGGTAATGTCCGGACGTGTGCCGCTGCGACGCAGCCTTTCCAGCGCGTTCTCGATCACACCCATGTGCGCACCATATGCTGTAACGCCGGAATATCCAGCCTGAGTCCGGCGCCGCTCAAGGACAGCCCGATGAGAAACACCACCAAGAGACAAACAATGGCAATTGACACATGGCGCAACTCGCGTCGCGAGGTCACTCGCGCGTGCGCCGGAAACGCAGAGCCGATCTCGGCAAGAACCCTGAGTCCGGTCAGCTGCGCCACCGCAATTGCGGACCCGAGCACCGGATTGAATTGATCCAGTGCATAAGCCAGCGCGGCACCCGCCACCAGGGCCGCCACCAGTACCTCCGCAAGCAGCACGGTGCGCTTGGGAGATACCGGTTTGAAACTCACCGTCGGGGGCTGCACGATATGGAAGCCGACCGAACCGGCCGCATCGGCGCTCTGGCCGAGTTTGGACTTGCCATAGCTCGCCAGGAGCGCGGCGTACTGCGACTTGTTGACATCGTAGTCGCGCGTCAGCTGCGCATAGTCGGCTTCAACCTGCGGCGCCGTGTCCAGCAGCAGACGCAGGTCGTGTGCCTTGCTCTCGTGCTGCTCGAGCTGAGTACGCAAATCACCGATATCCACGTCAGTCCTGTTCAGGGCCAGCTGAATGCTCTGAAAGACCGGGTTGCTGCTGGCGCCGGTAGCAGCCACCGCCGCGGCATCCCCATTGCGCAAACTGTCGATCTCGCGGGCGCGACGCGTCTTCAGCGCGGCAAGCGCCGCCCGCGTCGCAATCACATCCGGGTGCTTGTCGGTGAACTTCAGCAGCAGCTCGTCCAGATGCGCCTGTGCGGCAGCGACCTCGGACGCCGTGTCCGTGGCGGGAGCCCCATTCCCCCCGGAGGGCTGTACGACGGAGGAAGCCATCACGGCGGCATTGCCGTGAAGCTGCCCCTCCAACGTAGCACGTCGGTTCTGAGCCATCAGCAGACTGAGCTTGGCGTCGGCTACGGCCTGGTTTTCCTTCTGCATCTGGGCGAAATATCCGCCCTCATCGCTCGGCAGTACTCCCAGGTGCTGCGACTTGAACACCGCGAGCTTATCTTCCGAGGCCTGCAGGCGCTTTTCATATTCCTTGATCTGGGATCCCAGGAATTCCTGCGCATGTTCGGAGCCTTGCCGCTTGCCGCCCATGGTCTGGTTGATCAGTGTATCCAGCAGCGTGCTCACCACATTGAAGGCGTGCGTTCGATCCTCGTCCTGGTAGGTGATATCAAACGTCGCCCCGGCGGAACCGGGCTGGCCCGATCGGTCATCAATGCTCTGCACGGTCATCTGAATCCGCTTGCGGATTTGCGCCAGGGGTATTTGCGCGGCTCCCGGATCGCCGGCGCATCCGGGCAACATACCCGCCGCATTGACGATCCTGCACAATTGCGCGTCCACGAGCAGTGATTGCTGAACGTACGACAGTTGTACGCCCACATCCTGATCATTGGTCAGACCCTGCAGTGCGGGCTTGAGGGCAGTGCGGCTATCCACCAGCACCTGCGTCTCGGCTTCGTAGCGATCCGGCAGCGAGAACACAATGCTCCAGCCCACGAGCGCGGCCACCGTTGCTGCCGCGATCGCCGGCCAGCGGTAACGCCAGGCACCGACGAGCTGATCGAACAGATGCTGTAAGGACGGATTCAACATGCCTCCCTGGCCTTGGACATAGCCACTGGAGCCTGGACCGGCTCGGCGGCCGCTGAGCTTCGATTCGCCAGTAGGGTCAGCCTGCCGACGCCGATGCTTAGTTTACATATCATCTGCAAAAAACTCCCCGAACGCCCGCCCTTTTGCCCGGATGCCCCGCATGGGAGCGCCACTGCACCACGGTCTCAACGCCGCAGTCGGAGCGTGTGGTTTGTCTCATTTCGTATATGGCCGCGACCCGTAACCCTTGTACCGGCATACCAAGGTCAGTCACACTGACGCGCGACGTGCCGCGATGGCATGCTCGGGTTGAGCTGATAATCTAGGTTTCCGCTCCGGCCGTCACGAGCAAAGAGTTGCAAGCATTGTAGGTCTCGGACTACATCGGCACACGAAGGGCGGCTCAGGACAGTA
>Ga0210400_10003916_pt1 | contig 13043 bp, 12 predicted proteins | sample IncBWH26MmetaG_FD_155456 | JGI IMG/M metagenome (GOLD analysis project Ga0210400, IMG submission 155456) | Forest soil microbial communities from Barre Woods Harvard Forest LTER site, Petersham, Massachusetts, United States - Inc-BW-H-26-M | ecosystem: Environmental > Terrestrial > Soil >...
GTCGATGACGGGCGGAGTCTTGGGTCTTGGGCTTGGCTATCTTGGTGTGCGCGAGCTGCTGCAAATCAATCCCGGAAACATTCCGAGAGTCGGTGAATTTGGAGAGCAAGTGTCACTTGATTGGCGCGTGTTGGTGTTCACGCTAGTAGTCTCGATATTGACCGGCATCGTCTTCGGTCTGGTCCCCGCTTTCAGCGCGTCTCGCAGCGATCTCAACGTGACGCTGAAAGAAAGCGGCTTGCGTTCCGGGAGCGGTGTACGCCAAAACAAGGCTCGAGCGATCCTTGTCGTGACCGAGATGGCCCTCGCACTCGTGCTGCTGGTGGGTGCCGCACTGCTGATTCGGACGTTCGGCGCCCTACGCAGCGTGAACCCCGGCTTCGACACTCACAACATTCTGACCATGGAGATGTCACTTGTAGGACAGCGGTTCGAGAAGACAGCCGGGGTTGAACAACTTGTGCGTGAAGCGCAGCGGCGAGTCGGGAGTCTACCCGGAGTTGTCGCGGTTGCCGAGACGTGTTGCTTGCCCCTGCAGGGAGGATTAGGGCTGCCGTTCATCATCGAAGGCCGGCCACTAACCGAAGGACCCGCTCACGGCGGCGGTCCCTGGAAGCCGGTCTCGCCCCGCTATTTTGACGTTTTCAGAATTTCGCTGGTGCGTGGGCGTGTCTTCACCGATCGAGACGGTGCTGGCGCGCCGGGAGTGGTGCTAATCAGCGAAGGATTGGCCAAGCAGTTCTGGACAAACAGCGATCCGATCGGGCAACGCATCACGATAGGAAAGGGCGTCGGCCCGGAATTCGAGGAGCCGCCCCGCGAAATTATCGGCATAGTCGGCGACACGCGCGAACAGGGACTCGACAACAAACCTAACCCGAGCATGTATGTTCCTGTCGCACAGCTGAAAGACGGCGTGACTAAACTGAATAATGGGTTCATCCCCGCCTCATGGGTGATTCGCACAAGCGTCGAACCTTTTTCACTGAGTAAGGAGATTCAGGAAGAGCTGCGCTCAGCAAGCGGCGGTTTGCCGGTTGCACACATTCGATCGATGGAGCAAGTACGCGGTGAGTCTACCGCAGGCTCCGAGTTCAACTTGACGCTGCTGGTGATTTTCGCTGGAGTAGCCCTCCTGCTAGCGGCAATCGGCATCTATGGGCTGATGGGGTATTCGGTGCAACAGCGGACGCAGGAGATCGGCATTCGGATGGCGCTCGGCGCAAGCGCACACGACGTGCGGCGAATGGTGGTGAAGCAGGGCATGGCAATGGCTTTGGCGGGCGTACTGATTGGAGTGGCGGCGGCACTAGGGCTGACGCGGTTGATGGCTAGCCTGCTCTACGGCGTTACGCCGAGGGATCCACTAGCAATGATATCGGTTGCGTTGCTGCTTGTAGGAGTCGCTTTCGCGGCAACGTATATTCCTGCGCGAAGAGCCTCACGAGTGGATGCAGTTGTGTCGCTTCGGTACGAATAGGATTTGATTAGCCCGCGTGCGCTATCAGGGCAAGTAGAATCGCCCGCCATGAGGTGGGAATGATATTCGTTCTCACCGGAATGGTCTGCGGCGCATAACAGGCCGCGATGGCCAAACAGCCCTTAAGCAAGCCGCGGGCTACAGCTAGGAACGAGAAGTGAAGGTTTTGATCGACCATCACGCCGCCGTGAATCTCAAAGATCGGAAGGGACGTACCTGCCATACCCCTCTTGCCAGAGAACGGCGCCGACCCTGACGTTCGCGACCCTGAGGGTAGGACCGCACTCGACCTGGCGCTGATTTCAAACAACCAAAGGGCGATCAGGCTCTTGTCCGCAGTCAAAAAGTAAAAAGCGAGATGCAGGGACCTTGACAAGCCGGATAAAACCACGGGCGTTGCATGTAACTCGCAGCCCGTTGACGGCAAGAAACGGAAATAGTTGCGGTAGGGACGCCAGTTGCCCGGCGCCCCCCGCGCGGATCCGTGCGAGCGCTCATTAGCGCACACGGCTCTTACCGCAGATACTTGGCGTCAAAGCGCACAAGGGGATAGGGATGAAGAATCTTGGGTACGGGAAGCCACTGTGTCGCAAAACCCTCCAGGAGCTCCCACGTCATCCCGCTCTTCTGACTGCGACGTCGGATAACGCACAGCCAGCGCTTGCGTACCTCGAAACGAAAACTCCAGAGACTGGCGAAATTGCCGGGTACCGCGTGATAGTTGAAGTAACCTTGCACCACGCTCCTCAACCATCTCCCAACTTCCGCCAGGGGCTGATGCATGCGCACCCGCAGAGCGGCCTTCACCTGCTTCAACTTGGCAAGAAGCCGCTCCCGGACGGTTTTGCGCAGCACGAAGAACTTTCCATTCTTCCAGGATTGTCCGCAAATATGCGTAAACCCCAGGAAGTTGAACGTCTCCGGCTTGCCCTCCCCCCGTTGCTTCCGGTCTTTGGCAGCAAACCGCCCGAATTCAATCAGGCGGGTCTTGTCGGGATGGAGTTCCAGACCGAACTTCTGCAGCCGCTTCCTCCATTCTCGGAGGAACCGTTCTGCGTCCGCGCGATACTGGAACCCTAACACACTGTCATCCGCATAACGGACCACGACGACTTCCCCCATGGCCCGCTGCTTCCGCCAGTGCTGACCCAAAGATCGAAGACGTAGTGTAGGTAGACGTTGCAAAGCAGCGGTGAAATCTCTGAACCTTGCGGCGTCCCCTTCTCTGTCCCCGACCATTCCCCATCTTCGAGTACACCGGCCTTCAGCCACTTCTTGATTAGGCGGAGGATCCGGCGATCCCCGATGCGGTGCTGAAGAAACTTCTCCATCCATTCGTGCGAGAAAGATCCAAAACAGTCACGAATGTCGGCATCCAGCACCCAATTCACCTTCCTCCTCAGGATCGCGACCGAAAGGGCGTCTAACGCGTCATGTGCGCTGCGCCTAGGCCGAAACCCGTACGAGAATCCCAGAAAGTCCTCCTCATAAATTTGATTGAGGACTGTTCCCACTGCGTGTTGGACGATTTTGTCCTCCAGGGCGGCTATGCCCAGGGGTCGCTGCCGTCCATCCGGCTTGGGAATGTAGGCTCTCTTGGAAGGTAGCGCTCGATACGTGCCCCGGTGCACGCGACTGTGCAAATCCTCCAGCCGCTTGTCCAGGTCCGTTTCGTATTCCTGCCATGTTAATCCATCCACTCCCGGGGCAGCTTGTCGCTTAAGCGCGTAGAAGCTGTTCACCAGAAGCGAGACAGATACGTGGTGCAGTAGCGCGGTGAATCGTAGCTGCTTCTCACTCTTTGCTACTTCCCGCACACGGTGCAGCCCAGCTAACGCGTTTCCCCAGCTTTGCATCTGGGACGCGGCTGCCTGCCCCGTGTTCTCCTTGGTCGGTCGCCTTCCCTCCAGGCCCTCCGCGGGTGAGAGACTTCCACCTTTGTTCGGACCCTTCGCAGGTAGTACACTGACCGTCCGACTCCCTACCAGCGTTCATGTCGAGATTGTGGCTCATCACCTTCCTCGACCGGCCCGTTCACAGCTTTGTGTCGAGCACTGGTAGGGTCTCCCGGTTCTCGCGCGTGGAGGTTCCATGCATGCTGGGGGTCTTTGACCTCGCAGGTCCAGTAAGCGCTCGCGATAGCGCGCCCACCAGTGTTGCCTTCCCGCCGAATAGACAGCGTCGGCATCCTGATTTCCCGTCATTTCGCGGCTCAATACCCCACCTACATGTGCCCCTGTCAACGCTTCATGCCCAGCCTCACGACTGACCATGCATGACTCGGGGTCGGTGTGGCTTGCTAGGCCTTCACCGTAAGGCTCTTTCATCCTCTCCTCCACGCCGGTTTATCCCGGCGCACCTATTCATAACGCAGCGCCACTATGGGGTCGACTCGCGACGCGCGGAGCGCAGGAATCACACAGGCTGCAAGCGCGACGCTTGCCAACGCTACTGCGACCGCTACGAATGTCAGCGGGTCGCGAACCCGCACGCCGAAGACCAGGGTGGACACCGCTCGGCCAAGCGCCAAGCTGCCAAGCAGTCCAGTTCCAATTCCGATCAGCGCTACGTTCATTCCTTCCCTCACAATGAGACGCAACACGCCCCGAGGCGTAGCGCCCAAGGCCATGCGCACACCAATCTCGCTGGTGCGCTGGCTCACCGAATATGCGATTACACCGTAGATGCCGATCGATGCGATGACCAACGCGATGGAAGCAAAGATGGTGAGCAGCATCGTATTGAGCCGCGGCTGGGCTGCGCTGTTCGACAGCCACTGATCCATCGTCCGCACGTTAGCGAGGGCGAGTTCGGTATCCAGCTCACGCACATTCTGCCGAATCGCAGGCAGCAAAGCTTCCGGCGAAGAATCGGTGCGCACAACGATATCCATGAGCGGCCACACGCGCGCGGCCATCGGATAGTACAGCGCTGGCGATTCCTGGGTCAGAGCGGTGCTTCGCACATCCCCGACGACGCCCACTATGGTGAACGCGGTCGTCGGGTTAGCGGAGCGACGCAGCGTGTGGCCGATGGGGTCAGCGTCACCCCAGAATTTCTTGGCGGTGGCATGACTGATGATCATAACTGGCGGCGCTGTGGGTCCGTCGGCGTCGGTGAAGTCGCGCCCCTGGAGCACCGAGATGCCCATGCTCTTGAAATAACCTGGACTGACAATGCGCCAATCGATGGGGACAGCCGCATCAGGCGGCAACACGGATTGGTCCGTAGTGATCATCGGATGAGTGGTGTAATTGCCGACCCCAAAGGGAATGCCGCTGGAGACAGACGCGCCACGTACGCCAGGAATAGAGTTCAAGGAATCCAGCACAGCGCGATAGAGCTGCGGCGCCTTGGTATTGAGCGGATACTTTGCGGTTGGGGGAGCAAGCTGGAAGCTGATCACGCCGTGGGGATTGAAGCCGAGTCGCACACGCTGCAGGTTCGCCAGACTCTGAATGAATAACCCTGCCCCGATCAAAAGAACAGTCGCCAGCGCCAGTTCAACCGCGCCGAGGGCATTGCGTAGCCGGGCAGACATTCGAGCCGCCGAGCCACGCCCACCGCTCTTGAGGATGATGCTTAGATCCGCCTTCGCCGTGCGCATTGCCGGTGCGATTCCAAAAAGCAGGCCAGTCACGATGGTCGCCCCGAGCGCAAACCAAAAGACGGTAGCATCGATTTCTACGGCAGGGACAGGCAAGGTGTTCGGGGGCAATGTGTGATTGATCGCGCGCACGGCCCAGGCTGCTCCGACCAGGCCCGCCACGCCGCCCGCGAAGGAAAGCGTCACGCCTTCGACTAGCAGTTGACGCACAAGGCGGCTGCGGCTCGCGCCGATGGCTGTGCGCACCGCCATTTCGCCCTGCCGTGCGGCGGCTCGGGCGAGCAGTAGATTGGCAATGTTCGCGCATGCAATCACCAGCACAAAACCCACGGCCCAAAGTAGCACCAGGAGTCCACTCTTGAGGTCCGGACTGACGAAAGTGTCAAAAATGGTGATGAGGCGAATGCCCCAGTCACGTATTTGCGGGTACTGCTGCCCTAACCGCACCGAGATGTTGTTCATCTCGGCTTGAGCCTGCCCGACGGAGACGCCAGCTTTGAGGCGCCCGACCGTGAAAATCACGTGGTTGAGGCGGATTTCTTTTGCGGGATCAATGGTCAGCGGGGTGTAAACGTCTCCTCCGGAGATCAGGTTCAGCGCGGCGGGGGCGACACCGACCACGGTCGTCGGCGCGCCGTTCAGAGTGATGGTCCGGCCAATGACCGTGGGGTCCGAGCCAAAGTGTTGTTTCCAGAGGCCTTCGCCGATCATGGCGACGGGGGCGGCGCTGAGCTTCTCTTCCTCATCGGCGAAATCACGACCGACTATCGGACGGATCCCGAGCACGCGCGTCAGCGCTGGGCTAATGCGATTGCCAGAGAGTTGCTCGGGCTCACCAGTGCCTGTCAGCGTGTAGTTATTGGTGGCGATTGCGGCGATTGCTTCAAAGCTTTGCGCTTGCTCCCGCCACGAAAGGAAATTCAACACCGACGAGCCGAAGCTCGGCAGATTCAGTTTGTCATTCTTTTCCGCGACCTGCACGAGCCGGTTGGGATCTCGGAACGGGAGGGGCCGCAGCATCACCGCGTTCACGACACTGAAGATCGTGGTATTGGCGGCGATGGCAAGCGTAACGGTCAGGATGACGGCAGCCGTGAACAGGGGTGTCCGGCGCATCATGCGAATTGCGTAGGCAATGTCGTTCCATGGCATGGTCAATATACTCCATCAATGCGGGTCGAGGCTCGCGTCCCCTCATTTGGTCTGAAAGCCCGTTGTATTGGTCTCAGCGAAATCATAACTCCAATCATCTCATTTTCCGTGCGGGAACCCGACTGGCGAGCTGATAACTTCCGGCACGTCATCTGGGATTTAGCCCACCCAATACCGCGTGAAATTTGGAGGAGTGATGGCAAAGCCGTGGCTCTTACTGCTTCTTGAAGTCAGCCGTAGCGATGACGAAAGGAGTCGTGTTGGCGGCAAGTGTACCCGGAAAAAAATCGTGGCGTACTTTCATGCCTTGTTTCAAAAGCTGGAGCGTACGCCCAGCCAAGTGTGGGACGCGTTGGCATGTCGCTGCGCGGATCTATGGCCCGGAGAGTTGATGGACCGATCTGCGTAGTGCCTGGGAAGAGGAGTTGATTTCCCCGGGCATGATCAACTGGGAGGACATCGAGGCCTGGCATGCACGCGGCAAAGAGGGCTGCTTGCAGTATATGAAAGAGAGGTACACGCTCATCACGGACGTGGTCGAGGAAATGGCGTGGTGGGCGTGCTTCGACAAGGATCGCAAGTTCACCTATCGAGAGAAAATCGCTATTGATGGCCGCCAGGAGAGACGAGAAGGGTAAGGGAGGGCGAGTACTCCCCCGCGTGAGGCCTTTTCCGCTCGACAGAGATAGTGTATTCGGGTAGCACCTAAAAAGGTGCTTCATAGGAGCTGGCTTATGCTTGACATCACCAAGGACATCCAGTCGCTGACGACCTTCCGCCGCCGTTCCGGCGACTTCATGAAGCAGCTGAAGAAAAGCAAGCGACCCGTGGTGCTCACCGTCAAGGGGAAGGCTGCCGCCATCGTGCAAGACGCCGAAGCCTACCAGCGCCTGCTCGACATCGCCGCCCGCGCGGATTCGGAAGAGGGAATCCGCCAGGGGCTTGATGACGTGGCCCACGGGCGCACGCGCCCTGCCAAAGAAGTATTTGACGACATCCGTCGCAAACATGGCATATCGGATTGAGTTTGCTGATCGCGCGGCCCGCAATCTTGAAGCCCCTTATGTGGAAAAGAATGCTGCTGAATCCCAGATGGCCTTTCAGTGGTACCAAGGGCTGAAACCGGAAGTAAACCTGAGCGGACTTCGGGCGCACCAATTCTCCCCCGACTCTGCTAGAACCCACATGTTTATTGGATAATTTGGTGGACGAGAGGGGATTCGAACCCCCGGCCTCCTCGTTGCGAACGAGGCGCTCTCCCAGCTGAGCTACTCGCCCACGAGCAGCAAATCGATTTTAACAAAGGCCTAGGTGCTTGCCAACACGCGTCCCACTGCTCGTAAACACGAAGGGCACAGCACCTGTCCGAATGGGTCGGGATGCTGCGCCCTAAATACTCAAAACGCAACTCTCTACGAGTGTCCCTACGGCTGCTCGACCGGCTCGCCCGCGCGCTGGGCCACGATCTTCTTGGCATTCTGGTATAGCGCCCGCGCCTGCGGAATCGCTTCTACGGCCTTCTGTACTTGTGGGTCGGCTTCGAGCAGCACTTTGAACCCCTCCTGCTGTCCGAAGCTGGACATGAATACTTCCTGCTTGATCTTCCGCTTGATCCACTCGAGGCCCTCGGCCATCTCGGGCTCCGTGTACCGGACGTTGTGCTTGCTCAGATACTCGCGGAACGTTCCCATCACGTTGTCGTCCGCCTCAAAATCTTTATTGATCGTGGGCTTGCCGCCGAGATAAAAGCGCGTAAACCCGCCCACGCCCGTTTCGGCGGGGAAGAAGACGTCATCGCGGTAGAGCAGCTGTTCGAACTTCGTCAGCTTTGGCGCAGGCACGGCAATGTCCGGTGTGATGCCGCCTCCGCCCGTCACCTGGCGTCCGCTATCCGTCAGTTTCACTTCCGTCGGATGATCGGGCACTTTGCGTTCATAGTGGTATTCATAAAGCGAAACCGATTTATAATCCCGCTGAATCAGCCGTCCGCTCGGCGTGTAGTACCGCGCCGTCGTCAGCGCCAGTCCGGTGTTCTCGCTTAGCGGTGTCACCGTCTGCACGAGGCCTTTGCCAAACGTCGTCTCACCCACAATCAATCCGCGATCGTGATCCTGCACCGCGCCAGAAACAATTTCCGTCGCTGACGCCGAGTTGTTGTTAACCAGGATCACCAGCGGCACGGTCACGCCCTGGTTGCCGCGCAGCGCGAAGTACCGTCGCTCCGGCGATGTCCGCCCATGGTGCGAAACGATCAGCTGGTTTTTGTCCAGGAACATGTCGCCCACGGCGACCGCCTCATTCAGCAAGCCGCCCGGGTTCCCGCGCATGTCCAGAATAAGGCCATCCAGAGAGGACGCATTCAGGCGTCTCAAGGCATCCGCAATTTCGTGATCGGTAGTCTCATTAAATCCCGACAGCCGGATATAGCCAACGCCCGGCTTCAGCATGAACGTGATATCCACCGAATGCCGCGGGATCTCGTCGCGCGTCACGGTGAAAACCAGCTGTTCCGCGTAACCTTCGCGCGAAACCGTAATCTTGACGATCGTGCCTTTCGGCCCCTTGAGCATGTCCGCTACTTCGCTGGTGGTCAGTCCGTCCGTGGATTTTTCGTCCACCTTGACGATCACGTCGCCCGGCCGGATCCCCGCGTTGTACGCTGGTGCGCCCACGTACGGCGCCATCACTACCGTGTGATTCTCCCGAGGCGCGACCACCATGCCTACGCCGTAGTACTTCCCGCGCTGGTCCTCGCGGAGCAGGGCAAACTGCTTGGCATCGAAGAAACTCGAATGGGGATCTAGCATGCGCAACATGCCAGGTATGGCGCCCTGATAAACGGCCTTATCTACATCGACCGTGTCGGCATAGTTGTTCTGCACTACGTTCAGGACTCGGGTGAAGTCCCGCACGGCCGTTTGATAATCATCCGCCGAAGCGGTCGTGGCTCGCACGTTGGGGCCGTAGACTCCCCCCAATACGGCGGATACCATCAGCACAGCTACAACAACTACAAGTCCGCGGCGCTCTGAATTCATCGTTTCCTCGCGTGACAGCCCAAACACAAATTATACCACACCTTACAAGCCCTAAACTCCGGTTTGACAGCGGCTGACACCCTTTCTATGATGCCCATGGACCCTATAGACGGCTCCCAAACGCGATGTTGAGCATTCCTCACATGATTGTGGTGTTTATCGTGGTTCTGGTCGTTTTCGGGCCACAGAAGCTGCCGGAGCTCGCCCGCGGTCTGGGCAAGCTCATGGCTGAGTTCCGCAAGGCCTCCACGGATTTTAAGAGCGCGTTCGAAGAGGAAATGCGCGACATGGAGCGCCAGGCCCTCCTGGCCGAGCGCAAAAAGGCCGCCGAAGCGGTCGCCGCTTCTGCTGCCGCCGAGCCCAGCCCACCCCTCACGCCTGCCGGGTCCGCTGACGCAGAAACGCCCTCGACCGAGGTTCATGCAGAAACCCGCACGGCTGAGGAACTAGTGATCTCGCCGGTTGTCGAATCGGTTCCACGCACTTCGGAAGAGCCAGCCGAAACCAAGACCGAAGCGGCAGCGGTCACAAATTCCCAAGAAACTCCCCATGACGACCGTCATCCGGCCTGAACCCGTGCCAGCGCCCGAATCCAATTCGCAGATCACCACGCCAGCGGAAGAGCCCGCCGGAGCGATGACCTTCTTCGAGCACCTTAGCGAACTCCGTAAGCGCATTATCTATTCGCTCTACTCCATTGGCATCGGAGCTTTCATCGGGGTGTACGTTTCGAAGTACGTCATCAACTTCATCATCAAGCCCATCATCAAGGCCCTTACCGAAGCACACCTCAACGCCGAGCTTGTTTACACGCATCCTGCCGGATATCTGAATACCTACATCACTCTCGGCGTTTATATCGGTATCGTTCTTGCTTCGCCCGTCGTTCTTTACCAGGTTTGGCTTTTCGTTGCCCCGGCTCTTTACAAACACGAGCGCAGCGCTATGACTGGATTTGTTTTCTCGACTGTATTTCTGTTCCTCGCAGGGATCGCCTTTGGCTACTTCGTCACATTGCCGTATATCTTGCGATTCCTCGTGAGTTTTCAGGGGCCCATCAGTTCAATCAAGCCAATGATCACCGTTAACGAGTATTTTGACCTGGTACTGCTGGTGCTTCTCGGGCTGGGGCTGGTCTTCGAATTGCCGATCCTGATTTTCTTCCTGTCTCTTTTCGGCATCGTCACACCGAAATTTCTGTGGAAGAATTTCCGCTACGCCATTCTGATCATTGCCATCGTAGCCGCCATCGTGACGCCCACTCCCGACGCCATGACCATGCTCATCTTCATGGCTCCGATGGTCGGACTCTATTTCGTCGGAATCGCGGTCTCCGCCGTTGTGACGCGGCGCCGTGAGCGACGTCTGGCTGCTACCGCGGAGGCGCGTTAAATGATTCTGCTCTCTAGAATAATTCTGCGCACGGCAGCATTTGCGTGCCTCATTTCCACAGGATTCACGGGATGCAAGGCCACTGGGAACGATTCGAACGGGGCCGCGACGCAGCCGCTCCCCAATAGCCCGGCAGCTTCTGCTCCGCCGCAAGCTGCCGATGAAGCACCTCCACCGGAAAAGACCGGAGGCTTCGATGGCAAGCGCGGCTTCGCGCACGTCGCCAAGCAAGTCAGCTTCGGCCCGCGTCCGTCCGGCTCGCAGGCTATCGTGCATTTGCAGGACTATTTGCAAACCGAACTAAAAAGCTATGGATGCAACGTGGAAACAGATTCTTTCGGCGCAGACACGCCCATCGGCCGCCTCCCCATGAAAAACATTCTCGTGAAGATTCCCGGCGAAAAGCCCGGTGTGATTCTGCTCGGCACGCATTACGACACGCTGTTGATGGACAATTTCGTGGGTGCGGATGATGCCGGCTCCTCCACCGCCGTGATGCTGGAGTTAGCTCGCTTGCTCTGCCCTCAAGAGGGGAAATACGCCGTCTGGATCGCCTTCTTCGATGGCGAGGAGGCCATGAAGCACTGGAGCGATACAGACAGCCGTTACGGCAGCCGTCAGATGGCCGCGCGCTTTTCCTCCGGCGGCGACATCAAGAAGATCAAAGCATTTCTGCTGGCGGATATCGTCGGCGGTCGCGAGGCCCAGTTCCTGCGCGAATCCAGTTCCACTCCGGCATTGATCGATCTCGTTTGGAACACCGCAGCCAAGCTAGGGTACTCTGGCCTCTTTTTGAATAGCGCAACGGCCGCCCAAGACGACCACGACTCCTTCCTGAAGCGAGGCGTTCCCTCCGTCGATGTCATCGGAGACTTCGTGAACAACGGCTACTGGCACACTCCGCAGGATTCTCTCGACAAAATCAGCGCAAAAACCCTCGCCATCACCGGCCATGTTTTTCTCGAAACGGTGAAGCAGCTTCAAGCCAAGTAGTGGGGCGAACCTCTTTCTACCCGGAGCGCAGCAGAGAGGGCCAAGGCATACGTGTTTCTTCTATGTTTCGAACCGCACATCCTTTCCCTTTTGCACCGCCGAGTGTTTCCCGAACTCTTCATCATTCCGGTACGGAAAATCCGAGCGGTAATGGCTCCCCCGGCTCTCTTCGCGCGCCAGTCCCGAGCGCGCGATCAGCAAAGCCAGCGCATGCAAGTTTCGCAGCTCGTGTCCCGCGCGCCCGGGCTTCTCCGGCTTCGGCAGCTCCAGCACTTGCAACTGCTTGATCGCATCCGTCAATTCTTTTCCGCTTCGAAGAATTCCGACCTCGCGCCACATCACGTCTCGAATATTCGTCAGTGTCGCGCAGGCCGGCGATGGTTTTGAATTAGCCTTTGGCGGTTCCTTTTGTGCGGCCGAAGAATTTTCCGGCATCGGTGCAGGGCTGCCAGGCAGCGCGGCGCCGCTGCGCTTGCCGGCCGGCGCGTCTTCAATCATCGCTTGCCCCGCGCGCGCCCCAAAAACCAATCCTTCGAGCAGGGAATTGCTCGCCAGACGGTTGGCGCCGTGCACGCCCGTCGCGGCCGTCTCGCCCGCGGCATACAGGCCTGCAAGCGAAGTCCGTCCCCATAGATCGGTCTTCACTCCGCCCATCATGTAATGTGCGGCGGGACAAACCGGAGCCATGTCGGTCGCCAGGTCGAGGCCATAGCCCGCGCATGTCTCGTAGATTCGCGGGAACCGCTTCTTCAAAAACTCCTCGGTTTTTTTCGTCATGTCCAAATACACATGCGTGCTTTGAGTACGGTGCATCTCGCTGACGATCGCGCGCGCCACGATGTCCCGCGGTGCCAGTTCTTGCGCTTCGTTGTAGCGCTTCATGAATCGTTCGAGCCCGATATTGCGCAGCACCCCGCCTTCGCCGCGCAGCGCCTCGGAGAGTAGAAAACGCGGCGCGCCCTTGACCGCCAGCGCCGTCGGATGGAATTGCATGAACTCCATGTCGGATAGCACCGCTCCCGCCTCGTAGGCGATGGCCATGCCGTCGCCGGTGGCCACCTCGGGATTTGTCGTCTCCCGGTAGATCTGCCCCAGCCCGCCTGTCGCCAGCAGCACCGCTCCGGCCCGCAACTCGTGCTGCGAGCCGTCGGTTTCATCGATAAAGCGCAGCCCTGTGACTCGTCCGCTCTCGACAATCAATTCCGTCGTGAAAGCGTGCGCGCGCAGGTGCAGGTGCGGAATCGTATGCGCCCGCGCAAGCAGCGCCCGGCTGATCTCCCTGCCGGTCGAGTCGCCGTGGGCATGCAAGATTCGCGAGCGGCTGTGCGCTGCCTCGCGCGTAAAAGCCAGTTTCGTTCCCGCCCGGTCGAATTCCGTCCCC
>Ga0210400_10003918_pt1 | contig 13040 bp, 17 predicted proteins | sample IncBWH26MmetaG_FD_155456 | JGI IMG/M metagenome (GOLD analysis project Ga0210400, IMG submission 155456) | Forest soil microbial communities from Barre Woods Harvard Forest LTER site, Petersham, Massachusetts, United States - Inc-BW-H-26-M | ecosystem: Environmental > Terrestrial > Soil >...
GTTGGCACAGGGGCGGATTCCGCTTGTACTGGAAGGAAGCTGATCTCCAAGGTCAGGAGGCCCGCCGGAAGACGACAGACGTCGAAGGAGGTTCAGGAATTGATCTTCCGGATGGTCATTGAGAACCCAACGTGGGGAGCGCCACGCATCCATGGCGAGCTTCTCATGCTCTGTTTTGACGTCTCTGAGCGAACGATCTCTCGTTGGATGAAACGGGCATCTCGAGAGCCGGAGCCAGCCAAGCGGCGCTAGCTTACCTTTCTCCGTAATCACCGGGAAGCGATTGCCGCGATGGACTTCTTCACTGTTCCGACGATCACCTTCAGCGCGCTCTATTGCTTTTTCGTTATCAGTCACGATCGTCGGCGCATCCTGCACTTCAATGTCACAAAGCATCCGACAAGCTTGTGGATCGTCCAGCAGTTGCGAGAAGCATTTCCATTTGAATCCGCTCCAAGGTTCGTCATCTTTGATCGTGATGCCAAGTATGGACTGGAAGTCCCCGCAGCGGTTCGATCCCTGATGGTGAATCCTGTCCGCACTTCGTTCGAAAGTCCTTGGCAGAATGGAGTTGCAGAGCGTTGGATAGGGAGTTGCCGCCGTGATCTCCTGGATCACATCATCGCAGTTGACGAACGCCACCTGAAACGCCTGCTGTCTGAGTATATTCGCTACTACCACGAGGACCGCACGCATCTCGGACTCGGGAAGGGAACACCAGACGGAAGAACTCGCAGCATAGCCTCAGGTCGCGTCCTTTCTCATGTGCGACTGGGAGGGCTGCACCACCGGTACGATTGGGCTGCCTAATCCGAACCAACGGCGTCGCGGAAACGTCCGGGTTCGTGCATCCTTAATATGTACAGGTATACCGCGCGGGCGTTCTTCCGGGAGAGATTCTTGGCGCTCGAGAATGAAGGGATAATCTAGATAGGACAGCCGTCGCGGGAGGGAAGCGCGCTATTTTCAGTGCGTTTAGAATTGTGGCGAAGCACAGGGAATAGATCAAGTCGTGTATTTTCAATAGGATGCCGAGGTAGCTCAGTGGTAGAGCAGCCGATTCGTAAACCGTCGCAGAGCAGCGTGGACAAACGGGATAGCTGAGAATTCAACAACTTAGCTGCCCATCACAGCCCATCACTACCCATCATTTCCGGTCTTACAACGCAAAAGCAACGCAAGGTGAACTTCTAGCTCTGTGTCACGAGCGATTCGATCATGCGACGACGATATGATTCTTGATGGCAAATTGGATCAGCTCGGCCGTTGACTTGAGCGCTAGCTCTTCCATTGTCCGGTATTTGTGGAAGGCTACCGTCCGCGGGGTTACGTTGAGAAGGTCGGCTATCTGTTTCATGGACTTGCCCTCGGCCAAGAGCTGTACGACCTCGCACTGGCGAGGGGTCAGTGATTTGGGTTGCCGCCGGCCCCGCGGATCGCGTATAAAGCTTTTCTCCATCCCAGCAGCAATTTGCGGCGTGATATAGGACCTTCCTTTGAGCGCCTCCTGAATCGCGTGGAGTAGTTCTGAGGGCGCGGATGTCTTCAGTAGATAGCCGGACGCTCCCGAATGCATTGCCTCTACAGCTAGATCGGGATCTTGGTGCATCGTTAGGAAGATAAGCTTGACCGCCGGCATTTTCTTTTTGAGTTGTCGTCCTGCTTCTAGACCGTTTAGAAGCGGCATGCCGATATCCAGCACAATCACGTCCGGCTTGAGTGTTGCACCAACATCCAACAGCTCTCGCCCGTCGGATACGGTGGCCACGACGTCGCAGTGAGGCTCCAAAAGTTTGCGGAAGGCTTCAACGAGAAGCTTATGGTCATCAGCTAAAATGGCGCGGGGAAGTTTCATTTTTTCCTCCGACAATCTCGCGCCCCAGTGGTTGAATCGGTGTCATCCGGATGGCAGCCCCATCCGACGCGAATGCTAACCGGCCAGGAAGGGGAGCACCGTGAGTCAGCATCACGAGGGACGTGATGCTGAGCACCGAGATCCATTGCGACGCATAACGGACCGCAACGACTGAACCATCAGCCGCCTGCCGACCTATGCGCGGTGAACCTGTTCCTCGACTCTACTCCTACGGTAGTCCGCATACAAGAAAACAACATCCGTCTCAAAGAGAGAACACGCCGAGAGGATGGCCTCAGCGAGACAAACGGCACCGGGACCCTACAGATTGGGGCGGTTCACTGACATGATCCATCATCCACAAACTGGCCATCAGCAGCCATTGCCGCCAGCGAGTGGCCGCAGTTAATAATCTTCTGGTTCAACGGGTCGTTCGCGAGGGCGTTAGGGGCAATGTAATCCAGGGACTGACGTGCGGCAACGTATTGAGTGCTCAGCGCTTTCATGTTATTGAACTCATGGCTAAGCAACTGATAGGCATTTTGATCAGAGTCGGTTGACGTCGCAACGGAGGCCAGTCTGAGGGCCGTGGCCGCCTGGTTGCGGTAGCCGGCCAACCAGTCCGCAGCGATCGGGAATCCATTTTGGATGGCGTTAGCAAGCGCACTGTGCCATTCCCTGACCATTGACATTGCCTCGATGCCAGCCTTTAGGAAGCCTTTGGACAATCCTGTGTCCGCTGTCGGGCTTGCTGAAGGATCCGCAGCCGCCGTGCTCGTAGCACTGGGAAGCGTCAGCGTAATCTGATTGCCATTAAAGCTGAGGGAGCCATTGGCGGCTCGCGCCAAGGCTTCAAGGTCGACGTAGGAGTGGCCATTCATCTGGACGACGGCCACTCGTCCGGGCTGGCCGTTCACGGTGAGAGTCCGGGACTGCTGCGCGGCCTGAGAAAGAGCAAGGACTGGCACCATGACAAGGATGACCAAGATCAGTTGAGCTAAAGATGAGCTTTTGCGCATAGGAAACGCTCCTACATAGGTTGCCGAGTTACTCCGGTGAGCTTAGTGGGCCCGGAGAGAGTTGCCGACCGTGGAATGAGGTTCGCTGGTTTTAGAGCACGAGCCGGTTGGAGTGGGGAGGAGCCACTTCCAACCGGCTCGTGCGTGCTTACGGCTCTACTCGCCGTTGCCTCAGGGAGAGAACTCCGTTTGCCAATCAACCTCTCGAGCTGGCAAGCCGTGAAATAGTTCCACGAAGTGCCATAGTCGCCAGAGAGAGTCCGCAAAAGAGCATTCCGAGCAAGCCGATCAACGGCAGATTGCTCGCTGTCTTGGGAAGCTTGGTGGGCGCCGGTTCTGGCGCGGGCTCGGCAGCAGCCGTTTCGACCGGTGCAGGCTGTTCGACGGGCACGACAAGAACAAGAATCGGGACATTGGGCGCTGGCGCAGGTGGCGGCGGCGGCATGACTCCCGTGCGCTTCACTTCTTCTGCGACAACAGTTTCTGGTTGCTCGATTACCTGCTGCGCATCTACCTTCATCCCTTTCTTGAGGCCGAACGCGTCCGTTTCTTGTCCGTTGACCGTGAATTTCTGTCCCTTCGGGATCTTGAACTGCTGATTCTTACCGTTTTCCATTGTCAAGATAACTGAGTTAGGCGGGGCAACATAAAACACGGTGCCGCTGACGGTCTTAATGGTGGTGATCATCTTTGGGGTGGTCGTTGTGATGGTTTGTCTTTCTACCGTCATGCCTGGCTGGATCTGATGAATGTTGAGCTGTTTTCCGTCCACGGTCACGGTGACGCTATCCGGAACGTTGTCGAAATGGCGCAGAGTTCCATCCTCCGCTTTAATAACGCAGCTGTTACCGGAAACGTAGACCACTGTGCCGCGCTCGATTTTGATGGTCTTTGTTGGGGCCCCCACTGCCTCTGATTTCGTCGTGGTTTGCACTTGCGCTGACGCTGTAAGGGTAAAGGCGATGCAAAGAGTTCCTCCGCCTAACAGCAGGCCACGCAAAATAGTTCTTGAGACCCTAGTTGACTTCATCTTGTTTCTCCTTGTTACTGGTTTTCTTGCTCGTGAAAAGTGAGTTTCCGCTGACACTCTTATCTGGCCCGCGAGAAGCCTGGTAAGACGCCGTCACCACGTACCGCTGCGGAGCGTTTCCGACGTAGTAGAAAGGAAAACAAGTGACCAGGGTCAGCGTAGGTGTGGGCGTGGAAGCCAGAACGGATACATCTTGCGGGTTGACAATCTGCGTCTGGGTGATGATGTACTGATCCGTTCGTCCGGGCCGGATAAGTTCGACGATGTCATCTCGGCCCACGTCCTTGAGGCCGCGGAAAAACCCGTCCCTGTGTCCAGCAATTCCCAAATTACCCAACTGCCGGATTCGGGCCGTGCCAAGGATGCGGCCCACGCCGCGATTCAGTGTGAGCTCATCTGTGTCGTTGAATACGGGCACGACGAGTTTGATCTTTGGAATGCGAAGAATCGCAAGGGGTAGATCTGTCTTTGCGGAAAGGCTGTCTTTGTAAGTCATGACCCGCTTGGGGTTCCACAGGGTAAAATCCGTTGTGGAGTCGGGTACCGAACCGTCCCACGCGAGGGCACCGTTGCCGACGCCCGGCGCTGCCGCTGCGTTAGCTTGGAATCGCTCTATTGCGACGCGAGAGGCCAAGCTCCTGTAGAATCGTGCCCCCGCCGATATGGCTAAGAGCGCTAGACCGATGGCCAGGAAAATATGCTCGGCCTTTCGAGTATTGATGGGACCATTTGAAGTCATCTCTCTCATGCCGTTCTCAGCCCTACCGCGTTAGTTGAGTTCTTGCCATGCCCCTGGCAGTCCGCGCTTTTCGTCGGGATCGAGACCAAGTGATGCCAAGCTGAGGTGTCTTCCATGCTCGCGATTTCTTCTTCATCTCGTCCGCTTCAAAGCACACTTCACTTCTAGCAGCCAATCCTATCCGGACGAAGTCCAGCTCTCGTGGGTTCAAGCTAGGTGATTCGTCGGGGCGCCGAAACTGTCAAAAGTAACAGGTGAAAGGAATTTTGGAGGTTCGAGCAGCAGAGAATGATCCGTGCCGCGAGTTCTGCCGCTGAAACAGACCTTGCCGAGTGCGATCGGAAGAGTGCGGCGCTCCGGACCGGAGTGGATTAGGTCGATCTAATCCAACAGGCTGGCAGCACCGGTCGCGATGTCGTAATAGCCGGCCACAACCTTCAGCTTTCCTTCTTTCATGAAACTGGATACTACAGTGGAGGCTTCTCGCAGAAGCGCTGCCTGGATCTTGGCATTCGCCTTGGTTGCCGCCTCGAGACTGGGGCCCGCCTGATCTACCGCAGGCTGAATATGCGGAAAGAGAGCGCTGATCTGCCCGGGAACTTCCTTCGCCTGAATCGTTCCCTTCACCGCTCCGCAACCGCTGTGCCCCATCACCAGGATCACCTTCGTGCCTAACACCGCCACCCCATACTCAAGGCTCGCAATGATCTCTGGTGTGACAAAATTCCCGGCGATCCTCGTAACAAAGATATGACCGATACTCTGATCGAACACCATCTCGACAGGAACACGGGAATCCGCACAAGACAGCAGCGCCGCGAATGGCTCCTGCTTCTCTATTGTGTTTTGTTTGAGGATCGCGAGGTCTTGCTCGGGAGCAGTGAGGCGGCCGGAGGCGAAGCGTCGATTGCCGTCCATCAGTTCCTGGAGCGCAGGATCGGGGCTGAGTTTGCTCTGGGCCCGAACTGGATGAGGCATGGCGAACTCCTTGCCCGCGACGGTCACTAGGCTGGTTAGGGTCCCGCCTATGGCTAGCTGCAGAAATCGTCGCCTGGAAGAATCCTCGTCGGAAATGCAGGTCTCCAAAAAGCCGCGGGCGGAGCAGGACTGTTTCCGTGGGATGTCCGGAATGTCACTGTTCACTGCCTTTCGTGAATTAAGAAGGTTGGTCATCCGCGGCTCCTTCATGTCCTATTGCCAAGAACCATTCTGCGGCTACCTTGTGTGCAATCTTACGGTTTGTGCTTCGCTTTCGCCCGCGTGGCAAAAATGGACGCTGGGATACACAGAAATATGACCAGAATCAGCACTACAAACATCACCGCGACGAGAAACATCCCACGGCTCCGCGCAATGTGTGGAGGTGGCATGTTCCAGGAGAGCGTGCGTTTGGCCCACTCTCGGTGGAAACGGCTCCTCCTGCCAAAAAGCTATCGTTCGGTGATATATATCGGAATTGGCAAAACTAACAGAGGGGATACCCGGAATGGTGCGGGAAATAAGTCTGGTATGCCGGAATGCCATCAGGCCACAGCAAGTCGTAGCGCGTGCAACCGCTGTATCGGAGTCCGCTTAGGCAAGGGGGGGATACGAGAAAGTTGGAGAGATAAAGATATGGCCTACGAGGGCTTCTTGAATGGCGGGTATCAGGTCAATGGCAAATCGAGACTTTGCAACGTACCCGAAAGCACCGGTTGCCAGACAGGATTGGACAAAATCGGCATCGGAGTGAACCGTCAAGAAAATGATTTTCGCCGTGCAGCCTGATTCGTTCAATTGCCTGCTGGCCTCTATCCCATTGAGAATCGGCATGGAGATATCCGTGACGATGACATCCGGCGCGAGCCGTCTCGCGGCGTCGAATAGAGACTGGCCGTCCGGCACGCTCCCGACAACGTCGCAAGTTGATGCCAGCAGACGTTCTACCATCACGAGGAACTGCCGATGGTCATCCGCCAAGAGTATTCGTACCTTGTCCAATGGGTCCGGCTTTCGAATGCGCAGCGTGAAAATCCCTGTTGCGCTATTCCAAGGGGGCGTAAGTAAAGTTTCCTTCTTTCACGCGACCGATCCGAGCACACGTTGAGCCTATTCTCAGAATTAGCTGCCGCCTAGTGTCAACAATGACAGAGGCAAGTACATCGACATCGTTGGCGGTCCCTATCTTGTGGGAAAGAACATATGGGTTGGACGCCCGAATTGGAGGAATTCAAGAAAGGAAACGCGGCATCCGGGCAGTAGGTAGCGATGCCTGCTCGGCCTCGCTAGCGGAAGTATCGGTAACTGTTTCGCTCCGGCTCACATCCTCTGGTAATTCGAGTTCTGCGTGGCGACCGTGAGCTCCTTGCTCACGCCGTTGACCAGCATACTCGATACATGGTTCGGCCCTTGGGGCTCTTTCGCGAACTGGGCGGAGAGCGTCATCCCATCCTTTGGGTTGTCCAGGTACGATGACACCGCGATAGACTCGAGAGCCTTTTGTGCTTCACTGAATACCATAGTCACGGAGTCCCCTTCTTTCAGATAATCATGGATGACGATTTTGACCATGCCAGGAGCCCCCGCGGATCCAAACATAATGTTTCCTTGCTGAAAAAGCTGCTGGAGCCTTTCAGGATCGGGGCGTGCATAGTCCTGGGCCAATGCTGCGATCTGCTTTGCGTAATCCTCATACTCCGCTTTCTTCTTTTCCACGATCCTATGTTTCAAGCCGTGCTTGCGCCCGCCTGAAGATTGTTCCTGAGGGTCAATTTCCGTTTTTTGTGGTTTGCCGTCTGGCCCGAACCGTACCAGGAACCATCTCTGCTTCTTAACGTTCCCCTTGATGCTGATGGTTTGTTGTTCCTGCCAGGTGTATTGGGCGAGGGCCTGTTTGTTCAGCGCGGCCGCCTGTTTGATCTCGGTCACGCGTTCTTGAAGTTGGGGATTCTGAGGCAAGGCTCGCGGGTTTGCCAGGAATGCCAAGCCGGCCAACAGGGAAGCGTTTGCAAGAAATAACCTCAGCGCTGTCGATCGTATGCTCATATACCCTTTCTTCCTTAGAACGAGGATTCCCTCTCTCTTGACAGACCCTTTTAGCAATGGGCGTGGAGACGCTGTTGCATCTGCGCACGCGCTCGAAAAATGCGTGACTTAGCCGTCGAAACAGTAATTCCAATCGCGCCAGCTAGCTCACGGTACGTCCAGCCTCCGGCTGCACGCAAAGTGAACATTCGTCTGAGCAATGGATGCAGTCCGTGAAGCGCTCTCGCCGTCAGCTCGCTGGTGATGTACTGGCGCTCCGGGTCGGGGTGACCATCCTCGATTTCCAGAACCGGGCTGTCTTCACCCGCGGGCCTTGGCATATCAACGTAAAACACCATACGTTCAGACTGTCGCCTGCGAATCTTCATCAATGCTTCGTTGATGGTGATACGAACAAGCCATGAGAAAAAACGCGAGCGCCCTTCGAACCGATGCATGTTCTTGTACGCTTTGCAGAAAACGTCCTGCACATTGTCTTCCGCGTCCGCATGATTCCTCAAAATTGTCAGCGACACTCTGTAGACCTGCGGCGAGTGCAGACTCACCAAGTCGGTAAAGGCTTCCGAGTTACCACCGCGCGCTCTGGTGATTATTTCCTCGGAATGTTGGTTTTGGGCGGCGTTTTTCACTACAACTGCCTTTCACGATTATCGAATAGTTGTTCACGTGCGGGACGGCAAGGAGGCAGGTTGCTGCAGGCGGAATTCGAGCAATGTTTCGCTGGGAATGCTTACTTTTTCGCCTTTCTGCGCCACAGCTGCTGTCGTTCCCACGACCGCGCCGATCGCCGCACCTTTCCCTGCGTTTCCTGCGATGGCGCCAATTCCAGCGCCCAAACCCGCGCCGCCCAAAACGCGCTTGGCTGTTCTGCCGCCGCTATTCTTTCCGCTAACCTGGTAGTCGCTACTGAGAACCGGATAGGCCGTTCCGTCGACGACGATATCTGTCAATTCCAATTGCAGTTGGGACTTTCCTCCGGCGCGCCCCGCCTCCTTCGACTGCGACAGCCGGCCATGGACCGTGGTTTTGGCGGGGGCTACAACGACGCCGGCCACTACGAGGTTGGTTTCGAGGCTGGCGGTGAATCGGGAACCGACTGGATTCTTGCTCGAGTCCACACTGTCGACCATCCGTACCAGGAGAGAGGTGCCAGCCGGCACGGTCACCATCTGCTGCTGAGCCCAACCTGGTGTGGCAGCCGCAATGCCGGAATACAGAAGAACCACCGCTACGGCTCTTCGCCTTGCTTGTTTCATAAGACATCGCATCTTTCTACTCCTTTTTCCTGCATGAGACAGCGTTAAGGGCTGCGCCGACCTATTGCAGCGCCGGGAGGTTCGAGGAAATTTGGAGATCCACAATTTGCTGCATCTGATTTTCGACCTGGAAGAATCTCGCCGCCGTCCTTGCGGAAAGGGCCTTCTTCATGATGTCGAAGTGCTTCTTTTTCAGTTCGGCCCGCTGAGCCTCTAGTGAAAAAGCTGCGCTCGCCAGTTCATCGGCCCTTTCGTTCGTTATGGCGTCGTAGTTCTTGATGTAGTCCGAAATGAGCTGCACCCGGGTATCGCCGAGCTTGGACAGTTCGTAGTCGTAATCCCGAAAAAGTGGCCAGAACGTTGCGGCTTCGGCGTCGCTGAACTGCATTATCTGCGTGATAATCGCCACTCGCTTCGCCTTAACATCGGCTCTGAGCAACTCGGTGTAGGCGCGCAGGTTCAGTTCGCGATCATCGCTGGTGCTCGTATCCTGTGTGAATGCAGCAGATGCAAGGAGCATGGGCAAAACTAGCAAGGTGACAACAGAGAGTTTCTTTGCTGATTTCATCTTCTTACCTTATCCTTCCTGCTCCAGACAGTTCACCCGGACTGGCCGCGGCGGCGGCCGCTTTCCCGCCCGTTCACGTAAACTCTGGCCCCCCCCCATTCAATTGCGTTCCATGATGTTCACCAGCTTCCAGGGCCCTGATCCATAGCTTTCAAAGCTGACCTGCCGGCTCTTATCGACCTTGAACTTGCCAGCGACGATGAGACTTCCGTCGCTGTTCTTTTGCTCTTGCGCGATGTTGATTTCCATGCCCGATAGGTCATAGTCTCTCGAGCGGGTACTTGCGTACGCCTCAGCAAACTTGATAGGGCGATCCGTGATCAAGCGAATCGTCCGGCCATTCTCGGTCGGGAAACTTCGGATGTAGGCGATTTGATAGCCGAGTGTGCCTGTGATCGCTACTCTTCCTTTGGATTTCATCTTGCTCAGAGTGTTGACCAACGCGTTGTGCCCGCCGCTTGCGAACGCATCAATCAACATCTTCTGGTCTTCCGGCGTGGAGTAGGACTCGATGTTTACGGTCACATGGAACATTTTTCCAGAGGCTCTCTGCTGACCCATGGCCGTAGCCTGAATCGTTTCGCGTTTGGGCTGATCCTGGGCGCCGGCATTGAACGCGACGGGCAGAAACATGCCCATGCTCGCGAGACTAGCTGCCAGGATTAAATCGGTGAACAGCCTCTTTTTCATCATGTGCTTTCCTCCGAGTCGGCCTACGATGACACGAGTCACCGAGCGTTCTTAACTGTCAAAAGTGACAGTGGGTTGAGGCGGCAGGTCGGGAAACTGGGACATCATTACTGCCGAGCGGCCGCTAGAGCCTGGCTCGTAAACGGCTCGCGCGGAGATGCAGCCGGCTCCAGACAGTGAGGTGCGCTAGGCTCGTGTTCAGACCAGGCAGTGCGCGGCGAACTCCTTCCTGCAGCAGGACGAAGGCGACCAGAGAAAGCAGTACAGGCACGGACACAAGAACAAGCACGATCAGTGCGAGAAGGTATTCCTGCACCACGTACTGCTTCAACGCGAACGGCACCAGTGCCACGAGCAGCAACGCCAAGGCAATTCCCAATCCTCGCCGCCGCATCACGCCTGCGGTGCTGCCTTCATGGCTTTCACGTGCCATATGCCCTCTCAAGTTCTATTTTTGCGTAACCGTAGTGCGACCTGGGCGAGCGCTAAATAGATGCCTCGCCGAGGCCGGCATATGTTTGTTGTCTTTCAGATGAATCGTAGGACCGGCTCGCTGCGGGAGGAACTGTCAGTTTTATCAATGCTAATAGCGCACGCTGCCCTATGCCACTCTGTAAGAACTGACAGTTCCGCTCTCGGATTGAATTCGCTAGTTTGCGTTCTGATACCCAGGTTTGTTGCCGCGTTCTACGGATGGCTGGGGTGGAGTGCGAACAAACCTGTGGCAGAGGTTTATGAGACACGAAGTCGCGACGGCTTCGCACGCGGGCGTCACAGGTCCGGACATCCAAGAACGCAGTTGCAGTTCGTCCCTCTGCGCTCTGACGGGCTGCGAGGATGACGTGCCAAGGCGGAGCAGGGAACTGCCGCGACGGCAGTTCGCACCGATGGTCCCAAAACGTCGTGGGGATTGACAGGGAAGACAAAGTCATGATCGAGAAGGAACAGCGGCGGCAGATTTGCACAATCGGGCGGAGGATGTACGCGCGAGGGCTGGTGGTCGCAGCCGAGGGCAATTTATCGGTGCGGCTCGATGCGGAGCGGATTATCGTGACGCCTTCGGCCGCTTGCAAAGGGCACTTGGCGTCGGAAGACCTGGTCGTTATCGACCCGAACGGCAACGTCCTGGGCGGGAAGCGACGCCCCTCCTCGGAAATGCAAATGCATCTGCTCTACTACCGTTCGAGGCCCGACGTGCGAGCTATTTGCCACGCGCATCCTCCGACGGCCACGGGATTTGCCGCCGCCGGCCGCGCGCTTGAAGAAGCGGTTCTTCCCGAAGTGATTGTTTGCCTCGGCAAAATTCCCTTGGCGCCGTACGGAACCCCCGGTACGTGGGAACTCTGCGCAGGGCTCGAGCCGCTGGTTCACAACTACGATGCGATCTTGCTGGAAAATCACGGCGTTGTGACCTGTGGGCCGGATCTGAGCACGGCCTATCAGCGCATGGAAATGGTGGAGCAATTTGCGCGGGTAATGCTCACTGCGGAAGCGCTTGGAGGTCCGCATTTGCTGCCGCGCGTGGAGGTGCAGAAGCTCATCGCGGCCCGGCCGCGCTATGGAGCTTCGTGTCCCGGAGAACGCTTGGCGCTGCCGGTCGCCGCCGAATCCGCCGGAGAGCGGCTCGTGCTGGCACGGCAGGGGCTCAAATGTGCCGTCGAGTAAGGGACGCCAGCGAGAACCAACGGGTTCATATCGTAATGCGAAAAAAAGGAGGCAATTATGATTTGCAAGTCGAAAAGTGGTGTGGTTCACCTTGGGTTGGTGCTAGGTCTGATATTGCTCACCGGTGGTTCTACGCTGGCGCAGGACGTCAAATACAACTTTATGCCCGGTACGAATTTCTCGAAATACCATACCTATAAATGGATCAGCATCCCGGAGAACGTGCACCCGAGCCAGATTGTGGATCAAGAGATCAAACAGGCGATTGATGCACAGCTTAGTGCCAAAGGGTTTACTAAGACTGATGACGACAAGGCCGATCTGTACGTTGGCTATCAATGCTCCATCGATCAGGAGAGGCAATGGAATGGCTTCGGGGGCGGGCGTTTTGCTGGCATGGGACAAGTTACGAGCTCGACGATTCAGAATGGCACGCTTGCCATCGATTTTTACGACCCCCCGAATAAGCAACTGGTCTGGCGTGGCCAGGCGGAGAAAACTCTGAATCCGAGTGGCAATCAGGAGAAGGATATGCAGAGGCTCAACAAGGCGATGGCCAAGCTTCTCAAGAACTTTCCCCCGCCGCCACCCAAGAAATAGTGAAGCGCAAAGCAGGGGCAGCCTGCCGTAAAAGTAGTCCGAGGTTTGAGGACGGTCAGTAGCTTCATTGTGCTGAAGCAGTGACGCCAATCTTTGTGCCGATCACCTCACCGGAGATGATGATCTCGACGCGGCGGTTTTGCTGGCGGCCTTGCGAGGTGTCATTGCTGGCCACCGGATTCGCCGGTCCAAAACCCTCGGCAGTGACGGAAGCGGGGTCGAGGCCTTGCTGGTCCAGATAATCCCGCACCGCATTCGCCCGCTGCTCCGAGAGAGTTTGATTGAACGCAGAAGTTCCGGTGGTATCGGTGTAACCCTCGATGGCGAGTTTGAGGCCCGGATGGGACAATACAATACCCGTAAGTTTCGCTAACCCCAACTGCGCTTCCGTCCTCAGGTTATACTTGCCCGTATCGAAAAGAACGTCGCCCATGTTGACCTGAAGGCCGCGCGGTGTGTCAGTGGTGGGCAGGATGCGATTGAACTGCTCGAGCAGTTGGGCGCGCAGCTCAGCTGCGGCCTTCCGGGCTCGTTCGGCTTCCGCTTTGGCAGCGTCTTCTTTTGCTTTCGCCTTAAGGGCGGCCGCATCCGCCT
>Ga0210400_10003919_pt1 | contig 13038 bp, 23 predicted proteins | sample IncBWH26MmetaG_FD_155456 | JGI IMG/M metagenome (GOLD analysis project Ga0210400, IMG submission 155456) | Forest soil microbial communities from Barre Woods Harvard Forest LTER site, Petersham, Massachusetts, United States - Inc-BW-H-26-M | ecosystem: Environmental > Terrestrial > Soil >...
TAATTTAGAAGTGTTTGAATTCTGTGATAATTCTATAAACCTACAATTAGAATATTCGTAATTACAATTAGAATATTCGTAATTACAATTTGAATCTCTACGGTCAATACTCGGTTTTTTTAAAAGCCATGCTTTATCTCTGAACCACAATCTTTTTATTTCATCCACCGTAATTAAACATTTTATTGATTTCTTTGTATAGGTTTCGTCATTTTTGCATCTATATCTGCATCCAAAAAATATCTTTTTCCAAGGATTCTGTTTATAATACTCTCTATTCCTGTCAGCCTTTCTTTTCTTCTGTTCAGGTGTCAAAGGCTTATAATCAGATGGATATTTATTTCTTTTCATAATCCTAAACTCTTTATCTTTTCGAGACAGTTCATTCTTCGCTCCTTGCGGGTGGGGATTATTTTGTCCTCACTAATTGATTAATTTTATTAATTCTAAAATAAATTGTTTTCTTTTTTCTTGGATAGTCACGTTCACCACAATATCTACTCGGAGCGTGCTTGTATAGATTACAGTCTTCTCTGGCGCACATTAACAAAACACCATCACAATAAGGACATGAACTATTTATTGAAAATGACCAGATGTGTTTGTGACTCATATTCCTCCCGCATTGGATGGGGTTAATTAAATAACTTCCGTAAGAATACGCCAATCTGCCAATCTGTTTCCTTCAAAACTCAACTCAACTGGCTTTCCTTTTAATTCATGTACCTCGGAACACTTTGCCTGTTCCATAATTTTTTCAATATATAGCATTACTTCGCCCATCACTTTTTGTTTATCAGTCATTGACCAATTAGCATGAGAAGAAGGATCTCCTTGCCATACGCCACGACCATAACCGCACCCGCAACCATCACCTTCAAAGGAGAACCAGATGCCAAATTGAGCGTCTTGATACCCACCACTTCCAAATCTTACACTGGATATTTTACCTAAAACTTTATTCATGTCTTTTTCTCCTCAATCTCGATTAATTTATAAACCACAGTTGGAACTTTATTATTGCCTCGAATAGTGAATGTATTTTTTGACATTCGCTTTGCTTGGAATAAAGTAAGTAATTCAACATAAGTATCCTTACCTGCAATATTTTTACCATAGGCAACTTGATTATTCCCTCGATAGCCTATGACATAATTATGTTTTCTCATGGCTTCACCTCGATTAACGTGTCCTCGTTTGAAATGATGGCGTCGGCTAACATTTCTGCGCCTTCAGGTAATACGTGCATCCTTGACCATCCCTTTTGTTTGCATAGAAATGTTATCAACTTCTCCCTCGACAATCCAATGGAGCGGGAGCCTATTTGTGATAAGCATCTATTAAATCCTTGTCTAAATGGTATTGAATGAATCATATCAGCTTCTAAGATATCTAATTCTCTTGGAAATCCATGTATCGCAGATAGTTTAACGGGACTCATTTTGGACTCCTGCATTAGTGAGGGTTTCCATTATTCCTTTTTGAACTAATTCAATAGCTTTAATAACATTTTCTGGTGATTTATCATTAAAGTTTATATCATCGTAAGATTTTATTAACGGCTCGACCACCCGAAGCCTGTCTTGGATAATAAGATCTGCTAAGTCGTTCCAAGATAAACAAGGCCATTTCTTTTCTGCTGTAAATTTTTCTTTTAATTCCTTAATCAGCTCTTCACGAGTTTGCATAGGGACTCCTTAAATAATTAAAACGGTATATCACCAGACGTTTGCGCTTCCGAGGCAGTTACCTGATGAATTTTCTTAACTTCAAAATAAATCTTATTATCCTTGACGACTTCCACATATTCCATTTCGATCAGAATTTTATTCATTTGAGATTTAACCATCATGTCATAAATCTTACTGTCAAAACTTCCGTACCATGCGCCTTCGATTAGACCGCCATAACGTACCCAAGGTTTACCGGCAGTATTACCTGATTTCTGGGTGTTTTTTTCAATAACGCCACGGATCTTCTTGTTTTCCTGTGCTGGTTCTGTGGCAGGCAACGGTGCGTCTACGGCATCTGGCGGTGGTGCATCTGAATGAGCGGCGGTGGCTGTAGCTTCGATGGTTTCGGTTAGTCTGGTTGAGGTGGTTTGTTCGGGTGTTTTATCTGGTTGGGCGTCAGTGTCTTCGATCTCGAATTCTTTGTCGTGTTTGGCGATGAAGTTTTCTAAATCGGTATTTTTTGGGAGACGTTTAGACAACCGACGTATGCCAGATTTACGCCACATTTCATATTTGAATGTACCATCCCATACCATTTTTGTTTTGGCGATATTCCTGACAGCCATAACTTCTTCTTCGGTCATTTCTTCAAAATATAAATGACCATCTTTAGTCAAAGCATAGGCAAAAACAAGAATTGGTTTGCCACGATCTTTTTCCCGTGATTTAGTGTGTTTGAAATGGACGCCTTTTTCGTCTGTGTAGCTATCATACGAATCCTTCTCAAAGACTACTTGGGCATCAATACAGCCCAATTCCCCGGAGTTCCGGCATTGTTTTAAGATTCCCTCAACCATCGGCATGAACACGGCATCGTTTCCGAATTTTACAATGGCCGCTTCTGAACCATCAGGAATCAAACCGTCGCGGGCGCAATCGGAGAATGCCTTATACAACGAATTCTTTGTGCATTGCATTAATTCCGGTTTTTGCTGTACTGACATGATAGCAACTCGTGTGAATTTTTCTGGACTAATACCTGTCTTTTTGAGCATCTCCGCAAATTCCGGTTTCATGCTCATTAATGTTTGCGATACTTCCTGTACGGGCGTGATGGTTGTTCCCATTTTAATTCTCCTTATTTGGTAGTGGTGGTGCTGATATAGATTTGAAGAAATACCCCTGTTTATTTAATTCAATCCAGTTTAACCCGCATGATAAACAGCCGTCGATATTAACCCATCTGTGTTTGCAAGGCTCACACGGAGGAGGTGGGCATGAAGATGATTGGCCAATTCTTCCGATTGATTTTATTGCGGAAAACATTGGTATCGCTGTGGCTAACCCAACGACGCAAAATCCCAAGAATAAACCTTCCCAAATAGTGTGTGGCATTTTATTGTCCTTGTTCGTAATTAATTCTCGCTTGGTATCCGTCGGTATAGCCTTGTTTATATTTAGCAGGCATTATGATTGAGAATAAAATAATTACAATAATCATCATTAATCCGGTCTCAATATGTCTCATTTCTTCACCACCCTACAAATCCTCATAATACCAATAGCGATATTCCGGCAATCGTTTTCAAATTTAGGTAAGAGTTCGTTTAATGGCTTAAGTTCCGATTCCTTAGTCCCGTAAAGCATCTGGCAGATCACAGATATTATTTCAGTTAGTTCTTGTTCGGTAATTTCTTTGTCGAGTTTTTTGAGTTTCATTCAGGCATCCTATCTAATATATTGTTCCATTCTTTAATTAATACAACCAATGGAGCCTTTTCTACATAATGATCGACGCAGTAAATTAGTTCTCCAAAAATTCTCATGTAACATTCGTACTCAGTCATTCGATAACCTCCAATAACCATCCTTGATCTAACCATCTTTTTAGTTGACGAGCATTCCAATTTTGAAAGAATGCCGCACTCCATAATCTTTTTCTGGATGTCCACCAAACAGATTTACGTTCATCTGCTAATTGGAATAAACGATTCATTGACATATATCGGAGATTTTCTGATTTAACGTCGGCTGTTCTCATTTCGTAAAATACCCCTTATGCGTATGTACCCGTGGATATTCAAAAATCTTATGGAGCAATTTATCTGATACCTTACGTCTGAAAAGTTGTGTCTTGCCCTGTACTGGATGATTAAGGCACGTCGCTACAGTCATTTTGGTATACCAAACATTGATCCTCATGTCTTCTTTATAGAATGAGATCATATAATTTTCTTCTTGACGACAGAGTAGGAGCCATCCGTATTTGTTTGCTATGAGTTTTATTTGGAGTTCGCGGTCGGTCATTTCCAATCCTTTACATCAACCTCAAATTTAATCTTTCTAAAAATGTCTTCTTTTTCAGACAGTTGATAAATGGCGTACTGGCAAGCCAATAAAATATGTCCTTTATATTCGCACATCGCAACACAAGCGCCGTCTGCGGATGGGATGGCTGTAACGAATTTAGTGCCTTTTCGTTCAATGGGGTCGGTCATTTTATTTCCAATCTTGGTATTTCCATCCAATAATCTACTTCTTGACCAAAATAATGGCATGGACCAAATTCTGACCAACTATAGGGCTTTAAATTATTCTCCCATTGGTCTCTCGCTCTGTAACATTCAATATTATTTTCCTTAAGTTCTTTTGCAGAAAATCCTTTTTTAAATTTAACTACTTTAAAAAATCTTTTTCCTTCCCTATCATTTTCATCTAACCACGGCATATTTATTAAATGAACAAGCACATAAGAATTATCTTCTGGCAATTTATCTTCTATATTAATCCAACTACAAGGAGGAATTGCGTCATCGTAGGTGGCATTCTTACCAAGTCCGTGCATTATTTCGCCCCCTTCTTAAAAACCCTAAACCTCCGAAACGCAGGCATTATAAAATTACGAGGTGAACTGCCGGTGATGCCAGCGTCTATTGAATAGTTATCGCCTAAAATTTTCTCTGCATCCCCGATTAGCGTTATAATCTCAGCTTTGATAGATTCCGTCTTTAATTCATTGGCTTTATTAAACTCTTTTAACGCTGTGTATCTCGCAACCAATTCATTAATATGTTCGTTCCCCTTAACCGAAATAACCTTGCCAGGCTCGGCCAATTGAAACATCGTTTTGATAAAATCCGCGTCAGTATCTAAATTAGGGGACGGTGGCGTGTTAGAGTCGATGGATTGCCAGAATTCTGCTGATTTCTGTTTTATCGCATCGAATATACGCTGATCTGGTGTGCGTTTGATTAGTTTTAGGTCGTTGCCGCCTACAAGGACGGCAAGCCACAGAACGTCCAGGCCAGATACCAATAATTCATGCTGACACTGGATTTCTATGTGAAGTGGTGCTTCGATAGAGCCATCTTCTTTTTCTATCCAATCTTTTTTAAAAATCATGTAATCGACGTTTTTCACTTCGAGCAAACCTATTGGCTTTAATAGAGCAACCGATGGGTCAGCCTCAAAACCCATGTGCATATTTTCATTCTCAATACTGTAATCAAAACTACTCCCCAACCGCAAATCAACATTCTGAATAAACTCATCCATCCGTCTGATATTCCATTTATTCTCTGCGGCGGCGTAATGTGCTATCGCGTCCTGTAGTGCTGTTCCTAATTTCATGCGTTGGTTAGGCTCAAACGCTACCTGATAACCGTCATGCTTTCTGTGCCATAGTTCATAGAGAGTACAGTATGGGCTTATGCCGAATAAGGCTCCAATGTCGGTACTTGTTAATACTTTTGTTCGCATTTCGAGCCATGCTTTTTCGTCGGTATAGGGGATTATTTCGCTCATTAGAAGTCTGGCTCCTTTTCAACTTCGACGCCTTTAATATGGCCGTCTTCCAAAACAATTCCAACCTTCCCTGAACTATCAACGCGCTCAATCCAAACCTGATAGTCATTTTCTTTAGCCATTTCACCAAGCAATTTCAAAGAATCTTCATCGAGCAATGAACCATCCCTGACGCGGATAATCCGCAGTTTTGGGTTTAATGCCATCGCCATAGCAATGCTGACTTGAAGCTGTTCAGCATCAGACGCCTGATTGAATGCCACGCCGTTTAAAATGATCTCATCCTGGCCAAATCCAAGACCCTTGATAGGAAGTTTTGCTGCTGCGATCTTGGCCATTTTATCTTTCTCTCTGGCATTCATTACCGTGGTAATCTTTTCGGCTTCAACTTCAAGGACTTCTGCTTTTTTAATATATTCTTTACGTTTTGTAAATTCTATGATCTTGCCATTATGGATCTTTGCGTCTGAGATTTCGGCTTTAATAAGAGCCAAATCTTTAGGTTCAGGAAGTTTGGGGGCATTCTGTAGTTTCGTATTCCATTCTAAAATCTGTGTTAAAGCTGCTTCGGATATTGCTGTTTGCTTGGCAATTTCCACCTTTAGTTCTTCGATTCTTTTTAAAGCATTATTACTTTCTACTGATTTCATTTCTATATCTTGAGCAAGTTTAGCGCGATTACCTCTACGAGTTTCAATATCCGCATTATGCTTACCGGCTGCCTCAAGCTTGTCTATCAGAGCATTTTCATCAATTAATTCAGGGTTCAAATCTGGCGAAATAAATATAGCATCAGCCAAAGTTCGAGATTCTTTAGCTTCACGATTAATATTGGTACGTTTGTCATAATCAGCTTGATGCGCCTTCTGAATAGCATCAAAATCAATGTCTGGCACAAAACGCTTTAGTTCATTGAATTGCTCTTTTTTGGTCATGCGCGCAAACGCCAGGGGATCAAACGATAATTCCCCAAGCATTTTATCGAGCAATGTTTGAGGTGTACGAATGACTGTGCCTTCTGCATTCTCTATGGTAAGAGAAGAAATGGTATGTCCATCATCAGCTTTTTTAAATATCCGCGTGACCACGATCTCACCAAGGTCAAGTCTTATCTTAGCTTGGTTCTGACCATTCCTTATGGGAGTGCCTTGAATATTGGCCGCGCCACACAAAGCCCACCAAATTGAATCGAGGACACTGGTTTTACCTTGACCATTTTTGCCGGTGATCTGAACTAAATTACCATCTGGCCTAATTTCGATTGCGATAAGTTTTTTGATATTTTCAGCTTGGAGATTAATGATTTTCATATATTCCTTTAATTTAGTTGGGCTGCTCAGGCTTTCAACAAGTGCCAGCACATCCCCACTTTAGCCCCAACGTCCCCACCCGCACTACAAGGGATAAAAGCGGGCAAGAGACGCCAATCTTGGGGACGTTGGTTAAATATAAATATCTTCCGGTTCGTTATCATTGAAAATTTTGATGAAATCTTGTTCTGCTTCGTAGTTAATCGTGTTTTCTGTTTATGGTCTCATTTGGCGTCTCTCTTTCTTGGGTGTGGGGGTTAATTTAACTTCTTGTAATTCAAGATCAGCTTCTCTATTATCTTACGAATAGACATTCCGGTGCGCTTCTTTAGAATCTTCAAGTCCTTCAATGTTTGCTTGTGAATTCTGACGAATCCATATTCCGTATTTTTCATGTCCACAGATTACCATATGTTTACATTCATGTCAACAATATTTTTTAAGTGTTGACATTTATTTTTTTATGGCTATAATTTTCAATATGTCCTTTACTCTCCGTCCATACCAAGAAGAAATTACCGAAGAACTACGTCAACAAATGCGACAAGGGGTGAAATCTATTCTTCTCCAGCTTGCAACCGGAGGTGGCAAAACAGTTATTACAGCCAATATGTTGCACAAATCCGCATCAAGAGGATTTTCCTCTCTTTTTATTATGCACAGACGAGAACTTATTAAGCAAACGATAAGAACATTTAATAGAGAAGGCCTTAAACATGGAGTAATTGCCGCAGGATTCCCAGAGAATCCAAAAGAATTAGTTCAAATCGCAAGTATTCAAACTCTTGCTAAACGCTTAAAATATGCTCGTGTTCCAAAATTAATTGTATGGGATGAATGTTCGCATTGCGCGGCTTCAACGTGGAATAAAATCCATGAATTTTATAAAGATTCTTACCATATCGGTCTCACAGCTACCCCTGCCAGATTAGATAATAAAGGACTTGGAAAATACTTTCAAGAAATGATTCATGGTCCCTCAGTACGTTGGCTAATCGAAAATAAATATCTGTCTGATTATCGAATCTATGCCCCTTCCACGATAAATTTAAAGGGCATTCATACAAGGATGGGTGACTATGCCAAAGATGAACTTAACTCTGCTATGGACAAGCCTTCTATTACTGGTGATGCTGTCGATCATTATAAAAGAATTGCTATGGGTAAACGCGCTGTTGTCTTCGCTGTGTCAATAGTTCATTCAAAAAATATTGTTGAACAATTTAATAAAGAAGGCATTCCATCTGCTCATGTTGATGGTGAAACTCCCGTTGATATAAGAGATTATACAATTGAGAAATTCAGACATGGAAAAATACAAGTCCTCTCAAACGTAGACCTCTTTTCTGAGGGTTTTGATCTCCCTTCTTTGGAAGTAGCTATTTTGTTGCGCCCGACCCAGTCGGTATCATTACATTTACAACAGATAGGCAGAGTGTTACGTCATTGTGAAGGTAAGGAATTTGCTATTATTCTTGACCATGCTTCAAATACACTCTGCCATGGATTGCCAGATGAAGAAAGACAATGGTCTTTATCCGAAGGGCTAATAAGGAAAAAAGATGACGAAAAACAAATCAAAATTAAAACCTGTCCGAAATGTTACGGTGTACAAGCGCCGTTTAATAAAATCTGCAAATTCTGCGGCCACGAATTCGAAATCCAAAGCCGGGAAGTAGATCAAAAAGACGGCGAGTTGATTGAAGTCGATTTGGAACGTATTCGTAATGAGCAAATGATGAAGCAAACAGTCGGTAATGAACTTTGGCAGGCACAGACACATGAGCAGTTAGTGGAATTAGGTCGTAAGCGTTTATATAAATATCCTGAAAAATGGGCGTGGTTTATTATGAAATCACGGCAGGCTAAGAAACTACAGAAAGCTGAGGTGTAATATGGGTGAAGGGCCGGATTAAATGAAACGCCAAAACATATCAAGAAAAAAACATCCTAAATTCAGGAATGCTTGTCGGAAAAGGAATTACATTAAGACGAGGCCAAAGGTTCGCAAGAATAGGCCGTGGGAACACTACGAATTGTCAATAGTTTTATTCAGTCCATGCGGGGATAAATTAATATCTTCTATTTTAAAGAGGTCAGTTCAGTCCGTGCAACAGAAAAGGTATAAATTAAAAAAACAATGAAAATTATAATCTGTTTATTTTTAGGACATAATTATAAATATTGGTATGGTTCAAGAACTTGCCATAGATGCTCAAAACATCAAATATTTTTTATAGATAATCCTTCAAAATTATTTGGAGATTTTTGGGTATGAATGAATCGAACCTAATGCGCTCCATCATGCTCGCCGTATCAAACATAGGCACACGCCTATTTCGTTTCAATACAGCATTATCTTGGGTGGGGAGGGTACAGCGACAGGCTCAACCGTGGACGACAGTCATACAGCCATCTGATATAGTTATCAGGAATGCTCGCCCTCTCCACGCCGGTCAGGTAGGTATGGCGGATCTCGGTGGCTGGACACCTATCGTCATAACACCTGCGATGGTTGGTAAAACAATGGCCGTCAGCACATGGATTGAAGTCAAGGTTCCGGGTGGCGCGAAACGACCAGAACAGATAAATTTTATAGCCGAAGTTAATAAAGCCGGTGGCATTGCATTTTTTGCGGAATCGGAAGATCAGGCGTTGTTATTCATAAACGCATTTCGTTTTAATAAATTCTAAGCGGTCAATCCGCGAGGTGATATATCCTTTACAATGACCACAGCAACAGCGGTAGATTCGTTTCCCTTTTTGGGAATAAAATTAAGTGGTGTCGTGACCTGGGTGGCTGGTTTATCTACAATGACCGCTATTGGGAATACGACCGTAACGGAATAATCAAACATTATGCAATAAAAACCTATGAACATATGCTCGAAGAACTCCGAAACTGGCCACAACCGCAGACACCGGAAGATTTAAAAGCCCTCGAATTATTCTCTCGACACGTTAAGGCAACCGGCAACGATGGTAAATTTGAAGCAATGGTTGAATGTTCTAAGCCTTATCTATCCGCACTACCTGAATTATTTGACCGAGATCCGAATTTATTTAATTGCAATAATAAAACCATTGATCTTTCCCAACGTAAAGCCCGCGATTTTGAACAATCTGATTTAATAACAAAATCATGTGGCGTTGATTTTATTCCGGGGTCCGAATGCCACACATGGGATAGATTTATCTATGATATCTTTTTAGGCCGACAAGAAATTATTGATTTCGTCCAGCGTTTTGTTGGCTATGCCATGACTACATCAACGAAAGAACAGTGTATGTTCATTTTACATGGCGATGGCAGGAACGGGAAAACGGTATTTATTGAAACGCTCCGTAAATTGTTTGGCGATTATGTGGAAACTCTACCGGCAAGTACTATTGTAAGGAAACAGAACGAAGGAATTCCAAACGATATTGCAGGTCTCAAAGGCGCACGACTCGTCACAACCGTTGAAACAAACGAAAATGTCACGCTTGACGAATCACTGATTAAAAAAATTACAGGTTCCGATATTATTAAGGCCAGATTCTTACATAAAGAATTCTTTGAATTCCATCCCACATTTAAAATTATCTTCGCAAGCAATCACAAGCCAAACATCCATGCGACCGATAACGGCATATGGCGACGTATACGGATGATACCTTTTGATCTTAAAATAGACGACCAAAATGATGATAGGAATTTGCAAGAGAAATTGACCGCAGAATTGCCTGGAATATTGCTCTGGGCGATTGAAGGTTATAAAAAATGGGCTGACAATGGTCTAACCAAACCAGACGTAATTATGGAAACAACTGAAATATACCGTTATGAAGAAGATTCTATCGGGCAATTTATTGAGGATGAATGCGTTGTAGACGATAATTTTGTTGTTCCATGCAAAGAATTCAAAGCGCGAATACAGGCGTATAACAAATATTTAACACAGAAAAAAATATCTGAATATATGCGTAAAAAAGGATTTCTGCCGCCTGAAAATAGACGGATAGTTAAGGAAAGCCAAGTCCGGTGTTATATTGGATTGAGATTGAAGGAATTTTATGAATCTGACCCATCACACGCTCACACATACTCAAGTCATTGAAGCATTCCCCGACGAATTCAAAGCCCATAATCTTAAATTCTTAAAGATCATAAAAAAAGATTACCACCGTCTATTAAAAGAAAAGAACGCCCTGATTAAGAGCGTTCAATTCCGGCATCTTGATAATCACACAGAAAAACTTTACCTTACTTTTATAAATCTACTTCACCCTCTTGACTGGTATGAGCAGAAGATTCCACAGCTTGAGCGTCTCTGTTCAGACCGCACTTAATACACGTTTCAATCGCAGGTGTTTGTCCTTCAAACCATTCGTGTTTGCACCAGCGTTTCTTTGCTCCGATAATACCGTTTTTACGGCAGGATAGGGTTTTTTTGTCTGATTTTTTCTTGCCACCTTTACGACCGAGGACTTGGGCATGTTTATTTACCATAAGATTTCTCCACTTTTTTAACCCATTTTTTATGTCCTTCTTGTGCTTCAAAATAGGTAGAATATCTTTCTTGTTCTTCGTCAAACTTATCACCGAAGATCATGGTTTCAAATAAAATTGGTTTACCTTTTCCTGAGAAATTGTGATCCAAGGCTAAAAAGACAGTTGACACAGTTGTTTTTCTTATAACCGTTCTTCCGATTATTCTTTCTTGAGATTCCTCAAACCATTTTGCCCATTTTAATAAATTGTCTTCTGGAACTGGATGCTGTTCGATTAGAATATATCGTCCGTTCATAGTATCCTTTCTACTCTCACGTTAATTAAGCCTTCTTTAAGCGAGCCAATTTTTTCAAATGCGCTTTTTGATAGATCAATCCTTTTGGCCGCGAACCTTTTCCCAATCCGATCAGTAACTTTAACGATAACCGATTCATAGCTTTGAACATTGGTAACGCGCAAAACAGTGGCGATAGGCCATAACCTTGTGGCGCACGTTTTATTTTCATCTTTGAACATTTGACCATTTGCCATCCTTTTTTCTTTTCTATTTTTCCAAGTTCCTTCTTTTTTAAGGGACTCCACGCTATACCAACTCGCAACCAGCGTTGTCTCTGCAAGCGCAGGCCGAGCACAACCAGAGATAAATACGACTGTTAAAATCACCCAGGCCAATAGCTTTTTACCATTTTTTATTTTCAAAGCGCCCCCTTTATAGTGTTTTTTGAAATCAGTTTATAAATTTCCGGCATAGTATATTTCCGGTTCCGGTATTCCACCATTGATTGATATTCTTTAGCTAAATCTTCATCAATCACGCTTGCGGATTCCGAAGCTATAAAACTTTGAAGCGTTTTGATCGTTTTTATTAATTCGTCCATTTTTCTTTCTCCTTTTTATTCTGCTTGGGCTTTTGAGAGGGCTTGTTCTTGTTGTAACATTCTTGGAGTATTGGAAAAATCTTTACTATTTAAATCTTCTTCACTAAATAATTTTTTAATTACTACTAAATAAAATACATCCTTTATTTCTTGCTCATCTTCGTAACATCCACCTATTGAAACAAGGCAGTTATACCCACCAGGCCCATTATCTTTTCCATTCAAAAAACCCGTAAAGAACATAGCTCTATGAATACAATTATCTGGATGGAAGGCCACTTCTACTAAATACCAGGTTCTTTCTTTCCATCCATTAAGCGGAATCCCTATATATTTATTTGGTATCTTCGTCGCCTGCTTTTTGCTCTGTGTCATGGTGTTATCCTTTCTTATTCCTCCGTTAATAAAATAATCTGCCTGCATACGATATTAATTTCCTGCTTCTGTTCCTCGGTAAATACAAGTCCATCTCTGAATCTGTACTCAAATTCTTTTAGGTCTTCGATGAATTTTTGATTTGTTTTGGACATTGGTTAGCCTTTCTTAGAATGTTCAGTATGTAAAGCCTTAATTATTATTTTGTATTGCTTCCACCAAGTTAACGCTTCTTCGTGCATTTCTGATATTTGCTTATCTGTAAATTTAAACCATTCAACGGCCTTATGCACTTGACAGCCAATTTTAATATGTTCTACTGTAATTAATATTGACCATTTTAAATTTAATATCTGAATTGGATTTTTAGTAAGTTTTTCACCGTACAAATTCGCACCGTACAAATTCGCACCGGACAAATTCGCACCGGACAAATTCGCACCGGACAAATCCGCACCGGACAAATTCGCACCGGACAAATTCGCACCGGACAAATTCGCACC
>Ga0210400_10003920_pt1 | contig 13036 bp, 13 predicted proteins | sample IncBWH26MmetaG_FD_155456 | JGI IMG/M metagenome (GOLD analysis project Ga0210400, IMG submission 155456) | Forest soil microbial communities from Barre Woods Harvard Forest LTER site, Petersham, Massachusetts, United States - Inc-BW-H-26-M | ecosystem: Environmental > Terrestrial > Soil >...
ATATTCCGCATCGTCACTTCAGGAAAGCCTTTCACGCCGATACTTCCCGCCAGCCGGTAAGTGATTTCTTCGCCGAACTCGTTTACACCGTGCAGAGCGTTGAATACCGTCACCATCAGTGCCACTGGAGTGAGCTTCGGGTTGTTCAACACTTCGTAGTGGAACTGCTTCACTCCCGTGCTGCTGTGGATGCTCAACGTAACCGGAATCATTTCCGGCTGGCGGTTGAATACGCCCATGATTCCGGTGTGGCGATCCTGGACAAAAGTTCCCACGGCTTCGGTGGTGTTCACGATTTTGAAAGCGTTCAGCGGCGAGGGCAGCGTGGCCAAGACTTCCGCCTTGTTCATGGGCAGATCGACGGAGCCAAACTGCATGAGCGGATGTCCGCAGGCGAGCAGACGCCGCTGATCGATGTAGGTGACAGTGCAGGTGGCCTCGATGTCCATATCGCCGCGCACCAGGATTGCGCTGATCGCCGATCCGGGTTCGACCGGGTCCGGCTGCTTATCGTCGCTCACCGATCCAGCGCCCATCACCGGCACAATTCCTGCCGACCCAAGTTGCCCGGCAAAAAGCTGAATTGCCTGCTCGGAGAATCCGTTAAAAACCAGCGGCGTTTCAATGGGCTTCAAATAATTCGCGAAACCACTTCCCGAGGAATCCTGTTGCGAACCCGGCAGCGCCGAAAATTCTCCAGGTGTTCCCGTCTTCCCGGCAACAATGTTTACCGAAGGCTTGACCGCCGCGCTCTCTTCCGCAGGCGAGCGATCGAGTGCGTTGATCTCCAACATGTCGCCGATGGGCGTAACCCCGGCAATAGGCTCTTTGGAAAATTCTCCGATGCGGAACGCAAGGGCACCCGCCAATTTGCCATCGAGATAAACGGGGCTGCCGCTCATGCCGGCGACCACGCCCGTGTATTCCACCTTCTGCCCGTGCAGACGCACCAGAATTACGTCGCCTTTGGGCCCGTTCACGTTGTGCAGCACGCCGAGCACTTCCACGTCCATGGACTCGGGCTTCACCCCTTGAAACACGGTGTAGGCCACGCCCCGCATGCCGGCATGAATCTGGCTTACCGAAATGGTTGGTTGATTTTGCGCGGAATCGGACTTCTGCGCGGAAGCAATGAAGGGAAGGAACAGGCAAACGGCGGAGAACGCGGAAACCAATTTTTTCATGTACGACGCCCGACAGGACTGCACACAGTTCGACTGCACGAGTCCCGCTTTATAGATTAGATTTCGCCAGATTGTAAGTTGTTGCCAGCAAGGGGGAAAAAGGGAAGCCGGGCAAAACATCCCAATCGCGAATCCGTGCGTCTATACTAGCACAGGGAGTTTTTGCTCCCAATAGGTTTTTAACTCCTCGGGGTTTTACAATGCTGGCTAATTTTCCCATGAGTGACCGGCGCTGTGGGTTGCAGAATCTTGCGACATGGTCGCTGGCGGCTATTGTCGCGTTATCCCTCGTCGCCGGTGTTATTCCCGCGTCGGCGCAGGACCAGTCTCAAACTCAGACGCAACCTCCCGACCAGACTCCGACTAATAGCGATACCGCCAAGCCCAGGCAGGACGCTCCGGCTGAGGCGGGGGGACCTGGCGGCGACATCGGTCCATATTCCATCCCGAAGAAAAAAACGGAGGAAGCTCCACCACCGCCGCGGCCCGTCTCCCCGAAGGCGATCGAAGGGATGCCCGATTATTCCATTCGGGTGAATGCACCTCTGGTGAATGTAGACGTGCTGGTCACCACCAAGAATGGACAGTTTGTGCCGGGTCTTAAGAAGGACAATTTTCGTATCTTCGAGGACGGAGCGCCGCAGGCCATCAGTAGCTTTAACGTTTCGAAAGCTCCTATAACCGCTGTGCTGCTGATCGAATTCGCGTCAACCACCTATCGTTTTATGATCGATGCGTTGGAGGCTTCCTACGCTTTCGCCAATACGCTGCAAAAAGACGACTGGGTAGCCGTCGGATACTATGATATGCAGCCGCATATCCTTGTGGATTTCACTCAGGACAAGAAGGCAGTTTACGGAGCGCTGAACCAGTTGCGTATTCCGGGATTCGCCGAGACCAACCTGTTTGACGCTTTGTATGACACGCTGGATCGTCTCGATCGTGTGCAGGGAAAGAAATACGTCATCTTGATAACCACGGGTTACGATAGCTTCAGCAAATTAACGCTGGACAAGATCACGAAGAAGATAAAAGACACGAAAGATGTGACCATTTTCCCAATCAGCATCGGACAGATCGCTCGGATCATGGGTTATGCTGGCAACCGCAACATGGGCATTCACGCCAGCGAAATCGATTACCTCCAGGCCGATAACGAAATGCGCACCTTCGCCGCCATTACCGGCGGCCGCGCCTACTTCCCACGGTTTCAGGCAGAGTATGGCGAGGATTTTCTGGATATTGGAAACGATATTCGCAACCAGTATTCAATCACCTACCGTCCCACCAACGACAAACTCGACGGCACCTACCGCAAGCTGAAAGTTCAGGTCGTCGCTCCCGACGGCGGCCCGCTCAAAGTGAGAGATCAGAAGGGTAAAGATCAGAAAATCGACGTAGTGGCGCGGGACGGGTACACCGCCAGGCATTCGGTGGACTAATCCGCCATGGATTGCCGGAGCGGCGGGTTCGTATATACCAGCCGTATATACGAAAGGAGGGAGAGATGGCAACTGCGCGCGTGTTCCAGTCGGGCAACAGTCAGGCTGTACGCTTGCCCAAACGGTTTCGGGTTAAGGGCCAGGAGCTTGAGATTTTTCGCCGCGGCGATGAAATCGTTCTTCGCGAGAAAGACAACGACATGGTGCGGGCATTCGAACTGATAGCATCGTTGCCCGACGATGTGGTGATTGCCGGCCGTGAAAGGGACGACCCGCCACAGAAACGCAAAGGTCTGTGACGCCGGATATTGGGCATGGAACCCCGTTATCTACTCGACACAAACATCTTCATTTACATCCGCCAAAGGAGACCGGAAGAGGTTTTCCGCCGCTTCCAAAAACTCCGCCCGGGAGAAGCGGCGCGTCGGTCATCTCCTACGGTGAGTTGTTCTATGGCGCCGCCAAACGGCCCCACGGGGCGGCTGCTCTCGCGCAACTGCGCGAACTCCTTGATCTCCTGCCTGTGCTTGCCCTACCCGAAACGGCTGCGGAGGCCTACGGCGCGATGCGTGCCGAACTGGAATTCAAGGGCGAGATGATCGGCAACAACGATTTGTGGATCGCCGCTCACGCTCTTGCGGCGGGATTTACGCTAGTTACGAACAATGAGAAGGAATTCCGGCGGGTACGCGGCCTCAAAGTACAGAACTGGGCCAAATAGCGGGGGTGGTCCCGGAATCAGCGAACCAGAAAGCCTCTCCCAACCAGCTTCCCCCGCCGCATTCCATCCCCCTTGGTTTACAATTGCCTGTTTCACGCATTCATCTTCTTTTGCTGTCCTGGAGGAACCAATGAAGCTCACCCCTGGAAAACTTGCTGGTCTCAAGAAAGTCTCGAACGAACATGGTGTGATCGCCGCCGCAGCCATGGATCAGCGCGGCTCGCTGCAGAAATCGCTGGGCAAAGAAAAAGGCGGGGAAGTCAGCGATGCCATGATGGAAGAGTTCAAGACGTTAGTCACGGAAGTTCTGACGCCGCATGCCAGCGCTATCTTGCTCGACCCGGAGTGGGGCCTGCCCGCCTCCAAACGCCGCGCCAAAAATGCTGGACTTCTGCTGGCTTATGAAAAAACTGGTTATGACAAGACTGGGCCCGGTCGCCTAGGCGATTTGCTCGATCACTGGTCCGCGCGGCGGTTGAAAGAAGCTGGCGCGGATTGCGTCAAAATTTTGCTCTACTACACCCCATTCGATCCCAAAGAAGTGAACGACAAGAAGCACGCCTGGGTGGAGCGCATCGGCGACGAATGCCGCGCCAACGACATTCCCTACTTCCTCGAGTTTGTGGGCTACGACGAAGGCGCCGACGAAAAGGGATTGGACTACGCCAAGAAAAAGCCGCACATCGTTACGGAAAGCATGCGGGAGTTCAGCAAGGACCGCTACGGCGTCGACGTGCTGAAAGTCGAAGTTCCGGTGAATATGAAGTTCGTTGAAGGCACCAAATCGTTCGGCGGCCAGAAAGCCTATACCAAGAAAGAGGCGATCGATCTCTTCCACACTGCCGCGAACGTGGCCACCAAGCCTTTCATCTATCTTTCCGCTGGAGTGAGCAACGCGGAATTCAGCGAGACGCTCGAACTGGCCGGCGAATCCGGAGTGAAGTTCAATGGCGTCCTCTGCGGTCGCGCGACGTGGAAAGATGGGATCCCCATTTATGCCAAGCAGGGCGCAGCCGCGTTCCGTAAGTGGCTGGAGACTGAGGGCGTGAAGAACATCAACAACGTCAACGGCAAACTGAAGGCGGCGACTTCGTGGCATTCGATTTATGGAGTGGAGCCGGTGATGGCGAACGCTTAAATCCCGAATGAATCGCGAGGCGTGGACGCGTTCGTCCGCGCCTTTCTTCCCGCTGTGAAGCCGCAACCGGTCGTGCTATAGTATCTTTCCGCGGACATCCCCCCTTGCCCCGCGCTTATTCCCCTCTGGAGACGACGGAATGAAGAGGATGTCTCTCGCAATCGAAGCAATCCGCATTCTTGCCATTGTGCTGCTGGCGGCGAATATGGCATCGGCTGGCGGCACTGAGAGAGTAACCCACAATTTTGTACCGACGAACAGTGGGGCCAGCCCTGAATCCACGTTGGTGTTTGATCGGGCCGGAAATCTCTACGGTACAGCTTCAAGCGGAGGTTCCTACTCCTGTGACATCGGTTGCGGCGTCGTGTTCCAGTTGACACCGAACCCCGGCGGCGGATGGTCTTATCATGCAATCCATGCTTTCCGCGGCGGGACAGACGGAGCCTATCCATCGTTTTCCTCGGGTCTTGTGATTGATCCTTCAGGGAACGTCTATGGCACTACATTCCAGGGCGGGACGTATGGTGATGGTTGCGTCTTCGAGGTTTCGCCGACCTCCGATGGCGGCTGGCATGAAACCGTGATCCAGAGCTTCAACTCGCCCAACGGCCCCAGTGGTCCGTCGGGACTGGCTATGGACGCCTCCGGCAATCTTTACGGCACAACCCCCGGCGGTGGCACGAATGGCCTGGGAACTGTCTACGAACTTTCGCCTGGCAAAGAAGGAGGTTGGACCGAGACAGTGCTATTGAGCTTTGACGGCGAAAACGGCTCCTCCCCATTATCACCCGTGACCATGGATTCAGCGGGCAACCTATACGGTACGGCTTTAGGCGGCCCGAGTGGATCAGGCCTTGTCTTCGAACTTTCGCCGGGTTCTGGCGATTCGTGGGCCGAAAATATTCTGTATACCTTCCCCGGTGGAAAAAAGGGAGGAGATCCCGAAACAAGTCTGCTCATTGATGCCACCGGCAATCTTTACGGTACGACCGCCGGAACGTATGGGTCGGTCTTCAAGCTCGCCCTCAACCCAGACGGAACCTGGACCGAAAACACCCTGCACATTTTTTCGCATAGCGGTGACGGCGAGTTTCCGCGGAGCGGCTTAACCCAGGATTCCGCCGGAAACCTGTATGGGACAACGTATTTCGGCGGGAGTGATGGCGGTGGGATCGTTTACAAATTCACCCCGAATGCAGGCGGCGGGTGGACAGAAAGAATTGTCTATAATTTTACGGGCGGTGCGGACGGCAGTGGACCTCTCGGAGGTGTAATTCTCGACCCGGCGGGCCATCTTTTCGGAACCGCTTCAAACGGCGGCTCTGCCGGGTATGGAGTGGTGTTTCAAATACAACAATAGTTGGTCGCCTGCTTCGCCCTCAGGGGTTTGAAATCACGCCTTGGCTCAATTTCATCAGTGCAACTGGAACAGTGTTTCGAGCAAAAGAAAAACCTCGCACCGCCCTAGAGCCTGCCGCCCAGAGTTTGTAAACAATTTGTGACCGACGTATTCAGAACCTCCTTCCGTACCCAAATTGTAGTAACCTATCGGACTGACTCTGAGAGCAGTTTCTAATCCATCTACTTGCGATCACTGAAAACTTTGGGGGTGTTTCTTTGGCTAGGAAATTTCTGACTGCAATTGCATTGCTCGCCTTCTGCGGCTTGTCCGCGGCACAAACTATCACTCGACTCAATCATCAACCGCCCGACGGCGCCATTCTTACGTTTCAGTTAACCGACGGCACTGTAATGGCTCAAGGCTTTGGCGATTCCGACTGGTGGAAGCTTACGCCGGACAATGCCGGCAGCTACGTCAACGGAACCTGGACAAAGCTCGCAAGCTTGCCCACCGGCTATGTGCCTGACGCGTTCGCCTCCGCAGTGCTGGCCGATGGCCGCCTTGTGGTCGTTGGCGGAGAATACAACAACGGCGCCTCCACCCTCACCAACCTGGGAGCGATCTACGATCCCGCCGCCAATGCCTGGACCAGTCTCACTGCTCCCAAGGGATGGGCTTATATCGGAGATTCTCCCGCCGCGGTTCTGCCCAACGGCAAATTTCTCGTCGGCAATAAACTTACAAAGCAGATGGCCGAACTCGACCCCGCCACTCTCACCTGGAGATTAGTGGGTGATGCGGGCAAAAGCGACTTCAATGCTGAAGAAGGTTGGACTCTTCTACCGAACGGCACCATCCTTACCTACGATGTGAAGAACGCGCCGAACTCGGAAATTTACACTCCTTCCGCGGGGGCGTGGGCCAGCGCCGGAAGTACGGTGGTGGATCTGCACTCTCCGTCGCCCTTCGGATGTATACATTACGGTCCGAACGGTTCGCTCTGCTACTACCCGCCTGGAGAAGTTGGTCCCGGGATCCTGCGTCCTGACGGAACCGTCTTTGCGACCGGCTCTTATTCGAATGGCGGCAGCGGCCCCGGACATACAGCTATCTATTTTCCGACGGCGGGTTGGTCCGCTGGGCCGGACTTTCCCAACGGTGACAATTCCGGTGATTCGTTCGCTGTTCTTCTCACAGATGGCAACGTGCTCGTGGAAGCCGACTCTGGAACCTCTTACGTGTTCAATGGCACCACCCTCACCAAGGGTCCGGCGATCCCCGGAAGTTTGATGGTGCTGCCTACCGGGCAAGTGCTGGTTGGCGGGACTGAGGTCTACAACTCCACGGGAACCTATCAGTCGTCCTGGGCTCCTACTATCAAGACGGTTCCGACCACTGTGGTGCGCGGCTCTACCTACAAAATCTCGGGAACGCAATTCAACGGCTTGTCGCAAGCCGCCGCGTTTGGGGACGAGTACCAGACCGCCACGAATTACCCGCTAGTGCGAATTACCAACAATGCCACCGGGCACGTCTTCTATGCAAAGACACACGGCCACAGCACGATGGGCGTCGCCACAGGGACGAGAATCGTTTCCACGAACTTTGATGTTCCTGCGGGCATGGAAACCGGGGCCAGCACAATTGTTGTAGTGGCCAACGGAATTCCATCCGGAGCGGTCAGCATCACAGTGAACTAGGAAGAGCTGCTTGCATGAAAGCCCTCCGAGAGGAGGGCTTTTATTTTTGCGACTCGATCAAGAAGGGCGGGCTTGCTCCTTCTATGGTGGCACTCTATCTTACCCTGCTTAGTACGACTGCTGTAGAGAAGTACAACTTAGTTGTATAATGTCATACTATGACGATTGAGTATGCAACGGTCAAAGCGAAAGGGCAGGTGGTTATCCCGGTCGAGATCCGGCGCAAGTTCCAGATTGACGAAGGAACCCGCGTGGCATTTCTGGAGGATGCAGGCAGGCTGTTCATTCAGCCGGTAACGGATGAGTTTATAGACGGGATGAAGGGCATCCTCGCCGGGCGAGGACTTCCGGAACGCGTTGAGCGAAGCAAGGACCGGCCGCTGAGATGAAAGTGCATGTCCTCGATGCCAATGCCCTCTATCGCTTCCTTATCGGCGGACCCGGTGCCGACATCGTGAATGACCTCTTGAAGGCTGCGCGTGATGCGGAGGAACCGCTGCGCATGTCGGTCATCAACTGGGGCGAAGTGTATTACACAATCGCCAAAAGCCAGGGCTTTGACGAAACCGCCAGAATCATGAATCGGGTCAGATTGTTGCCGGTCTCCGTCCTCGGCGCGGGGGAAGCAGTGACGACGAAAGCCGCTCAACTCAAAGCAGGATACGGTCTGCCGTATGCGGATTGTTTCGCGGCGGCGACGGCGGGCAGGGAGTTTATCCTGGTTACATCCGATGCAAAGGATTTCAAGAAAGTTTCGGGACTACATGTCCTGCCATTGCCGGAGCACAAAAGAAAGAATTAAGACTTAAGTCAGTGCGCGTGAAACAGAGTCTCGAACAGGAAGAACATTCCCGCGCCTACAAAAACCAGCAGCGCCATCTTCATTGCCGGTTCTTTGTTTACCTCTGGAACCAGATCGGTTGCCGCCACGTAGATCGTCACTCCCGCCGAGAGCGGTAACCCGGCGCTCACGTGGTGGCGAAAAAGTGCCATCGTGAGAACTCCCGCCAGCGTTGCTCCGCCGAGAATAACTGACGCTCCCCATGCCGTTCCGCGGCTCCGTCCGCTCGCCAGCATCACCGAACTTACGGTGAAGCCTTCGGGAATCTTATGCAGGAAGACGGCGAAAAAAATGAGCCAGCCCAAGGCGTTCGACACCAGGAATCCAGAGGCGATTGCGATGCCATCGAAAAACGTATGAATGATGAGTCCGAACAGCACGGAGTATCCCTTGTGGGAGTGCATGAACTCATCTTTATGAGTCTCCTCGCCAAAGTGGAAGTGGGGCGTGACGGTGTGCTCGAAGAAGTGAATGATCAGGTAGCCGAGCAGAATCAGAAATGCTGCGCTGCGTCCGCGGAGTTCCAGACTCTCCGGCACCATCTCAATCAAAGCCGTCGCTAGCATGAACCCTGCACCCAGCGCGACGAAATATCGAAGGTAGCGCCGTTCCCAATGGCGCTGCACGATAATCGCGCCGCCGAAGACATTAGCAGCGGCAGCGGTGAGGCCCAGCAGAATGCTGAGGGCAATGGGATGCATCGAGTATGACAGTACCCAGTACCTGGTACCCAGTCAAATCGCTCAACCCGCGGGGATAGGATCCTTCAGAGAGTTGATCAGGCCACTCAGTATCCGACCTACTTCGCGGGTACGCCGCAGGAGCTCTGTGGTTTGCGATTCAGGAAGGTAATTTCTTCGTTGCGCAATGAGTATCTGAGTCTCAAGTTCAGCCAGAGAACCACTCGAGTGGCGAAGAAAGTGACGAAACTCACGACGGCTGAAGTGGGCTTGTCCTTCCGCAATGTTGCTTGGGATGGAAACAGCTGCGCGTCGCATCTGATCGGTTAGGCTGTAAGTTTCTCGCTTCGGAAAATCGTCGGTTGCATCGTAGAGGACGCTGACCAAGTCCATCGCTCTCTGCCAAGCGATCAGGTCTTTGTAGTGCTGGGCCACTTATTCAGCGTACACGGGAAAGCGCGCAAAAATTGAGCCGACTCGGGTTGATCGTCCACCTCAGTCCCAACTCGGGACTGCATGCTTGCAACTGGGTACCGGGTACTGGGTACTGATCAGCCGCTGTGCCTGATGTGCATGACGTCGCCGTCCTGCACGATGTAGTCTTTGCCTTCGAGCCGGAGCGTGCCTTTGGCGCGGGCATTGGCTTCGGAGCCGGCTTCGAGCAACTGATCCCAACGAATGGTTTCGGCGCGGATGAAGTGCTTCTCCAGATCGGAGTGGATCGCTCCTGCCGCTTCTTGCGCGCGCGAGTGTGCCGGCACTTGCCATGCCCGGCATTCGTCCTCGCCAGCCGTGAAGAACGAAATCAGGCCTAGCAACTTGTAAGTTGTGCGAATCAGCCGTACTAGGCCGCTTTCCGTCAGTCCGTAGCTGGAAAGAAATTCCGCCGCATCCGCGTCGCTCATCTCCGCCAGTTCGGCTTCGACCTTGCCGCAGATTGCAGTGGCGGCGGCGTTCGGACGTGCGGCTATTTCGGTGAGCCCATACTTTTTCACGGCTTCCTCAAGTTCTTTTCCCAGTTCCGTCGACTCGCCGATGTTGAGGACGTAGAAAATCGGCTTCTCGCTCAGGAACATGAAGCCCTTGATGCGCTTCTTGTCCTCGGCCGTCATCTCCATTTCGCGCAGCGGCTTGTCGGACTCCACTTGCGCTTTGGCTCGTTTCAGTAACTCGAATTCTTTTTCGAGTTCGGCGGTCTTCATCTTCTTCAGATCTTTTTCCAGCCGCTCGAGGCGCTTTTCGATCTGTCCCAGATCGCTGACCAGTAGATCGAATTCCACATTCTTGATGTCTTTTAGTGGATCGATCTCTCCCGTGTGTGGAACTGACGGATCGTCGAACACGCGGACGACATGCGCCAAGGCGTCCACATTGCGAAGGTGTGCAGCATAGGCGCTGTCCTTCAACGCTTCCTGGCCGATGGCGCCCACGTCCACGTACTCGACTGACGTGTGCGTTAGCTTCTTTGGATTGTAGAGGGCGGCGAGCCGGTCAAGGCGATCGTCGGGAACTTTAGCTACGCCAATGTGCGCCTCGCGCGGATTGGCGCGGGACTGGTCCGACAGATGGGCCTTGGTCAGAATGCGAAACAGCGATGTCTTGCCCACCTGCGGCAGGCCGATAATGCCAGTCTTCATAAGGAAAGCTTCTAGCTTCTAGCTCCTAGCTTTTAGCGAATGGCGCGCGAACGCACACTGCGGCTTCGGCGGTCGTCGGACAACATTTCAGGATAAATGATGCAGCTTGGATTGCCCAATTCAAAGCTGGAAAGAATCATATGGAGACAACCGCCTCGCTGTCCAAGCCTGGGCGAAGCATGGCGCGATCATGCGACGCTAGCGCACCGCAAACTGCTGCGCTGTAAGAAAAATCACGACCACTCCCAGCAGCAGCACCGTTCCCTCCACCCGCGTCGACCACACATGCAGCGCGTCGAACTGAATGCGCTCGGGATTGTCAATCGGCGCGGCGCTCACTTCTCCCAACGACGCCCGCAGTGCATCCATGCGCGGAATAATTCCAAACTGCGAGATCAACGTCAGCGCCAGCATCAGGCATAGCAGCACGTGACGCGCCGCGAACAAATGCATCGTGCCATCGGTGAATCTGCTGTAGAGCAAAGAACTTGCCAGAAAGACGATTCCGGAAATGAGCGCGATCCAGTGCAATTTGCTCAGCGCTCGACCCACTACATTTCCCGCGAGATGCGTCGTGGGCAGAACGGAAAACGCTGTGGGCGCGAGAACGAAGGCAAAGAAGATGAGCCCGCCGATCCAGCAGACGAGGGACAAGAGCATGAGGAAGCGCAGGAAGGACATGACCCCAGGATTATATCCTCATGCCAACCGCTCGCAGGAGAGCGACGATCACGGGACTTCAAAGATGGAGAAATTGCAGTCGCCCAATAGTGATCGCTCCGATCAGCATAAGGCAACCCATAGCAAAACAGATCCAGCTTGCGACGCGGATTTTCCGCTGTCTCTCGTCCCGCGACAGGTGAGCTGGAGACGAAGGAGGCAAATCCGGGACATTGAACCGTCTTAGCTGGAATGTCGTACAAAAACAAACGATTGCGCCGACAAAACAGACGATGACCGGAGAGCTCAGGTTCACGGCCCAACCCCCGCCTAGACCGGCACCGCCACGTCGTCCACAATCTCGCGCAGCACCTGATCGGCCTGCTCGGACTTCTTCAAAGTCGAAGCATATCCGCCATTGACCACGATGCGATGCGCGAACACTGGCACGGCCAGCGGCTTGAAATCTTCAGGAGTGCAGAAGGTGCGGCCATCGAGAAATGCCATGGCTTGCGCGGCGCGATAAAGTGCCTGCGCTCCGCGCGGCGAAACTCCGAGCGACAGATACTCCGAGTCTCGAGTGCGCTTCACAATCTCCAGGGCGTAGGTCACTAACGATTCATCCACACGAATCTGCTTCACGGCCTCCTGCATCTCGAGCACATCCGCTCCAGTGAGCACGGGCCGCAAGTCCTGCAAGACCCCTGCGCCGGCTTCGGAACGCAAAATTTCTCGCTCGGCCGCGGCCTCGGGATAGCCCATCCTCACTCGCATCAGGAACCGGTCCAACTGCGACTCCGGCAGGGGATAGGTCCCGTGATGCTCCACCGGATTCTGGGTGGCGATCACCAGAAACGGCTGCGGCAATTCGTACGAGTGCGCGTCTACCGTGACCTGGCCTTCGTTCATCGCCTCCAGCAGCGCGGACTGTGTCTTCGGAGTAGTGCGGTTGATCTCATCGGCCAACAGGACATTGGTGAAAACCGGGCCACGCTTGAATTCGAACTCCTGCTCCATCGCCGAATAAACCGAAATACCCAGCACGTCGGAGGGCAGCATGTCACTGGTAAACTGCACGCGCTGGAAGGTGCAATCGATGGCGCGGGCGAGGGCCTGTCCCAGGGTGGTTTTGCCGACACCGGGCACGCCTTCAATCAGAAGATGTCCGCGAGCAAAAATGCTGACCAGGGCGAGGCGCACGACATCGTCCTTGCCGCGAATCACGCGGCGAAGGGTTTTTTCCAATTCGGCGGCTTTGTGGGATACGGCGATCGCGGTTTCTGGGGACATTGGATGGATTTTACTATTTGGCATGCGGGCGGCGGAGTTACCGATGTCATAGGACTTCAGCTTCTGGCCCCTAGCTTCAAGCCCTTTCGATTGCCATCCCGAGCGAAGCAAGGGATCTTGGTTCTCCGGCCACAAATCAGAACGCAACCCAGAAGCGATCTTGCACTTGTTTGAGCTAGAAGCTAGCAGCTAGAAGCTGATTCTTACTGCAAAAACTCCGCTGGCCTTCCCGTCAGCCGCTCAATCCGCTTGGCAATCGGCGGATGGGTCGAAAACAGGCTCCCAAAATTCATCCCCAGCAGCGGCTGGATGATAAACAGATGCGCCGTCGAGGGCGTTGCGGCCATGGGCACTCGCCGTGAATAAGCGTCCAGCTTCTGCAACGCGCTGGCCAGAGCATA